>Ga0209164_1000052_pt1 | contig 350150 bp, 307 predicted proteins | sample MTBNYHSulfiMetaG_FD_187458 | JGI IMG/M metagenome (GOLD analysis project Ga0209164, IMG submission 187458) | Enrichment culture microbial communities from rom New York Harbor, USA that are MTBE-degrading - MTBE-NYH (New York Harbor Sulfidogenic)... | ecosystem: Environmental > Aquatic > Marine... | reverse complement strand
TACGCTTGCTCCAACTCAATCTTTTCGAACGACGAGATCTCATCAAACTCCTCAAACCCGATGCCTATCCCCATCCTCACCCAGATAAACAACAGTTATCCCTTATATAATTGTGGGACAGCAGTGTGCTTCGGCAAAAAAACTCGACCGGTTAGACACTCACCGTCAATAAGGACACCAGACCTCAACTCTTTATACCCGGCCAGGGAATTCCAACCCTCTTTTTTTGAAATTCAAAGGGGGTCTTGGTCCCATTTAAATATTATAGCCGGTCAGAAATCCCTCTCGAATGGCGGCCAGGGCGTTTCTAGGTTCTTTGGCGTCTCCGATGGTGTAAAGTTCCGGGGCCAACCCTTTTAGTTCATTGACCAATGTATTCTCCGATCCGGCACCGATGGCTATGACAATGGAGTCCGCCGGCAGAAAATCAGGACCTGCCTCGGTTTCTATTTCAAGACCTTCAGGGGTGATGCCCACGGCCCTGGTGTTTTTCATGGTGTTGACTCCCAGACGCCTGAGTTCGGACAGCACGATCCAACGGGTGGAAGCGCCGATGTCCTGACCAAGTCTTTTGGTCATCTCCACGACCGTAACTTCCTTGTTCCCCCGGTTAAGCATTTCGAACAACGACTCCAACGGCTCGGCCTTATAAAGCGCCAGAAAATGAAACACCTCCGGCGGGAGGGTGCCTTGGTGGCCCAGGAAAAGGGCCGTCTCCAGGCCGACCGCATTCCCGCCGACGATAACCACTTTTTGCCCCACCCGGGCCTTGCCCTCCAACAGGTCCCAGGCCTGGACGACATGGTCCCCGTCGATACCTTTCAGGTCCGGCATGATCGGTTTTGCTCCAGTGGCGATGACTACCGCATCAGGGGCATGTTCTTTTACAAACCGTGCGTCCGCTTTTTGCCCAAGCAGAAGCTCCACATCCAGGGCCTTTAAATTATTAATCAGGTCCCGGGCCGCGGTCACCATCTCTTCTCGGCCGGGAATCAACTGATTCAAGAGCAGTTGCCCGCCCAACCGCTTTTCTTTTTCAATCAGGGTAACCGCATGGCCCCTTTCCGCGGCCGTACAAGCAGCCTTCATCCCGGCAGGCCCTCCGCCGACGACCAGGACTTTTTTGGAAACCGGCGACGGGGATAGTGGATATTCTTCTTCCAACCCGGTGCGGGGATTGATGAGACAGGTAACCGGCTGAAAAATGAAGATGCTATCCAGACAGCCTTGATTGCAGCCGATGCAGTGATAAATCAGGTCAGCTTTTCCGGCTCTGGCTTTGTTCGGGAGTTCAGGGTCGGCCATGAGAGCTCGGGCCATGGTCACCAGATCCGCTTGCCCATTCCGAATGATCTCTTCCGCGTCGGCCGGATCATTGATCCGGTTACTGGAAAGAACCGGGATGGAGACAGCGGACTTGATGCCTTGGGCCAGGTAAACATAAGTCCGGCGTGGAACGATCATGGTGATTTGAGGCACCCGCGTCTCGTGGCGGCCGCCGGTGACATTAATCAAATCCACCCCAGTCCGCTCCAGTTCCTGGGCAAACCTAATCACCTCATCTCGGGTGGCGCCGCCCTGCATGAATTCATTTCCCCCTAAACGAATTAAGACCGGGAAATCCGGTCCGACGGCCTGTCTGACTTGCCGGGCCACCTCCAGCCCGAAGCGCATGCGGCCGGTCAGAGACCCTCCATATTCGTCCTCACGTAAATTACTGATAGGGGAAAGGAACTGAGCGATAAGATAGGCGCCCAGAATCTCTACGGCGTCAAAACCGGCTTCTTGGGCCCGAACGGCGGCCTGGGCATACTTTTTCTGTATTTCGGGAATCTCGTCCCGCTCCAAGGCCCTTGGTATTTCGCCCGTCAATGTGGTGGCCACGGCCGAAGCGGAAACCGGCGTCCGTCCCCCAATCAAGGTGGAATGAACACCAGCGCCTATGTGATTGATTTGGGCGGCGATCCTGGCGCCGCCCGCTTGCACGGCCTCAGCCAATCGCTTAAGTCCGGGCAGGCAGTCATCATCCTTAATGGCTATCATATTGGGCATTCCTGCGTCTTCATCTATGGAACAAGCGCCCACGATGATCAGTCCCACCCCGCCTTTGGCCCTCTCGGCATAGTAATGGATCAAGCGGTCGGTGACTTCCCCGTTAAAGGCGTAATTCAAATGCATGGCCGTCATGACCATGCGATTTTTAAGATTCATAGTGTTGATTTCTATGGGTGAAAATAAAAAGGGGAAATTCATGATGGCATTCCTTTCACAAGCTTTAATTTAAATTATGCAACCCCGGCCGCATACCGCTTGTTTCAATCTTTTGAAACTGCTATCAGCCTCCTTGCCAAAATCGGCTTTAGACCTGAATTTCACTTGGTGTTGGTGCTCTGGCCTTCGTAGCGGATGGTGGTCATGCAGAGGGTCTGATTGCGGTCTTCGAGGTGTAAGGCTTGTTCCAGGCCAGCTGCGTCCAAATTGCAGTTAATGGCCTCCTTGGTCATTCTCAGGCCCAAGGGGCTTTTCCTAAGCATTTTGGCGGCCATGGCCCGGGCCTCATCCATCAGTCTTTCCCGGGGGACGATCCGGCTGACCAGACCCAACCTGTAGGCGGTTTCGGCGTCGATGTCGTCCCCGGTCAGCAGGAACTCGTAGGCCCGGCCCGCACCGATCAACCGGGGCAAAAAATAGCTGGAGCCCACGTCGGCCCCGCCGGTGCCGATGTTGATGTATTGGGCGACGAAGCGGGCGTCGGGCGAGGCCAGACGGACGCACCCGGCCAGGGCCAGACTCAGGCCGCCGCCCATCATGGCCCCGAAACAGGTAACGATGATTGGCTGAGGAGCTTGGCGCATGCCCAGGGCCACCTGGGAGAAAAGCACCTGGAGGCGGTAGATGCCCTGGATGTCCAGGTCGGCTTCAGGGTTGAAGGTGACCTCGCCGGCTTCCTTAAGGTCCAGGCCGCTGCAAAGGCCCTTTTCCCCGGCCCCGGTCAGGATGATGACTCTGGCCTCCTGGTCGTGCCGGCGGGCGCGCCAGAAGCTGTTCAGTTCCTCGACCATGGTCACGCTCATGGCGTTGACCCGTTCGGGCCGATTGAGGGTCAAGACGCCTAAATGGTCTTGGACCTCATAGAGCAAGGTTGAGTATTTTTCCATTGTTTCCTTACCTCCTTAAGAATTGGAAAAGACTAGGAAATGACGCCGTCCTAATAATCAGTTCCAGGGCGGCGTCAATTTATCACCGATTTTGCCGACAACCCGACCATGGCCTAAAACAGGGGGCATTTTCAATAAAAAATTGGGTCCCGCCAATAATAAGCGGCAAAAAACGGCTTTAGTAGTGCAGATAAAGATCGCCTCGAACGGGATCATCCAAGTCGGGCAAGCCTTGGCCGGGGAGGCGGATGGTCGTCCCTGGCTGGGGCGGGCCGGGCAATCGGACCACACCGGTTAAAGTCGGGGCCAGGTCGGGCTGCCCGGTGGGCCAGGTTCGCGGGTCCCACCAAAGGTGAAGATCAAGTTTGTCCCACTTATAGAGGCGATGAGGTTTGATAAAAACGGTGAGATACAGATCGCCGGGCAGGAAACCCGGCAGCGGCGGATAGTGGCCCTGGCCGGGGAAGCGAAGACGGAGGCCTTCCTTGAGGCCCGGCGGCAACCGGAGGGACAATTCGGTTGACCTGTCATGTCTTCCTGATCCCAGACAGACCGGGCAGTCGCCCTTAATCATCTGGCGGCATGATCGGCAAGGCTGATCCCGGCGGTACCTGACTACCGTGTCTAAACCCCAAACTATGTCTTCCAGTTCAACGGCGAAGTCCAGGGTCAAATCCCGGCCTCGTTTGGTCGCAGGATCCCAGGATTTCGAGCTTGAGGCCGGTCTTTCCGGCAGCCCGGCCGTCTTTTCCCGGATAATCAATTGATATGCCGTGCAGATTAGGCGGAAATGCTCCGGAGCGCCGCTCGGCCGGTCGGGATGATGCAGTTTGGCCAGACGCCGAAAGGCTTGACGAACCTTCTCGAGTCCGGCGTTCGGGGAGAGTCCCAGGACCTGGTACGGGTCCGGGTTTTTTTGATCCATGCCCTTCATGTCCGGTCGGTCAATAAAAACGGCCCCGTTTAGCCCAGGGCCGGCCCGCAGTTAAGGCGGTCGCCTATGCAGCCTGACCAGTCAGACCAGGCTGTTTAAAAAAAGCCCTCGGGGCCGGTAATTCGAGGAATCGAGGCTGGTTTCTCCGCAACCGTCCCCGGTCTCGTTGCCCGGCCATGAAGATAATGGGGTTAAAGGGATTTTAGCCGGACGAAGAGCCGCCGCGGCGCGGCCCGGGCCCTTTTTCATTCGCCAAATCCCTTGGACCAGGATCATGGTTCTGGTCTGGAGGCTCGATTCGGCTCCCATTTTGGGGGTGCTCCTGTTTTGGAGGTTAAAAGGTGATTTTTCCGCTCGAATAATTTATCGGCAGACCTGGAGTTTTTCTTTAAACTTTTTTCAGTAATGGATCAGGAAAAGCTCAAGCCGACCGTCGGGAAGAAGAATCAGCCCGCCTCAAGACCGAACGATTGACAGGCGGGGGGTCTTGGGCCTAAAATCCTCGATAAAAACATGGCCAAACAACGAAACAGCTAATTGACCGTCAATTCCTATATAACCGGCTTGGTGCTGGTTCTGGTTACGCCGCCTTCGATCGCTTTGGCCGGTTTGTGGGCCGCTTTCGACCGCCGCGGCAATGGACCTCATTTGGTGGCCAGATGGTGGGCCAGGCTTCTGCTTTGGGTCAGTCTGGTCAAGGTCGAAGTCAGGGGCATGGAAAACCTCGACGCCGCCGGGACTTATGTTTTTGCCGCCAATCACAGCAGCATGTTCGATATTCTGGTGCTTCTGGGCTACCTGCCTTTTCAGTTCCGTTGGCTGGCCAAGGAAGAGCTTTTTCATATTCCGGGATTCGGCTGGGCCATGAGAAAGGCCGGATATATTCCCATCAACCGGACCAACCCCCGGGAAGGAGTTCAAAGTCTGAAAGTGGCGGCCGAGAAGATCGAAGCCGGGACCAGCGTGGTCATTTTTCCGGAAGGGACCAGGTCCAAAGACGGGCGGATTCAGGATTTCAAGCGAGGCGGCTTCACCATCGCCGTTAGGTCCGGGCGGCCTATCGTCCCGGTCAGTATCAGCGGGGCGGCCCGGGTTCTGCCCTCGAAAACCCTGGCCCTTCGCCCCGGGCGGATCAAGGTGGTTTTGGGCCGGCCCATCCCCACGGCCGGGCTGGACCGGGTCGGCCAAGCCGACCTGATGGATCAGGTCAAATCAGCCATTACCTCCAATTTTGATCCGGAGTACGGCTCGGATTGAAATAGAGCGCCGAGGAGGCACATGCCCGAAGATACGGTTGATTTCATCCCCTTGGGCGGCTTGGGTGAAATCGGATTGAACATGATGGTCCTGGAGAACGACCGTAATCTGGTGGTCATAGACGCCGGATTGATGTTCCCCGAGGAACACATGTACGGCGTGGACGTGGTCATTCCTGATTTCAGTTATCTGCTGGGCCAGGCCGACCGCGTCCGGGGGATCATCCTGACCCACGGCCATGAGGACCACATCGGGGCTTTGCCCTTTCTGCTCAGACAGATCAAGGCCCCGGTCTTCGGCACCCGGCTGACTTTGGCCCTGGTCCGCGACCGGCTCAAGGAACATCGAATGCTTGGCGAGGCCCGCCTGGAAGAGATCGCCCCCCGGCAGAAACTTGACTTAGGGCCCTTTACCTTCGAATTCATCCGGGTCAGTCACAGCATCGTCGACGGCGTGGCCTTGAGCATGGAAACGCCGGTGGGCCGCTTTGTCCACACCGGCGATTTCAAGATCGAACAAAGCCCGTTCGGCGGACAGAACACCGACCTGGCCAAGTTCGCTCAGGCCGGCGAAAGCGGAGTCCTGGCCCTCTTTTCCGACTCGACCAACGTGGAAAAAACCGGCTATACCATGTCCGAACAGAAGATCGGGCAAACTTTCCGGGAAATTTTTCGAACCTGTCCGGGACGGATCATCGTAGCCGTTTTCGCCTCCAGCATCGTCCGCATCCAGCAAGTGATCAACGTGGCCGCCGAATTCGGTCGTCGGGTGGCCTTTGACGGTAAAAGCATGGTCACTAATGTGGGCATCGCCCGGGAGCTGGACTATCTGAATTTGCCGCCTAACCTGGAAATCTCCCTGGCTGAGATGGCCGACCTGCCCGATGACCGGGCGGTCCTGATCACCACCGGATCCCAAGGCGAGCCCATGAGCGCCCTGGCCCGAATGGCCAACGAAGAGCATAAAAAGATCAAAATAAAACCGGGGGACACGGTCATCCTGTCCTCGAGATTCATTCCAGGCAACGAAAGGGCTATCACCGCCATCATTAATAATTTATATCGTTTGGGGGCCGAAGTCATTTACGAGACGGTTTCGGAGATTCACGTCTCCGGGCACGCTTACCAGGAAGAGCTCAAGCTGATGATCAACTTGGTCCGCCCCAAGTATTTTGTCCCGATTCACGGAGAGTTTCGGCACTTGATCAAGCACGCCCATCTGGCTCATCAGGTGGGGTTGCCCAAAGAAAACCTGATCCTGGCCGAAAACGGCGACCGGATTAGTTTCGACCGAACCGGCGCGAAAAAATTGGGCCGGGTGGAAACCGGCCGGGTCATGGTCGACGGCAAGGGAGTGGGCGACGTAGGCGACGTGGTCCTGCGGGACCGTCGGCATCTGGCCGAAAACGGCATGGTCATTCCTTTAGTGGTCATCGACGATCAAACCGGCGATATACTCAGCGGTCCGGACATAATTTCCAAAGGTTTCGTTTTCGAAAAGGACCAGTCCTATTTGCTTGAAGACGCCAAGTGCATTGTTCTGGAAGTGTTCGACAGCTTGGCCGAAGCCAGAAAGCCGGCGGAGGGCCGCCCCCTGGATGTCAGTGAAATCCAAGCTGAAATCCAGCGGGAACTGCGGCGTTTTTTCAATCGGGTCATCGACCGCCGGCCGATCATCCTGCCCCAGGTGATCGCCTTATAGGTCAAGGTCCGGGCCGCAAAAGATTTTCCCTTGACAAAAGCCGACATTTTTTTCATATTATTTTGGTTGAAGTTTGGTTTTAGGCACGTAGCTCAGGGGGAGAGCGCTACCCTGACACGGTAGAGGTCAAGAGTTCAAATCTCTTCGTGCCTACCATATTTTTGGGGGTGAGGGATCACGGCCCGTGATTAGATCAGATGTTCGATGAAGGCATCTGGGTATCCCTCGGGTGCCTTTCATTTTGAATCCCGCCCGAATCGGGCGGGGGTGTTCGGCAATGGAAGAGATACAGATAAGACTGGACAACGGCGATCAGCAAAGTTTTCCCAAGAGCGTGACCCCTGCGGAGATTCTAGCCGCGAACAACGGTTCAGACCAGGCGGTGGCGGCCAGATTCAGAGGGGAGTTGGTGGACCTCGACCGTCCTTTGACCGCGGACGGAGACCTGGCTCCGGTCGGTCCTCGGGACCCGGAAGCCCTGGAAATACTGCGCCACTCGACCTCTCACATCATGGCCCAAGCCGTCCGCTCCCTGTTTCCCGGGGTCAAAGTCACCATCGGCCCGGCGATCGAAAACGGCTTCTATTATGATTTTGACTATGAAAACACCTTCACCCCCGAAGACCTGCCCCGGATCGAAGAGCGCATGAAAGAAATCATTTTGCAAGACCTGCCCTTCGTCCGGAAGGAAGTCAGCCGAACCGAGGCCATCAATCTTTTTCGTCGGATCGGGGAAGATTATAAGGTGGAATTGCTCGAAGAGTTGGAGGCAGAGAAAGTCTCCATTTATCAACAGGGTGAGTTCATCGATTTGTGCCGCGGTCCCCACTTGCCGTCGACCTCCAAAGTGCCGGCCTTTAAACTGCTCAATGTGGCCGGGGCTTATTGGCGGGGAGACGAAAACCGCCAGATGCTCCAGCGCATTTACGGCACGGCCTTTTTTTCAAAGGAAGAACTGGAAAACCATCTCCAGTTCCTCGAGGAAGCCAAAAAAAGGGACCACCGCCGCCTGGGCCGGGAACTGGACCTTTTTTCCATCCATGATGAGGCCGGTCCGGGCATGGTGATCTGGCATCCTCGGGGAGCCTTGCTGCGGACGCTGATCGAAGACTTCGAGCGGCGGGAGCACCTGCGCCGGGGCTACCAGATCGTCATGGGCCCCCAGATGCTCAAGACGGAGCTGTGGCGGCAGTCCGGCCACTTCGATCATTACCGGGAAAACATGTATTTCACGGAAGTGGAGGGTCAAGGCTACGGGATAAAGCCCATGAACTGCGTGGCCCACATGCTGATTTACAAGTCAAAACTGCGCAGTTACCGCGACCTGCCCCTTCGGCTCTTCGAATTGGGCACGGTTCATCGTCACGAAAAGTCAGGGGTCTTGCACGGACTGGTCCGCGTCCGTCAGTTCACCCAGGATGACGCTCACATCTTCTGCACCCCGGACCAGGTCAACCCCGAAATCAAAGGGGTTCTGGACTTCGTCATCGACGTAATGAACGCCTTTGGTTTTGAATACGAACTGGAACTGTCCACTAGGCCGGAAAAAAGCATCGGCTCGGACGAAGACTGGGAATCGGCCACCAGGGCTCTGGAACAGGCCATGAAAGAAAAGGGCCTGGTCTATGACATCCAGGCCGGCGAAGGGGCCTTCTACGGGCCGAAGATAGACATCAAACTAAAGGACGCCCTGAATCGGCGCTGGCAGTGCGCCACCATTCAGTGCGACTTCACTTTGCCCGAAAGATTCGATCTGGCCTTCATCGGCGAGGACGGCCAGAAGCACCGTCCGGTTATGCTTCACCGGGTCATCCTCGGCTCGATCGAGCGTTTCATCGGCGTGCTGATCGAACACTTCGCCGGAGCCTTTCCGGTTTGGCTGAGCCCGGTCCAGGCCGTGGTCTTGACCGTGACCGACCGGGCCGGGGAGTTCGCCGGGCAAGCCGCCGACCGGCTTAGACGGGCCGGGCTGCGCGTGGAAGCCGACCTGCGCAACGAAAAACTGGGTTATAAGATTCGGGAGGCCCAGTTGCAAAAAATACCTTATATGCTGGTCATCGGGGATAAAGAGGTCAGTCAGGGCGGTGTTTCGCCTCGGACCAGGACCGGCCAGGACCTCAAATTCATGACCATTGATGAATTCCTGGCCCGGGTTGCTGCGGAGATTGAGCCGCCGCATTTCGACTAGAATTTTTTAAGGGCCGCTGGTCGGCCGAGCGAGGATGACGTGGGCGTCGGGAAGCAGTAGGTCTTGGTCTGAAGCGCCCCTGATCGAGTTTAATTGATAAAGACTGGGAGGTGAAGAGATAGCCAAGAAGTTCCAGGATGAAGGCAAGCGAGTCCGGATCAACGACATGATCAACGCTCCTATGGTCAGGTTGATCGCTTCCGACGGCGGCCAGGTCGGTATAGTCCCGATAAAAGAGGCGGTGGCCAAGGCCAGGGAGGAAGGGCTGGACTTGGTCGAGGTTGCTCCGGAGGCTGATCCGCCGGTTTGCCGCATAATGGATTTTGGGAAGTATAAATACGTCCAGAGCAAAAAACAGCAGGAATCCAAAAAGAAGCAGACCATCATTCAGGTCAAGGAAGTCAAACTCCGGCCCAAGACCGAAGAGCACGACTACCAGTTCAAACTGCGCAACATTCGGAAGTTCCTGGCTCAAAAGAACAAGACCAAAGTGACTTTGCGGTTCAGAGGCCGGGAAATCGCCCACGCCAACCTGGCCCAGGGCATGTTGGAACGCATTGTCCAGGACGTCTCCGATGTCGGTGTAGTCGAGCAGATGCCGAAACTCGAAGGCCGGACCATGGTAATGGTTCTGTCTCCGAAATAGGCTTAAAAGTCTGGTTAGTTAATTGAACCGAAACGACCGCCTCCGGCGGATCGTGGGAGGATTGTCATGCCGAAACTTAAAACCAATCGCGGCGCGGCCAAGAGATTCAAACGGACCGGCGGAGGAAAGTTCGCCCGATCCAAGGCTTACGCCAGCCACATTCTGACCAAAAAAACGAGCAAGCGGAAAAGGAATCTGCGTAAGGACGCCCAGATTCACTCGACCAACGTCAAGGCAGTCAGGAGAATGCTGCCGTACTTATAGATTCCGCAGAGGGAGAAAGAAAATGCCCAGAGTTAAAGGCGGGCCGGTAACAAAACACCGCCATAAAAAGTATCTTAAAGCAGCTAAAGGCTATCGAGGCGGCCGGGGCAATCTGTATCGAAGCGCCCGAGAGGCGGTCGAACGGGGATTGACCTTCGCCTATCGCGACCGGAAACAGCGCAAAAGAGATTTCCGCCGTTTATGGATAGTCAGGATCAACGCCGCGGCCAGGGATCACGGACTCTCCTATTCCCGGATGATCGACGGATTGAAGAAAGCCCAGGTGGACATAGATCGGAAGGTTCTGGCCGACATGGCTGTCCATGATCCGACCGGCTTCGCCCATCTGGCGGAAGTAGCCAAGGGCTCGGCCTGAATCAACCCGGACCCGGTCCATGACTGACGAGATTACCGCTCAATTGAACAGATTGGCTCAGGAAGCCAAGGACCTGCTGGCCCGGGCCGGAAGCAGCGCCGAAGTGGAGAACCTTAGGGTCAGGTACCTGGGCAAGAAGGGCCGAATTTCTCAAATCATGCGCCAGTTGGGGTCTCTACCTGCTGAATTGAGACCGAAAGTCGGCCAGACGGCCAATCAGGTCAAAGCCGAATTGGTCGAAGCCATAAAGGCTCGATCTTCGGAACTGGCCGCCCGCAAAGCGGCCGGTCCGCGAGTCGACGTGACTCTGCCCGGCCGCCGTCAAATGCGAGGGCATCGGCATCCCATCAGCCGGACCATCGAGGAAATCTGCACGATCTTCACCCGGATGGGGTTCAACGTAGTCGAGGGCCCGGAAATCGAGCTGGACTATTACAACTTCGAGGCCCTCAACTTCCCCAAAGACCACCCGGCCAGGGACATGCAGGACACATTGTACGTATCGGACAATGTCGTCCTAAGGACGCACACTTCGCCCATGCAGGTCCGGACCATGGAAAAACAGCGGCCGCCGGTCTGGGTGGTGGTTCCGGGTAAAACCTATCGCCGGGACTCGGATATCAGCCACACCCCCATGTTTCACCAGATCGAAGGTCTGGTGGTGGACAAAGGGATAACCTTCGGCGACCTCAAAGGGGTGCTGATCTCCTTTGTCCATCAGTTTTTCTCGCCCGACACCCCGGTCAGGTTCCGACCCAGCTTTTTCCCCTTTACCGAGCCCAGCGCCGAGGTGGACATCGGCTGTCAGCTTTGCGGGGGCCGCGGCTGCCGCACTTGCGGTTTTACCGGCTGGATCGAGATTCTCGGTTCCGGCATGGTCGACCCTGAAGTTTATAAATTCGTGGGCTACGATCCGGAAGAAATCTCCGGCTTCGCCTTCGGCTTAGGCATCGAACGGACGGCTATGCTCAAATACGGCATCGACGACGCCCGGCTGTTTTTCGAAAACGACCTTCGTTTCCTAAAGCAGTTTTAATTTCCGGAAAAAGGACATGCGCGTCACCTACAACTGGCTGCGGGATTACGTTGATCTGGACTTGGCCCCCGAAGACTTGGCCGAGCGCCTGACTTTGGTCGGCCTGGAGGTCGAGGAAATCGGGGACCGTTACGCCTACTTGGACAAGGTGGTCGCGGCCAGGGTGGCTGCGGTCGAGGACCATCCCCGGTCCAAACATTTAAAGGTCTGTCGGGTCGAGACAGATCGCGAGTTTTTTCAGGTGGTTTGCGGCGCGCCCAACGTGGCCCCCGGTCTGCTTTCTCCCTTGGCCCTGGTCGGGACCCAACTGGCTGGAGGTCCGGTCGGCGAAGCTGAGATTCGGGGGGTTCATTCAGTGGGCATGCTTTGTTCCGAGGCCGAACTAATGGTCGGCCCGCACGCCGACGGCATCATGGTTCTGCCGGAAACGGCCCGGCCCGGACAGCGGCTGAAGGATGTTTTAGGCCTGGCCGACTGGGTCTTTGAAGTCAGCGTGACCCCCAACCGGCCTGATTGCCTTTCCGTCATCGGTTTGGCCCGGGAAGTGGCCGGAATTCTGGGCCGGAAACTGAAATATCCCCAAATCGACTTAGTCGAGGCCGAAGAACGGATTGAAGACCAGACCTCGGTGACCATCCTGTCTCCGGACCATTGTCCACGATACGTGGCCCGGGTGATCCGCGGGGTCAAGATCGGGCCTTCACCTTTCTGGATGGTCGACCGACTGGCCGGGGTCGGCCTGCGGTCGATCAACAACGTGGTCGACATCACCAACTTCGTCCTGATGGAGACCGGCCAGCCCCTCCACGCCTTTGATATGGACCGGCTGGACGAAATGCGGATCGTGGTCCAGACGGCCAAGGCCGGCCAGCGTTTTGTCACTCTGGACGGGACGGAAAGGGTGCTTGGGCCCGAGATGCTCCTGATCTGCGACGCACGTCAAGGGGTGGCCCTGGCCGGGATCATGGGCGGCCTTAATTCCGAAATCGTTCCGGAAACCACCAACGTCCTCCTGGAAAGCGCCTACTTCAATCCGGTCAGCATCCGACGGACCTCCAAGGCCCTGGGGCTGTCCACGGAAGCCAGTTTCCGTTTCGAACGGGGCATTGACCCGGACGGCTGTATTTTCGCGGCCGACCGCGCCGCGGCCTTGATGGCCTCTTTGGCCGACGGGAAGGTTTCAAGCGGTATCATCGACGCTTACCCCAAGGTTCAGCCCAAGGTGACCGTCTCCTTTTCCCCGGCCAGGTGCAATGCTTTTTTGGGGACCGACTTCGAGCCGGAGGACATGGTCCGCACACTCGAAGGCCTTGAACTGAAAATTTCCGGAAGCGGCGAAGACCACTTGGTCGTGGATGTCCCCAGTTTCCGGGTTGATTTGACCCGAGAAGTCGATTTATTTGAGGAAGTGGCTAGATTGAGGGGCTACGATCAGGTCCCGGCCACTTTGCCGCCGGTCCGGGCCGAAACTCAGCCGCCTGACCCTTCACTTAGTCTTCGGAGCGAGAGCAGGAACATACTTGAAGGTTTGGGCCTGTCCGAAGTGGTCAACTACAGCTTCATCTTCGAAGGTTTTCCCGACAAACTCGATCTACCTTCGGATGACCAGCGCCGGCGGACCGTCCGGATCATCAATCCCCTTTCTGATGAACAGAGCCTGATGCGGACGAGTATGGTCCCCAGCCTCCTGGAAACCCTCAGGCGCAACCACGCCTTCAAAGTGGAAGATGTGAGCATTTTTGAAATCGGCACGGCTTACTTCCGCCGGGACGACCGGGAACTCCCCGACGAAAGACTCCAGGTGGGCGGCTTGATGGCCGGGAGTCGAACCGGTCTCTCCTGGCATCACCAGAGCCGGTCCGTGGATTTCTACGATGTCAAAGGGGTGGTTGAGGATTTGCTTGAAAGTCTCAAAACAGCGGAACCTTCTTTCGACCGCCGGGATTTGCCGGTCTATTATGACGAGGCTGCCTCGGCCAGGGTCTCGGTGCAGGGAAGAACTTTGGGCTGGCTGGGCCGTCTGACCCCGGCCGTGGCCCAGTCTTTCGATTTGAAGACAACGCCTTTCATTTTCGAATTGGACTTGCCTGCGCTCCTCGAGGTCAGGCAGGCCGCACCGAGGTTTTCTCCGCTGCCGCGTTATCCTTCGGTGGAAAGAGACATCGCCCTGGTTCTGGACCGGGAGATTGAGGCCGGCCAAGTTATCGAATATATCAGCGACCTTGGAGAAGAATACCTGACCGCGGCGACCCTTTTCGACGTATACGAAGGACCCCAGGTAGGTGAAGGCGCCAGGAGTTTGGCCTTTCGTCTGACTTATCGCTCTGGAGAAAAGACCCTGACCGATGAAGAAGTCAACGCCGTTCATCAGAGGATAACGGAAAAACTCCTTCGCACCTTTTCCGCCAGGCTGAGGACTTGATTTTCATGGACAAAAAAGTATTGACCAAAGCCGACCTGGTCGAAGCCGTCCAGGGCAAAGTAGGCTTTTCTAAACAAGTCACCGAGGAGATCGTCGACGATCTTTTTGAAATCATCAAGGAAACTCTAGTCAAAGGCGAGAGCGTCAAAGTGTCCGGCTTCGGCAATTTTCAGGTCCGGGAGAAAAAAGCCCGCCGAGGCCGAAACCCCAGGACCGGCGCGGAGATCACTATCTCTCCCCGACGTGTTCTCAGTTTCAAGCCCAGTCAGGTGCTGCGCCGGGCTGTCCGGGACAATTCCTGAGCCGCGGGGAGTTTGGTCCGGGATGGAGGACCAGCGGGATGCCTCCCGAAATTCCCGACAAGGTCTATTTCAAGATCGGCGAAGCCGCCCAGATCGTCGGGGTGGAGCCTTACGTCTTGAGGTACTGGGAAACGGAATTTCCCCAGGTCCGGCCCGATCGGGCCGTCTCCAAGCAGCGGCTTTACACCCGGCGGGACGTGGAGCTTCTGCTGGAGATAAAACGGCTTCTCTACGAAGAGGAATACACCATCGCCGGGGCCAAGAAAAAAATAGCCGGCCGAAAAAAGTCTCCCGAGACCGGCCCGCTGAAACCGGAGCATGAAATCCTGGTCCAGATCAAAGAAGGCCTGATGACCATCAAGCGGCTGCTGGAACACTTCTGAACCATCTCCGGGTCGAAGGCCCGAACAGCCGCAGGCTCCGTCTGGCCCCCGGCCCGACCTTATTCGCTTTCAAGGAAAACCCGGTCGTCCTCGAACGAAAAAATTTGGACCTTGACGGGCCGGGCCTCCATGTCTATGACGGCGTAAGTAGGCGGCGCGCCTTTTTTGTCTTCCGGCTTAAGATGCCCGGGATTGACCCACAGGACGCCTTCGCGCTTTTCAATCGCCGGCAGATGAGTGTGGCCGAAAAGAACCAGGTCCGGCTTTTCCCGGGCGGCGATGGCCGCCGGGTCTTCATCGCTCGGCAAATCATTCTGGTGGGGGGCGTCGGCGTGGGTCAGGAGAAGCTGGGTGCCGCCCAATTCGGTCAGGATTCGGTTGGGGACGGCCGGGTCTTGATAGTAATGACTGAAGACTCCCGGCACCCGCCACACTTCCAGACCCGCCTTGACCAGCGGTTCGGCGTCGTCATAATCGTCGCCCAGGTGGACGGCCAGGCTTATTCCGGCTTTGACCAGCCGGTCGGCCAAACGGGCCACGTGGTCCGTATAACCGTGGCTGTCGCTGATGACGGCGATCTTCATGGTCGGACCTCCTGATCGGTGAGAAAAAACAGACTTGGTCGAAAACCAGGCCTTTCGGCCACAGGAACGCTCGGGTAGTCAGCCGGCTCTCACCGGTTTATAATAACATATAACTCCAATTTCGGCCAAAGCAGACCGGAAGGCTGAAGACGGCCGAAAAAAAATGACAAAAGACCGGCTGCTGCGGAGGTTCCCGTGACTTCTGGCCCCATATTCGACGATGAACTCCAAGACCAGAGCTTTGACGCCCTGACCGGCCTGGTCCAAATGCGGACCGGTCTGGGCTGGGGGCCTCAAGGGCGGGCTGCTTTGCGACGGGCGGTGGAAGCCAGGATAAAGGCCCTGGCTCTGGGCGGTGTGTCCGCCTATCTTGGGGTGGTCAGAGAAAACCAGGCCGAATGGACAAAATTGATCCCCTACCTGGTTGACGGCCGGACGGCCTTCTTCGGCAATCCGGCCCAATTCGAGGCCTTGAGTCTGGGCCTTGTGCCGGATTTGACCTTGCGCCGGGAAGAACGGCGGTTGGTTTTGGTCAGCGCCGGCTGTTCGACCGGGGAAGAGGCCTATTCCCTGGCCATGGTCGCCCGGGAATCGGGTTTGCTCCATAAAAATTGGCGGGTGGACATTTTCGCCCTGGATATAAACCAGGAAGCGCTCAAGACAGCCCAGGCCGGTCTTTACCCGGCCTCGGCCTTGAGCCGCTTGGCCCCAAGCCGAATCCAACGCTGGTTCCGCCGAAGCGGCGGCCGATTTATGGTCCGGGATGAACTTAAGGAGATGATTTCCTGGGGCGTCTTCAACCTGGCCGGCGAAGACCCCTGGCCCTGGCCCGATCTGAAAGGCCAGGTGGACGTCCTTCTGATTCGCAGCGTGCTGCTGGGACTGTCGCCCCTGGCCGGCAAGAAAGCCACCGCCCTTCTGGCCGAACTCCTGGGGCCTGGAGGCGTGGTATTGATGAGTCCGGTGGAAGGCTTGCCTTACGCGGCCAAACAATTTGAAGCCGAACGGTGGGGCGGCGTGATGTATTGGCGCCGGACGGCGGAAAAATTCAAGGCCAACCCCGGTCATCCGAGCCGAAAAGCTCAGAAAGGCCTCGATCTTGCTTCAAAGGACCAGGATCGGCCGTCCGAGCCCTGGCCCCTGCCGAAAGGAATAACCGCCGAATTGAAAAAAAGCAGCCGGTTCCTAGCCCAGGGCCGGCCGGATCAGGCCTGGCCGCACTTGGAGGCGGTCTTGGACCAAACGGCTCAAAAAGGCGAACTTTGCCCCGAAGCCCTGGGTCTGGCCGTGCGCGGTCATCTAATCTGCGGACGATGGGCCGAAGCCCGGGACCTGGCCGAACGGATCATCAGCCTGACCGAGGACAGGAGTTGGGCGCATCTTCTTTTGAGCGAAGCCTGGGCCGGCGAAGACCGGCTCGTTCGGGCCCGGACCGAATGGGGGCAGGCCGCCGAGATAATGACTCGGACGCCGAATTGGAAAAACGATCCCTACTGGCGTCTGGACCCGGTTTACAGCCAGGTTGATCCGGCCGAATTGGTCAAAAAGCGTCTAGCTGCTCAGTCTGCGGAATAAAGGGGAAAAAGGAGTTTTTGATGGCCGCTAAAATGAAAGACCTGACCGACTTGCTGGCTGATGAAGATACCGGTTTTAGAGGTTATATCGCGGTGGTGGGGGCCAAGGTCATGGGCCACAAATTTTTCGGGCCGGACCGGACTATGTCCCTCAACTTTCTCCATAACGCCGACATCCCCGAAGAAGAGGACGTCTTGTGGTGTTACGTGGAAAAAGAGCGGGGCCTGGCGCCGCGTATATATCCTGTCGTGTCCAAACCCGAAGAAGACGAGTCCTGAATCGGCTTACGGCCGCAGTTTCAGGGCACTCTGGCCGCCATGGCCGCCAGCCACCGGTGAACCGGCAGCATGGCTTCATAGTTTCGGAAACAGTAATCAACCAATTCAGGCGAATAAAACTCGTCCGGGATTTTATCCTCCCGCCCGATATAGAAGCCGTCGTACAGAAGCAACTCGGCGTTTTTATGCGTAGGGTCGAAGCCGCGGGGCGTCTTCTTATAGCGCTTCCCGCCGAAATACAAACGGTCGTCTTGGCCGGCCTGGTCAATAGCCTTGGCCAGGGCCGGGCCTAATTTGGGATCGACCACCGACCGACGCCAGACTTCCAGCATAGGCTTGGGAAAACGGTAGATGCCGGCTCCGAGCATCAAATTGGGCGGTTCGAGGTGAAAATAAAAGCCCGAGCATTCCATCCGCGGCCCGGACCCTTCCCAAAACCACAGCCCCAGGTGGGTCTTGTAAGGAGTTTTGTCGCGACTGAACCTGGTGTCCCGGTACAGGCGGAAAATAGACCGGTTCACCCTGGGGTCGGCTTGAATCCTCGGGGCGATTCGTTTCAAGCGCTCGCCCAGGGCCAGGACGAAGTCCCTGGCCGGGCCCTCGACGTAACGCTCATACTCCCGCCGGTGTTCTTCGAACCAGGTCTTATGGTTGTTTGCGGCCAGTTCCAAAAAGAACCGGGGACTCTCTCGAGGAAAACCGGAAAAACCATCGGCTTCAGCCACTGCTTATCACCTCACGGTTGGGATTTAACTAATCTGCCCGACCAAGCGGGCCGCAGCCACCAGTTCGGGTTGAAGCACGTCGATCAGGGCGTAATCCAGACCGGCCCCGCCCAGAACGGCCAAGTACATTTCCTCGACCCTGACCGGGACTTTACGCCTCAAGCCGCTGCGCAGGTTGGACAAACCGGCCATGGTCCGGACGCTTTCCTGGAAGATGGCTCCGCAAGAAAGCAGGCGGACGGCTTTGGCTGATTCGGCCGCCTGTCCGGCGGCCTCCGGCCAGCTCAGGTTGGGCAGGACCGGATCGAAGATTAGTTGTTCCTGAGTCAATCCGGCGTTTAAAGCGTGCTCTCGAAGCTCTATGGCCAGAGCGATCTTGTCGTCGAGCCGAAAAGGGGCGAAAGAACGGTCATTAATCAGCAGGAGGATCAAATCGGTCCGATTGTCCACGGCCAACGGCAGGATTTCTTCCAGTTTTTGCTTCTCCAAAGTCAAGGCGTTGAGGATCGGTCTTTCTCGGCACACGGCCAGACCCCGAGCCAGAACACCGGGATTGGGACTGTCCAAAACCAGCCGGAGGGAAGTCGCTTCCTGGACGGCTTCGACCATAAAAGCCATGCGGTCCTCCCGGCGTTTGGACAGATAGCCGGGATTGAGGTCCAGCAGTTGAGCCCCGGCCTGTTCACACCGTCGGGCCAGGTCCTGGAGCGGACGGGGATCGAGCCGGTCCACGGCTTCCGACACCTGAGGATTCAGGGCGTGCAGGTTGTCGGCGACCAGGATCATAGGCGATTGATCAGGGCGGCCGCATAGGCCGCGCCGAAACCGTTGTCTATGTTGACCACGGTCACGCCGGAAGCACAGGAATTGAGCATGGCCAGAAGCGCGGCCAGTCCGCCGAAGCTGGCCCCGTAACCCACGCTGGTCGGCACGGCGATGACCGGTTTGTCCACCAGACCGCCGACCACGCTGGGCAAAGCACCTTCCATGCCGGCCACCACGATGAAGACCGAACCCGCGTCCAGCCGATCCATCCGGCCTAAGAGCCGGTGCAGCCCGGCCACGCCCACGTCCGGAAGATAATCCGTGTCATGGCCCAGGAACCCGGCCGTGACCAGGGCCTCTTCCGCCACGGGCCTGTCGCTGGTTCCGGCGGAAATCACGACTATTTTACCCCGACCCTTTACCCGGTGCACCCCTTGAATGATGGTCAGGCATCTGGCCCGGGCCTGGTACTCAGCGCCCGGAAATTTTTCCAGGACCAGGGCGGCGTTTTCCGGAGAAAGCCTGGTGACCAGGACGTTGTCGCCGCCTTCGATCAACCTGGAGGCTATGGCCATGATCTCTTCCGCGGTCTTGCCCTCCCCGAAAATCACTTCCGGACAGCCCTGGCGTAGGTGCCGGTGATGATCGATCGTCGCCCACTCGGTCTCTTCAAAAGGCAGTCTTTTCAAAGCGGTCAGGGCTTCGTCCACGGACATCCGGCCTGAACCGACTTTTTCCAACACCTGTTTGATTCTTTCGGCGTTCATCTCTTTACCGCTTCACTCCGGCCAAGTTTGAAGGCATATTAACATCGGTCCTTGGAGTTGCCAATTCCTAAAGCGGAAAAATGACCAAGCCGCGGGAGGATCGGTTTGCAAATAGTTTTTTAAGAACCAAATTTGACGACTCCGCGGAAAAGTCCGTTTATTTGCCCGAACCTCTTTGTCTTATCGGCCGAATCAAGTTATATTGAAAGAGGCCTTGAGACGCCGTCCGGCCCGCGGCAGGAAAAAATCCGCCAAGCCGGACCGGCCGGGGCCGCTGGTTGGAAACAGCGGACCGGGCTTTGACCTTCACGAATGAGAAAAAACTCAAGGGCGGGGAGAGGAATGGCCGAGTTTAATGATCTGAAAAAAAGGGCCGAGTTTCTTCGGGCTGAAATCGAACGTCACAACCGTCTTTATTACCAGGAAGACGCCCCGGAGATATCCGATTATGAATACGACCAACTCTTCAGGGAACTGAAAGAGCTGGAAGAGGCCCATCCTGAACTGATCACGCCCGATTCGCCCACCCAGCGGGTCGGGGCCGAACCGGTGGAAAAGTTCGCCCCGGTCGAACATTCCGTGCCCATGCTCAGCCTCGAGAACGCTTTCCAACCGGGCGAACTGATCGATTTCGACGAGCGGGTCAGGCGTTTCCTCAAGACCAATAACCAAATCAGCTACCTGGTCGAGCCCAAGATAGACGGGGTGGCCGTGGAGCTGGTCTACCAGGCCGGCCGACTGGCTCAAGCTTCGACCCGGGGCAACGGGTACGTGGGTGAAGAGATTACGGCCAACGTCAAAACCATTTTGACCGTGCCCCTGAGTTTGACCGATAAAAAGCGGCCCATCCCCGACAGGCTCGAAGTCCGCGGCGAGGTTTACATGCCCCTCGAGGAGTTCGCCCGGCTGAACCAGGACCGGGCGGCCAAGGGACTGGCTGTTTTCGCCAACCCCCGCAATGCGGCCGCCGGCTCGCTGCGCCAACTGGACCCAAGGATCACGGCCACCCGGCGATTGAATATTTTTTGCTACGCGGTAGCCAGGCCCGAAGCTTTAGGGGCGGCCACCCAACTGGAACTGCTCCAGACCCTGCGTGACTTCGGCCTGCGGACCAATTTGGGCGAAGTGGCCGTCTGCGACTCGGTTGACGCGATCATGAATTATTTTCAAAAAATCGACCACCGGCGTCATGAGCTCCCCTATGAGGTCGACGGCGTGGTGGTCAAGGTCAACTCCCTCGACCTCCAGACCCGTTTGGGGGCGACCACTAGGAGCCCGCGGTGGGCCTTGGCTTACAAGTTTTCCCCCCAAGGGGCCGAAACCGTGGTTGAACGAATCGAAGTCCAGGTCGGGCGGACCGGGGCCTTGACCCCGGTAGCCATTATGAAACCGGTCAACATTGGCGGGGTGACCGTGAGCCGGGCCACGCTCCATAATGAAGACGAAGTCCGGCGCAAAGACGTCCGGGCCGGGGACACGGTCGTGGTCCAGCGGGCCGGAGACGTCATCCCGGAGGTGGTCCGGGTGATTTTGGACCGGAGGCCGCCGGAGGCTGAGCCCTTCGCCATGCCCAAGACCTGCCCGGCTTGCGGGTCCAAAGTGGTCCGCCTGCCCGGCGAAGCGGCCCATCGCTGCCCCAATGCCTCCTGCCCGGCCCAAATAAAAGAGACCCTGTTTCATTTCGGCTCGAAAAACGCCCTGGATATCGACGGACTCGGGCGGAAGCTCATCGATCTTCTAGTCGACCGCGGTCTGGTCCGCAGTCCGGCCGATCTTTACCGGCTGACCCTGGATCAACTGGCCGGCCTGCCGCGCATGGCCGAAAAATCGGCCCAGAACCTGCTCAGCGCCTTGGCCCGGAGCAAAGAGACCACTTTGGAAAAATTCATCTATGCCCTGGGCATCCGGCACGTCGGCCAGCATTTGGCTAGGGTTCTGGCCGAACATTTCGGGGGCCTGGAACCCCTCCGCCGGGCCAAGACCGAAGAACTGGAGGCAATTCATGAAGTCGGCCCCGAAGTGGCCCGCAGCATCGTCTCTTTCATGTCCAACCCTCGCAACCGCCGGCTCATCGACGAGCTTCTCGGGCCGGAGATCGGTTTTAAGCTCCAAGCCCCGGCCAGGCCCGGCGGACCGACGCCTTTGGACGGGCTCACCTTTGTTTTGACCGGAGCCCTGGACAGCATGACCCGGGACGAGGCCAAAACCCGGATCGTGGAAGCGGGCGGCAAGGTGGCCTCGAGTGTCAGCCGGAACACCGATTTTGTGGTCGTCGGGGCGGAGCCGGGCTCGAAGGCCCGCCAGGCGGCCCAGCTTGGAGTAAAAATGATCAACGAGGGGGAGTTTCTTAAACTGCTGGGAGGATAAGACATGGCCGAAACCAGAGCGCGTGTGCTCGTGACCGGACGGGTTCAAGGAGTCTATTTCAGGTATTCGACCCGGGAAAAAGCCCGAAGCCTGGGGTTGACCGGTTGGGTCAGGAACCTGCCCACCGGGCAAGTGGAAGCCGTGTTCGAAGGCGAAGACAGCAAGGTGAACGAGATGATCGACTGGTGTCACCGGGGTCCGGCCGGGGCCAAGGTGGACAAGGTCGAAGTGGCCCGCAGTCCGGCCCAAGGTGAATTTCCCCAATTTAAGATTATTTACTAAGGGCTTTTAGAGCAAGAAACCGGTTCGAACGTCAGGCCATCCCAAGGGACAGGCCGGCCGGTGCTTGACCTGCGGCGTCTTTCCGGATAAAGTTGGACATTATTTAAAGAAAAGAGACTGGTCATTATGATGATTAACCGGCGTTCTCTATGGGCCTTGGGCCTGGCTTTAATCCTGCTCATTTCTTTAACCGGGTGCGGCCTGTTCGGACGGACCAAAAAGTCCGGCCCGGTCGGCGACCTGAAAATGAAAGTGGCCGTGGCCCCTTTTGATGATCCCCTCAATCTGGTCGAGAAGGAATTGAGCGGCAAGACCGCGGCCCTTCTGGCCAAATACCTGGATGAATCCCGGGACGTTTTGGTCATCGGTCCGGCTGAAGTGCAAAACTTTCTGACGGCCAAACAGATACCCACGCCCCTGACCCAAAATTCGGCCGTCCTGCTGGGCCGAAGCCTGGGGGTCAACGCCATGGTCATCGGGTCCCTTTCCGAATTCAGCCAAATCCAGGAAAGGACCGGCTGGCTGCGTTGGCTGACTTTTTGGAGCAAAAAGAAGGACTTCATCAAGGCGGTTTTGTCGGTCAAAGTCGTGGACCCCGCTCAGGGCACCATCATCGCCGCCGACGTCGGCCGGGGCATGACTCAGACCGGACAAAAAGAAGAAGACCTCTGGATGGGCAACCCCAGCCAGGGTTTGGACGAGTCCCTGCTTAAGGCCAGTCTGGAGAAAGCCGCACAGGCTTTAGCGGAAAGCCTCGTCCGGGAATTGAAGCAAACGCGCTGGCAAGGTTTCATCCTTGATGTTTCCGGGGACACGGCCTTGCTCAGCGGCGGCCGGGACGTGGGGATCAAGCCGGGCCACAGGTTCGTGGTCTTTTCGGCCGGGGAAAAGGTGACCAATGCCGCGGGCCAGGTTTACATCATCCCCGGGCCGGTCAAGGCCCAGTTGGCAGCCGAACAGGTGTTGGAGCGGACCACGAAGCTGAGGATTATGTCCGGGGAAGTCCATCCCGGCGAAGCGGCCCAATACACCGAATAGTAATAACCGGCGCCTAGGCCGAGGGCTTCGAGGCGGCCGAGGCCCTTTCGACCATTTCCCGGGCCGCTTCGATAGTCTTGGCCGTCAGTTCGACTCCGCCCAGCATCCTGGCTATCTCGACCGGTTTTTCGTCTTCCTGGAGAGGCCGGATATCAGTCACCGTCCTCCGGCCGCGGACTTCTTTGTAAACCAGGTGGTGCTTTTGCCCGAAGACCGCGATTTGGGGCAGGTGGGTGATGCAAACCACCTGGTGAAAGCCGGACAGGTCCTTGATCTTGCGGCCGATGACCTCGGCCATGGCCCCGCCGATCCCGGCGTCCACTTCGTCGAAGATGATGGTCTGGACCCGCTCCTGTCCGGCCAGCAGGCTTTTGAGACAGAGCATGACCCGGCTCAGTTCGCCGCCTGAGGCGATGCGGGCCAGGGGCTTGAGTTCTTCGCCGACATTGGGCGAAATGAGAAACTCGACTTGGTCCCAGCCCAGGGGCCCGGGTTCAACCCGGTCCGAAACCGGCAGAAAACGCACGGCGAATTCGAGGCCGGGCAGGCCCAAGGTTCGGAGTTCCCCGGCCGCGGCCTCAGCCAATTTCAGGGCGGCGGCCTGTCTTTTTTCACTCAGCTCCCGGGCCAGGGCTCTAGCCTGTTCCCTCAATTGCTCGGCCTCGGACCGGAGACGCCCCAGCTCCCGCTCCAGGTCCTCCAAATGGTCCAGTCGCTCCGCGGCCTGGCGTCCGTAACCGAGGACGTCGTCCAGGGCCGGGCCGTATTTACGCTTGAGGCGGCTAATCAGGGCCAGCCGATCTTCTATTTCTTCCAGACGGCCCGGATCGAAAGTGATCCGGGCCAAATGCTCGCGCAAGGTGCGGGCCGCGTCATCCAGTTCGTGGTAGGCCCCGTCCACCTGGGTCAGGACGGCTGTCAGCCGATGGTCCAGGCCGGCGGCCTTTTCCAAATCGGTGCGGGCCGCGTCGAGCAGTTCTATAGCCGAACCGGCTTCGCCGTAAAGCCGGTCAAAGCTCTCTTTGACTAAGCTGTAAATTTTTTCGGCGTTGCGGACCAGCCGCCGTTCCGCTTCGAGTTCCTCGTCTTCGCCCGGCCTCAAGGCGGCGGCTTCGATCTCCCGGACCTGAAACTGGGTCAGCTCGGCCTGGCGACGGCCCTCTTCGAGGTCCTTTTCCAGGGTGGCCAGCCGCGTTTTCAGCTCGGCCAGCCGGCCATACATAGCGGTCATTTCAGAGCGCAAGGGCCGGAGGGACCCGAACTGATCGACCAAAAGGAGCTGCCGGTCGGGGTCGAGCAACTGCTGGTGTTCATGCTGGCCGGACACGGAAACCAAGTCGCCGGTCAGGGCGGTGAGTTGGGCCAGAGCGGCCAGGGAGCCGTTGATATAGACCCGGTTCCGGCCGGTCCTGGATATGACCCGCCGCAGGACTATCTCGTCGCCGGCCGGCAGCCCGAGTTCCTCCAGGCGGCGGCCCCAGGCTTCGGGGTCGGCCGGCAGAAACAAGGCCTGGACTTCGGCCTCTTCGGCCCCCTCGCGGATCAGTTCGGTGGAGGCTCGCCCGCCCAAGATCAAATTGATGGCCCCGACGATGATCGACTTGCCGGCCCCAGTCTCCCCGGTCAGGACGTTGAAGCCCGGACCGAAAGAAAGGCTCAGTTCTTCAATCAAAGCGAAGTTCTTGACGGTCAGTTCTATCAGCATGGCCCCTGGACCAGGTCGGTCAGTCCTCGGCAGTCGCCCGCAGGACCTCCTGGTAAGTGGTTTCCCCTTTCAGCATTACCTTCAAGGCGTTTTCCCGCAAGGTGGTCATGCCTTCACTTCGGGCCGTTTTGGCCAGGGCTTTGGCTTCCTGGCCGGCCAGAGTCATCTTCCGGAGGGTCTCGGAATAGGGCATGACTTCGAAGACGGCCAGACGGCCGAGATAGCCGGTGCCCCGGCACTTGTCGCAACCCCGGCCCCGCCTCAATTTGAGTCGGCTGTCGGTTTTGAGTTTCAGGCCCAGAGCTTGGACCTCTTCGGGAGTTAAAAAGAATTCCTCGAAGCAATAAGCGCAAATTCGCCGGACCAGGCGCTGAGCGATGACGCCGATCAGAGTGGAAGTGACCAGAAAAGGCTCGACGCCCAGGTCGATCAGCCGGGTGACCGCCGAAGGGGCGTCGTTGGTGTGAAGGGTGGACAAGACCAAATGGCCGGTCAAGGCCGCTTGGACCGCGTTTTGGGCGGTCTCGTAGTCGCGCATCTCGCCGACCATGATGATGTCCGGGTCCTGGCGCAGGATGTGCCGCAAAATGGTGCCGAAAGTGATGCCGGCCTGGGGCTGGACGGCGATCTGGTTGAAGTCCTCATGAACCATCTCGATGGGGTCTTCCACCGTGGTGATGTTCTTTTCTTCGCTGGACAGGTGGCGAAGGGTCGAATAAAGCGTAGTGGATTTTCCGCTCCCGGTCGGGCCGGTCACCAGGATGATCCCGTGAGGGTGACCGATGAACTCTTGATACTTGACCAGATCGTCCGGGGAAAAGAAGAGTTCGCTGAGGTCGCGGAAGAGCGCGTCAGGATTGAGAATCCGCAGGACGGCTTTTTCCCCGAAGGCCACGGGGACGGTCGAGACCCGGATTTCCGCTTCCCGGCCTTTATGATCTATCTTGATCCGCCCGTCCTGGGGCCGTCGTTTTTCGGCGATATTCAACCGGGAGATGGTCTTGATCCGGGAGACGAGGGCCGGGTGGATGACCTTGGGCAGGCGGTAGACATTGTGTAGCACCCCGTCAATGCGGAGTCTGATCAGCGACTCGCTGCGTTTGGGCTCGATGTGGATGTCGCTGGCCCTCTGTTCAAAGGCGTAGCTGATGAGATAGTCCACGGCGTTTTTGATGTGCTGGTCCGTGGCCTGGATTTCTTCGGTGGATTTGAGGCGGACGTATTGTTCCAAATTGCCCAGGTCCACGGCCGGACCGGCCAGTTGGTCTTCAGCCCCGGCGATGGAGGTCTTGAAACCATAAAACTCACTGATGGTTTTTCTGATGTCCGTCTTGGTGCTTATCACCGGGGCGATTTGGTATTCGCTGACCCGGCGGATGTCCTCGAGGACCATCTGATCGAAGGGGTCGCAGACGGCTACTTCCAAGGTCCGGCCGACTATGCCGATGGGCACGACCAGGTGTTTGAGGGCGAAGGAGCGGGGCAGGGTCTTGGTGACTACGTCCAGGTCCAGGTCCAGGGGGTCGATCTTGCGGTAGGGCAGGTTGACGTTTTGGGCCACGGCCTTCATGATGACTTCTTCATTGATGGTCTGGTCGGTCAGGCCGGGCAGAGGCAGTCCCAGGGAAGCCAACAGGTCGACCGCGCCGAGAGGCTCTTCCTGGTCGCCCAAACGGTCTGAACCGCGGGCCCGCAAACGGGCCAGTTTGCGCTCCTGGCCGGGGGCGGCCTTTTTAATCTCGGCGGCTTGAGCCTGAGTGATCAAGCTCTGGGAAACCAAGACCTCCAAGAGATAATCGATGGTCATCTTGCCGCCGGCCATGATTCGGTTCTTTAGCTCCTTTATTTCAAATTACGTCAGGATTGAAGGAGAGGCAAGAGGGAAAAGATGATGCGGCCGGGAAAGGAAAGAAACATCGTCTCCCTCCAGGCAGGATTTGGATTTTGAGAAGAGTGGTTAGAAAGAGGCTCCCGGCTTGGTTGAAGGGTGGGGTCAAGCGCCCAGGTAGGCCCTTTTCACGTTCTCGTCGGCCGAGAGCCGTTCCGTGGGACCTTCCAGCGTCAGGCGCCCCGTCTCCAGGACATAGCCGTGCTGGGCCAGCCGCAAAGCGGCCCGGGCGTTCTGTTCCACCAGGACGATGGTCACCCCTTCCCGGTTAAGCCTTCTGATGACCTGGAAGATTTCCCGAACCACCAGGGGGGCCAGACCGGTGGAAGGTTCGTCCAGCAGGAGAAGCCTGGGCCGGGCCATGATGGCCCTGGCGATGGCCAGCATCTGTTGTTCACCGCCGGACAAGGTCCCGGCGACCTGACCCAGGCGTTCTCTTAGTATGGGAAAAATTTCGAAGACATCTTGCTTGCGGGACTCGACTGTAGCCCGTTGTCGCCGGAAGTTCAGGTAAGCGCCCAGGTTGAGGTTGTCTTCCACGGTCAGGGGGGCGAAGATGCGGCGGCCTTCCGGGACCTGGGAGATGCCCAGGGCCACAATCCGGCCGGGTTGGACCCGAGTGATGTCCCGGCCTTCGAAGACGATCCGCCCGGTCTTGCTGCGGATCAGGCCCGAGACGGATTTGAGCAGGGTGGATTTACCGGCCCCGTTGGCCCCGATGACGGCGGTCAGGGCCCCGGCTTCCACCTTGAAGCTGACCCCCTTGAGGGCCATAATGGCCCCGTAGTAGGCCTTCAAATCGGTCACTTCAAGCATACTCGATGTCTTCCCCCAGGTAGGCCTTGACCACCTCCGGGTCGGACCTGATCTCTTCCGGGCGGCCGTCGGCGATTTTTCGGCCGTAGTTGAGGACCAGGACTTCCTCGGACACATCCATGACCAGACGCATGTCGTGCTCCACCAAAAGGATGGTCAATCCCTGGTCCCGGAGCCGCTGGAAGAGGGCGGCCGTTCCGGCCGTCTCGGTTTCGTTGAGTCCGGCGGCCGGTTCGTCCAGCAAGAGAAGCTCAGGTTCCGCAGCCAGGGCCCGGGCGATCTCCAGAGCCTTTTGCTCGCCCAAAGGAAGGTTGCCGGCTTCGGTCTCGGCCTTGTCGGCCAGCCCCACCAAATCCAGACAGGCCCAGGCCTGTTCGCGGATGGCCCGTTCTTCCCGGCGCATGACCGGCAGCCTCAACCCGGCGCTGATGATCCCCCGCCGACTGCGGACGTGCCGGCCGACCATGACGTTCTCCAGAACGGTCATGTGACCGAAAAGTTCCACCGTCTGGAAGGTGCGGGACACGCCCAGGGGGGTAATCTGGTAGGGCTTGAGTCCGGTGATTTTCCGGCCTTTGAAGACGATCTGCCCGGAAGTCGGCGGAAAGACCCCGGTGATGATGTTGAAGATCGTGGTCTTTCCCGCCCCGTTCGGCCCGATGACGGCCTTGATCACCCCTTGGGGCACGGCGAAATCCAGGTCCATCAGGGCCACCAACCCGCCGAAGACCATTTGCAGACCGGTTACTTCCAGGATATTCCGACGCTCCGTCACTTCTCCCTCATCCCTCCCGACCCGCGGCCCGAACCAAACGGCGATAGAGAACCTCGGGCAGGCCGATCAGACCTTTGTCCAGGAACATGGTGATGAGCAGGAGGATCAAACCATAGGCGAGAATGTCGAAGTCTTGGAGAAAGACCAGCCATTCGGGCAGGAAGGTGAGGAGGGCGGCCCCGAGCAGGGCTCCCCAGACGCTGGTCATGCCGCCGATCACCACCATCATGACCAGTTTGATGGAAAAGAAGAGACTGAAGACCGGGGGATTAACGAACTGGACGAAGTGAGCGTACAGGCTGCCGGCGATGGCGGCCATGACGGCGCTGATGACGAAGACCTGGACTTTGTACTTGGCGGCGTTGACCCCCATGGCCATGGCCCCCAGTTCGCTGCCATGGATGGACCTTAGGGCCCGGCCCACCCGGGAATTGACCACGTTGAGGACGAAGATAAGCATCAAAATGGCCACGCCCCAGACCAGATAGTAGTTGGCCAGGGCGGTGTCGAAGGCGTAGCCCCACAGGGACAGCCGGGGGATGTTGCCGAAGCCGTCCGGCCCTGAGGTCAAGGCGGTCCATTCGTTGAAGACGATGAAGACGATTTCTCCGAAACCCAGGGTGGCCATGGCCAGGTAGTGTCCGCGGAGCTTGAGGGAAGGCACGCCCACAGCCACGGCCACGGCCGTGGAGATGAGCATCCCGGCGGGCAGAGCCAGCCAGGGGCTGAGGCCGAACTTGGCGGTCATGATCCCGGTGGTGTAGCCCCCCAGGCCGTAGAAGGCGGCGTGTCCCAGGGAGATCTGACCGGCATAGCCCATGAGCAGGCTCAGGCCCATGGTGACCATGCCGGTCAAGCCGACGAAGACCATGATGTCGAGGTAATGGGAAAAGGAATCGAACCTCCGGACCAACGGAAAGACCAGGATGAAGGCCGCCAGGGCGAGGACTCCGTAAAGATTATTGCGCCCCATCTTCAGAACTTCTTGATCTTGCTTACTTCGATCTGCCCGAAAATGCCGCTGGGCTTGACGAATAACACCAAGAGCAACAGGACCAGGGCCATGGCGTCCTTGTAACCGGAATGAATCAAGCCCGCGCCCAAGGACTCGACCAGGCCCAGTAAGAAACCGCCGGCCACGGCCCCATAGAAACTGCCCAGCCCGCCCACGATGGCCGCTCCGAAACCTTTGAGGGCCAGCATGGCCCCGCGGTCATACTCCATCAAAGAGATGGGCGTGATCAGTATTCCCCCGGCCGCGCCCAAAGCGGCCGAAAGCATGAAGGACAGCATGATCATGCGCCGGACGTTGATCCCCACCAGGCTGGCCGCCTCCCGGTCGTAGGCGCAGGCGCTCATGGCCTTGCCGATAATGGTCCTCTCGAAGAACAAAGTCAGAAGGACCACCAGGACCAGGGTGACCCCGATGACCCAGAGGGCCTGGGGCATGAGGACGGCCCCGAAGAAGGGAATGGGCTTGTCTCCAGTGAAAGGTCGCAGGGAATAGGGGTCCTTGCCCCAGGCGAACATGGCCAGCCCCTTGACCAGAATAGACAAGGCGATGGTGATGATGATCAAAGTCAAAACGCCGGGATTCTTGAGCGGGTAAATGGCCAGCCTCTCCATCATGAGCCCGACCAGGGTCACAGCGGCCACCGCCACCGGAAAGGCCAGGGGGAGGGGCAGGCCCAAAGAATGAACGAATGTGACCATGAACAGTCCCCCCAGCATGACGAACTCGCCCTGGGCGAAATTGATGATCTCGGTGGCGTTGTAAATGATGTTGAACCCCAGGGCCACGATGGCGTACACACTGCCCAAGGTCAGTCCGGTCAAGACGTACTGGATGATTTGGCCGGTCAAGAGGATGTCCATCTTCAGTCACCAGGGCCGGGCCGGCGGCCCGGCCGGTTCGGAAGACCTACGATCAGGAATCATATACGCCGGAAACTATTTGGCCAGGGACCAGGTGTTGTTCTTGACCACGATCATCTCAAAGGCGTTGACGTCCAGGCCGCAGTGATCCTGGGGCGACATGTTGAACACACCGCCGGTCCCGGCGAAGCCCCGGATATTTTCCAGGTAGTCGCGGATTTTGGCCCGGTCCGGACCCACGGCCTCCAGGGCCTGTTTGAGCATCTGCAAGGCGTCCCAGGCATGGCCGCCGAAAGTGCTGACCTCGGTCTTGAAGCTGGTCTCGTACCGGTCTTTATACTCCATGCAGAATTTTTTCTGAGGATTGTTTTCCGGGAGGATGTCGGCCACCACGATCCGGCCCAGGGGCGCATAGACCCCTTCCGCCGCTCCGGCGGCCATTTCAATGTTCTTTTTACTCCCGAAACCGTGGCTGTGGTAGAAACGGAATTTCTGGTCCATGCCCAGTTGCTTCCAGTTCTTCACCACCACCACCTGAGTCGGGCCGGTGGTCCAGCCGATGATGGCCTGGGCTTCGGTGCCCCGGATTTTGGTGAGCTGAGCAGTCATGTCCGTGTCTTTGGGACCGAAGAGCTCGTCGGCCACTATATTAATCCCGAACTGCGGGGCCACCTTTTTCAATTCCTCCCGGCCGCTGGCCCCGAAACCGGTGTTGACGGTAATGATAGCCGCTTTGCTCAGACCGTGCTTCTTCATGTGCCCGTAAATGGCCTCCACGGCCGAGCGGTCGCTTTGGGGGGTCTTGAAGACCCATTTCTTGACCGGCTCGACAATCTTGATGCTGGCCGCACAAGAAAGGTTGGGCACCCGGGCTTCTTCGACCACCGGGATGATAGCCAGGCTCAAACCGGAGAGGGAAGGCCCGACCACGGCCAAGACCTTGTCCTTCTGAATGAGACGCTTGACCATCAGGTTGCATTTAGTGGCGTCGCCTTCGTCGTCGTAGATAATCACCTCGACCGGGGTCCCCTTGATCCCGCCTTCCTTGTTGACCAACCACTGGAACATCTGGGCCGTGTTCTTCTCGGGCTCGCCCAGGAAGGACGCTCCGCCGGTCACGGAGAAGACGCAGCCGATCTTGTAGGGTTCGGCCGCCATGGCCGTCACGGTCAAGGCCGCCGCCATGAGGAGCGTAACCAGGCCGACCAACCACTTTTTCATTTTGCCACCTCCTGAAAACAAGGTTCACCTTTTGGAAAAGACTACTCTCCCTTTTCCCGGACCGTTGAGGACGGCCTCGGAAAAAACCCAAAGAAGCGTCCGCCCGATCCACTTTTTAAACTCGAAACAGCCCGCTCATTTTCAAAACGGGCGAAACTCTTCGCCGTTTATACTCTGCATTTCAAGGTTTTTTATATTACTTGAATTTGAGGAAAATGTCAATCCAAATTTTCCAGACTCTGCAGCCATATCATAAACGCCGGCCGCCTCCGTCTAATTAATCAGCCCTAAAAAGAGGCAAATAAAAAAACACTTCACGTCGCGATCCCCTACTTTACTTAATTCTGTCAATTAGGTTAATCTTATAGAATGTCGATGACGAATTTAGTTGACTGATTTAAATTAAGCGGCGCAGGAGGTTGTAACTTAATGGAGACGATCGTCTGGGCCATGTTCCCGGCTGAGATAAAAGATGCTCCCGGACAAGACCGCCGATCTGGAAGAAATAAAAAAGCTTTACCCGCAAAAATTCCAGGCTGAAAGAAAAATTTTCAGCAAAATCAAGCGGGGGGCCCGCATCTTCGTCAGCTCGGCCTGTGCTGAACCCCAATACACGATCAAGGCCCTGAAAAATTACATCGAATCGGAGCCGAAGGCCTTCACCGACGCCGAAGTCTTCCAGGTCTGGACCATGGGCGTGGTTCCCTACACCGACGTAAAGTACCAGGACCATTTCCGTCACAACGCCTTTTTCATCGGAATGAACGCCCGGCAGGCCGTCAATGAGGGCTTTGCCGACTACACCCCGGTCCTGCTCTCCCAAACCCCGGAGCTTTTTTACCGCCGGCTGGTCCCCATCGACGTAGCCATTATCCAGACTTCGCCGCCGGACCGGCACGGCTACATGAGCCTGGGAGTCAGCGTGGACATCACCAAAGCCGCCGTGGAAAGCGCAGCCCTGGTCATCGCCCAGGTCAACGCCTACATGCCCCGGGTCCACGGCGACGGCTTCATCCATATCAAAGACACCGATTTCCTGATTCATCACGACGAACCCATCCTAGAATTTCAGACCAAGGTCGCCGATCAAATCGCCGCCGGCATCGGCAAATACGCGGCCAAAATCATCAACGACGGCGACACCATCCAGGTGGGCTACGGGGCGGTCCCCAACGCCATCCTCAGCGAATTGCAGGGTAAAAAACATCTAGGCGTCCACACCGAACTCCTGACCGAAGGCCTGGTCAACCTGATGAAGACCGGGGTGGTCGACAACTCACAAAAAACCCTCAGCCGGGGCAAATCCATCGCCACTTTCTGCATGGGCGCCAAAGACACTTACGATTTTATTCACCGCAATCCGACCATCGAATTCAAGACCATCGACTACGTCAACAATCCCCTGATCATCGCCCGGCACCGGAACATGACCGCCATCAACAGCGCCCTCCAGATCGACTTGACCGGCCAGGCCACGGCCGAATCCCTGGGACATCTTTTTTTCAGCGGCATCGGCGGCAGCGCCGATTTCATGCGCGGTTCGGCCTTAGCCCCGGGCGGGAAAAGCATCCTGCTGGTCCAATCCACAGCTCACCATGGTGAAATATCCAGGATCGTCCCCTTCCTTGACGCCGGAGCCGGGGTGACCCTGGGTCGCGGGGACGTCAAATACGTGGTGACCGAGTACGGCGTAGCTTATCTTTACGGCAAAAACATCAGAGAACGGGCCATGGCCCTGATCGCCATCGCCCACCCCAAATTCCGGCCCTGGCTGATCGAGGAAGCCAAGAAGCACAAGTTGATTTACAAAGATCAGGCCTTCATCCCCGGAGAAAAGGGGGTGTACCCGGAATCCCTGGAAACCCGCCGGGAAACCAAAAGCGGCCTCAATATTCTGATGAGACCGGTGAAAATCAGCGACGAGCCTTTGCTCAAAGACTTTTTCTATTCCTTGTCCGACGCCTCCCTATACCACCGGTTCATCTCCCCGACTTTTAAGATGCCCCATCACCGCCTCCAGGAATTCGTAATCATCGACTACACCAAGGACATGGTCATCCTGGCCGTGATCGAAGAGGACGGCCAGGAAGTCATCGTCGGGATCGGCCAGTACCTCACCTATGAAGATCAAAACATGGCTGAAACAGCCTTTCTGATCCGGGACGACTACCAAGGAAAAGGAATCGGAACGGAACTTTTGAAATATTTGACTTATTTAGCTGTCAAGCAGGGACTGCAGGGCTTCACGGCCGAAGTGGTCATGGACAACACCGCCATGATCCACCTGTTCGAAAAAATGGGCTTTGACCTCAAGAAAAAATTCGAGGCCAACTCCTATAAAATTATCATGAAGTTCAAAACTACCACCCCAGTTGAATAGCTCGTGGCGCTGCTGATTTTTTACAGGTGCGGTCAAAGACGGCCGCCGGCGCGAGACCATGGTAAACAAATTCAAAAAAATTAAGTATTTTTGTAAATCCCTTCGCCTGTCAGCCGGAGTCCACGGTGATCTTTGTTTTTTCCGTTTTTTGGGGACGACATTATTTAGGACTTCCTGTATAATAGTTTTTAGTTGTGTCGCACTTAACCGAGCTTCAAACTATCTCTGCCAAGGATTGTTTATTTGAGGCAATAACCCAGGTCCCGACGCCCGCCGAGATCAACAATTACAGAAAGGTCTTAGTAAATGAAAATTTTAATGGTTTACCCGGAATACCCAGTCACCTTTTGGAGTTTCAAGCACGTCCTGAGGTTCATCTCCAAGAAGGCGGCCTTCCCGCCCTTGGGCCTTTTGACGGTGGCGGCCATGCTGCCCCGGGACTGGGACCTGCGCCTGGTGGATATGAATGTTGAAAAGCTGCACGACCGGGACATCGAATGGGCGGACTATGTTATGATCAGCGCCATGCTGATCCAGGAAAAGTCGGTTCAAAATATCCTGGAAAGGTGCGGGCGATTGGGAGCCAAAGTCATAGCCGGCGGCCCCCTCTTCAACGGCAGGTCCCATGAATATCTGCCCCTGGTCGATCACCTGATCCTGAATGAGGCGGAACTGACTTTGCCCCTGTTTCTGGCGGATTTGGAGCGAGGGGCCACCCAAAAGGTCTATCGCACCGACGGGTACCCGGACTTGATCACCACGCCCCTCCCCCGCTGGGACCTGATAAAAATTAAGAATTACGCCACACTGATGATCCAGGCTTCCCGCGGCTGCCCCTTCAACTGCGATTTTTGCGACATCACCAACCTTTTCGGACGGAGGCCTCGGGTCAAAAGCGCGGATCAGCTTCTGAACGAACTCCAGGCCATATATGAATTGGGCTGGCGGGGTCTTGTCTTCTTTGTAGACGACAACTTTATCGGCAACAAAAAGCAAATAAAAGAAATTCTGCCCCAACTGATCGACTGGATGAAGGCCCGCCGCCATCCTTTTACCTACCTGACCGAAGCTTCCATCAACCTGGCCGATGACGATGAACTGGTCGAATTGATGGTCGAAGCCGGCTTTGACACGGTTTTTATCGGTCTGGAGACACCCAACGAGGAAAGCCTGAAAGAGTGTCAAAAGGACCAGAATTGCGGCCGGGACCTGGTGGCGGCCGTTCACAGGCTTCAGGCCGCCGGCCTCCAGGTTCTAGGCGGATACATAATCGGTTTCGACAGCGACGATGAAAGCATTTTCTCCCGCCAGATCAAATTCATTCAAGAATCCGGAGTGGTCACGGCCATGGTCGGCCTGCTCAACGCCGTACCCAACACCAAGCTCTGGCAGCGGCTTAAAGAAGAAAACCGGCTGTTGTTCAATGCTTCCGGGGACAACACCGACGGGTCCATCAATTTCATCCCCAAAATGGACATGAACCAACTTCTGGAGGGGTACCGCCAAGTGGTCAAAACCATTTACAGCCCGCGTCATTTTTACCGCCGGGTCTGCAAGTTTCTCGAGCAATATCAGCCCAGAAGAAAAAAACACCTTAACTTTACCGAATTCAAGGCCTTTTTCAAGTCCATGTTCTATCTCGGCGTGCTCGGCAACGGCGTCACCCAGTGGTATTATTGGAAAATGCTCGTTAAAGCCATCTTGTCCAACCGCCGGGCCTTCCCGGAAGCCATGACCCTGATGGTCTACGGCCATCACTTCCGGAAGGTGGCCAAGAGAATCTGATTTGTTTGACCGTCCACACCAGGGATAATGGATGGGGGACGAGATGAACGTCGGTAAATTATTGACCAAAGCGGCCCTGACCTTCCCCGAGCGGACGGCCGTGGTCCATGGAGCCGAGTCCTGGACTTACGCCCGGTTCAATGCCCGGACCAACCGCCTGGCCAACGTTTTGGCCCGGCTGGGCTTGAAACAGGGCGATAACATCTCCATTTTGCAATTCAACTACCCCGAGACCCTGGAATCGCTTTTCGCCGCCTTCAAACTGGGCTGCGGGGCCGTGCCCATCAATTTCCGTTTACACCCCAAAGAGTTCGCCTTCATCATCGACCACTCCCAGTCCCAGGCCGTGATCCTCTCGCCGGAGTTCAACGACTCTCTGCGGGAAGTCAGGGAGTTAATCCCGGCCTGCCGGCATCTCATCACCCTGTCCGGGGCCGCCGGAGAGCTGCTGGACTATGAGGACCTCCTGGCCCGGGAATCCGACCATTTTGTAGACCGGGACGTCCAGCCGGACGATCTGGCTTGGCTGTTCTATACTTCGGGGACCACGGGCATGCCCAAGGGGGCCATGCTAACCCACCGGAACCTCCTGGCCATGACCATGAGTTTTTACGCGGATATGTGTCCGCTCGGTCCGGAAGACGCCATCCTCCACGCCGCACCCTTATCTCACGGCAGCGGACTGTACGCCCTGCCCAACATCGCCAAAGCGGCTAAAAACGTCATACTGGCCTCCAAGTCCTTCGATCCGGACCTGGTCTTCCGGACCATCCAAGAAGCGCGGATCACCAACATGTTCGCCGCCCCGACCATGGTCAAGCTGATGGTCGACAGCCCGGCCGCCGACCGCTATGACCACAGTTCCCTCAAGGCGGTCATGTACGGCGGGGGGCCGATGTACGTCGAGGACCTCAGACAGGCCGTCAGGAAACTCGGGCCCTGCCTGGTCCAGCTTTACGGTCAGGGCGAATCGCCCATGACCATCACCTACCTGCCCCACCGGGACCATGTGCTGAACGGCGCGCCTGAGCAAGAGGCCCGCCTGGCTTCAGCCGGCCTCCAACGGACCGACGTGGAAGTCAAGATTTTCGACCAAAACGACCGCGAACTGCCGCCCGGACAGATGGGCGAAATCGTCACCAGGTCCGACTTGGTGATGAAGGGCTACTGGCGCAACCCGGAAGCCACGGCCGAGACGCTCCGCAACGGGTGGCTCCACACCGGCGACGTGGGCTATATGGACGAAAAAGGGTACCTGTTCATCATGGACCGGTCCAAGGACATGATCATCAGCGGCGGGGAAAATATCTATCCGCGGGAAATAGAAGAAGTTTTGATCAAACACCCGGCCGTGCGCGAAGCGGCGGTCATCGGCGTGCCCGACCTCAAATGGGGCGAAGCGGTCAAGGCCGTGGTGGCCTTAGTTCCCGGGCAATCGGTTACGGAAGATGAGTTGATCGATTTCTGCAAAGACAACATCGCCGCGTACAAAAAACCCAAGTCCGTGGATTTTGTGGATGAACTGCCCAAGAGCAATTACGGCAAGATATTGAAACGAGAGTTGAGGGCCAAATACTGGGAGGGCCGGGAGCGCAAGATCGTTTGAAACCGGACATACTCCCGGCGCCTCTGAGACTGGAAGGGGCGGGGCGGATCGCGCCCTTACGTGTCAAGGCCGGGGTCTTTCGTGAAAGGCAAAAATCCGGCCGGGCATTGGGCCTGGCAATTGAAACAGTAATAATAATTCCCAGTCATAAAGGTCTGCCACAGCTCCCGCAAACCATAGCCCTGGATAATCTCTTGGATCTCTTCGCTTTTTCCTTCGGCCAGACCCGCGGTCAAACGCTGGAAGAACCGAAAGCCGTATCTAAAAATATTTTCGCCGCACAATTTTTTGTTGATTTTACCGCCGCCGGTCAAGGCCCCGACCGGACAGGCCTCGAGGCAACGGCCGCAGTGATCGCAAAGGTCCTCGCCCAGCGGCTGGTCGGGCCTCAGTTCGGCCGTGGTCACCAAGCCGGCCAGGCGCACAGCCGAACCGAATTCCCTGGTCACCAGCAAACCGTTTTCCCCATAGGAGCCTAAACCGGCCCTGACTCCGGTCCGCCGCCAGCAGATTTCCCCGCGCATGCCTTTGCTAGGCTCGCTCATGTCCAAGGGAATGAAAGCCGGGACGGCCACGGCCGGAAAACCTTCAGCTTCCAAAAATCGGGCCGTCTGCAGAACCGCCCGTTCACATTGACCATAGGTGTGGATGGTGTCGAACTGGGCCGGTTCATTGACGGCCGAGCGCAGAGCCGACAGGCTGTGCCTGGCCGCGGCCACGACCACTCCGCGGGCTTCGGGTAATATCCTAAAAATCCGGTCCCGATGTTCCGGCAGATCATCAACCCTCACCACCCCGACCAAATCGGCCCCGTTGGCCAGGGCCGTGGTTTTTATTTGGCTAGTCAGGTCTGCTCCGGCCATATCGCCTCCCTATTTTTTCCTAACCCATAGCAGAAATCGGCCTCTTCGGGCAACTCCAGGTCAAGACAAGGCCCCCGCGGCTGTCTTGTAAACCATCAGGGCAAGCAAAACGGACCAGGCAGCCGGTAATCAAAACCGTCGGTGATAATCGGCCGGAAAATAGACTTATCCGGCAAAAGCTCTTGAAATATGCAGTTGAACTTGATGATAATTGATAAATCTTTCAGGCGTCGACTCTAGGAAAGAATCTATGAAAAAAGCCTTAAAAAGAAGTCCTATTTGCAAGGCCGCGGTAACCCGTCAAAAAGACGGTGAACTGCTGATCGAGTGGGAGGCCGACGCAAATGTGCGGTCGGTTTGCATCTTCGCCGGTCCCTCGCCGGAAGACATTGATCGGGAAACACCTTTGGCCGAAGTGAACGGCGCCGCCGATGCGGTGATCTCAGGGCTGGACCCGGAAAGACGTTATTATTTTGCCGTCATCCCCGAAGGCGGCTCCGGGATTGTGGTGGCGGAGCGTCGGGTCCCGGTAGACGGAACCTACAATTTTCGGGACCTGGGCGGGTACGAAACGTCCGGCGGACAAAGGGTCAAATGGGGTCAAATCTACCGTTCCGACGGCTTGAGCCGGCTCGGTCCCAAAGCTCCGGCCCAGCTCAAAGAATTGGGCCTAAGGACTGTTTTCGACTTCCGCACCGACGCTGAAGTGGATAAGGCCCCGGACCGTCTGCCCGAGGACGGTTCCATCGATTACGTCCATCTGCCTATTCAGCACGGCGAATTCAACTTCATCGCGGCCATGGAGCGGGTCAAGCAGGGTGACGACTCCTGGCTGGACCAGGATTTTATGATCCGGGGGTACCTGGAAAACCTTGACGATTTCCCCCAGGTCTGGGGCGAGCTTTTCCGCCGTCTGGCCGAGGCGCAAAGCCGGCCGCTGGTCTTTCATTGCACCGGGGGCAAGGACCGGGCCGGGACGGCCGCGGCCTTGATCCTCCTGGCCCTGGGCGTCCCGGAAGAGACCATCATCCAGGACCACGGGCTGTCCAACCTCTACATCGCCCCGCTCCTGCCCAGGGTTTACCAGCGGATGAGAGAGTACGGCGTGGACCCGGAGAAATTGAGTCCTTACTTCACCGCCCCGCCGGAAGCCATCCAGGCTCTGCTGGAACACCTGCGCCGCCGATACGGTTCAGCCGAAAAGTACCTGACCGCCCAGGCCGAGCTGCGGCCCCAGGTCCTGGAGAGACTTCGGGAGGAACTGCTGGATTAGCCTTGGAGAAATAAGGTAGACGCATCTCACGCCGGATCATCGTTCCCGGTGGACTCGGCGGTCTTGATCCGGCTGATCCTGAGGATTAATTTCTGGAAAAACTCGGCTTTGCGCGCCGGGTTCACTCCAAATCGTACTTTTTGATCTTTTCCCGGAGGGTCTTGCGGTCGATGCCCAAGGCCTGGGCCGCTTCGGTTTTCCGGCCGTGGAAACGCTTGAGGACTTTAGCGATATGGTCTTTTTCCGCATCTTGCAGCGTCAGGGCCTCCTGGCTGGACCATTTCCGGTCGCCGTTGCCCCAGCCGACAAAGGCCAGGTCATCATGCCTGATCACGCCTTTTCGGCCCAGGACCACCAGGCGTTCGACCAGGTTGGACAGTTCCCGGACGTTGCCCGGCCAGTCATAGGCCAGCAGGCGCTTCATGGCCTCGTCCGATAGTCTTTCCACCTGCATGTTCAGCCGGCGGTTATAGAGTTTGAGAAAAAAATCGATCAAAGCCGGGACGTCCTCGCGGTGCTCCCGAAGGGGCGGCATGTGGATGGAGACGACGTTCAGCCGATAGTAGAGGTCTTCCCGGAAACGGCCTTGGGCGATGGCCTGCTGGAGATTCTGGTTGGTGGCGGCCACGATCCGGACGTCGACCCGAATGGTCCGGTGGCTGCCCACCTTGGAAATGACCCGGTCGTCGACCGCCTTGAGCAGTTTGGCTTGGACGTCAAGATTGATGTTGCTGATTTCGTCAAAAAAGATGGTCCCGGTGTGGGCCAGCTCGAATTTGCCGATCTTGCTGCTCTCCGCTCCGGTGAAGGCCCCCTTGACATGGCCGAACAGTTCGCTTTCAAAAAGGGTCTCGACCAGGGTCCCGCAGTCCACCGTGACAAATGGCCGGCCGGACCGGTCGGACATCTCGTGGATGCGCTGGGCGACCAGGCTTTTGCCCGTGCCGCTTTCGCCGGTCAAGAGGACGGTGGCGCCGGTGGGAGCCACCCGCTCGACCATATCCATCACCTGAGTCATGGCCTTGCTTTTGAAAATGATCTGGGGCCGGTGACGCCGATTTTCCAGCTCTTGGCGAAGGTACAAGTTTTCCAGGGCCAGCCGCCGTTTCTCCAGGCCTTGTTTGACGGTTTTCCGCAGGTCGTTGGGCGTAAAAGGCTTGGTTAGGAAGTCGTAAGCCCCCAGCTTCATGGCTTCAACAGCGGACTGAACGGTGCCGTACCCGGAAATGATAATGACCACGGCTTCATGATCCGTGGCCTTGATCTTGCGCAGAATCTCCATCCCGGTCGCCCCGGGAATGACCAAGTCCAGCAGGATCAAGTCGTAGGCCCACTTGTCGATCAGCTTGAAAGCTTCCGGGCCGTCGGCCGCCGTGGTCACCTGGAGGCCTTCCCGAATCAGGACCCGCTCACACGAATCCCGAATGCTCTCCTCGTCATCTATAATTAAAACCCTTTCCGGGACAACCAATTTAAAACCATGCTTTTGTAATAATGTGAAAAAAATCTCACAGCTAAATTTTATCCAAGGCCGACAACAGTGTCAACGCACAAATCATCTCCGGCCATCGGGGGCGCTCCAGGCGTCCGCCCGAAAAAACCGGCCGATTAATTAAAGAATATTTTCACGATTATACGCTGACAACCCGCCCTAATTGGTCAATGGGGTTACATTTCTTAGAAGCTGGATAGAAGAAAAACTATGGCCAAGACTGCGGAAAAAATCCCCGGCGGATTTGAAACAATAAACTCGGAAAGGCCCGGCTGGTCTTAGGTTCTTGTGCGTCCGTTCCTAACTTGGGAAATAGCTCATGTCCTTGGTCAGCCGTTTACTCCTCCTTTCTACCTCCCTCTTCTTCCTCTATGATCAATTCAAGGTCGTCCAGATCAAGATCGAGAGACTCCTGGTTTGGGGAATCCGGTCCCGGTGAAGCGGACTGAGGCTCTTCTTCAAAATCCAGATCAATCAAGTCGAACTCCAAGTCGGCTTCCTGGTCCGGGCTTTTCTCCGTCAGGGGCTCGATCAGCCCTGATTCGACCACCGGCGGCCGAACATCTATCTGGGTTTGGTCTTCAGCCTCTTCCTCGGGCTCGATGATCAAAGTGGACTCCGCCTCCAAGAATCCTTCCTCCCCGCCTGAATCAAGATCGGTCTTTTCTTCAGTCAACGCCCCTTCATCGAAGGCCAAGCTGACTTCTTCTTCCGGGCCGGACGCTGCGCCGATATCTTCCAGGCCAGGAATCTCTTCAGGTTCGAGCATCACCGTCTCTTCAACGCCTAAAGCACCTTCGGCCGGCATTTCTTCGGACGGAGTTTCAATCGCCGCCTGTGCGTCAGGCAAGCCGGAATAGTCCTGAATTGCCTCGCCGCCGATCTCCACTCCCTCTTCGGCCTCGGCCATGTTCAAATCCTCAAACTCAATGACCGGTTCCCCGGGACCGCCTTCCACCGTTTCCTCCTGGTCGGCGATTTCCAGGTCCAATCCCAATTCTTCTTCCCCCGCAAGTTGAACCGGAGCGTCCGGTTCGATTAGGCCGGAAGGCCTCTCTTCCACCTGGGGTATTTCTTCGGGTTCAATGATTACGGTTTCGTTAGAGACCTCAAGAGATTCGGACTCGGCCGGACCGGGTTCCAGGCTTATGCCCGGCTCCTCCTCGGTTTCCAAGGTCAGACCTATTTCTTCTTCTTGGGGGACGCCGCTTTCCGGCCTCATACTTTCTTCCTCGAAAGAAAGGCCGACTTCCGCTTCCGGAGTAAAGCTGATGCCTTGGTCCTCCTCAGGTTCCAGGCTCACTGATGGGCCTTCTTCTGAAGGCAAACCGCCGGTTTCAACTTCATGTTCTTCGGCGTAAGTCCCCAGGTCGACCGCCTCTGCTTCTTCGACTTCAAAAACGAAATCATGCCCCGCTTCGCTCAATAAAGAATCCAGATACGGCACCAGTTGGGGGACAAAAGGGAAAAAGCCCAAATGTTCACGGGTTGAAGTTAAATCCCGGCCGCATTTCGGGCAAGCCTGGTTAAATTCGAAACTGTTATAACCGCACTTCGGGCACCTCATATGGTCCCTCCCTGGGGTCAAGGTTCAAATTGGCCTTTCCTTTTAAACAATATTAATTGGTTAGAGGAAAAAAATCAATAAAAACTAAAATAAATCGCCCAATTCGAAGCCCAGCACGGCCGTAAGGGCCAGGGCGGCCGTTTCTGATCTAAGAATTCTGGGACCTAGGCTCATAGCTTCGAAACCGGCTTGGCGGGCTGCCTCCACTTCTTCTCCGGTCAGACCGCCTTCGGGTCCAATCAAGGCGGCCACTGAGGCCGGTTTGGGCTCGCCTTTTAACAAGGACCGCCATCCCCCGCCCCCGGTCCCGGCCAAGCCCTCATAAAGCATGATTTTAAGGTCCATTCCGGCTGAACCGGATAAAAACTCTTGCAAAGTCATGACCGGCCTGACGTCCAAGGGCAGACCGCGACGGCATTGCTTCATGGCTTCCTGGGCGATCCGCCGCCAGCGGTCGAGACGTTTATCGGTCTTGACCTGGTCGAGTCGGACCGTGCAGCGGGCCGTTTCCACCGGGATCAAACACTTCAAGCCCAACTCGGTCCCTTTTTGCACGACCAGGTCCATACGGTCGGCCTTGAGCAGCGCCAAGCCTATCGTCAAATCCAGGGGCGGCTCCCCTAGGGCTGGTTGCTGGTTTTCTATTCTTAATTCGGCCCAATCCTTTCCAGCCGCGATCAACCTGGCTGGATACTCGCAACCCTGGCCGTCCACTAGAAGAACCAGGTCCCCCTTTTTTAAGCGCAGCACCTGGAGGGCGTGATGAGCCTCATTGCCGACCAGCTTGGCCCGGCCGTCCAGGATGTCTTCCTTTGGCACGAAAAATCTTCTCATTTTTCGACCGGTCCGGTCAGGACCAGGGCGGTCCATTCGCCCTTTTCTCGAATTTTTACGGTCTTAAAACCCTTAAGTTCATAACAAGCGATCACCTGGTCGGCCTGGTCTTTCAGCAGACCTGACAGGATCAGTTTGGATCGAGGGGCGGCCAGTCTAAGGAGTTCATCAGCCAGATCGATCAAAGTTCCAGCCGTGAGGTTAGCCAGGATAAAGTCGAACGGCCCCCGCAAGGCCTGGGGGCCGGCGCAAATCAAATTCACCCTGTCAGTCAGGCCGTTGGCCGCCAGATTGGTCTTGGCCACTGGGATGACTTCGAAGTCCAGGTCAACGGCCGTGATGTCTTTCTGGCCGAGGGCGGCGGCGGCCAGGGCCAGGATGCCGCTGCCGGCGCCAAGATCAAGCACTTGAAATCGGACGGCCTGGTCCCGGCAAAGTTCCTCAAGGGCTTCGAGGCACATGAAGGTGGTGGGATGATGCCCCGTCCCAAAGGCCAGGCCGGGGTCCAGTTCGATGACTTGTCGGCCCTCTTCGGCCTTGTATCCGCACCAACTGGGCTTGATGACCAAGGTCGTCCCGATCTCCAAGGGCTCCAACCCCTCTTTCCATTTCTCCGCCCAATCCTCAACCGGGGTGTTGCGCCATTCAGCCCAGACTCGTGTCGCCCCGCCGAACCAGCCGGGTAAAACCTCCAGAAAACGGTCCAATCGCTCGGGCAGGTCGGGGGCGGGTCCCGACGGTCCAAACCCCGCCCGGGATAAAAACAACCCCGGCCTTTCCCCGGTCTCATCCTGAACCAGGGCCCGGGCCCCCGATTCGAACAAAAAATGAGCCACCGCTTCGGCTAAAGCGCCCTCATGCCAGACCCAGACTTCCTTTTGGCTTCGCTCAGCCTCTTTTCCCTTGCCCATCATGGTTAATCCTGAAGGTAGATAGTAGCCGGGAGAAAAAAGAGCCGCAAGTCCATTATTTCAGAAGCCCCAACTAAATTGGAGAAAAACCAAAAAATTTAATTCTAAATCTTTACCGGCTCATCCTAGTTGAAAATAATTAGTAGGTGGCCTATAGTAAAAGCGATTTATTTCCGGGCGCCGATGGGAAGGACCCGAACCAAACAACTCCAGAGCTCCGGTTATTCGGCTGAAAGTCCGGCCGAAGTTTGTGGTCGCTCATTATCTATACCGGGTGACTGCCCGGTCAAGTCGGCTGGTGGGGAGATTTTATCCGAAATTCGGTGAGACGAAATCGGTTTTCCGGATTTCTATGGGTGCGTGGGTTTGAGTTTTTTAAAAAAAATACTTACTAAAGCGAAGAAGGACGTTCCTTCCGAATCGGCCGGAGAACAAAAATCCATCGAGGTCGGAAGGGCTGAGGCGGCTTTTCAGGAAACGGAAATCAGCCTGTCCCGGACTTTACGAGTCTTTGAACGGTATAATGCCAATAAGACCGCCTTTCTTTACGAACAACTTTCTCCCCGGAAAAAAATCGTCTTCGATCTGGTTCCTCTTTTGATTCATATAGACGGCCAGGGTCTCCTTCCGGCCGATGACGCTTGTCAGATCAGCCCCCACGGCGTTTACGGCTATGAAATGAGCCCGAGAGCGGCCGAGTCTTTCACTGAAGCCTTCCCGGGACAACGCATGCCCCAGCTTCATACCCGGGCCAGCTACGATCCGAATATGCCGATAAAATCCATCTCCTTGATCGGCAGCCTGGGGTCCATCGCCCAAAACTCCAAATCGGATTTCGATTACTGGATTTGCCTGGATATGCGGGCTTTCAGCCCGGAAACCTTGCTTTATTTCAAGGAAAAGCTTAGGGCTATCGACAAATGGGCGGCCGATTTCGCCGGGGCGGAAGTCCACTGTTTTCCTTTGGACGTAGCTAGAGTCCTTGAAGATGATTTCGGTTCGGTCGGAGCTGAAAGTTCCGGTTCAGCCCAGGGCAAACTCCTCAAAGAAGAATTTTATCGGTCCATGACCTTGGTGGCCGGACAAACGCCCATGTGGTGGGCCGTGCCGCCGGGAGTCGACGACCAAGAATATGCCCGGCTGGCCCAATTCATGCTCACTTCCAATAGAATCAATGCGGCCGGGCTGATCGATCTGGGCAATGTCCATGACATCTCCCTGGGCGAATTCTATGGAGCGGCCATCTGGCACATCAACAAGACCATCGGCAGCCCGTTCAAATCGGTTCTTAAAATGGGCCTCCTCGAAGAGTACATGCTCAACCGCGGGCGTCAAGGGCTCTTGTCCACCGAACTCAAACGCCGCCTGCTCTCCAATGAAAGCGACGTTCAGTTTTTAGACCCTTATGTCCTGATGTTCGACCGGGTGGCCGCTTACCTGGCCGCCAAGGACCGCCGCGAAGACCTGGAGCTGTTGCGCCAATCCCTGTATCTGAAGGCCGGCGTTCAAATATCCTTGGGCGATTACCGCCGGACCGACCTGCCGCGGAATAAACTGGTCCTGGTCAACCTGATCAGGCAATGGGCCTGGAACCATAAGACCGTTCAACATTTAAACAACTATCACAACTGGTCCTTCCGGGAATCCCAGCGGTTCAGCGAACAGATCAACCGGTTCATCCTCCGCACTTACAAAAGCGTGTCTGACGAACTACGCAAACAGCAGACCCAAAGCGAATTGAAAATCAGTGATCGAGACCTGACCGTTCTCGGGCGGAAACTCTTCATCTTCTATTCCCAGCGGACCAACAAAATCGAATCCATCAAAAGGGTGATCGAAGACCCCCCGGCCCTTAAAGGCCTGACCCTTCACCCCCATATCGATCCGAAAGGCCGTAAAACCTGGTCCGCTTTTCGCGGTTTGATGTCCCGAGAATCAATAAACGGCGGCGCCGGGAGCTTGTCTCTCCTGACCAGCTCTCTCTTTCTGCCGGAAGTCTTGCTTTGGCTGGTCAACAATCACCTTTACGATACGACCACCACCGTCAACCTTAACTCGGCCACCGGCAAAACGGCCACTCATTGCACCGTCCCCGACATTCAGACTCTGCTCAAGGAAATGAACGCCTTTTTCCCTTCTTATAAACTCAGCGAGCTCGATGAAGAAGAAATGCTTCAGAAACCTCGCATTGTCCGGATGTTCCTGGTCATCAACCTCGACGAACCCGATGGCTGCCGCCATATGGCCGAGACCGGACTTTGTTATCAGAACAACTGGGGGGAAATCTTTTTCAAAGGTTACAGCGAGTCCCAGGAAGGACTCAAAATCGCCCGCAACTTCTTGAGCAAACGATTTGCCTTTGACCCTTTGGAAGCTCTGGCTAATTTCAAGGTCTTCCTGCCCAACCGTTTGTTCAAACGCGAATTGGCCCCACGTCTGAATAAATACTTCGGCCTGAAGGTCGTCACTTAGCCCAAGCCTTTTGCTTGAGTTCCCGAATTTTCTCCCAAGAATAATCCGGACGCCGACACGCGAGAACGGTGTTGTTGTGAAAAAGCGGTTCGGCGGCAAGATCATAAGGAGAATGCCGGCGGGCTTCCTCCCAGAGGGCGGTGCCGGGCAAAGGCGAATATTCGGCCAAATACGGCCTGGCCCCTAAGTCCTTGACCCTTTGCACCGTGACGGCCGTTTCTTCGACAAGCTGCCCGGGCAGACCGTAAAGTATATAGACGCCGATGTCGCCCGGCCGGAAACCGGCTTCAGTCAGACAAGTCAAGGCTCTTTCAAAATAACCTGGTCTCACCTTGCCGCCCAAACCGGCTTGCCGCTCCGGGTCCAGGCTTTCCAAGCCCAGGCGAATTGTTTTAACCCCGGCCCGGAACATCAGGCGAGCCAAATTCGGGGTGATCAGCCCCACATGCAGCCCGTTGGGCGCATGGAACCTGATTTTCAGACCGCGGTTCAGCACCCCTTCCAGTAAAGCCATGAAATGGTCTTCCGCCTCCACCAGAAGGGCGTCGTCGAAAAAGGTGAAATCCTTCAGGCCCAATCGATAGTAACGGTCTTCGATTTCCGTCAGGACGTCGTCCGCATCCCGCTGGACAAAACCGGAATAAAGCAATTGGGAGGCGCAGTAAGGACAGCGAAACAGACATCCGCGGGAAGTCAGCAGCGGGGCGAAATCAAGACCCGGGTAGAGATCAAGGTCGGGCCAGTAATCGGTCCACCGCATCCTATCTTTTTCGGAAACAGAAAGTCCAAGTAAATCAGCCAGGATAGCCGGTAAACGCTCTTCCCCCGGCCCGGCGGCCACCACATCGGCTCCGGAATGTTTTTCTGCATGTTCCCGACACAAAGTCGCATAGCCCCCCCCGAGGACGACAGGGACATCGGGCCAGGTCTCCCTGACCAGGGCGATGGCCCGTTGAACTCCGGGGTACCAATAAGTCATGCTGGATGTGATCAAAACCAGGTCGGGGCGTCCGGCCAAAGCGATTTCCCGGCGAAAAACTTCTTCCGGCCAGCCATATCGGGCGAAACGACGGGGCAGACCTTGAAGGGGCTCAGGCGTGGGCAGGATTTTTCTGGCCCACTTGCCTGTGCCTGGTTTCCAAGACGGTCTGGGGGGCGGGGCTTCGGATAGTGGTTGGAGACGATCCAGACAGTCAACCAGTTGGATTTTAAAGCCGATCTTTTTCAACCAGGCCGACAAATACAGCAAGCCTAAAGGCTTGGCCCACAAATCAAAAGCGGCGAAGTCGTAAATCCAAGGATTTATTATAAGAAGTTTTTTAGCCATATTTGAGGCTCAAGATAACTCCACCGGCTGGTTTATCTTTATAATCCTGGGCCGGCAATAAAAATGTCTTGGCTGGACCCGAAAAAAAGAAGTCCGCTTCTTCCCGGACACCGAGTCCTGGAAGCGGACAGTGATGAAAAATTTATCCAGGCGCCGTTTAGGAGAAGCCCTTATATTTCACCGGTTCGACGGACCAAAGTCCTGGCTTCCGCCTGCCTGATCCTTTCTTCTTGTTCAGCCTTGCGCCGGCGCGCGCCTTCCAGCTTGGATAAAAGATCGGTGAAATCAGCCGGTTTGAGGACATAATCATAAGCGCCGGACTTGAGTCCCTCGACGGCCGTCTCCACGGTGCCGTGCCCGGTCAGCAGGATTACTTCCACCAGCGGATACTTGGCCTTGATGGCCTTAAGAGTTTCGATGCCGTCCATGCCCGGCATCTTGATGTCCAAAATAACCACGTCGGCCTCGGCCTCGGTCAGACGGTCCAGGGCCTCGCCGCCGCTGTAAGCCGGCTGGACCCGGTGCCCGGCGTCTATCAAGCGCAGGGACAGCATTTCCACGAAGTCGCGTTCGTCGTCCACCAGAAGAATATTGATGGGTATCTTGACCATACAACTCACCCCCCGTTTAATGTCCGACCGCCGTCTCGTTTTGGTCGGGTGTCTTCAGCGGTTTACAAGGAAGAAAGACTTTAAAAGACGATCCTTCCCCCAGCCGGCTTTCCACTTCAATCCTGCCGCCGAGTTTTTCCACGAGGCCCCTGGATACGGATAGGCCCAAACCAGTGCCCTTGCCCGGGGGCTTGGTGCTGAAGAAAGGCTCAAAAATGCGGTCCAAGTTCTCCTTGGGGATGCCTGAACCGTTGTCTTGAACCGTGATGACCATTTCTTCGCCGGCTTGGGTGACGATCAGACGAACCCACCCTCCCGGCTCGACGGCCTGGAGGGCGTTGGAGACCAGGTTGATGAGCACCTGCCGCAACTGGTACGGATCGGTCCAGATTTTGGTTTTGTCAGTCCGGGGCTGGATAGTTGCCTTGGCCTTGGTCTCGTCGGCGGCCTTCCGGGTCAACTCGACTACCTCGGCGAGGAGTTCTTTAAGGTCGCATTCTTGAATCATTGAATCGGTCTTGCGGGCGAAACTGAGAAGCTGGTGAGTGATGCGTTTGGCCCGTTCGACGCTGGATTCGATCTTCCCCAAAGCCAGGTTGAAATTATCCTTGAGCTGGGGTGAAAGACCTTCGTCCCTGGCCACCCGTCCTTTGAGCCATCCGGCCGCTTCGGAGATTATAGCCAAAGGATTGTTGATCTCGTGGGCCACGCCGGTGGCCATGGTGCCCAGGGAAGCCAGGCGTTCGGCCGCGATCATCCTTTGTTCCATTTTGGCCCGAAATTCCGCCTCCCTGGCCTGTTCTTCGCGCCTGACGATCTTGTCAAAGGCCTGACGGACCTTGCCGGCCAGTTGTTCCAGCTCCACCGGCTTGGTCAAATAGTCAAAGGCTCCGGCCTTCATGCCTTCAACCCCGTCCTGAGCGGAAGCCTGGCCGGTCAACAGAATGACCTCGATGGCGGGATGTTCGGCCTTGATCCGTTTTAAAACCTCCAGTCCGTTCATTTCCGGCATCTTGACGTCCAGGATGACCACGTCGACCGGGTTGCTTTGGATGAAAGCCAGAGCTTCCCGACCGCTGCCGGCCTGGGCCGCCTCCAGCCCACGCTTGGCCAGACGCTTGGCCAGAGGCTGCCGGAAATCGGCCTCGTCATCCACCAGCAAGACTCGAATACTGCGTTTCTGCTCGATCATCGCCGGTCCTTGAGCCAATTACACCAAGCCGAGTATCCGCCACCAAATGCTGGCTACGACGATCAAAATCACCAACAAGACAGGCATAGCCACCGCCCCGAGCTTGGTCAGGTCGATGGAACGGAACTGCCGGTACGAATAAGCGATGGCGTTTGGAGGACATCCTATCACTAAAAGCATGGCAAAGGAAGTGGCCATGCCTAGGCACAGGGCCAGAATCCTGGGGTCCACGCCTTCCAGAATGGCCAAGGGTATCACAATCGGCAGGATCAGGGCCGCCGCGGCCACGTTGGCCATGACGTTGGTGATCAAAGCCCCGAAGGCGCCCACGCCGATGAAGAGGACCAGCCAGCCGCCGCCCTTGACCAACGGGAAAAACAGGTTGGCGAAATAACGGGCCGCGCCGGAATAGTCCATAGCCAGACCCAGGGCGATGCCGCCGCCGAAGATGAACAGTGCCGTGCCCCATTCCAGGTGCGTGTGAATGTCTTCCCATTTAAGTATATCAAAAAGGACCAGGGCGGCCACGGCCAGCATGCCGGTGACGGAATAGTCAAAACCATGCCAGCCCTTGGTCAACCAGAGGAGAAAGGCCAAACCTAATATTATCAAAGTTTTTTTCTCCAAGGCTGTCAATGGGCCGAGTTCCTCGTCGAACCTGGGCAGCTTGAACTTGGGGTCCGGGCGATAGAACAGGTAGACGATAAAAACGGCCGCCGGGACGGTCACCAGGGCTGCCGGACCGGCGAAAATCAGCCAGTCGAAAAAATTGATTTCAATGCCGGTGAATTCCTTAAGGAAGGCCGCGGAGACCATACAGCGGCCGCCGCCGACCAGGGTGCCCATGCCGCCGGCGGAGCAGGCAAAGGGGACCGAGAGCATCATGAAACGCGAGGTGTTGGTGTTGGCTTGAATGCCCGCCGCCCGCATTAGGGGCAGCATGACGGCGATGCCGATGGCCGTGGCCGCCGCATCGTGCATGACCGCTGAGGCCCACCCCAGGCCAATGGCCAAAAGAAAAGTAAACCTGACCACGCTGTCTCCGGCCCGGCGGGCGATGGCGTAACCCAGGCGTTTGGTCAGACCGGCCTTGTCCAGGGCGATGGCGAAGATCAGGCAGCACATGATAAAAAGGACCACCGGGTGCATGTAGGCCGACCAGGCCCCCTTGACGTCGGTCAGGTCGCCCAGGACCAGTAAAACCGCAATGGATATGGCGGTTATTTCCAAGGGAACCGGCTCGAAGACGAACAGGAAGATCAACAGGGCCAGCATGGCCAGGAAACGCTGGGCCTTGGGGGACAGACCGTCCACGTACTCCACTTGAACCTCGGTCAAACCAAGTCTAGCCGCCTCTTGGCCGAGTCTGGCGGCCGTGCTCTCCGGCCGACCCGGCTCGACCGCTTCAACCACGTAGATTTTATTTTTTTCGTTCTCCTCGAAGAGACGGAAATCATTTTGGACCGCGGCCAGCAACTTTTTTTCAGAGTCGCCGATAATTTCAAATTTGGTCCCTTCCGGCCTGGGCAGAAGCATGACCACGACGCCTATCGCCACGGCAATGGCTAGCTGAACCATCTTATTCTTCAAAAACATCATTCCTCCTCTGAAAATGGATTGTCGTCGAGCGGGCCTTTTTGAGCCGGACCCGCCCTGTAACCAGCCTATTTCGGAAATGGGGCGGACTAGGCGGGATAACGAAGCAATCGTCCGATTTTAATAGAAATTACTTCGGCCCGCGTGGAAAACGTCGCTTAAGGACAGCCTGACTCCTGTTTTTTCAAACTCAAAATTGCGCCACCGGCCATGACCTCCAATTACCGCGGGCCGGCATGGTCTCCGTTCTATGCTGAAACATCTCCGCCCGCTCGGCCGATTAACGAAAAAGGGACGGGGCCGGAGTAAAGGATTACACGCCGCCGGTCCGCCGGACAAAAGCCCGGGCTTCGGCTTTTCTGATTCTTTCCTCCTGTTCGGTCTTGCGCCGCCGGGCCGCCGCCAACTTGGACAAAAGCTCTGTAAAGTCAGCAGGCTTAAGGATATAGTCAAAGGCCCCTGCTTTGAGACCTTCCACGGCCGTCTCGACCGTCCCATGTCCGGTCAGTAAAATGACTTCCACCAAAGGGTGCTTGGCTTTGATCAGTTTCAGGGCGGTTATTCCGTCCATGACCGGCATCTTGATATCCAAAATGACCGCGTCGGATTCCGCCGCGGCCAGGGCTTGGAGGGCCTCTTCGCCGCTGTAAGCCGGCCTGACCCGGTGCCCTTCCTCCTCCAGCCGGAGGGACAACATTTCCACGAAATCCCGCTCGTCATCCACCAGCAAAACTTCGACCGGCATTTTAACCATTTAATGTTACTCCCTAATTTCTTTTTAAAACTCCAAGCTTTCGGCCCTGATCCCGTCTAAACCAAACCTAAGATACGCCACCAGACCCCCGCCACCAGGACCAACAAGGCCAGGAGGACGGGCATAACAATCATCCCGGCCTTGGTCAGGTCAAACGATTTGAACTGCCGGTACGAGTAGGCTATGGCGTTAGGCGGACAGCCGATGACCAGCAACATGGCGAAGGAAGTGGCCATACCCAGGCAAAGGGCCAAAATCCTGGGGTCGACTCCTTCAAGCTGGGCCAAGGGCAGGACAATGGGCAGGATCAGGGCGGCGGCGGCCACGTTGGCCATGACGTTGGTGATCAAAGCCCCGAAGACGCCTACGCCGATGAAGAGGACCAGCCAACCGCCCCCCTTGACCAAGGGGAAGAATAGATGGGCGAAATACCGGGCCGCCCCGGAATAGTCCATGGTCAGGCCCAGGGCGATGCCGCCGCCGAAGATGAACAGGGCCGTGCCCCACTCCAGGTGTGTGTGAATATCTTCCCAAGTAAGGACATCAAAAAGGACCAAAGCGGCCACGGCCAGCATGCCGGTGATCGAGTAGTCCAATCCGTGAATACTTTTAGTCAACCAGGCCAAGAACACCAAAATGAGGATCAACAGGGTCCGCTTCTCCAGCCCCGTCCAAGGCCCCAACTTTTCGTCATACCGGGGCAGTTTAATGCTCGGATCGGGCCGGTAGATGAGATAAACCATGCCCACGGCCGCCGGGACGGTGACCAAGGCAGCCGGAAAGGCGAAGATGAGCCAGTCCAGGAAACTGATTTCTATACCGGTGAACTCCTTTAAAAATGCCGCCGAGACCATGCAGCGGCCGCCGCCGACCAGGGTGCCCATGCCCCCGGCGGAGCAGGCGAAAGGAACCGAAAGCATCATGAACCGGGCCGTGTTGGTGTTCGGTTGAATGCCGGCGGCCCGCATCATGGGCAGCATCACGGCGATGGCGATGGCCGTGGCCGCCGCGTCGTGCATGACGCCCGAAGCGATGCCCAGGCCAATGGCCAAAATGAAAGTAAACCTGGTCACGCTGTCGCCGGCCCGGCGGGCGATGGCGTGCCCCATCCGCCTGGTCAACCCGGCCTTGTCCAACGAAATGGCGAAGATGAGACAGCACATGATGAAAACGACCACCGGATGCATGTAGGACGCCCAAACATCCTTAACATCCGTGATCCCGGCCAAGACCAGGAGAACGCCGATGAAAATGGCGGTGATCTCCAAGGGCACCGGCTCCAACACGAACAAAAAGACCAGAAAGAGCAGGACGGCCAGGAAACGCTGGGCCTTGGGCGACAGCCCGTCCACATATTCAACGTGAACATCGGCCAGGCCGAGACCGGCGGCCGTTTTGGCCAGGCGGGCGGCCGAGGACTCCGGCCGGCCGGGCGAAACAGCTTCTACCAGATAACCCTTGACCTTCTGGTCAGGTTTTTCGATTAACCGAAAATCATTGGCTACATGAGCCAATATTCTTTTGTCCGGATCTCCGATAATCTCGAATTTCTTGCCTTCCGGACGCGGGATCAAAAGAATGATCACTCCAAGCAAAACGGCCAGACCCAGTTGAACCATCTTGTTCTTCAAAAACATGACTCAACCTCAATTCGACTTTGCACTATTCGTGCTCATTTTGGCGTTGTAAGCATCGGTGATCTTGTTCATCAGGTCATCCAAATCGCAAGGTTTGGTCAAGTAGTCGAAAGCTCCCAAGGCCAAGCCGTCTCTGGCCGCCTGTTCCGAACCATGACCGGTCAGAATGATCACAGCCAGTTTCGGATCCATTTTTTTAAATATTTTGAGGACTTCTATCCCATCCATATCCTCCATTTTCAGATCGACCACCGCCACATCGCACTCATAGCGCCGCAACGCCTGGATTGCGGCGGCCCCGCTTTCCGCGGTCATTACTTCAAGGTTGCGTTTGGCCAGCCTTTTGGAGAGAACCTCGAGGTAACTCTCCTCGTCATCGACCAACAACAACCTTATTTTACGGGGCTTTTCGGTCATATTTTTCCCTAAACTAATCACCCCGGCGCAGGGCGATCATCTGGGCCCGGGCTTCTTGAATGCGGCTTTCGTGCTGCCGCTTCTTGGTGGAAGCCTCGGTCACCTTGGTGGTCAAGAGGTCCATATCGGAAGGTTTGAGCAAATAATCATAGGCGCCCCTTTTCATGCCCTCGATAGCCGACTCGATGGTCCCGTGGCCGGTGAGCATAATCACCTCGATCAAAGGATGCTTGGCTTTGATGGCGGCCAGAGTTTCCAGGCCGTCCATGCCCGGCATCTTGACGTCGAGGACTACCACGTCCACTCTTTCGCCTTCTTTCGAAGCCAGCTTGTCGAGGGCTTCCTGACCGCTGAAGGCCGGTATAATGGTCAAGCCCCTTTTGGTCAGCCGCCTGGACATGGCCTCGACAAAAGGGACCTCGTCGTCAACCAGCAACACCACGGTTTGATTCATCAGCCTTCCTCCTTTAACGTATTATCTGAAATCGGGAGCCGAATTGGTTTTTGGGCCGGCGGCGAGTCGTCGGCGCACGAGGCCGAAGGACCGGCCATCGGCAGGCGGACGGTAAAGATCGAGCCCACACCTAGCTGGCTGCGGACCGTTATGTCGCCGCCTAATTTATGGACGATGCCGTAACAGATGGACAGGCCCAGGCCGGTGCCCTGCCCGACCGGCTTGGTGGTGAAGAAGGGATCGAAAATCCGGTTCAAATCGCTTTCCGGGATGCCTGGACCGGTATCGGCTACGTCGACGAAAATAGAGTTCTTATTCGACCTTGTGGTCAGGGTCACCGTGCCCCCGCCTGAGGTGTCGACCGCGTCCACTGCGTTGTTGACCAGATTGAGGACCACCTGCTGGAGTTCGGAGGGCGAAGCCCCCACCAAGGGCAGGTCCGGAGCCAGTTTGGTCTCGATTCTGACGTTGGCGTATCTGGTCTTCTGCTTCAACAGGCTGGTTACGTCGGCCACCAGCTCATTGAGATTGACTTCATGGACGGCGGGATCGGTCTTCCGGGCGAAACTCAGCAGTTTGTGGGTGATTTCTTTGCAGCGTCGGCCCTGGGTCTTGATTTGAATGGCCGCCCGCCGGAGTTCGGCCAGGTTCTCCTCGTTGGTCGGGTCTTCGTCTTCGAGTAGGTCCTCGACCCAACCGGCCTCTTCGACCATAATGGCCACCGGATTGTTAATTTCGTGAGCGATACCGGCGGCCAGCTCACCGATGGAAGCCAATCGTCCGGCTTCGATCACCTTTTCATTCATGACCGACTTTTCCTGGTCGGCTTGGGCCAGACGATTGACCATTCTTTTGGACAGGAAGAAGGCCACCGCCACGATACCCAAGCCCGAAATAAGGAAGGCGATCAAGGCCAGTACCTGAGTCCGTCGCAGAGAAGCAAAAGCGTCGGCCGCTTCCTGCTGGCAACACAACAACCATTGGCCGCTTTTAAGAGCGGCCATGGCCACGATGGACTCGACGCCGTGTCCGTCTATCCCGGTCACGATGGTGGTTTTCTTAGGATCACTCCCACCTTTTAAATAGGCCGAATACGGGTCCCGGGTCAGCAGCACTTCCTTTCTCGGTTTGGTTTGAAATTCGCCCTGCCGGTTGAGGATGAAAGCGAAGCCGGTCCGGCCGATATGAATGTTTTCCACCAGCGAGTTGAAGGCCTCAAAATCAATGGTCGCTCGGATGATCCAGTCCCGGCCTTGAAAAAATTGTTTGACCGCGATTATAAAATGGGGCGTTCCCCTCAGTCCCAGGAAGACGTCGCTGATGTAGTACTCCCTTTCCATCGCCGCCTGGAACCATTCAGCTTGGGAATAGTCGGCGGCGGTCAGCTTGAACGGTCCGGCATAGGCGGCTTGAATGCCCTGGGAATCGATCAGCCCCAAATCGACGTAAACCCCGCCGTATTCCTCCCTGAGAAGGGTCAGCCTTCGCCGCAGGAAGGTTTCATTGCTCAGTTCCCAAAGATCATAGGACCTGGCCAGGATCCGGATGTCCCCCAGACGATCGGTGAGGAAGCTGTCGATGTTCTGACTGTGTTTCTGCACCAATTCGTCCAGATGCTCGTAAATTTTTTCGCGGTAAGCCGTTCCAAATTGATGCAGAATGACACCATTGGTCAAAACCAGCGGCACAAAGGACACCCCGATGACCACCAGCATGATGGTCCGGGTCAACAGACGGTAATATCTACCATTCTTTTCTCTCGGCCCGACCATTATTCGGTTTCCTTTTCCGGGTCGAACCGGTAAGCTCGTCGTCTGTATGACTGCACATCAGCCACAGTTCCTTGGTCCCTTTGAGAAAATTGGTAGGTCAGCGAACGGGGCGAACCGCTCGATACCCGTGTTGATTTTTTGGTGAGCAACTCCTGTGCCAGATCAATTCACCCGTCCGCCGGCCTAGGCGGTCCTTGCCTGGGGACTAAAGATTCAACCTCTTGGAATAACGATAAATAAATGATCAAAAACCGACGAGTTCTCTGTCTGGGTCACGATATTAATCAGGGCAAGGGTATTTATTATCACCGGTCATTCCAAGGGCAGGCTGTCGGTTTTTTTTACAAGTCGTAAAAACGTAAAATCAGTCCACGTTGACCTGGGTTTCCGTGCGCAGGTTAAGCTTGTCCATCTTGGCCAGCAAGGTCGGTCTGGACAGGCCCAAAAGTTCGGCCGCCCTGGTGCGGTTGCCGCCGGTCATGATCAAGGCCTCGGAGATGATCAGCCTGGTCACGTGATCGGTCAGCTCGCCCAGCAGATTTTCTCCGCCGCTGGCCAGGGCTTGACGGGCCCAGGTTTTGATCATAGCCTCCAACCCTTCCGACGTTCCGCCGGACCGGCGATTCGGACCCAAAACCTGCTCGGTCACGTCTTCGGGCCCGATGGGCCGCCCCCGACAGAATATCAGACACTTTTCCATGGTGTTGGCCAGTTCCCGGACATTGCCCGGCCAAGTGAATGTGCTGAGCAAGGTCTTGGCTTCAGGGGTGAGGCCGGGGTTGGGCACACCCATTTGCCGGGCGAATTTCCTTAAAAAATACTCGGCCAGCAGCGGCACGTCGTCAAGGCGGTCCCGCAAGGGGGGCATGGTCAGGCTGACCACGTTTAGGCGGTAGTAAAGGTCTTCCCTAAACCGCCCCTCTTCCAGGGCCGCTTCCAGGTTGCGGTTGGTGGCCGCGATTATCCGGACATCCACCTCGATGGGTTCACGACCGCCCAGCCGCTCGATGCTCTTTTCCTGAAGCAGCCGGAGGATTTTGGCCTGAATGCTTAGGGGCATATCACCGATTTCGTCGAGAAAAACCGTCCCGCCGTTGGCCTGTTCTATTTTGCCGACCCGGCGGTTATGGGCCCCGGTGAAGGCCCCTTTTTCGTAGCCGAAAAGTTCGCTCTCCAGAAGACTTTCGGGAATAGCCACGCAGTTGATGACCAAGAAGGGTTTGTTGACCCGGAGTGAATGCTGATAAACGGCCCGGGCGGCCAGTTCCTTGCCGGTGCCCGATTCGCCCCTGATCAATACAGTGGCGTCGGTGGGCGCGGCCCGGCCGATGGCCTTATACAATTCCTGCATAGGTTTGGACTGGCCGATGATGGCGTCTTCAGCCGCCGTCTCCGGGTCTTGACCCATCTCCACCCTGGAATGCATCAGACGGACCGTCTCGAGGGCCTGTTCGATCAAGGCGAACATATCCGGAATTTCGAACGGTTTGAGGATGTAATCAAAGGCCCCCAGTTTAGTGGCCTCGATGGCCGTCTCCGTGGTCCCAAAAGCGGTCATGATGATCACCTGAAGTCTGGGCTGGGCCGCCCTCATTCTTTTAAGGGTTTCCAGGCCGCTCATGCCGGGCAGACGCACGTCCATGATGACCAGATCAGGGAGCATGTTGTCCAAAATTTGCAAGGCCGATTCACCGGAAGGCGCCGTCCAGACCGTATAGCCCTCCCCCTTCAGCAGCCTCTCAAAACTTTGGGCCAACTGGGGGTCGTCTTCCACAATGAGAATCGTGCTCATCGCCAAGTCTCCCGGACCGGCAACATAATTTTAAAACAGGCCCCGCCGTCGGGCGGGGTTTCCAGGTCCAAATGACCGCCGTGTTCTTCGACGATGCGCATGGCGATGGTCAGGCCCAGGCCGGTCCCTTCGTCTTTGGTGCTGAAAAAGGGTTGAAAAATCTGTTCCCGCAGGGCCAGACTTATACCCGGGCCGTTGTCTTTGACCCGAATGATGGCCAGACGTCCGGACGTTGAAGTCGAAACTGAATCCTCTTCGACCACGATCAAACCTTCTTTGTTCACAGCCTCTGAAGCGTTGACCAGCAGGTTGATCAGGGCCTCTTTCAACTGATCCGGGTCTATATTGATTTCCGGTAGACGCTCATTTCGTTTGAGATCAAGCTTAATGCCGTGCGATTCCAGGCGCGGGTGAATAAGCTGCACGGCCAAGTCCACTATATCCGAAGGGCTGATCCGCTGAACCTTCAAACGCGGCCGCCGGGAAAATTCCAAGAAGTTGCGGAGAATGTTGTCAATATGACGGATTTCTTCAGAAATGACTTTAAAATCATCTTTCTGGCTTTCCGTGAGGTCCAGCCCCCGCTCCAGGGAGAAGAGACGCATTTTGACCGAGGTCAAGGGATTGCGGATGGTATGGGCCACGCTGGCCGACAATTTACCCACCGAGGCCATTTTGGCCGCCTGAACCAGGTGCATGCGGCTCACTTCCAACTCCGACTTGGTCTGGCCGACATCTTCCATCAAGTGATGCACGCCGCGGCTCAAGGCCTGAACCTCATCAATCCGATCCCCGCCGAATTCCCCATCCGATGTTTCCCGGGCCAGGCGGCGGATGGGGCTCAGAACTTGCCGAACCAGAATCCAGGTCAAAATCCCGCTCAATAACAGCGCCAAAGGCATGGCCGTCAGGGCCAGACCGGTCATGTAAACGGCCCGTCGGTCGATCTCAGTCCTAGCCTCGGCGATTCGACTTTCGTGGATGCGGCGGAAGCGCTGGGCCAGGTCGAGTATCTTGAAAAACATTCGCCGGGCCGACTGATGGACCCGAAAACCTTCCTGAATATTTTCCTCTTTATAAAGAGCCACGGCCCGATCGCGAAGACCGGTCAGTTCAGCGTAATCGGTTTCGATCTCCTTAAGGATGCCCTGGCCGTCCGGCGTAACCGACCATTTTCTGGCCTCGGACAACCACTTTAAAAACTCCTCGTTATACTTATCGAGGTCCCGCAACCATCTAGGGTTCCGGTCTTGAAAAAAATAGGTCAAATAGCCCTTTTGCATGATCAGAGCGGCTTCGAGACGGTCGGCGGCGGCCAAAGCGGCCATGTTTTCATCGACCACCGTTTTGAAAAACAGGTTGGTCTGATAACTGTACCAAACAGAAAACAAGCCGCCGCCTATGGTCAGGATGGTCAGCGCGGCCACGACCAGCAAAATCCGCCCCCCGAGGCTTAATTTCATCCACATGGCTTATCCAAGCTGTCTTCTGAAAATAACCGACTCCATCCCGCCCGACCGGCAAAATCAATTTGATTATAACATGTTCTTTCAGGGATCTTCCACACGAGTTTTCAAATAATTAATCGGGTAGAGCCGGGCTGAATATTGAACCGGCCCTTATCAGGCCTGATTTTACATACCGTAAAAAATATTGACGAAAAACCGGGGCCCCGGCCAGACCCTTCCTGCAGTTTGTAGATAAATATCCATTAATTTTGCCCAATTAATTCAAAAAGCGCAACTTCTCTGGCCTGGCACAACCATTGCTCTATTATCATTACGGAGTTAATCTCGCCCCCAATGAGGAGCTTTTCATGGTCATAAAAAACAGATTTCTGGTGGCTGTGGACGGGTCGGAACAATCCGCCGCCGCCTTAGACTATCTGACTGGATTTATCCCGGCGGAAAAGACGGCCGTGGTTCTGTTTCATGTCTTCAGCCAAGTCCCAGAAACCTTTTGGGATTTGGATCAAGACCCCAGCTATCGCGCCCATCTTATTCGGGCGGAAGTCTGGAAGACTCAACAAAAAGCCTTAATGACCGACTTTATGGAAAAATCGCGACGGAAACTCCGGGCCGCCGGATTTTCCGATCAAGACGTGGAATTACGTATTCAAGAAAGGGTCCAAGGCGTGGCCCGGGACATCATCGCCGAAGCCGCGAAAGGTTATGAGGTCATCGTCGTGGGCCGGGTAGGGGCCTCCAGCCTCCAAAATCTGCTCCTGGGGAGCGTCGCCACAAAAATTTTAAACAAATTAGCCGATTTGTCTATGTGTGTCATCGCCGGACAACCACGTCCGGGGAAGATACTCGTGGCCTTGGACGGATCAGAAGGATCAAGACGGGCGGTGGAATTTGTACCCAACATCGTCCGGGACCCTGAACAAGAAATCTGTTTGTTCCATGCCCTCAGACGTCTCAACCTCCCTTCGATTTCCCAGGCCTCGCCTCTGGAAGTGGAAAATGCGACAAAAGACCTCCAGGATCAGACCCGGGGGGCCATCGAACTGTTCTTTGATGAAGCCCAGGCCGGCCTGGTCAAGGCCGGCTTTAACTCGAGAAAGATCACCCGCCGGATCATCTCCGGTGTGACCAGCCGGGCTGGGACGATCATCGAGGAAGCCCGTAAAAACGACTACAGCACTATTGTGGTCGGCCGAAGAGGAATATCCAGGGCTCAGGAGTTTCTGATGGGCCGGGTCAGCAACAAGGTTATTCAATTGGCCCGAGACATGGCCGTTTGGATCATCACCTGACCAAGCCGGCCTGAAGCCGACGGTTTAACCAAACCGCAACCTCTTTCTGACCAATCTTTTTCAAAATCCAAATTCGCTCCAGGTGATACTATTTTTATTCCCTTTTCGGCCGGCGGGAATAAAATGTTTGACATTTGTCGGCCAAACTACTAAAAAATCAAAGTTATATATTCCATTGAAACAGGATCAAGCAGCCAAGAACAAAGATGAGTGCATCCTTCTGACCTGAAAATGTCTTTTGTCCCGGATCCAGTCAAAGGAGTGGAATCTATCTGAACCCCTTTCCCAACAAGAGTCGGGCGGCAAGGGCTTTGAGGGAGGATGGGGGAATTGGGGAAGTGGAGAGGAACACATCAAGTAAAAAGGGAGGTAAGGGCATGAGTTTGAACCGGATTTTTGTGCTGATGTTGGCGGCGGCTGTGGCGGTCACTTTTTTTATCACCTGGGGTGCCGAAGCTCAGGGCCAGAACCCGATGGAGGCCTGGAAACCGAAATTCGATCCGTCCGGGGCCAAATACAACATCATCTATTCCAACGTTTCCCACCCGGCCATTAAAGGGGTTTATACCGGCTTCGCCATCCGGGATGAACTCTGGAAACGAACCAACGGCCAGATGTACTTCGACTACCGCCCCTTTTCCCAGTTAGGCGGAGAAGTGGAGGTCCTTAACCAGCTCCAGACCGGAACCATCCAGGGAATGTCCTGCAGCTCGGTGGCTTCTACTAATCTCGGACCCCGGATGGGCGTCGTCAATCTTCCATATCTAGTTGATACTTATGAAAAAATGGAGATGTTCGCCGGCAACAAGAAGTTGTACCACCACTTTCTAGACGGCATGAAGCACCAGGGCATCATGGGTGTTAATGTGACCAGCTATGGCCAATACGGCTGGGCCACCACCAAGCCGGTGCGCAATATAGATGATGCCAAAAAGGTCAAGTTCCGCATCGCCGAAGCGGCGGTCAACAAACTGACCTATCAGGTCTGGGGCCTCAACCCCGTGGTCATGCCCTGGCCGGACGTCCACGTGGCTCTCAAACAGGGCGTCATCGAAGGCCTGGACCATACGGCCATCGTCTGCAATTTGACCAAAAAATTCGAGGTTTGCAAGTACTTCACCGAATTGAACTACGCCCAGGGCCTGTTCATCTGGCTTTTCAACGAGGCCTGGGTCAAATCTCTGCCCCCGGAACTGGCCAAGACCCTTTTGGACGTGGTCAATGAAAAGTGCGAAGAAATGCGGGCCGCAACCAAAGTGCAGCAGGAGGAACAGATCGCCGCGGCCAAGCAAGCCGGGGTGGAGTTTATTCGGCTTTCCGACCAAGACCTGGAGACCCTCCGGGTGATGGGCAAAAAAGTCCACGAGACTTACGCCAATGAGATCGGCCCGGAATTCCTTAAAGAAGTCCAGGACTTTCTCGGTTTCAAATAAACCAATCCTCTAATCTTTTCCGACGGGGAGGAACACAACTTTCTCCCCGCCGGGTATACCGCTGAAACCGTCGCAGAAGGCGGCGGTCCTTCCCAAACAAATGCTTGGCAGGAGACGAAAGGCATGTTGGGGCGCATCCTGGATTTTTTTGATAAAATATTGACTTTCTTTGAAAATTGGACCCTGTTCCTCGCGGTGATGGTCGGGATGATCTCCCTGTTCGTCAATGTGGTCCTCAGGTACGGTTTCAACTATTCCCTGGCCTGGTCCGAGGAGCTGATCCGGGAGATCATCATTTACACCACCTTTATCGGATGCAGCGCGGCTATTAAAAACCGCAACATGATCACCATCAATGCTCTGCCCCAGATGGTCCCCCGCCTCCGAACGGCCCTGACATTCTTCAGCCACGCGTCCACCCTGCTTTTCAGCATCCTCATCACCTATCTGGGCTGGCAGATGGCCGCCCTCCAGGTAGCCACCCGTCAAAAGACCATTATCCTGGAAATTCCTTTAGTCTATCTTTACGCCATTCTGCCCCTCATGGGGGGAATGATGACCATCCGAACCATCCAAGTAATCTACCGGGATGTTCATCAACATTTTTTGACCAGGGAAGAAACTCTCTAACCCTGGTCGGGTCGAAGTGCGGTCCCTTTTATGTTTTGGACGGAAACCAATAAAGAAAAGGCGCGGCTGGCATGCAGATTCAGTATGTAATCATTATTCTGGTTATGCTGGGGGCGATGGCCGCCACCGTCCCAGTGTTCATGTCCCTTTTCTTCACCGCCGTGGTCGGCTTCGTCTTTTTTACTGACCTGCCCCTGCTCATGTTGGCCCAGACCCTTTTTCGAAGCATGGACAACTTCTCCCTGGTCGTAGTCCTGTTCTTCGTCCTCTGCGGCAACATTATGACTTCCGGTACCATTGTGGACAAACTCATCAAAGTAGCCAACGTGGTAGTCGGCTGGCTGCCCGGCGGCCTGGGCATGGCCGGTGTTCTGGGCTGCGGATTGTTCGGGGCCATTTCCGGCTCGACCGTGGCCACAGTGGTGGCCATCGGCGGATTCATGATCCCGGCCCTGCTGGATCAGAATTACGAAGAAAAATTCGCCCTGGGCATCATGACCACCTCCCCCATCCTCGGGGTGATCATCCCGCCTTCCATTTCAATGATCCTCTATTCCATGGTCACCCATTGCTCCTTGGAAAAGCTCTTCATGACCGGCTTCGTTCCCGGAGTCTTCATCATTGTGGCCACCTGTGTTTATACCTATGTGGTCTGTCGCCGGGGGGAGCAGGTCCAGACGCCCGTGCCGACCAGGGGCGAAGTCCTGGCCGCTTTCAAAGAAGGTATTTGGTCGTTGCTCCTGCCCATCATCATTTTCGGCGGCATCTTTTCCGGGGCCTTCACCGCCAACGAGGCCGCAGTGGTGGCCTGCGTCTACGCCTTTTTTGTGGAAATCTTCATCCACAAGGACATGAAATGGAACCAGGTCTTCAAGGTCACGGTCAACTCGGCCGTCACCTCGGCCACCCTGCTCATCATCGTGGCCGGAGCCACCTGTTTCGGCCGGTACCTGACTTTGGAAAACATCCCGGCCATTATCACCAGGGCCGTCGTGGATAATATCCACTCGCCCTGGGTCTTTCTCCTGGCTATAAACATCCTGCTCCTGATTGTGGGCATGTTCATGGACATCATCTCCGCCACCCTCATCCTGACCCCGATCTTCTTGCCCATTCTTTTCGAATATAATATCAGCATTCTCCACTTCGGGCTGCTCATGACGGTCAATCTGGGCATCGGCTACTGCACGCCTCCCTTGGGCGTTTCTCTTTATATTACCGGAGCCTTAGCCAACCGAAATCTGGTCTATATGACCCGGGCCGTTCTTCCTTTCCTGATTATTCAGATAATCATTTTGGCCCTTCTGACTTATTGGCCGGATGCAGTCTTGTTCCTGCCCAGGCTGGTCTACGGGGTGGTGGAGTGAGCCTCGTCTTTCTGGAAAGGTCAAGAGACCGGCGGGGGCGAGGCGGATATCAATAATCCAGGAGGATCAGGGCCCGGCCGAGGCAATCCTCGACATTATGGCGCCCTGGAACCTGCTTGCCGGCCGGAAGGCGGAAAATGCGGCCGCAAAGAACGCATTTGAAATGGGCCGGACGGTCTAAAATCACCGTCTCCGTGCAACAAAGCTCGCAACTCAATTTGACCACGGTCCCGGCTTCCAGTTCTTTCCCGGCCCCGCAGTAGTAACATTTGACCATCAGGCTCATGGCCCCTCCCCTATGGGGCCTTGACCGGTCATGACTCGGCTCGGCCGATCAAATATTCATGCCCGGCCACCGGGAGAAAAAAACGGCCGTCACGCTCCATCACATGTTCGGCCAACTGATAATAACCGGGGCGGAGAAACCGGGCCGGGAAACGGCCTGACTTGACCTGGGCGTACAGCACATTATCTTGACTCTGCCTCAGAGTCGACGGGTCTAATTCTTCTTCAGTCCGGTCATTCAAGGTCAGGATGAAGGCCTCGGGGCCGTCTTGTCCGGCCGGACGATAAACGACCCGAGTAATGACGAAAAAGGTGTCTTCCACCTCGACAAAACAGCGCTGCCCGCGGAAGTTGATAATATAACGTCCCTTTTCGTCCAGCTCCACATGGTCCATGATCAGGCGGTTGATGCCTTGATGGATCATGGCCGCGCCTTGATGCCAGAAGCGCCCCTCCTTGTCCACGTAAATCAAGCAGGGAGGCAGATTATCCGGCCAATCTTCCGGTCGAGGTGAAAGGTAATCGTGATTGCCGTTCATAATTTCCTACTTGTTGCGGCTGTCTAAAATCAGGGTCACCGGACCGTCGTTGACTAAATGGACCTGCATCATGGCCCCGAAGCGGCCGGCCGCGGTCTTGACCCCGGTTTTTTCCGTTTGGTCAATAAATTCCTGATACAATTTTTCGGCTATTTCGGGCGGAGCGGCCTCGGCAAAAGACGGACGCCGGCCCTTTTTACAGTCGCCCCACAGGGTGAACTGAGAGACGATCAGGGCTTGGCCGGCCACGTCCAGCAAAGAACGATTCATCTTCCCGTCTTCATCCTCGAATATGCGCAAATTCGCGATTTTGGCGGCCAGATAATCTGCGTCGGCCGAATCATCTCCCCGACCTACGCCCAGGAGTATCAATAGGCCGCGGCCTATGTTTCCGACCACCAAACCATCGACCACCACCTTGGCCTGACTGACTCTTTGAATCACGGCGCGCATCAAATGAACCTAAGGGTTATTTTAAAATAATCGCATGTTAAGGCTAAAGAGATCAAGGTGTTCCCGCCAAATCCAAGGAGATCCCAGTCAATCCCGAGGCACGGCCAGCATACGCTCGACGGCGGCCAGGGCTTTGACTCGAACCTTTTCCGGGACCTTGACCACCGGGGCCATGGTTTCGACGGCCCGCAGCACGTCTTCCAGGCGGGTCAGCTTCATGTTCGGACAAAGCATAGTCCGGGAGACCTGGTAGAACTTCTTGTGGGGATTACGTTGACGCATCCTGTGCAGTATGCCGTTTTCCGTGGCCACCAGGAACTCTTGGGCCTCGCTTTTGGCCGCGTACTCGATCATGCCCGAAGTGGACTTGATTACGTCGGCCAGGTCCAGCACTTCGGGCCGGCATTCGGGGTGGGCCATAAGTACGGCTCCGGGCCGACGCTCCTTGGCCTTTATGACCTGGTCGGCGGTCAGGCGGTCGTGGATGTTGCAGCAACCTTCCCAGGGAATGACCTCCTGGTTCACATGACGCTGGGTATAAGCCGCCAGGTTGCGGTCCGGGGTCATCAGGACGCGGTCAGCCTTAAGCGACCTGACCACGGCCACCGCATTGGCCGAGGTGCAGCAGATGTCGCTCTCGGCCTTGACTTCGGCCGTGGAATTGACATAGGTCACCACCGGCACGCCCGGCAGCTCTTTTTTTCTGGCCCGCAAGGCCGGGGCGGTGATGGTGTCGGCCATGGGGCAGCCGGCGTCCAGCCGGGGCAGGAGGACGGTCTTGTCGGGGCAAAGAATCGAGGCCGTCTCGGCCATGAAATGGACCCCGCAAAAGACGATGACTCTGACTTCAGTCTTGGCGGCCTGCACGGACAGGCCCAAAGAATCGCCGGTCAAATCGGCTATGTCTTGAATCTCTCCCCGTTGGTAATTATGCACCAGAAGGATGCCTTCCCGTTCTTTAACCAAGGCCCTTATCCGGGCCTGGAGTTCTTTGGTTTCCATCACTCTCTCCCCGCCGCTTAACGGTCACATCAAAATCACCATAACACAACACTTTCCGCCGGGGCAACCTCGGCGGATCGATCATCGTTTCTTGATTCCGATCCGGCCGAGCAAGGCGGACAAGAAAAAGGGTTCCCTGGAGCGGCGGCAAAGGGTATCATAGAAAACAACATCATTGGTTGAGGACATTGAATCATGGCCGCACCGACACTGGATAATTCGTTCGAGCCCATTATCGTGCTCGCCACCAAAAATCAGGGCAAAACCACGGAGATTCGGGAGCTGCTGGCCGAACAGCCGGTGAGGATCATGAACCTGACCGATTTCGGACCTACGCCCGAACCCATTGAAGACGCCCCGACCTTTGAAGACAACGCCTACCATAAGGCTTGGTTCTACGCCCGCATCCTGGGCTTCCCGGCCCTGGCCGACGATTCCGGCCTGGTGATCGAGGCCTTGGGCGGCCGGCCCGGGGTCCATTCGGCCCGGTACGCCGGGGAAAACGCCTCCGATGAAGAGCGTTGCGCCAAGATACTGAGCGAAATGACCGGTCAAAGCGACCGTCGGGCCGCTTTTGTCTGCGCCCTGGTCCTGGCCGTGCCCAGCGGCCCGGGCCTGACCTGGGTCGGGCGCTGCCAGGGAGAAATCACCGCTGAACCGCGCGGCCGGAACGGTTTCGGATACGATCCGATTTTCTATTACCCGCCCCTGAAAAAGACTTTCGCCGAAATGACCAGGGAGGAAAAGAACCGGGTCAGCCATCGGGGGGCGGCTCTGGCCGAATTCAAGTCCGAATTCGACAAGGTCTTGATCTGGCTGAGGCAACGCCTGGCCGAAACCCGGTCGCCCCACCCCCATCATTGAAGACTCCTCAGGGCCGAAAAAGAGGGTTTCCCCTCTGGTCAAAACCCTGAACAGTGATTAATAAGAAACAAAGACCGGTCGGAAAATTCAGAGAGGCCGGAGAAATGGAGAACGATTATGACTGAGCAAGATAAAGTGGCGACCTGGGTCTGGGTGGTGGTGGAAAAGGCGGAAAACAAGGAAACCCTTCTGGCCTTGAAGGACGAGGCTCGCAACCTGAGCTTCATTCCGGTCTTCCAGAGCAAGGAAGACGGCCTGGTCGGCCAGCGCAGTTTTAAGAAAAGCCCTGGGGTGGAACACGAACTCGAGGCCATGTCCCTGGCCGAGGCGGCCCGTTATGCCCGGGCCAACCACCTGGAAATCTTCATCCTGGACCACACCGGCAAGGTCCTGGAAAGGCTGGCCCCTCTTTCTGACGCTTAAACCAGTCCGTTTTTATCACGGGTTAGAATACCGTCCGGAGATTTAACTTCCGGAATTCCCCGGACCGGATAAAAAAATACAGCCGGCCCGGATTAGGCCTCCAAATAAAATTTATGAAACTATTTAAATCGCTGACTGCCAGGCTGTTCCTCCTGCTGTTCTTATTGGTCCTCGCCGGGTCGATTCCGGCTCAGGCCGAATCAGACTCCCGCCCGGCGGCCAAGTACGTTTTCTTGTTTATCGGCGACGGGTTGGGTTTGACTCAGCGCACTCTGGCCGAGTGGTTTTTGGCGGAAACTCAAGGGCGGCCTCCTGAACAGGTCCGCTTAACCATGAGTTCTTTTCCCGTTCAGGGCCTGACCGCAACTCACGCGGCCAATCGCTGGATCACTGATTCGGCCGCGGCAGCCACAGCCCTGGCCACGGGTTTCAAAACGAAAATCGGAGTAATCGGAATGGACCAGGACATGAGATCATGTCCGACCATAGCTGAAAAAGCTAAAGCACAAGGTCTAAAGGTGGGATTGATCAGCACCGGCCCCCTGGACGACGCCACGCCGGCTTGTTTTTACGCCCATCAGCCGTCTCGCCGGATGTTTCACGAAATCGGCCACGATTTGGTGCGCAGCGGATTTGACCTTTTCGCCGGGGGCGGATTCCGGGACCCGACCGGCCGACAGTCCTCCCGACCTCTGGGCGACGTTATGGCCGCAGCCCGATCAGCCGGTTACACCCTGGTCAGCGGTAAAAAGGCTTGGCTAAATCTGAAGGCCGGGGCGGGCCGAATCATCGCCAGAAACGAACGTCTTGATCAGGAGGGCGTCCCCTTGTCCCTCGACCGGACCCCGGAGGATATATCCTTGGCTGAATTCACCTTCAAGGCCATCGAGCTTTTAGACAACCCGGCCGGCTTTTTCCTCATGGTCGAGGGCGCGGCCATTGATTGGGCCTGTCACGCCAACGACGGACGGACCGCTATTGAGGAAACGCTCGATTTCGATCAGGCCGTCGCCGAAGCCGTCAAGTTTTTTAACCTACACCCCGAGGACGCCCTGATTGTGGTCACCGGCGATCATGAATGCGGCGGCTTGGCTCTGGGCGGCCGGGCCACTAGGAGCGACACCCGTCTGGAGCTTTTGACCGGCCAAAAAATTTCTTTTCAGGCCTTTGAATCGGCCATGGCCGATTTCCGGGCCGTCCGGACCCCTTTCGAGACGGTGGCCGGCTTCGTGGAGGAAAACATCGGACTGAGACTGGCCGAAATTACGGTCCATGATCGGGAAAGACTCCTTCAAGCCTATGACCTCGATCAAGAGCCGACTGAAGGTCAATCTCCAAAACAAGCCGGGTCGGCCGGTCGCCGACGCGATCCCTTCGTCAGGTTGGTCATCGGCCTGCTCAACCAGCATGCCGGCCTGGGCTGGGCTTCTTACAGCCACACCGGTAACCCGGTAGTCACCTCGGCTCTGGGCCGGAGGGCCGAACTCTTCAGCGGCTGGTATGACAACACCGACCTGGCCTGGAAGATCATGTCCGCGATGGACCTGGCCTTTTCGGTTTCGAGAACCGGAACCGATCCTGATTAACCCTTTCTATATTTACACCCCGTAAAAAAAACTGACGCCCGGTCGGCCGGAATGCCGCCTTTTTCATCTGATTTTAATTAAATAAAACAACCAAAACAGTGGTGTTGAAATATAAGGCGGTCAGTTTTTTCTCTGGCACGCCGTTTGCTCCTCCTTCCACACAATTGTGTCAACAATTTTGTGTTTCACTATAATGGCCGGGCCTGAAACAGCCGGGCCCTAAACTTTTTAGGATGAAATCGTTTGGGGTTAAACCTGCAGAGGAGGCAAGGCATGAATAGCGGTGGAAAATCAATTAAATCTTTTATTTTAATTTTGCTTTTCGTCACGGCCTGGTCGGGCAAGGTCTGGGCCGAAGAGGGCCAGGCCGAAATACTACGGCGTTTGGAGGAACTGACTCGGACCGTCCAGAAACAGCAAGAGATGCTTAAGCAGCAGGCTGAAGAAATCCAGACCCTGAAGGGTATGCTCAAGCAGCAGGAGGCGGCCGCCGAATCCAACCTGCGGAAGATCACCGAGGTGGATCAGAAGACCGCTAAAAAGGCCGGCTGGACCGACCGGCTGGACCTGTCCACCGACCTGCGTTTGCGCTACGAGGGCATTTACAACCGGAAAGTCGGGGCCGCGGAAGATGAAGACCGCCACCGCTATCGTTTCCGCTGGCGCATTTTCGGCGATTACCGGCTCAGCGATGGTCTGTCCTTGCACTCCATGTTGAACACCAACAGCGGCGCCTGGTTCAACAGCGGCAATGCCAGCCGCAACTGGCAGCCGGCCAGAACCGCTAACCAAAGCATGGACGACGAGTTCAACCAGAAAGGCATCTACATCGGCCGGATTTACGCCAGTTGGAAACCATCGGCCGCGCCGGGTCTGGCCATCGACGCCGGCAAGTTCAAAAACAGCTTCCTCCATACCGACATCATGTGGTCTTCCGACGTCAATCCCGAAGGCGCGTCCGAACGCTACGAGTGGACCTGGGGGAGGGCTAAGCCTTTTATTCACTTGGGTCAAATGGTCGTGGCCGAAAACAACCGGACCGAAGACGCCTATTTGCTGGTCTACCAAGTCGGCAGCGAGCTCCAGTTGTCCAAGAACGTCAAATGGACCCTGGCTGCTTCCTATTACGATTGGCAGAACCTGAACAAGAGCGATATGGCCCGGGTCGAGAACAGCAATAACGGCAACACGTTAAATGCGGCCGGCAACTACCTGTATTACTATAAACTGATCGAGGGCATCACCTTTTTGGACTTGAAAGTCGGCGGCTGGCCCCTCCAACTGTGGCTGGACTACATCGTCAACACGGCCGAAGGCCTGCCCGAGGATGCCGACACGGCCTGGTCCGTCGGCTTCCAGCTAGGCAAACCCAAAAAGAAAGGTGACTGGGCCATATACGTCAAATATGCCCAAATCGAATCGGATGCCGTGGTGGGCGCCATCAATGACGCCTCGTTCTACGGCGCCAACCGGACCGGTTACAAGGTCCAGGTCCAGTACCAGGTGGCCGACCCCGTTCAGGTGGCCCTGGCCTGGTTCCAGACCGACGCCTTGAACGGGCCGGAGAACAGCGAAGATCGAATCCAGTTAGATTTTATTTTCAGATTCGGATCGTAAGTCTGATTTTCCCGCCGGGGCCGCAAGTGCCCGGCGGTTCACATAAAGGGTCGCCTTGGGGGGCAGTCACGCCCCCTTAAGGCGGCCTATCGATTTCCAGCCGGGGAAATGGACCAGGGGCTTACACTTGCCTTGCTCCATTGCATGTACTAATTGTATAGGTATAAGTTGAGCAGGTTGGCCAGGAAATGTTAATATATAACCAATCTGTTATTAATTTTCCTCCGGCACTCCGACCATGCCTTTAGGGTAAGGCGGGGAGGGGTGTCAGCAAATAAAAAGGAGAAAATTATGTTTGATTTCCTGATGACCGAGGAACAATTGAAACTCCGCGAGGAGGTCCGGGACCTGGTCAAATGGGTTCCCCGTCAGATGATCCTGGACATGGACAAGGACCTGATCAAACACCCCAAAGAGTTCCTTCAGGAAGCCGGTCGTCGGAACCTGATGGGCTGCCGCTACCCCAAAAAGTGGGGCGGCCGGGATATGGATTGGGTTTCCACCTGCATGGTCATGGAGGAAGTGGCCACCTTGGGCTATATTTTCGCCTGCTGTTTCGGCGTGGGGGCTGAGCTGGTCTGCGACGCTATTGTCCAGCACGGTAACGACGAACAGAAAGAAAAGTATGTCAAACCGGTCTTAGCCGGCCGGATGCGGGCGGCCGAATGTCTGACCGAACCCAGAGGCGGCTCGGACTTCTTCGGGACGACCACCACGGCCGAAGAGCGGGGGGGCCATTTCGTCCTCAACGGCCAGAAGCGCTTCATCGTCGGGGCCGAAGGGGCCGACTACTTCCTGGTCTACGCCCGGACCAATCCCCAGGCCAAGCCCCATGAAGCCCTGACCTGCTTCATCGTCGAACGCGGCCCCGGAGTGGAAGTCAAGTATCTTTATGGCCTGCTCGGCTCCCGCGGCGGCGGCACCGGACGTCTGGTCTTCAAGGACGTCAAAGTCCCCAAGGAAAACATCCTCGGCCGGCTTAACCACGGCTACGCCGTGTTCAACACCATGATGATCCCGGAACGCCTGGGCACCGCGGCCATGACCATCGGCGCGGCCAGGCCGGCCCTGGACATCGCCACCGGCTACACCACCAGACGCAAGGCCTTCGGCCAGGTCATCAACCAGTTCCAGGGGGTCAGCTTCCAGGTGGCCGAAGCGGCCACTCTCCTGGACGTCAGCCGGTCCATGGTCTACACCACGGCTCGGGCTGTGGACGCCGGGGTCGAACAGAATCGAACCCGCCGTTTGATCAGTGAAACCAAGAAGTTCGTCACCGAGTCCTGCCAGAAGGTCGTCCATAACGCCATGCAGGTCATGGGCGGCATCGGCTACACCAATGTCTTCCCCATCGAACGCATCCACCGGGACCTGCGCCTGTCCTCGATCTGGACCGGAACCAGCGAAGTCATGGCCATGATTGTCGCCCATGAGTGGTACCGGGAATACTTCGAGGCCAAGAAGAAGCCCCAGCTCCGGGACTACGAGGCCGACGCCGAAGGGGCCTTCGAACCGGAAGAGAAGATTTACGAATAGTCCGAGGTTAAGCCAGGCATGGCCGCAAAGGTTCTAGTGTATTTTCTTCAGTGGTCTCCCAACCCACGAAGACGAGGCGATTGACCGGCTCGCCGGGCCAAGGCCTCCACTCCGCCCGGCCGGCCACAAAATTAAGCAGCATAGTCCGGTCCGGAAAACGGACCGTGCCCTTGACCCGGAACACCTCCGCCGGCAGGGCCTCTAGGAAACGCTTGAAACACCCTTCATCGACCGGCCGATCTTCCTGAAAGGAAAAAGTTACAAAATGGCCGGCGGCGGGTTCATCTCTATCATGTTCATGTAACTCGGCGTAGCGGTTTAAAGTTACCGGGAGACGGTCTGCCGGGCCGATTTCCGCGCCCCACGTCTCGGGCTGAAACCAGATCAGGTCCTGATCGATATGACAATGGATAGTCGGAACAATTTGGGTTCGAGGCAGGGCCGACCTTATCTCCCGAAGACAGGTCCGGACCTTTTCCGGGGGTAGCAGGTCCACTTTATTCATGAGGAGCAAGTCGGCTGCCTGGAGTTGGAGCCTGAACAAGTCCCCGAAAATGGACCGCATTTCCCAGCAATCCGCGTCAAGCACTGTAATGGTCCGACAGCCGGCCAGCTTCCCGGTCAGGCTGTCTTGACTCAGCGCGGCCATAATATTCCTGGGGTCGGCCACGCCGGAAGCCTCGATCAGTATCCAGCGGGGATGAAAACGATCGATGACCTTATTCAAGGCAAGCGTAAGGTCGGTCAAAAGAGTGCAGCAGATGCAGCCGCTGGTGAGTTCGACCATTTCGGTGTTCTCGTCTTCAAGAAGGGAGGCGTCGATGCCGATTTCCCCAAATTCATTGACGATGACCACCGTGTCCGACATGTCCGGCCGGGACGACAGCAGCCGTTTCATTAAAGTGGTTTTGCCGGCCCCAAGAAAACCGGAAACCACGATCACGTCAGCCTTCGCCTCTGATTTATCCGCCAGGGAATTGTCTGGTTGCATTTACAGCCGATCCACGGCCCTCAGTGGGGATAGTAGTTCTTGGCCGTGTCGATCATGACCCGGAAGTTCTCCATCTTGCACTCCACCGGACAGGTGCAGCCGGTGCTCAGGATGAATCCGCCTCCTTCGCCGACCACGTCGATGAGTTTCCGGCAATACGCTTCCACTTCTTCAGGCGTCCCCAGGGACAACAGCGCCGCGGGCACGTCCCCGGCGATGCATATATGGCCCTTGAGAATCTCCTTGGCCTTGAAGATGTCGGTGCTCCCGTCCAGTTCAGCCACGACCATCTTGGCCGGCAGGTCGAGGAAATAAGGCGCGTTCTTAGTGTAGTCCTGATCGAGGTGCATGACGGTGATCAGTCCTTCGGCGGCGAAGGCTTCGACCATCTTTTTCATGTGCGGGTATTCGAAGCGTTCGTAAATGTGCAGCGGATAGTAAAAGCAACCGCCGCGCTCCATGACCAGCATCACCCCGGGCTCGCCGCTCATTTTGGCCGACTCGACGGCTTCCTGAATCAAATCGTCCAGCATGGCCTCCATGACCGCTTCCAGTTTGTCCGGGATGCGGTAAATGTCCTTGGTGATCTCCAGTAAAGTTCGGGTGGTGGACAGGAACATCAAAGGCGACTGGGTGATGGTCCCGCACAGGCTGCGCAGGCCCCGGTCGCGCCAAGTCTGAAGTTCATACTTGTACTTGTTCATCTGACTGCGGGTCCATTTGATAATGGCTTCCTCGTCGGCCGGATTGAAGCGGTCTTTGTGTTTCAATCGGAAGCCGTTCCAACCCAGGTTGATGATGTCGTCGTAATCGTCACGGGTCAGAACTTCCTTTTCATCGAATTGCAGGGTGGTTTCGCCGTTTAGGTCCAGGCCGGGGATAAGATTTTTGCCCACGGTGATCCCGGCGTAAAGGTTGGGCGTCAGGGCATAGCTGTACCCGGGCAGGATCATCCCGTCCCAACCGCCGACCTCATCGAAAACGTCGACGATGGCCCCGAAACCGGCTTTCCAGTCCTTGACGGCCCGGGCCGGGGAAAAACCTTTATACTTGGCCGGAAAATAGACGTCCATCAGGGGAGCGCAGGGGATGCGGTCCAGGGGCTCCAGCTTGATCGCCGCTTCCATTCTTTCCATTTTGGTCATGGTCTCTTGAGGCATGTTCCGACTCCTAAAAAGATACCGCGCGGGTTAGAGGCCCAATAACCGCTTGCACTGGTTCAGGCCGTCCATGGCGTCTTTGGTGTATCCGTCTGCATTGATATGGGTTTTCACGTTTTCATTGACCACGCCGCCGCCGACCATGATCTTCAGGTCTTGGCGCAGACCTTTTTGGGTCAAGGTCTCGACCACGTCTTTCATGGGTTGAAAGGCCGTGGTCAACAAGGCGCTGAAGGCCAGGATGTCCGGCTTGACTTCTTCCACCGCCGCCAGGAAACGCTCCCTGGGCACGTCCACGCCCAAGTCGTGAACCTCGAAACCGGCCCCCTTGGCTACGGTACAGAAAATGTTCTTGCCGATGTCGTGGATGTCGCCCTGGGGCGTGCCGATGACTATTTTGCCGATGGAATTAACGGCGGCGGCTTCCAGCTTCGGCTCGACCAGGGCCATGGCCCGGTTGAACAGGTCGGCCGACATGAGCAGTTCACTCAAATAATATTCGCCGCTTTCGAATTTGGCCCCGACCAGGCTCATGCCTTTTTGCAGGTCCCGCACAATGTCCATGGGCGCTTCCCCGGACTCCAGACGCCGGTTGACCTCCTCCAAAACCGCTTCCTCTTTAAAGGCGGCCAAGGCCTCGGGCAAGTTTGTCGACATACCAACCTCCATCTTCTTGGGATTAATTCGATCCGTCCGAACCGGCGCTGTCTTCAACGCCCTTTGGTCTTTTTGTAAATCTCACCCTCAGAGACTTCTTTGATTTCAAGAATCGAGCACCTCGCGCACTTTCTTGGCCACAGATAACAGCGAGACCGGTTTTTCCAAAAAATGAACATCTTCGTCGATCACACCGTGATGAGCAATTACGTTGGCGGTATAGCCGGACATGAACAGGCATTTTATACCGGGCTGAATTTGACGGAGACGATCAGCCAACTCTCGACCGTTCATTTCCGGCATTATTACATCGGTCAGCACCAGCGCAATCTCATTCTCATCGACATGCCCCCGGGCCAACTGCAAGGCCTCGCTGGGCTTGTCGGCCGTCAAGACCTTGTACCCCAACTTTTCCAGAATGCGCTGGCCTAACCGCAAGATGCTTGACTCATCTTCCACCAGCAACACGGTTTCACCTCGACCCTGCATGGCTTCGGTCACTGTCTGGACCCGTGTTTCTCTGATTACACCCTCGTGCCGCGGCAAATATATCTTGAAGGTCGTCCCCCGGCCGGGCTCGCTATAGACGTTGATGAAACCTTCGTTCTGCTTAACAATGCCGTATATCATGGAGAGTCCCAGACCCGTGCCTTGACCCTCTTTCTTGGTGGTGAAGAAGGGTTCGAAGATTTTTTCCAGAGTTTCCCGGTCCATGCCGACTCCGTCATCGCTGACCGCCAGCATGACAAATTCGCCGGGATGAAAACCCTCGTGTTTATCGCAATATTCATCATCAAAGGTGATGTTTTTCGTCTCGATTATGACCCGGCCTTGACCGACAACGGCATCACGGGCGTTGACGCAGAGATTGGCCATGATCTGGTCCACCTGGGCCGGGTCCATCCTGATCGGCCACAGCCCGGCGCTCGGCTTCCATAAAATATCAATGTCCTCTCCCAACAAGCGCCGGAGCATCTTGAGCATCCCTTCAACCGTCTCGTTCAGGTCGAGCACAACGGGCTTGATCACCTGCTTGCGGGCAAAGGCCAGAAGTTGACGAGTAAGGTCGGCGGACCTTCTCCCGGCCTTCAATATTTCATCAAGGGTTGTATAGAGAGGATCATCCGGCTTCAACCGAGACTGAGCCAATTCCGCGTTGCCGATGATGACCGTCAGCATGTTGTTGAAGTCATGAGCCACTCCGCCGGCCAGTCGCCCGACCGATTCCATCTTCTGGGCCTGAAGCAGTTGGGCTTGAAGTTTTTCTTGTTCTTCTTCGGCTTGCTTCCGGGCGGTGATGTCCTCAACGATACCCTGGTAATGCGTGATGCGCCTGTCATTATCCCTCACGATAAAAGTCCAGTCACGGACGATTTTTTCCGATCCGTCCTTTGCTATGATGCGATACGGTTCGTGAATGAAATCGGTCGTTTCTGCTTCGCTGCTGAATTCCGCCACCTCTTTGGCCACCCGTTCGCGGTCTTCGGGATGGATGCAATCTATATACTTCACTTCTCCCTTGATGAATTTTTCCGCCGTATATCCAAAGAGTCGTTCAACATTTTCAGAAACAAACTCCACCGGCCATGCTTCCTGATTCTTCCAGGTGAACGCCACGGATGAACTCCTGTTGATAATGTCATACGCCTCCCTCAATTTTTTTTCCGATTCCTTGCGCTTGGTGATGTCGCGAGCCACCCCCTGCAGGCTGATCGGCCGGCGGTTATCATCGTAAATCACCCGGCCGTGAACTTCGACCCATATCCTTTCACCATTCTTTTTGAGCAGTTCGGCTTCAAGGACGACGCCGGCGCCGTCCGGTCCCTTGGCCATTTCGTCCGCGACCATATCAAATATTTTCGTGAAATTTGCTTCGTCGCAGTGTTCCTGGAGCCGACTGCCGAGCCATTCCTCCGGAGTGTGGCCGGTTACTTTAAATATGGCCGGATTGACATAAGTAAACTCAAGATCGAGGTTCATAGCCCAAATGACGTCAAGGGTGTTATCGGCCAGCAGGCGGTATTTCCGCTCGCTGGCCCGCAGGATATCCTCGGCCTCTCGTCTCGCTTCGACTTCTTTTTCCAGTTCCAACATCTTCTGCTCAAGCTTTCTTACCAGCCGCTCGCTGTAAAGCCTGAGGGCCTCCTCTTCCTGGACCTGGGTCGGAGCCGGTGGGCGGCCCCGGAGACCGGCGGCGGCCATGACTTCGTTCACCGCAGCCATGAACACTTCCGGCTCGCAGGGTTTTTCAATAAATCGGTCCGCGCCGATCTTCAGGGCAAATTCCCGGTCCTGGGGGCCGGTGTAGGTGGCGGTGTAAATGATGAACGGAATACCCTGCAAGCTTTCGTCGGTTTTGACTTTCCGACACAGTTGAAAGCCATCCATCACCGGCATGAGGATGTCGCTGATGATCAGGTCCACTCCGCCGGCCTGGAGTATTTCAAGGGCTTCGGCGCCGTTCGCGGCCGACCGGACGTCGTGCCCGTTTCCCTTGAGCAGACTTTCCAGCAGATACCGATTTTCTTCACGGTCATCGACGATCAGGATGTTCATGGCCTTTTCTCCTGGTTATCATCCTGGTCCTTCGGCAGGTATTGGATGATTTCGGCCACAAAGGTGTCCGGGTTGATGGGTTTTTCAATGTAACCGGTGGCGCCGGCGGCCAGAATCCGCTCCCGATCCCCGACCATGGCGTAAGAAGTGACCGCGATAATGGGGACCTCCGCCAGTTCGGGATGTTTTTTCAGTTCCGCGGCCACGGCATAGCCGTCCATTTCCGGCAGTTGGATGTCGAGCAAAATGGCCCGGGGCCTGCGGCTCAGGGCCGCAGCGATCCCCTCGCGGCCATTTTCCGCCCCGATGACGGTAAACCCATTTTTTTCCAGTAAAAATCGCATCATGTAAAAATTCTGCACATTGTCTTCTATAATCAGCAATCGGTCGCTCATGACAAGACCCTTGAATCTTTCGGAAAACGAATGGTAAAGGTGCTGCCCTGGCCCCAAAGGCTTTGCACATCAATGGCCCCGCCCATCATATCCATCAGTTTCTTGCAAATGGACAGTCCCAGGCCCGTGCCCTCGTGCTTGCGGGCCAGGCCGGTGTCGAGTTGGTGAAAGGGCCGAAAAAGCCCGGAGATTTCTTCAGGCCGGATGCCGATGCCGGTGTCTGAGACCGATAGAAGATAATGGTCATTGTCGGTCCGACAGGAAATCCGGACCAGCCCCTGTTCGGTGAATTTGACGGCATTGTTGAGCAAATTGAGAATGATCTGCTCGAGGCGGCGCTGATCCGAGGTCACGTCGGCGACGTCATCGGCGATTTCCAGCCTCAGGTCGAGACCCTTTTTTTCGGCCATCGGCGAAACCAGGTCGACCATTTTTTGAATGGAAGACCGCAGATCAAAGCGGGTAAAGGAAAGCTCCAATTGACCGGCCTCGATTTTGGAGATGTCCAGGACATCGTTGATCAGGGACAGAAGATGGCGGGCGCTGGTCTGGACCATGCCCAGCTGCTTTTTTTGTTCAGGGTTCAATGGACCGGCCAGCTCCTGGAGCAGGATGCCGGTAAACCCGATGATGGAGTTGAGCGGCGTGCGCAGTTCATGGCTCATGGTGGCCAGAAAGGCGGACTTGAGGTGGTCGGCCGCCTGGGCCTTTTCCATGGCCGCGGCCAGTTGCGCGGTCCGGCGTTCAATCCGCCCTTCCATCTCCCGGTTGATCTGCTGCAATTCGCTGGTCCGGGAATTGACTTGGCGTTTGAGGACGATGCCGCCGGCCAGGCTCATGAGCAGGGCGGTTCCCGCGACCAGGCCGACGATCTTGACCCAGGCCGGCAAGGCGAATTTGACCTTTTCGGAAGTCCAACGCTTCAGAGTCTGGTAGTATATTGATTGGGAGTCCTTTTTCAACCAAGCCAGATGGGCGTCGACGGCGTTCAATAATTTCTCGCTGCTTCCCCGTGGGGCGGCGAAAAAGAGTTGGGTCGGGTTGAAAATGATGGCCGTATCTTCCAGACCGTATTGTCTGGCGTGCCTCGCCCCATAGAAACGATTGGTGATAGCCGCGTCGGCCTCACCCCCGGCCACCCGCTCAAAAATGGTCTGGTAATCCGGCAGGGAGATAATGGTGATATCAAACCCGAAGCCTTTGGTGAGCTGCTCGAAGGCCGCCTGCTGCACCGAATGCTCCAGAACGACCACCCGTTTTCCGGCCAGGTCCACGATCGATTTGACCCCGCTGTTTTTGCGGGTATAGACCTGAAACCAGTCGGACAGCACCGGCGTCTTGTGAAAGGCGAATATCTTCTCCCGTTCCGCCGAGTAGGCCACATCGGGCATGAGGTCGATTTCGCCTCGCTTCAGCCGGTCCAACCCCTCGCCCCAGGTCCCGGGAACATATTGCAGATTCCACCCTTCGCTTTTGGCAATGTGCTCAATAATATCAATAAAGATGCCCGCCGGTCGGCCGGATTCGGAGATGAAGACTTTGGGCGCATTTTCATAAACCCCGACCGTCAGGGTCCGATCGTCGGCCATAGCCTGCTGAGGCCCGAAGCACATTAAAAACAAAAACAGACCGGCCCAGGGCAGCCCGAATTTGCCGCAAAGATAAGTGATTCTATCTTTTTTCATGGTCTTTTTTACCACCGGTTAGACACTTTCCAGCCGGACCCGGAACCAGCCCACCGTTTTATCCGGAAGGTAACCTAAGGGTAGGTTATTGGAATTATGCAACAACGGGCTCGAGCCTATAATACTGTAAATGTAAGATAACTTTAAAAAATAAGTCAACACAAAAAATGGGCCGTTTTGATGTGGGTAAACCGGGCAAACCGACCAAGGGCGATGAAAGCGTATCATTTTAGGACCAGAGGGTGTGAATCAAATCTCGAATCGATTCGAGATTTCCAGTGGGGCGAAAATCCGGTTCAAGGCCCTTGGACTTCTTCCAAGAGCCCCGATCAGGAAGTCTGAAAATGAAGGCCCTGAAAGTCTCCAAAACAAAGCACCTGTTTTTTGCCGGCGGTTCCGACGGAATGTGTCCAAGCGCCCCATACTTGCCCAAGAGGAGGGATGAAGTCGTGGACCGAAATGAACTGCCGGCCAAGGGGGAGCAAATTCTGCCGGCGCCAACCAAGCCCGGAGTCAAGAGTATCCGCTTCCATGGCCCGGGGAGGTGCGGGGCCCCCTTAGCCACGTGGACTTTTTGGCGGCGTTCGACCCTTTACCGGAAATTGGTTCGAAAGAGGACCTGTCCTGAAAGCCCTTGCCTTGCGCCGCCCCCCGGCCGTGGGCTTATCCGCTCCGCCCGGACCGCGTCTGGCCGGGTCGAAGGCTTTTACTTATCCACCAGGCCGCGTCGCCGGGCGATATTCAGGAGGTGGTCCCGGGTGTTGGCCGCGGGCGCCCTGAGGCGGTCCCGGGGCTTGCCCTGCAACCGGAGCGCTTCCGTCGGACAAATGGTCACGCAAAGCCCGCACCCGATGCACCGATCCGGATTGACGGCGGCCAAATCCCCGGCGGACAGGCTGATGGCCCCCATTTGACAGCGGTCCAAACAGGCGCCACAGCCGGAACAGGCCGCCGAATCAACGGCGGCCACGTAATTGCTCATCACTAAATCCGCCGGCCTCTCCAGACGGTTGAGGGCCCGGAGTTGAGCGCAACAATCGCCGCAGCAGTTGCACATGCCTTCCGGTTGCTGGGAGTTGGTCGGCTGGTGAACCAGGCCGTGCTCCTCGGCCAAATCTAGTATGCCCAGGGCCTCGTCGGTCGAGATCATCCGGGCTTGTCCTTTCTCCACAAAGTACCCGGACCCCGGCCCAAACAAAAGACAGACTTCGAGCGGCTTGGCGCAACCTTGGCCGATAAGCTGCTTTTCCTCGCGGCACAGGCAGCGGGTCACCGCGATTGAGGATTGGGCCTGGACGATTTGCCGAGCGTCCTCATAAGGGGTGACCGGCAAGTCTGTGGCGATCGAGCGGTTGACCGGTATGGGCCGAAGCAGCTGTTCGTGCCGACCGATGCGCTCCAACAAGGCCTCCTCGAAATACTGATTGAACAAGGCGGCCAAATCGGGGGTCATCCTGCCGCCTGCCTGAAATTCATAAATACCCAGAACAAAAGGCACGGCCGCGTATCGAAGCCCGCCCCGGCCTTTCAAACAAAAGACCGTACCTTTCTGCGCCATGGCGGCCAGCAGCCTGGCGACCGTTTCCGGACTGCGCCCCGTCCGGTCGGCCAGGGCCTGGGGCGCTTCCGGAACGGGCTTTAGCTCCAGAAAAAGGTCGGCCTCATCCGGCGTAAACAGCTTTTCGAGAATGGCGAGCTCCACCCCAGACGGCGAGCTCGGAAAGCCGATGGAATACTGGTCCAACCTTTTCCGCAAGGTCTGATAAACAGGGTCCGTCATGATTTCCTCCCAATCATTGAAAAAGGTCCGCCAGCCTTCACTCCTGATCAGACGCGGAGGGCGGCGGTGTTCCAATCCCCTGAAAAATAAAGCGAAAAAAGGTATTCAAGTAATCGTTGGCGTCCAGGACCCGCCTATTATGGACATACTTGAGAAAAGCCCCCTCTTTGAACCCGATCAGCATGTAGGCCAGACTGTGGGTGTCCAGATGTAGATCGATGTAATTCTGCCGCTTGCCTTCCTCGATCAGGCGGCGCAGCAACCCGGTGTACTTGATATAAATTCGGTCCAACTCGTCGTTGACCGCTCCCCCCAAATCCTGGAACTCGGCGCTGACCACGGAAACCAGGACCGCCAAATTTGGGTTTTTTTTACCAAAACGACCCCAAAAACGCATCAGGTGCTGAAAACGGTTTCGAGCATCGGGACCAGCGGCCTCGATCACTTCGGCCAACCGGTCCAAGTACTCGGTTTCATAACGCCGGACTAAGGCCAACAGCAGTTCTTCTTTGCTTTGAAAGTGACGGTAGAGCGCTCCTGGGGTCAAGTCGACGGCCTGGGCGATATTGGCCACCGAAGTGCCGTGGTAACCATTTTGGACGAACAACCTGAGGGCGGCCTCGAGGATACGGCCCGAGGTATTGGGGGAGCGGGCGTTGGACTGGAGCGTCATGAAAACTCCTCTCCGGCCTGGACTGTTCTATATGTAAACAAATAATTACTACACCATCAGATCCAGGTTGTCAATATAGTCTAATTCGGACGATTATTTATTATTCATAAGCTTATTTTACTTGACAGGCCGAATTTTTTTGTTTAAATAAAATGTAAATAAACATTTATTTTAAATTTCGGCCAGGCTCCTCAGGGACCTGCGCCGTCACTCCCGGCCACCCGGCCGGATAAACCGGAGGTGGGAGCATGATTTACGAACAACGCCCCTGGACTAAATCCTACGACCCCTGGGTCGAGCCTGAATTTCGGTTCGAGCCGACTACGTACCAGGCTCTGATCGAGCGGACCTTCAAGGAGTTTCCCCATCATACCGCCTTGTATTTTATGGACCAGCCCATCCAGTTCGCTGAACTCGACCAACAGGCCGCCCGCTTCGCCGGCTTCCTGAACGAGGTGGGCTGTGGCCCGGGCCAGGTGCTCGGCATCTGCATGCCCAACCTGCCCCAGTGGCTAATCGCCTACCTGGGAGCGCAAAAGGCCGGCTGCATTTCCACCGGCATCTCTCCGTTGCTGACCCCCAAGGAAATGCTGTTTCAGCTTCAGGACGCCGGCGTCCGTGTCCTGGTCATCATGGATGCTTTTTATAACACTTATCTGAAGATCGCCGACATGGACCACCCCCTGGAACATATCGTGGTCACCACCCCGCCGGACGGCCTGCCTGCAGCCATGAGGCCGCCCCAATCCGCAGCGCCGGCCCCGGCTCCCGGACGAACGGTCCACTCCTGGCGGGATGTGCTCGCCAAAAGTGCACCACTCGTGGATCTAGCGGCAGTCCAACCGGAAGACATCCTGGTGATTCAATATACGGGCGGAACCACCGGCACTCCCAAAGGCGCCCTGATTCCCAACCATCAGTTCGTGGACAACATGATCCGTTTTGAAAAGTGGCTGGACATCGAGCGGGGAGCACGGGTGGACATTACCGCCTTCCCCTTGTGCCACGGCGCCGGTCTGTATTCTCACACCATGTTCATGCAACAGGGCCATGCCGTGGTGCTCTTGCCAAACCCCAGAGATACCCAATTAATCTGCCAAGCCATCAAAAAATACCGGCCGTACTCCATCGGTCTGGTTCCCACGCTCTACCAGATGCTCTTGGCGGACCCGGAGTTCAGGACTTTGGATTTTTCCAGCGTGAACTACTGCATCTCCGGCGCGGCCCCCATGCCGCCGGAAACCATGGAAACCCTCAATCAACTGATTGGTCCGGGCAAAATCATCGAAATCTATGGCCTGACCGAGTCCGGGCCGCTCATTACCATGAACCCCAAAGGCCGAAGCAAAACAGGCTCCGTCGGCGTGCCCATCCAGGGCATCAGTGTCAAACTGGTCGACCTCGAAACCGGGACACGGGAAGTTCCGGTAGGCGAACCCGGTCATTTGATCTATCAGACTCAAAACATGATGAAGGGCTATCATCACCGACCGGATGAAACCGCTGCGGTCTTGCGTGATTTTCAGGGACGGACCTGGCTTTTTACCGGAGACGTGGCCCGCATGGACCAAGACGGCTACTTCTGGATCGTCGACCGGGCCAAAGACATGATTAGCGTGGGCGGATATAAAGTCTTCTCCAAGGAGATTGAGGATCTCCTGTACAAACACCCGGCCGTGGATTACTGCGCCGTTGTGGGCGTGCCTAATCCTGATCGCCCGGGAAGCGAGTTGGTAAAGGCCGTCATTCAGCTTGCCCCGGCCTTCCGCGATCGGCCGCAAGAAGGGATTCGTGAGGAAATCCTGGCTTACTGCCGCGAGGAATTATCTCCATATAAGGTGCCTAAGTTCGTGGAGATCACTGAGGCCATTCCTCTGACGCCCATCGGCAAGGTGGATAAAAAGCTCTTGCGATCCGCTTAGACGACGGTGGGAGAAACGGGCATGACCCACCAGACGCTTATATTTCAGGAACCTGTTCCAGGACTGGCCGAAGTGTCCCTGAACCGCCCCGAGATGCACAACGCCATTAACTGGGCCATGGTCGAAGAGCTCGAAACCCTGTTGAACACATTGCAAAAATCGGCCTCGGTCCGGGTCATGATCCTGACCGGGGCCGGGTCGGACTTTTCCTCCGGGGCCGATCTGCGGGATCCGCGCGTCATGTCCCCGTGCCGTCAAGGCGCCTTAGCTCACCTAGAACAAACTCAGCGTCGGTTCACCGGGCTGGTTCTTCAGATGAGCCGCCTGCCCCAGCCGGTCATCACCGCCGTCAACGGACCGGCCTTGGGGGCCGGGCTGGGCTTGGCTCTGGCCGGAGACATCATTATTGCCAGTACCCGGGCCGCTTTCACCGCCTCATACATCAACGTGGGTCTGTCGGGGGGTGAAATGGGATCGTCCTACCTGCTGCCCCGGATGGTTGGATTACCGCGGGCTATGGACATCCTGCTGACCGGACGAACAATCGGTGCGGAAGAAGCGGAACGCATCGGCCTCATCAGTCGCCTGGTCGAGCCGGAAGCCCTGATGGCCGAGGCCCGGAAAACGGCCCGGATCATGCTGGCCAAGTCGTCGGCCGGCTTGCGCATGACCAAGGAATCCGTGCGTATGAACCTGAGCGCGGCCGGACTGGAAGCAGCCGGGGCGTTCGAAGACCGCAACCAGAGTCTGTGTACCCAGCAGCCGGAAAGCCTGGCTTTGCTGGCCCGGACCTTGGAACGGATTTCAAATTCTTCTTAGGCCGGATTATATCGAGCGAGTCGAATTCGTTGAGGTCCTCTAGGGGCGATAAACCCGTCATCGTCAAGGCCACAAGCTCTTCCTCTTTCGCCCTCATCTCACCCGACTGCCTGGATTTTGCTGACCCAACTGCCCTGATTGCCTTGGTCCGCCGAGGTGCATAAAAAAGGGCTTTAGGGCTTTGCCCCTAAAGCCCTTGAAATTCCTGGAGCCGGCGATGGGATTTGAACCCGCGACCTGCTGATTACGAATCAGCTGCTCTACCACTGAGCTACGCCGGCCAAAATTGTCTCCTAATATAGGCCAAACCATGGCGCTTGGCAAGTCTTTCCAGGACGGTGATCTATTGACTGGAATCATCCAGGCCCGGGAGAAGGACGGCGGTATTCAAATCTCCTGTTTTCCTGGTTCCTGATTAAATCCAAGGTTGCCAAAATCAGGCGGAAATAAGAAAATAGCCCGAGCGGTTCAGGTTGAGTTCATGGATTTGTAATATTGATCGTCTTGCTCTAAAGTGAAAAAATTCGGAAAAACCACACGAGGTCATAGTTGGACCGGGAGTGATTTGATTTGTATAATTTAATTACTGATATTCTGGTCTTCATCCTCGGGCTCTGCCTGGGCAGTTTCCTCAACGTGGTCATCTATCGCCTGCCCAAGGAAGGCCAATCCATTTTACGTCCCCGCCGTTCGCTCTGTCCTTCCTGCCGCACCCCGATAGCCTGGTACGACAATCTGCCCCTGGTCAGTTTCTTTGTCCTGGCCGGCCGCTGCCGTCATTGCCGACGGCCCATTTCCTGGCGTTACCCTTTGGTGGAACTGATGGCCGGTCTTTTGACTTTGGCCGTCTTTTATCAATACGGTTTCTCCTTCAGGACCCTGGCCGGTCTTTATCTGGTTTTGGCTTTGATCGCCATTACTTTTATCGACCTGGACGAGATGATCATCCCGGACGCCATAACCTTGCCGGGCATGGCCCTGGCCCTGGCCGCGGCCGTAATCGCCCCGGACCCGGGCCTGATCGGCCCCTGGCTGGGCGGGCGGCTGATGGATTGGGGCCTGGTCAGCCTGCGCTGGCTGTCGCTGATCGGCTCCGGCCTGGGTCTGGTCCTGGGCGGGGCCTTGGTCTGGACCATCTTTCAAGTTTACTACCTTTTGCGTAAAGAAGAAGGCATCGGGGGCGGGGACTTCACCTTGCTGGCCATGATCGGGGCTTTCCTGGGCTGGCGGGCCGTCCTGGTCACGGTTTTCCTGGGCTCGATCGCCGGGGTGGCCGTGGTTGGGATCATGGCCGCCAAAGAGAAAGAACTAAGCCTGCAAATGAAGCTGCCCTTCGGTCCGTTCCTCGCCCTGGGGGCCCTGGTTTATCTGTTTTTTGGAGAAGCCATTTTGCGGTGGTATTGGTCTTGACCCAAGGGAGGTCGAAGGTTTCAAAAAATTTTCACCAAGCTGCCACCTTGTTCGGACGGTCTCTTTGGAGTTTGCCCCGCCGGTGGGGTTTGAGATTCGAAATTGTGGTCAGCCTGGCCCTGCTGGTGGCCGCGGCGGCCGGACTGATGGGCCTGCTGGTCCTCAAATACGCTCAGCGGGAAATGATCGCCCTGAAGATCGAGACCGGACTGGTCCTGGCCAAAGCCATAGAAGAAAAAATGGCCCTGCCCGCTGAGCAGGTTGGACTGGAAAGATTGCTGCATAGGCTGACCGAGGCCGGATTTGAAAAGATCGTCCTGATGGACCCCGCTGGCCGGGTTCTGGCCAGTTCGGAATCCTGGCCCTGGTCTGAACCGCCCGCTGAATCTGATTTGCGCCAGGCCATGGCCGCCAGGCAGGTTCGAACCTCCCTGGCCCAGCCGCTTTTTTTCATGTTCGGTCCCGATCCTTCCCTGGCCTTGGCCGTGCCCCTTTTCAGCGATTTGAAACTGCTGGGCGCGGCCGGCCTTTATTCCCCTTTGACCGATTTGAAGGCTTCCTGGAAAAAAACCAAAGAAATCATCTTGATTTATCTCGTTCTGGACACCTTGATCACCGTCCTTTTCGGGACCTATCTCTTGTCCCGGCGCTTGGTTGAGCCTTTGGCCCGGATGCTGGGCCGGATAAAAGCCCTGGCCGAAGGGGCTTATCAGCCCGGTGACCACAGTGGCATTGTTGAAAACGAAATCGGCCAATTGGAAGAAGCCTTCGAAGTCATGGCCGGCCGTCTTCTGGAAAGCCGGGCGCGGCTGGAGCAGAACCTGACTTCGCTCCAACAGGCCCAGGAAGGCTTGATCCGTTCGGAAAAGATGGTCACGGTCGGACGCCTGGCCGCGGGCCTGGCCCACGAACTGGGCAACCCTTTGGGCGCGGTTTTAGGCTTTGTTCATCTTCTGCGGGACTCCGATCTGCCCGAATCGACCCGGCTGGACTTTCTCCAAAGGATGGAGAACGAGCTGTCCCGGATGGATGCCATTATCCGGGCCTTGTTGGACTTCGCCCGGCCGGCCAAGACCAAACCGGAAGCGGTCGATTTGAACCAGATCGTGGCCGACGGGCTGGCTTTGACTGAAGTTCAGAAGTGGCGTCAGGGGCTGGAAGTGACGTCGGAAGCGGCCCCGGAACTGCCGCCGGCCCGGGGGGAAGCCAACCGTTTGACCCAAGTTCTGTTGAACCTCTTGGCCAACGCCGGCCAGGCCATGTCCGGCCGCGGCCGACTGACCGTGGCCACGGGCCGAAAAGGCGATGAAGTCTTCATGACCGTGTCCGATAACGGTCCGGGCATCGCCGAGGAAGACCTGCCCCATATTTTCGAGCCGTTTTTCACCCGCAAGGAGCCGGGTCAAGGCACGGGGCTGGGTTTGTCGGTCAGTCTGTCCATTGTCGAGTCCTTCGGCGGGCGGATCGAGGTCCAAAGTCAGCCGGATCAAGGGGCGACCTTCACCGTGTTTTTGCCGATCTGGGAGGAAAGCGGAGAACAATGACGGCCGAAGACAGAGGCAAGGTGCTGGTCATCGACGACGAGGAAAACATGCGCCTGGTCCTCGATAACATTCTAGTCAGGGAAGGCTACCGGGTCGTTCTGGCCGGGTCCGGGGCCGAAGCCTTGGGGTTGCTCGATCATGAGTCCGTGGATTTCATTCTTTGTGACGTGCGCATGCCGGGCATGGACGGTTTGACCTTCCTAAGCGAAGCCCGGGTGCGGGGAGTGCGGGCGCCTATTATCATGATGTCGGCCTACGGCACGGTCGATTCGGCGGTTGAGGCCATGAAGGCCGGGGCTTTTGACTACGTCTTCAAGCCTTTCAAACCCGACGAAATACTTTTGACCCTGAAAAAGGCCGACCAGCAGGAACGTCTTCGGCGGGAGAACCTGGCCTTGCGCCGGGCCGCTGGTCAAGGAATCCGGACCGGCCTGGTGGCCAGGTCCAAGAGCATGACCGAGCTGCTGGTCATGGTCGAGCGGGTGGCCGCGGTCAAGAGCCCCGTCCTGATCACCGGCGAATCCGGGACCGGCAAGGAGCTGGTCGCCCGGGCCGTCCACGCGGCCGGAGACCGGCGGGATCAACCTTTTGTGGCCGTCAATTGCGGGGCCATTCCCGAGAACCTTTTGGAGAGCGAACTTTTCGGTCATGTCCGCGGGGCCTTCACCGACGCCGTAAGGGACAAGCCCGGCCTGTTCCGGGAAGCCGACGGCGGCGTCTTGTTTTTAGATGAAATCGGCGAACTGCCCCCGGCGCTCCAAGTCAAACTCCTGCGGGCCCTGCAGGAGGATGAGGTCCGGCCCTTGGGGGCGAACGCCCCGGTCAAGGTGGACGTGCGCATCGTCGCGGCCACGGCCAAGGATTTGAGCCGTGAAGTCAACCAGGGCCGCTTCCGGGAGGACCTTTTTTACCGGCTCAATGTCCTGCCTCTGGCCATTCCCCCGCTCCGGGACCGACCCGAAGACATCCCCCTGCTGCTGGACCATTTTCTGGTGGTCTTCGCCTCACGCATGGGCCGACGCCGGCCGGAGATGACCAGGGAATTCATCGAAGCCCTGGAAAAGTACGCCTGGCCCGGCAATGTCCGTGAACTAGAAAACCTGGTCGAACGGACCCTGGTCCTCTGCCCCAAGCCGCTCCTAGACCTGGAAGACTTGCCTGAACACGTCCGCCGGGCCGTCAGCCCGATAAAAACCGAGCCGGCCGGCAGCCTGGACATGAAGGCCCGGGTCAGAGAGCTTGAGGCCGACATCATCAGGGAAGCCCTGATTCAGACCGGCGGCAACCGCTCCGAAGCCGCCCGGCGGCTGGGGATCAGCTACCCGTCCTTGCTGAGCAAAATCAAGCTTTACGGGCTGGGCGAGGAATAAGGCCGATTTTGCCCGGCCGAGCACCCACCAAAATTCAGTCGCGGGACTGAGAGCAGTTTACATCAAGGTTTATCATTTGACCGGGCGACCGCCGGCGGTTAAACTCATAACAAGATCAGTCCAAGGACGCCAGACATGACCAAAACGATTTACCTGGTTGACGCCAGCACCTTTATCCATCGGAGCTATCACGCTATTCCGCCTTTGTCCACCAAGTCCGGCCGGCCGACCAACGCGGTTTACGGGTTCGTGGCTACTCTGAACAAGCTCCTGCGGGAAAGGAAGCCGGAATACATCGCCTTGGCCTTCGACGCCAAAGGCCCGAACTTCCGTCATGAAATCTATGAAGATTACAAAGCCAACCGCCCGCCCATGGAGCCGGACCTGATCGCCCAGCAGGAACCTATCAGAGAGATTATCGAGGCCCTGGGCCTGCCCAAGCTGGAAGTCCCGGGTCTGGAAGCCGACGACCTCATCGCCGCGCTGGCCGTCAAGTCCCGGCAGGAGGGCTTCAAAGTGGTCATCGTCTCAGGAGACAAGGACTTCTATCAGATTCTGGCCTCCGACGTCTCCATGTACGATCCCAATCCCAAAAAGGAAAAGACCGTATCCCTGGAAACGCTCCAAGAGCAATACGGCTTGGCCCCCGAACAATTTCTCGACGTTCAGGCCCTGATGGGCGACAGCATCGACAACATCCCCGGCGTACCCGGTGTGGGCGAAAAGACCGCGGTCAAACTGATCAGCCAATTCCGGACCTTGGAAAATCTTTACGAAAATTTGGACCAGGTCAAAGGCGACAAGTTGAGGGCGACCTTATCCGAAAACAAGACGGCGGCCTTTCTGTCTCGGGACCTGGCCCGGCTCAAGACGGACGCCGACCTTGGGGTATCACCTCAAAATCTCACCCCGAAAAATCCCGACCAGGAGGCCTTGCGGCGTCTCTACCAGGAGCTCGAGTTCACCAAGTTCGCCGCGGAGCTGGGGCCGGCCCGGACCATCAGCTATGAAGATTATCACCTGGTCAGGGATGAGGCAGCCTTTCAGAATATGCTGGCCGAACTCGCCTCGGCCGACCGTCTGGCCGTGGATGTCGAGACCACTTCCCTTAATCCCATGCAGGCCAAGTTAGTGGGACTATCCTTGGCCGCGCGACCCGGCCGGGCCTTTTATCTGCCCGTGGGCCATCAGGCCCTCTCCGGCCCCCAACTCGACCGGATCGAGGTGCTGGAAAGCCTGAAACCCCTCCTGGAAGCGGAGAAGCCCCCGAAGGCCGGCCAGAATATCAAATACGATTACATCGTCTTGGCCCGCCACGGCCTCAACCTCCGGCCCATCGGCGACGACCCCATGGTGGCTTCCTATCTGCTCGATCCCGGGTCCGGCGGGCACAACCTGGAAAGACTGGCCCGGATCTACCTCGATCACGATCCGATCAAGTATGAAGACGTGGTCGGGGACAAGAAACACGGTTTCGAGACGGTCTCGCCTGAATCGGGCTATGAGTACGCTTGTGAAGACGCCGATCTGGCCTTGAGGCTGGCCCAGGTTCTCCGCCCCAAACTGGAGGAAAACGGATTGCTCGACCTGTACGAGCAGGTCGAGCTGCCCTTGATCAAAGTCCTGGCCGAGATGGAGATGACCGGGGTCAAGCTGGACGTGGACCAACTCCGGGACTTGTCCAAGGAACTGACCGGACGGCTGACCCTGATCGAGCAACGGGTCTACGCCCTGGCCGGACATGAGTTCAATATCAATTCACCCAAGCAGTTGGGCGAAGTCCTTTTTGACCAATTGAACCTGGCTCCGGGCAAAAAGACCCGGAAAAAAAGCGGTTACTCGACCGATGTGGAAGTCTTGACCGAACTGGCCGCTCAGCATGAACTGCCGGCCGAGGTCTTGAACTACCGCACCCTGTCCAAACTCCTGTCCACGTACGTGGACGCCCTGCCCCAGTTGATCAATCCGGCCACCGGCCGGGTCCACACCTCCTTTAACCAGACGGTCACCGCCACCGGACGGCTGTCCAGTTCCGACCCGAACCTCCAGAACATCCCGGTCCGGACCGAGGAAGGCCGGCGCATCCGGGCGGCCTTTGTCCCCGAGCCCGGCCGGCTCATCCTCTCGGCCGATTATTCCCAAATCGAACTCCGGGTTTTGGCTCACTACTCCGAAGACGCCGGGCTGAGGCAGGCCTTTCTGGCTAAAGAAGACATCCATACGCGGACCGCGGCCGAGATTTTCAACATCTTTCCCGAGATGGTCAGCCCGGAAATGCGGCGGCAGGCCAAGGCCATCAACTTCGGCATCGTGTACGGGCTTCAGGCCTTCGGCCTGGCCAAGCAGCTCGGCATCGACCGCAAAGAGGCCCAAGGTTACATCGAAGAGTATTTCAAACGGTACGCCGGGGTGAAAAGGTACATCGACGACACCTTGAAAGAGGCCAAGAAGACCGGATATGTCACCACCCTGCTCGGCCGCCGCCGGGCCCTGCCGGAACTTAGGAGCAAAAACTATCAGGCCAGATCGATGGCCGAACGCATGGCTATTAACACCCCCATCCAGGGCACGGCCGCCGACCTGATCAAGCTGGCCATGCTGAGGGTTGACCAGGCCCTTAAGAAAAAAGGACTGAAAGCCAAAATGATTCTTCAGGTGCATGACGAACTGGTCTTTGAGGCGGCCGAAGACGAAATCGAAGAAACGGCCCGGCTGGTCCGGCGGGAGATGGAGGGGGTCTTTACCCTGAGCGTGCCTTTGGTGGTGGAGGTCAACTTCGGCCGGTCCTGGGCCGAAGCCCATTGAACAATTGAACCGTTTTCCCCTCTAATGTCAAAAAGTGCACCTCAGGGAATGGTTTTAATTTAATTGATTTAAGGGAACTTTTATGGTTTACCGCTTAGTCATTTTCGATTGCGACGGGGTGCTGTTCGAATCCCGTAAGGCCAACGAGGCCTTTTACAACCATATCCGGTCCCGGTTCGGCCTGCCGCCCATGAGCTTGGAGGAACTGGACTACGTCCACATGGCCACTTCCGAAGAGTCGATCAATTATATTATCCCCGATGAGCGGATCAGGGCCGAAGCCCAGGCCTACCGCCTGACCGTAGACTACCGGCCCTTCGCCCGGCTGATGGTCATAGAGCCTACCCTCCTGGATCTTCTACGTTTCCTCAAGCCCGATTATTACACCGCGGTGTCGACTAATCGGAGCAACACCATAAATCCCATCCTGGAAGACTTCGGTTTGGCCCCCTATTTCGATCTGGTCGTTTCCTGTCTGGACGTCAGCCGGCCCAAACCTGACCCTGAATCCATCAATTTGATTCTCGAAACCTTGAAAATTCCCGCCGACCAGGCCCTGTTCATCGGCGATTCCGAGGTGGACGCCGCCGCGGCCCGAGCCGCCGGGGTCGACCTGGCCGCCTACCGCAATTCCGCCTTGCCGGCGGAATACCACCTAGAAAACCTGGCGGAGGTCAAGACTATCCTCGTTCCTAAATGACCGGCAAAAACCGATCTATTGGTCAGCCTGGTCCGAGCTCGCCCCTATCCGGAAGAAAAATCCGCCTTCAAAATTATGGCTCTAAAAACAACAAAGGCCGCCTGAGCGACGGCCTTGGCTTGGGAAAGGTTATGATTAAATCTTGACCGGAATGACGTGCGAGGTCAAAAAGATCAACAGTTCGGTCTTGCTGTCCGAAATCTGATAGTTTTTAAATAAATGGCCGATGATGGGCACCCGGTGCAATCCCGGCACGCGGTTGATGGATTTGGACTTCTCGTCGATGATGATCCCGCCGATGACCACGGTCTCGCCGTCCTTGAGCATGAGCTTGGTCTTGGCTTCCCTGGTGTTGATCGGGGGGTTGCGGGTGGTCAGTTGATAGTTGGGGGTGTCCTTGGTCACGGTGATGTCCATGGTGATGATCTTGCCGTTTTCTTCAATGTGGGGTTTGACGTTAAGGGACAACACGGCCTCTTTGTACTGAATCTCCGTGCCGTTGGCGCTCACGGTTTCATAAGGCACGGACTGACCCTGCTTGATGTGCACCTCTTCGTCGTTGTTGGCCATGATTCGGGGGGCGGAGACGATTCGGCCTTCGCCGGTCTGCTCCATGGCGTACAGCTTGGCGTCCAACGAGAAGGTGTCGGAAATAATGCCGAAACCCAGGCCGAGGCCGGTGGCCGGCGGGGTGATCAGGTTGACCGCCGCTCCGCCGCTGCCGATCGCCGCCGTCCCGCCGCCGGCCGGCGCGCCTAAACCGTAAAGGCCCCAGGTTTCCGTGGTGCTGGAGAGAATGTTCGGGTCATCCTGGGTCCAGTGACCGCCCCAGTTCACGCCCAGGTTCTTGGAAAAGGAGGTCGAGGCCTCGATGATCCGCGATTCGATCAGAACCTGATTGGCCGCCCGGTCATATTTATCAAAAATACCATCCATCTGGTTCAGGGTCTGGGCGTCGGCCTGGACGTAAATATCGTTGCCGACCACGGTGACCCGGCCGCGCCCTTGTTCAGCGGCCAACCAGGTGTTGTCTCCCGACTCGGTCCGGCCGCCGGGCAGGACTTTGCTTAATTCCTGGGCCATGTCCCCGGCCGAGCGGTATTTGGGGACGAAAACTTTCTGCTGAAGCGGGGCCAGTTGCTCCCGCTTCATCTCCTGCTCTTGCTCGGCGAAATAAGCCTCTTTTTCGGACCGGAGCACTGACGACGGCGCGACCCGAATGACGTTGCCCACCTCAACCATGCCTAGTTGCTGAGTCTGTAAAACGATGTCCAAGGCCTGGTCCCAGGGCACATCCTTGAGCTTTAAGGTGACCTTGCCGGTGACTTGATCGGAAACGACCATGTTCTTGCCGCTTACTTCGCCGATCAACCTTAAAATATTGTGAATATCCGCGTTTTGGAAATCCAGGGAGATACGCGCGCCCTTGTAAGTCTTGGTCGGTTTCCATTCGGTTCCGGCCGGTTGAACCAAGCCCTTTTCTTCTTGGTCCGGGGACTTGGCTGGAGCGGCCGGTTCAGGCGCTCCGGCGGCGGGCAGTTCGATCTTCTTGGGCGGGACGGCCGAGGGATCGAAGTCCATGTAAGTGACCACCCCTTTTTGTCCCAGATGATAAGGGGTGGTTTCCCGCAACTTGATGATGAAGTTCACTTGCCGGGTCCCGGCCTGAGTCGGTTTGACGTAATCGACCGCGCTCCGGAAATAAGACGTGTCCAGATGTCGGGTCAGGTGGGAAGGAATGCGGGCCGGAGTCAGGGCCAGGATTACCGTGCGGCCGCTGTCTCGAGCCGAGACCTCAGGTTGAACCACTTTGTTGGTCCTGATCACCAGCCGGGTCCGGCCGGTCTGCCCCACCGGCAGAAAATCCACGCCGGTCACTTCCGCGGTGCCGCCGCTGGTTTGCTGAGGGGTTAGGGGTTCATCCGGGATTTCTAATTGGTCGGCCGCGGCGGCCTTCGGGCCGGTCCCCGGCAGGTTTTCAATCAAAACCACCAGATTAGAGTTTTCCCGAATGACCTGATAGTTGGTCTTGGCCGCCAGGTTGATCTTAAAACGGAAAAGATTCTCCATTCCGGGCACTGGTTCGGCCTGAATATTCTCGACCGTGCCGTTCATAACCGTGGTCAAACCCGGCACTGAAGGTCCGGCTTCAGCGCTGACGTCCACCATGATTTGCGGCGGCTTGGGGAGCAAGAACGAGGTGAAAGTCAGGAGGCGGTTGCCGGCGATGACGATCCTGGTTTCTTTGGCTTCGGTTTCGATGGTCACTCCGGTCACGGCCGGTGTGATTTCCGACGTCCGGCTTTCTTCGGCTCTTTCGGCCGCTGTATCGGGCCGAGTGGCCACTTCGGCGGCGCTGCAAGCCAAAAGAAAACCAGCCAAAAAGGAGATAAAGAGGATCGTCGCCCATGACGTCTTTCCCCGGTTCATTTCTTTTCTCCTTCACTGGTCCTGAGTTTCAAAGCCGAAAGGCGCGTCTTGGTCTGGCCGAGGTAATTTTTATAAACTTCCTCCACCTCGACCCGATCTTCATAGATGCCCACTACTTTGCCTTGGTGGGTCCCTATGGGCGTTCCGACTTTAATAATGTAACCCAGACCGGTTGAATCTTCGACCAGGGCACTGGTGTTTTCGCCGGCCAGAACGACGGCCACCAATTTTACCTGGGACAACTCCATTTTTTGTAAAGGGGTCAAAGGTTCTTCCTGCTCGGGGGCCGCTTCCGCTCTCTGGACTTGGCTGGCCCCTTCGATGGGCCGAAAAGGATCAAGCAGGCCTTCGGGCTGAAATATGTATTCCCTGGCCTTGGCTTCCTGCATGGCCTGGAGCTTTTCCAAAGTCAGTTTCTCTTCCTCCGGGGCCGATTCAGCCGCCTCGGCCGGTTCCTTCTTTTCCGCGACGCTCGGCGCGGTTTTTTCAGGTTCGGCCTGTTTTTGGGTCTTGACTGTCCCGGATACCTTGGTCTTTGGGGCTTCCTTATCTTCACCCCCCAAAAAACCGCAGCCCGGCCCGATGCTTAAGGATAGAACCGCCAGCACGACCACAACTAAACGCCACGGCCGCCGCCTTAAAAATCGAACCGGATGATAGAAGCACATTTTCATTAGTATGGCTCTTGCGCCTGGTTCTATTTCTTTTTACCCTTTTTCTTGCCCTCGGCCGCCTTGGCCTCTTTAACGGCTTCCTGCTCTTGGGGGCTTAGGAAGCGGAAAGTGACGCCCTGGCAAGAGGTCGTTAAGACTACGTCGTTTTCAATCGGCCGTGGATTGGCCATTTTGATGTCTTTGATGTTGACGATCCTGGGCAGCCGGCCTAATTCATAAAAAAACCTGGCCACGTTCAAATAAGGGCCCTCGACCTGCATGTCAAAGGAAATCTCGGCGTAAAAGTCCTTGATTTCCTCCTGCAGGTTCGGCTGAAAAAGAATAACGTTGAGGCCCGACTGACCGCCTTTATCTGAAATATCCCGCAAAAGCTGGTCCACTTCCTTGGTGTCGGGCAAAAGACGCCGGGCGAACTCGAAATGAAGGCGGACCTCTTCGAGCTGTTCCCTGACCTTGTTGATCTCCCTGGCCTTTTTCCGATGCTGAAGAATCTGGGTTTCCAGTTTCTCTATTTCTTCGGTCAAACCGGCAATATCATTCTGAATCGGTTGGTAGAGCAAAAAGAAGAATCCGGCGGCCAAAACGACAATCGTGCCGAAAAAGACGCCCAGCTTATGGGGCCTCTTCAACTTATCCAGTTTTTCCCAAGGCAGGGCCGGCAGTTTCACTCCGCTCCCCCCATCCTATTTGGAGGCCGTCTTGGCCTTCTGGGCTTGGTCTTTGGTCTGCCCTTCTTCGGTCGCTTCGGCCTCTTCCTTGACCAAGACGATCCTGCAATTGACGGCAAAACTCTTCAGCCGCATTTCGTTCCTGATTTCTTGTGAAGATTTAACCAGCTGCACATTGTCGAAATATTCGGATTGCTGGAGTCTCGATAAAAATAAGGCGATGGTCTCGTTGTCAATGGCCACGCCGTTGAGGCCCAGTTTATCGCTCTCCTTGGTCAAGGCCACCAAAAAAGCTTTACCCGCCGGAATAAGCCGGCTGATTTCGTCCAGAATCCGAACCGGACCGGTCCTTTTGGTCTCCAATTCGGCTATAATTTTGAGCTTTTCTTGAAGTTCCTCCTCTTCCTTCTTCAGGTCATCGACTTCCTTGACCGTCTCCTTGAGCTTTTTTTCCTGGTCGGCCAAGACGGCCTGTTCGGTCTCCAGCTCTCGGAGCACGTTGGATTTCTTGATATAAAAAAAGCCCATGACGCCGATGAGAAAAATGACGGTCAGGAAATAAATGGAGACTTGTCTCCTGATGTTCTCCTTTTTCTTGAAAGCCCTGATTGGGAGAAGGTTGATTCGTATCAAATTTCTTCCCCCCTTCTTAAGGCCAGCCCCACGCAGATGGAAGCCTGCGGTCCGATGTATTCAAGGTAAGCCGGGTCGAATTTTTTCTGATCGATGCCGATTTGCAGGAAAGGATTAAGGATATGAACCGGCACGCCTATTTCCTGTTGAAAATAGTCGCTCAGGCCCTTGATTCGACAGGAGCCGCCGCTGAGATAAACGGCCTGAAGGACTTCGCTGGGGTAATTGGTCGACAGGAGGTTCAGGGTCCGCTTGGCCTCGGCCACCCAGTTTTCCACAGCCCGGCCCACTATCTCCTCGATCAGGCCCCGATCGGGCGCCTCCAAACCGCCGACTTTGATCCCCTCCGCCGTCTGATAGTCCAGATCGCTCCTGTCTTGAATGTCCTCGGTGATCCTGGCCCCGCCCAAAGCAGCGTCCTTGGTGAACAAAGAAACGCCTTCTTTAATTACGTTGATGTTCATCTTGTTGGCCCCAATGTCGATCAGGGCCACGGTCCCTTGAACTTCAGGATAATTCCGGGTGAAAACGTTCTGCAAAGCGAACACGTCCACATCGATGATCGTCGGAACCAGACCGGCCTCCACCAACAACTCGATGTAATTGTCGATAACTTCCTTTTTGGCCGCCACCAGGATGACTTCCATGTAGTCCTCCTGCCCGGCGCTTTGACCCAGAATCTGAAAATCTATGTTCACTTCACTAATGTCAAAAGGAATAAACTGCTCGGCTTCCACCTCGATGTTCTCGGCCAACTCCTCACGAGCCTGCTGGGGCAGGTTGATCTTTTTTATAATGACCGAATAGCCGGAAATGGAAGTGGCCACGTTTTTGACCTTTATTTTCAAAGAGCGGAGCAGTTTTTTAATGGCGTTGACCACAACCTCCTTCTCTTGAACATTGCCCTCGACAATGGCTCCGGGCGGCAGATTGACCAAGCCTAAATCCTTCAAGATCAAACCCGACTTGGCTTGAGCCAAAAGAACGGCCTTGATCGAGTATGAACCTATATCAAGGCCTAAAATATTTTTTTTGCGGCCAGGGATCGTCACTTTTCCCCATACCCCGCGAGTAAGACTAACAGTCTTCTCCGAAAATTTTGTCCTTTTCCTCCAGAGAATAACCCAAGGCCAGGATAATCTTGCGCTTGGTTTCCATGCGGCAGCTTTTCCCGCTCTCAATCCGGTCGATAGTCAACGGGGATACTCCAGCCTTTCGGGCCAATTCTGCCTTGCTCATCAGCAACTGCTCCCGAATTTTTTTTAAGGAGTTTTTGCCCATCAAAATATTCCCCCCTGACCTTTTTTCGGGGCTCCGATTTTTTGGGAGCTTAGAACCTCGTCGGGTTATAACGAGGCTTTGTTCGGCTAGATTTAATCATTTCTGAATGATAATGTCAAGAATTTTATTTCAATTTATTATAAATTTTAATAAGTTATACTTTATGTAGTGTCAAAGAAACACTATAACACAATATATAGAAGCTTAAACCGAATATTAGAAAATATGGCCTTTATCTTCGAATCTATTCGCCGGCCTTTTAATAAAATATAATGACCCTTAAAGGCCTCTCCAATCGGCCGCCCTCGAATCACGGCCTTTTTCAAGAAATTAGGCTTTACAACGACCAAGCGCTTTAATATTATAGACAAACTTTGTCCGGTCTTTAATAATTCGGCCGCCGCCGGCCGGTTTTTTCTTGGACCGACCGGCGAGGCTCAGGCGGAAGTTATCAAATGCAGGCTGTTCGATAACGGGAGCGGCCGCTGGAGAACGTGAACCAGCTCATGGCTTGGATTTTTTCTAAACGAAATGACTTGGTCGGTTCAAGGGCCCAGGCCCAAAGCCGACCGACGGAAAAGACTAAGGGACTCTTCCGCGAATATGCGGAAGCCATTATCCTGGCGGTGGTTTTGGCCCTTTTCATCCGGGCCTTCGTCGTCCAGGCCTTCAAGATTCCTTCCGCCTCTATGTACCCGACCCTGCGCATCGGCGATCACATCCTGGTCATTAAGTCCATTTACGGCCTCAGAATGCCCTTCACCAATTCGGTGCTCATACCGGTCAAGAAGCCTGAGCGGGGCGACGTGATCGTCTTTATCTACCCGGTGGACCCGGATAAAGATTTCATCAAGAGGGTGGTCGGGACGCCCGGCGACATCGTCGAAATCAGAAATAAAAAACTTTACATCAACAATAAACCGGCCCCGGACCAGGAGGCTTTTTACGACGATTCATCCGTCTATCCGATTATGGTCAAGCCCAGGGACAACTTCGGGCCGGTGACCGTCCCGCCCAACAAATTTTTTGTCATGGGCGACAACCGGGACCACAGCTATGATTCCCGCTTTTGGGGCTTCGTCGACATGGAAGAAATTTTGGGCAAAGCCTTCATCATCTATTGGTCTTGGGATTCCAATCGAGACCGACCCAGATGGGACCGGATCGGAGACCTGGTCCGGTAGTTTTTGTCTTGACTTGCCGCCCCCCGGAGTGTTACTTTGGTTTAACCCGAAATTAGGGTGAAATTAGTGTGTTGGGGTTGTGGATGACAGAGAATCGCCTCCTGACCCGCGAGGGAAAGGGGGTTTTTTTTGGCCCCCGTGAGGACCGGAAAAGTTGGTCTTGAAATTTAAACACCTGCTGAGCATTGAGGACCTCTCGCCGGAAGACATCACCCTTATTCTGGACACCGCCGAGAGCTTCAAGGAGATTTCTCAGCGGGAGATCAAAAAAGTCCCCACCCTGCGGGGCAAGACCGTCATCCTCTTTTTTTACGAACCAAGCACCAGGACCAGGACTTCCTTCGAGATTGCAGCCAAGCGCCTGAGCGCCGACACCATGAGCCTTTCGGCCTCGACTTCCAGCATGGTCAAGGGGGAGACCCTGATCGACACGGCCCGCAATCTGGAAGCCATGAACCCCGATGCCCTCATCATCCGGCATCCGGCCAGCGGAGCGCCCCATCTGGTGGCCGGACTGGTCAATTTCACGGTGATCAACGCCGGAGACGGGACCCACGAGCATCCCAGCCAGGCCCTGCTGGACATGCTGACCATAAGAGAAGCCAAGGGCCGGCTGCCGGGTCTCCGCGTCGCCATAATCGGGGATATAACCCACAGCCGGGTAGCTCGGTCCAACATGATCGGCCTGGGCAAGATGGGAGCCGAGGTCCGGGTGGCCGGACCGCCGACCATGCTGCCCCCGGATATCGAACAGTATGGCGTCAAAGTTTATCATCGGCCCGAACCGGCCCTGGAGGGCGTGGATGTGATCATGATGCTCCGCCTCCAGCTCGAACGGCAGACCGGACGGCTTTTCCCCGGCGTCCGGGAATATGCCCGGGTCTTCGGCCTGAATCGGCGGCGGGTTGAGTTGGCCGCGCCTGACGCCGTCATCATGCACCCGGGTCCCATGAATCGAGGGGTCGAAATCGCACCCGACGTGGCTGACGGCCCCCGGTCGGTCATTCTGGACCAGGTGACCAACGGGGTCTCGGTCCGCATGGCCCTGTTATATCTGCTTATCGGCGGAGGGCCCCAGGAATGAGAATCATCCTCAGAGGCGGCCGGGTGATGGACCCCAGTCGGAATCTCGACGGCGAGCGAGACGTTTTGGTGGAAGACGGTCTTTTAGTGGATTTGGCCGCTCCGGGCCAGGCCGACTCCTGGGCGGCTGAAGCCCAAATAATCGAGGTGAAGGGCCTGCTGATCACCCCCGGTCTAATTGATATGCACGTCCACTTGCGGGAGCCTGGCGAGGAATATAAAGAAACCATCGCCACGGGCGCGGCGGCGGCCGCCGCCGGGGGATTCACGGCCGTGGCGGCCATGCCCAACACCAAGCCGGTCAACGACAACCGCTCGGTGACCGAATTCATTTTTAATCAAGCCAAGCTGGCCGGTCAGGCCCGGGTCTGGCCCATAGCGGCCATGACCAAGGGCAGTCTGGGTGAGGAACTGTGCGAGTACGGCGAATTAGCCGAAGCCGGGGCCGTGGCCGTATCCGACGACGGCCGGCCCGTGCCCAGCGCCCAGATGATGCGCCGGGTCCTTGAATACAGTAAAGCTTTCGGTCTTTTGGCCATTGCCCACGCCGAAGAACTCAGTTTATCGGCCGGCGGGCTGATGAATGAAGGCCGGACTTCCACCAGGCTCGGCCTGGCCGGCATCCCGGCGGCCGGAGAAGAGATCGCCGTCTTCCGTGATGTTCGCCTGGCCGAATTGACCGGGACGCCTCTCCATTTGGCCCACATCAGCACGGCGGGGGCCGTGGAGATCATCCGGCGGGCCAAGGCCGCCGGCGTGCCGGTCACGGCCGAAACCGCCCCCCATTATTTCACCTTGACCGAAGAGGCGGTCGTAGGCTACCGGACCGAGGCCAAGGTCAACCCGCCCTTGCGGTCCAGGCGGGACCTCGAAGCGGTCCGGGCCGGGCTGGCCGACGGGACCATCGACGTCATCGCCACCGACCACGCCCCCCATTCGGAACTGGAAAAGAGAGTCGAATTTGATCAGGCCGCCTGCGGCATCACCGGCCTGGAGACGGCCTTGCCCCTGACTTTGAACCTGGTGCACCAAGGCGTCCTGACCCTGGCCCAGGCCGTCACCGCCTTGAGCCTCAATCCGGCCAAGATTCTTGGGTTAACCGGAGGCGCTCTGAAAAAAGGCTGCCCGGCCGATCTGACCGTTATCGACCTTCAGCGCCAATGGCTGGTTAAAGGAACTGAATTCAAATCTTTAGGCCGATTCACCCCCTTCGAGGGCCGGACTATGATCGGACGGGCCGTCCTGACCATGGTCCAGGGACGGATCGTCCATAACCTTCTCCCCTGATGCGCCTATGGCCGGAATCCTCATCGTCGACGATGATTTGAGCATGCGTGAGTTCCTTGAACTCATGCTGACCCGGGAAGGCTATGAAGTCACCCTGGCTTCCGGCGGCCAGGAAGCCTTAAACTTGGCCGCTCAAACCCAATTCGACCTGGTCATCACCGACATCCGCATGCAAGAAGTCGACGGCATCGCCGTCCTTAAAAAAGTCAAGGCCATTCAGCCTGATACGGTGGTCATCCTGATCTCCGCCTTCGCCACGGTCGAAACGGCCGTCACGGCCATGAAAGAAGGGGCTTATGACTTCATCCCCAAGCCGTTCCAGATCGAAGAACTCAAGGCCGTGGTCCGTTCGGCCTTGGCCCATCGGACCCCCGAAGCCGAGCGCAAGGTCCTGGAGGAGAAGGTCAAGGAGGGGTGTCATTTCGGCAGCCTGGTCGGCCTGTCTCCGGAAATGCTCAAAGTCTACGACCTGGTTAAACGAGCCGCTCAGACTCCGACCAATATTTTGATCTCCGGCGAATCGGGCACGGGCAAGGAACTGGCCGCCCGGGCCATCCACGAAAACTCGCCCCGGGCCAAGGAAAAGTTCGTGGCCATCAACTGCGGCGGCATGCCCGAACAGCTCATCGAAAGCGAACTCTTCGGCTACCGCAAGGGGGCTTTCACCGGGGCGAGCATGGACAAGCCGGGACTTTTCGAGACGGCCCACAAGGGCACTATTTTCCTCGACGAGATCGCCGAACTGTCCCTGCCCATGCAGGTCAAACTCCTGCGGGTGGCCCAGGACAAGACCTATCGGGCGGTGGGCGGAACGGAAGAAAAGGTAGTCGACGTCCGCTTCATCGCCGCGACCAACAAGGACCTCGAGGCCGAAGTCATCGCCGGAAAATTCCGGGAAGACCTTTATTATCGGCTCAACGTCATCAACATCCACCTGCCGCCCCTGCGGGAGCGTAAGAGCGACATCCCCCTGCTGGCCCAATATTTTCTGGAAAAATACAGCCGGGCCCTCAACAAGGACGTTCTGAAAATCTCGGCCTACGCCTTGGATATCCTGGCCAATTACGATTTTCCCGGCAACGTCCGCGAACTGGAAAACATCATCGAACGCTCGGTGGCCCTGGAAGAGTCCTGCATCATCCTGCCCGAAAGCCTGACCCTGGCCTCGTTCAAGCAGCAACGGCGGCTTTCGCGGATCGTCGAGACCAATCACCGGTCTCCCGTTTCACCCGCCGAACCAAGTTCGACTTCTTCGGAAAACGTCTGGATCAATCTGGAAACCTCTTTGGATAAATTGGAAAAGAACCTTTTGCTGGCCGCCATGGCTAAGGTTGAAGGAAACCGGCAAACAGCCGCTGAGTTGCTCAAAACCAGTCCGCGCAGCCTGAGATACCGCTTGGCTAAACATGGCCTGAACGATTTGACCTCCAGGGAAATTATTCAGCACCGCCTTCAGATCGAGGAAGGGGCTAATCCGGCCGGTCCCTTGAATCCCGTCTGGACAGATGAAGGTCTTGATCTTGATCAGGCTATGCTTGACGCCGAGAAATATCTCTTGGAAGAAGCCATTAAAAAAGCGGGCAAGAATAAAATCAAAGCCGCGGAACTTTTGGGGATCAGCTTTCGTTCCTTTCGTTATCGAATATCCAAGTTTGGCGATATAGAATCTTTTTGACATTTTTTGTCAACATGACCAAAAGGGTGGCTCAATTATTTTTGTTTAATTACAATTAGTTGACTGTTTTGACAATTTTTGTCTGAACAACTTTTTAAACGGCTGTTTCTTGTATCAATTTAATTTTATTATATAATTTATTGACATTTTTTGTCAGACCGTTTTCGATAGGTTTCTTTAGAACATCGTCTCTAAGTGTTAAGAATATTTGATAATAAAACGCCGGTTTTTTTTGAGGTCCGACTTCGCGTGACAGTTAATGTCGTTTTGAGAAAACCGGAGCAAGTCCATGCATCGAGGACCTGTCGGAGCTCTTAAGCAAAAAAATCAATAGTTACCATATTTTATCTAATTGAATCTTTGGGGGGCGTTTCAAGACCGTTACTTATCACTTGGCACGTCCTTTGCTTATTTAAAGCCCAACGCAAAACCAAACCATCAAGGAGGTGAATCAGAAAGCATCCTTTGTTGTGTTTGGCCGCGCAAGCGGAAGATCGAAACCTTAAATCAAGGAGGGAAAAATGCTGAGCAAGATGAGAAAAGGTGAAAAAGGCTTTACGTTGATCGAGTTGATGATCGTGGTGGCCATCATCGGCATCCTGGCGGCCATCGCCATCCCGCAGTTCGCCAGCTACCGCCAGAGGGCCCAGGACTCGGCGGCCAAATCGGCTCTGAAGAACCTGGCCACGGCCCAGGAAAATTATTACGCTGAGTACAACACTTACGCCAGCGCCCTGGCCACCCTGTCGGCCTGGTTCCAACCGGAGAGCACCCTGTCCGTGAGCCTGCTGGCGGCGGACACCGATTCCTGGTCGGCCACAGCCAAGCACACCAGCTCGGCCAATACTTTCACTTACAACAGCTCGGCCGGCGGTCTCCAGTAAGAGCCGTGGGTTGAACAACTCTGAAACGGTCCCCCTGGGGGGCCGTTTCTTTTTCAAGCCGGGAAATATCCGGCCGACGTAGTCTAAATTGAGATGAACACCAGTCGCCCCAAAGGTTTGGCCCCCGGCCCGGAAATAATCTGCCTGGCCCTGCTGGTGGTTTATTGCCTGACCGCTCTGCCTTCCTTCGGCTGGCGGGACGGGCCGGAGTTCGCTAATACAACCCACACCCTGGGCATCGCCCATCCGGCCGGCTTCCCTACTTTTTCCCTGGTCGCCAAAATTATGACTTTCCTTCCTTTGGGCAGCATTCCCTTTCGGGTGACTCTGGGCGTAGCCCTTTTGGCCGTGGCCGCCCTATACCTGCTTTATCGACTAGTCCATTTAGGCGCCGGTCTGGCCGGACCGGAAGCGGCCGAAAATCAGGCCCGATCCTGGGCCGCCGCCGGCACGGCCCTGCTGTTCGGCCTGACCCCGACCTTGTGGACCAACGCCACGGAAATCGAAGTTTACAGCCTCAACTTGTTTTTTTTAGGAGCTGTCCTCTATTGCGCCCTGCGCTGGTCGGCCGGCCAAGGCGAGGCTTGGCTTTACGCCGGGGCTTTCCTCTATGGACTGGCCGCCGGTAACCACGGGACCGTGGCTTTTTATGTCCCGGCCTTTCTGGCCTATGTCCTCCTCCATTCCCGCCGGGAGACCTGGCGGCGTTTTTTCTATTTGCTTTTTTTCTTTTTGGTCGGCTTTTCCGTCTATCTTTATCTGCCTATCCGCTCGTCCGCCGACCCCGCTTTTGATTTCGGCTCTCCGGACACCTGGCAGCGCTTCCTCATGCACATCTCCGACCGAAAAGACACCGACTCCCATTTCGCCGGGGTCCGGGAAGGCCGCCGCTTTCTTGACTACGTCTGGGTTTTCCTAAGCCAGACCACACCGAAAATCTTCTGGCCGGCGGGATTGCCCTTGCTGGCCTTGGGTATCTGGCGGGTCCAGAAATCCGACCGGCCCCTGGTCGGGGCCTTGGCCTTTATCAGCCTGGTCGACATCATCTTTTTCATCCGCTACACCAACCCAACCGCCTTTCTGCCGGCTTACTATTTCATCGCCTTTTTTTCCGGGATAGGCGCGGCCTGGCTCATGGCTCGGCTGGGCCTGTTCGCTCCGGACCGGGCCCGGACCTGGAACGGCCTCCTGACCGTTACACTGATTCTGATCTTCGCCGGCGGCGTCTGGCTGGGCTATCCGGCCAGGGATCGGTCCCGGAATTTCCTCCCGTTGGAATCCTTTCGGTCCGATTACGAAGCCATGGCCCCGGACGCCATCAGTCTGACCGGGGTCTTGTGGTTCCACCACCGGGCCTACCAGGACATCTTCCGGCTGCGGGAAGACGTCACGGTTATCTCCCTGTCCGATTTTCTCTTTCCCCAGTGGTTCAAGCCTGTGACCCAGGACCGGTTTCCGCGAGCGGCCGTGCCGGCGGCCGATCCCTTTGACCGGACCGACCAGGGCGAATTCCTGAAAAAATTCCTGGCCGCCAATCTAGATGAGCGGCGGGACATCTACTGGGAACCCTTCGACCTGAAAAACGGCGTCTTTTATCCCAATCTCAAACCTGAACTCGAGCTGCTCTTCAAATTCACCTTCGATCCGGTTTACGGTCTGCCGGAGCAGGAGGTCCAGGCCGCTTTGGGCCGCTTGCGGGCCAAACTCGACCGGGAAATCAAACACGAAGGTTTTTTCCAGGAAGAGGAACTGGACGCTTATTACATTCTCATGCTTTTTCAGTACGCTTTTTATCTCCACCGCCAGGGCCGGCCCCAGGCGGCCATGTCCCTGCTCCACCTCCTGGAAGACTTGTACGGCCCGGCCGGCGCGGACCGGATGCCGCCCCTGGACTGGGCCAGATTGAACGCCAACCTGGGCATCCTTCATTTCACCCTAAAACAATACGATCAGGCCATCAAACGGCTGGAAACCGCGGTTAAAGACGACCCTTACAATTACAACGCCTGGGCCAATCTGGGACAGGCTTGTTTGAAAGCCGGGCGTTTAGGGAAAGCCAAGGCCGCCCTGGAGCGGGCGGTCAAGATCGGCCCCCGGTATCCGGAGGCCGTGTTCAACCTAGGGGAATATTACAATAAAATCGGCCAGACCGACCTGGCTCAGCAGTATTACCGCCGGGCTTATGACCTGACCGACGACCCCAGGGCCAAAGAGAAGATCACCGGCCGTTTGGAGACCTTGAAAAAGCAGTCCGAGGAGAAGCCGTGAGACGTTTTCGGGGCCTGTCTTTACTTTTGGCCCTTCTGGCCGCGCTGACCGCCTTGACGGTCATCATCGAGCTGCGGGCCGGCCAAGAGCTGCGGTCGGCCGAACAGGCCCTGGCCCGGAACGACACGGCCGGAGCGGTTAAACATTACGGCCGGTGTTTGAACTGGTACGTTCCTTGGGGAAGGGCGGAAACAGCGGCGGAAAGACTCCTGGCCCTGGGCCGGTCCCTGGCCGGTCAGGGACGGGAAGCGGAAGCGGTTCAGGCTTTGACCAGAATGCGCTCCGGTCTTTACGGGGCCCGCAGCCTGTTCACCCCCCGGTCGGACCTCATCGCCGAGGCCGAACCGCTTCTGGCCCGACTCCGAGCCCGGCAAAAACTCGGCCCGACAGCTTCCCCGGCCGCGGTCTCCAAACAAGCCGAAATTTATCTGGACCTGATGCGCCGGCCGGCCCGGCCCGAGACCGGGGCGGCCGCGGCGGCCGCCGGGGGGTTTTTCCTCTGGGTTCTTTCGACCTTTTTTTTCATTAAAAGGTTTTTCTTTCAGGAGCAACGGTCTTGGGCCCGGGCCTGGCCCTGGATTCTGGTCTGGGCCGGCGGTTTCGGACTCTGGTTGTGGGGGATGACATGGGCCTGAACCTGGTTATGATCGTTTTGGGCCTGGCCGCTTCCGCCGCCGGGCTTTCGGCCAAAAACCAAACGGCTTCTTTTCTGGCGCCCCTAGGCTGGGTCCTGGTCCTGGCCGGAACGGTCAGACTGTTCGTCCCGGGGTTCTTTTGAACACTTTCAATGGAACCGGGTTCGTATCATTCTTGACCGGGGCCGGCCGGGTCGTCCTGGTCCTGCTCATAACGCTCGCCGTTTTTTGGACCATCCTTTTGGATTTTCTACCTCCTTTGGAAAAGGACGCCCTGATCCATCATCTGGCCGTGCCCAAGCTCTGGCTCCGGGCCGGGGGCTTCGTCGAGACGCCTTGGGCCTATTTTTCTTATTACCCGATGAACCTGGAGCTGCTTTACCTTATCCCCCTGGCCCTGGGGGCCGACTGGGGGGCCAAAATCATCCACAATTTTTTCGGGTTGACCACCGCCCTCCTGCTTTTCTTGTATTTAAAAAAACGTCTGGGTCTGAATTGGGGTTTGGTAGGAGCCTTGATCTTTTTGACCACGCCCATGATCATGCGCCTGGCCGTCTCAGCCAACGTGGACCTGGGCCTGGCCTTTTTTATGACCGCCGCCGTTCTTGGGCTGATTTGGTGGCGGGAAACCGGCCGGCGTCGTTTCTTCGTCCTGTCGGCCATCGCCCTGGGGCTGGGCCTGGGGACCAAGTATAACGCCCTGATCGCCTTGCCGCTCCTTGGTCTGGGCCTGGCCGGGGCGCTGTCCCGCCGCCGGGCCGGAACAGCCCAAGCCATCGGCGGGAGCGCGGCCTACCTGGGCCTGGCCCTGCTGGTCTTTTCGCCCTGGCTGGTCAAGAACTTCCTCCTGACCGGCAACCCGATCTATCCTCTTTATAACGGACTCTGGGGTCTGCCCGCCGTGACTCCGGCCGGATATGAATTCGACCTCTTCACCACCCGCCGCTTCTTCTACGGCGAATCCCTGGGCCAGGTGCTGCTCATCCCCGTCCGGGCCTTTTTCCAGGGGCAGGATTTTAACCCCAGGTTTTTCGACGGCGTGCTCAATCCCGGTCTGATCCTTCTGCCGCCGCTGGCCCTGATCAGACCGGTCGCTCCGGAAGTCAGGCCCCTGGCCTTGTTGGCTCTCTTGTGGACCGCAGTGGTCTTCTTCCAGGCTTCTTTTCTAGTTCGTTACCTGGTCCCGATCCTGCCGATCCTGGTCATCCTAACCGTGTTCGGTCTGAAGGCCCTGTGGTCCGCTTTATCGAAATTCATTCCCAGTCCGGCCGCCGCCGCGGTCCTGGCTTTGGTCTTGGCCGCTTTCCTCTATCCTAACGCCGCCTGGGCCGCCCAGTTCTGGTCTAAACTTGACCCGGCGCCTTATCTGACCGGCCGGGAGAACCGTCAAGCCTATCTGACCCGCCGTCTGGATCACTATCCGGCCATGGACTTCATCAACCGCCACTTGCCCCCCACGGCCCGGGTCCTCTTCCTTTTCGCCGGCGGCCGGGGTTACTATTGCGACCGGGACTATTTTTACCAGACTTACTATTCCGGCGAGGTCCTGCGGCCCATCCTGGAGAGGGCGGCCTCTTGGGAAGACGTGCGGCAAGGGCTGCAGGGCCTGGGGGCGACCCATGTCCTGACCAGGGAAGGCCTGCTGGCGGAATATCTGCAAACAACCTTTCCGCCGGAAAAGTTGCGTTTATGGATGAATTTCAGTAAAAACGGATGGGAAAGGCTTTACCAAGCCAAAGGCTACCGGGTCTACGCGGTGAAATAATGGCTGGAAAAATGAAAAAAACGCCGATTGAAGTCACGGTGGTCATCCCGATTTACAACGAGGCCGGGGTGATCGGCTCCGTGGTGAGCAAGGTGCGGGAGCTGTTTCCCGACTTCGAAGTCCTGGTGGTGGACGACGGTTCTACGGACGGTTCAGGCCGGGAGGCCGAAGCGGCCGGGGCCAAAGTGGTCAGTCATGTCCACAACCGGGGCAACGGCGCGGCGGTCAAGACCGGCATCCGCTCAGCCCGAGGTCGGAACCTGGTGCTGATGGACGGCGACGGCCAGCACGATCCGGCCGAAATTCCCAAACTGCTCGAACATCTGGGCCGGTACGACATGGTGGTCGGAGCCAGGAATTTCAAGACCCAGGGCTCATTGCACCGATCTCTGGCCAACCGGATTTTCAGCGATACGGCCACTTACCTGGCCGACCACAAGGTCGAAGACCTCACTTCCGGCTTTCGGGCCATCCGGCGAGACCTGGCCCTGCGTTTCGCTTACCTGCTGCCCAACACCTTTTCTTATCCTTCCACCATCACCCTGGCCCTGTTCAAAGCCGGCTACGGCGTCAAATACGTGCCTATCCAGGCCGGGCCGCGAACCGGGAAAAGCAAGATCAAGATCATCCGGGACGGCCTCAGGTTTTTCGCCATCATGATCAAGATCATCAGCCTGTTCAGTCCGATGAAGGTCTTTTTCCCCTTGGGCATGCTCTTCCTGGCCCCCGGCCTGACTTACACCATCCACCGGGTCTTCTTTCAAGGCTCACGCTTGACCAACCCCATGGTCCTGATGATCAGCGTGGCCGCCTTGATTTTCGCCCTGGGCCTGATTTCCGAACAGATTTCATTGTTGCGTCTGGAAAGGATCGACCAGCCTGTTTCCACCGAGGACGAGGCGGGGGAAGAGGAGGACGAAACTTGAGGGTCCTGTTTTTACAGCCGTCCATGCCCACCCTCTACGAGACGCCCAAGGAGCCTCCGCTCAACCTGGCCATGCTGGCGGCCGTCTGCGAACCTGAAGGGCATGACGTGGTCTGCCTGAACATGGAGTACGACCCGCCGGCCCGGCTCAATGAGGTCCTGCGCCGATTCCGGCCCCAGGTGGTCGGCCTGTCGGCCACCACCCGCGGGATTTATCCGGCTCATGATCTGGCCGGGGAAATCAAGGAGCGCCTGCCCGGGGTCATCATTGTCCTGGGCGGTTTCGGCGTGACCGTGGACACCGATTTCGTCATGTCGCTGGATCATTTCGACCTGGGGGTGCTGGGCGAAGGCGAAACGACCGTGGTCGAACTTCTGCGGGCCTTGGAAAAAAAGGAGGACCTAAACCAAGTGCCCGGCTTGGCCTGGAAAGAGAACGGGCGGGTCGTGCGGACGGCCAAAAGGAGACTGATTGTCAGTCTGGACAGCCTGCCCTATCCGGCCTTCGAACATTTCGACGTCCATGGGTACGGCAAGAGCCTGCCTATCTATACCACCCGAGGCTGCCCCCACCGCTGCATCTACTGTTCGATCCGCAACGTCGGGGCCAGGGGTTTCCGGGCCAGAAGCCCCCGGCGGGTGGTCGACGAAATGGAATACCTGGTCCGGCGCTTCAATATCCGGGAATTTTCCATCGTCGACGACAATTTCGCCTTCGATCCCAAGAGGGCCCTGGACATTTGCGAGGAGATTCTGGCCCGCAAACTCGATATTGTTTGGCTCTGCGGCCAGGGTCTGCGGGCGGACAATGTGGATTACGAACTCATGGCCAGGATGAAGGCGGCCGGCTGCCGGGTAGTGGCCATGGGCGTCGAGACGGTCAATCCCGAGACCATGAAAATACTCAAACGGGGCCTGACCCTCGAACGGATCGAAGAGGCCATCGTGGCGGCCCAGCGAGCCGGCCTGATCGTCAAGACCTTCAACCTGATCGGCGGCCCCGGCGAGACCTTCCAGGACGCCATGAACCTGATTGAGTTCAACAAACGCCTCAAGGTGGACATCCCGGGCTATGGGGTGTATCAGGTCTTTCCCGGCACCGAACTGGTCGACTGGGTGCGGGACAACGCCAGGCTCAACCCCAACTACAGCCCGTACACCTGGGAGAACCCCGGCGGGGACATCGCCCCGGACAATATACCCTTCGAGACTGATGATTTCACTTTCGCCCAGCGGCACCGGGCTTACAGCCTCGCCCTGGATTCCATCAACACTCAACTGGTCCGCGGCTTTCTCGACCGGCATCTGAAGAGGGCGGCCCCGCTTCTCTACCCGGTTTTGGCCAACCGGGTTTCGGCCCGGTTGATCCGCAAGCTCTATTTGAATTTCCTGAGAGGCCGGCTCGAACCTTGGGATTAAGAATGAAGTACGGCGGAGAACCAAGAAGCGGGCCGAAGGTCCTTTTTATGATGAACTGCTTCAAGGGCCAGGCCGCCGGAGAATGTTACTACCAGTTGGCCCGGGAGCTGGTCCGGTCGGGCTGCCCGGTCACGGTCCTGCTACCCCAGGACCGGGACACCCCGGGCGAAGAGGTCATGGACGGCATCGAGGTCCGGCGGTTCTCCTACTTCTGGCCCCAGCGTCTCCACCGGGTGGCCTACGGACTAGGTATACCAGAAAACTTGAAAAAATCCCGGCTGGCCCGTTTTCAGTTCCCCTTTTTTCTCTTGGCTTTCCTGGCCCGAGGTCTGGCCTTGGCCCGCCGGGCCGACCTGGTCCACGTCTTCACCACCAGTCCTGCGCCGGCCGGGGTTCTGGCCCGCCTCTTCTGGGACAAGCCCTTTGTCCTGACCGTGATCGGCAGCGACGTCCGCCTGGGGCCCCGCTGGTTCAACCGCCTTCTGGTCAAATTACCCCATCGGATCATTTCAGCCACCAAGGAGCAGGATGAAATTCTGCACGCCCTGGGCCGGCGGGACGGACTGCGCGACATCAAACACCTGATTGATTTTTCCCGGTTCGACCCCGATTCACCGGCCTGGACCGAATACCGGGCCGAAGTGCGCCGCGAATTCAGCTTGCCCCCTGAGGCCTTTGTCACCACCTTTGTCGGCCGGCTCTATGATTTCAAGGACCCGCTGACCTTTATCCGGGCTGCGGCCCTGGTCAGGGCTCAAACGGAGCGGGCCAGGTTCCTGCTGGTGGGTCATGGAGAGCAATCCGACCAGGCCGCCGCCTTGATCCGGGAGCTGAGTCTGGAAAAAATCGTGATTATGACCGGCAGCCGGGGAGACGTTCACCGCCTGCTGGCCGCCGGCGACTGTTTCTGCACCCTGTCCCCGGTGGAAAATTGTTTCGCCGCCACCATCCTTGAAGCCATGACCGCCCGCCTGCCGGTCATCCTGACCGACGCGGGTTATACGGCCGAAGCCTTTCCCCACCTGGAATGCGCCTACCTGATCCCGCCTCGGGACCCTGAGGCCCTGGCTCAGGCCATCATCTCGATCATGACCGACGACGATTTGAGACAGCGGCTGGCCGCGTCCGGCCCGGACTGTCTGCGCCGACTCGGTTTCGACCGGGACTTGGTCATCGAACAGACCTTGGCCCTGTACCAAGAACTCTTGGGAGCATCCCGGCGTGGCCTTTGACGGCTTGCTCCTGGTGGTGATCTGGGCCGACGTGGAGCCGGACACCCCGGAACTCAACGGTCAGCGCCGGGACCGGCGGAGACGGGTTCTGACCTGGCGGGGGGTGACCGAAGGCATCCCGGCCGTGCGGGCCGCCTTGGACGCTTACCGGGACGACGATGGCGGCCGACCCAAAGTGACTTGGTGCTTGCAGGCCGACGAAGACATCGCCCTGGCCGCGGGTCGGCCCGACCATATCTTCGCCCACTTTGAAAAATTATGGGACCAGGTCCGGGCCGAGGGCGACGAAGTCGGCTGGCACCCGCATCTGCTGCGGTTTTCCACCCAAGAACGGGCCTGGGTCCATGACGCCGAAGATCGGAGCTGGATCAGGGAGATGATGGCCCGGACCTGGTCCGAGATCAAGGGCTATGGGGTCAAATCGACCCGCCAGGGCATGGATTTCGCCGACGGGTTTATTATCAATCTTTTAGAGGAATTGGGCCTGGAAGTCGACGGCACGGCCCAGCCGGGGGTCTACTGTCGGCCGGGCGGCGGGAGGAAATTTTTCGAATATTTCGGCAATCTGGTCCGGGGCGGACGCCTGAAGACCCTGACCATTGATTGGCGGGGCGCGCCGGAACGGCCCTATCACCCGGCCGCGGACAGCCATGTCCGGCCCGGCGGCTTGCGGCTGCTGGAAGTCCCCAACACTATGATTTTGACCAGGCATCCTCTGACCAAGGCCGGGTATCTGGCCCCCTGGAACATCCTCTTCAAGCAGCCCGGTTTGGAGGCCCGATTGCATCGGCTGATGGGCGGCGGGTCGCCCGCGGTGCTGTCCGGCTATTTTCACCCGACCAACGCCTACGACCTGCTGGCCTGCGGGGCCGGCCGTCGGCGGTTGCTCCTGTCGGCCGGGTCGAGGTATTTAGGCATCGGCCTTAAATATTTGAAGCATCATTTGGATGCGGTGTTTGCCGTCAGAAAAAGGTATAATTTCAAAATAAAATTCGTTACGGCCGGTGAACTGAAGCAATACTTGAAGGTATGACCATGTGGCGCAGACTCGTCGAAGCGGTCCAGGCCGCCAGGGCCGACCCCATCATTTCCAGCGCGGGCCTGGGTTTTTTTTACCGCACCCTGGGCATTCTCCTGGTGCCGGTTATTCTACGCACCGGGGTCCCGGCCACGGCGGTGACCTTGACCGGCGGGGCGGTCGGCCTGCTCGGAGCCCTGGTCCTGGCCGGCGGGTCTTATCCCTTTTTGGTGGCCGGAGCCGTCCTGATTCAGCTTGGCCTGCTGTTGGACTATACCGACGGCGGGGTGGCCCGGGCCAGGGGCGAGGCCTCCAACTACGGTGACTGGCTGGACTGTATCGTGGACCGGGCCGTGGACGCGGCCGTCTTCTTCGGCTTGTGCTGGGGTCACTATCGGACCCATGGTCAGGTCGGGGTCTGGGCCTGGGGCTTCGCCGCCATCGCCCTGCGGACCATGATCGGGGCCTTTACCCATATCACCGAACTGTATGTGCCCCGGAGCCTGGCCATGATCAAGTCCGACCTTCGAAGCGGCGGCTGGCGGCGGCTGATTAAATGGCTCAGCTTTTCCCGGGTCAATCTATTTTTTCTCATCACCATCTGCTGCCTCCTGGACCGGGTTTACCTGCTGATGGTCCTGGTGTCGTTATACGGCGGCCTGTTTTATTTCGGGTCCATCGCCTATCTGCACAATCGGGTCAAGGCCCTGGCCGAAGCGCCCAAGGACGCGGGCTAGATGGAAGAAGGACCGGGGGGCCGGCGGGAAGTTTGGCGGCGGCAGGCCGAGAAGGCCGGGGTTTATGACCGGGGCGTGGGCGATTGGGTCACGGCTCGGGAGACGAACCTGATTTTGGATTTTTTAGGCGGGACCAAGGGGCCGGTGCTCGATTTCCCCTGCGGTTCGGGCCGGCTGACCAGGACCTTGACCCAGGCCGGTCACCAGGTTACGGCGGCCGATCTGCTTTGGGACATGACCGCTTTCACCCGCAACCTGGCCGGTCCCAGGGTGGTCCAAGCCGACCTCTTTTGTCCGCCTTTCCGTCCGGCTTCGTTTCAGGCCGTCCTGGCCGTGCGGATATTTTTTCATTATCCGGACCACCAAGCCCTTCTGGCCGCCTTGGCCGGGCTGGCCGCTCCCGGCGGGCTTATCATTTTTGACACCCTCAATCCGGTTTCCCTCAGGCGGGCGGCCGCCCCCCTGGCCGATCTGGTCCGGCGGGACCCAAGACGTCGCTTGATCTTTTCCTCACCCCGCCGTATTCAGGCCCTGGCTGAAGAACTGGGGCTGCGCCTGGTCGGCCGAAAAAGCCTGCACCTTTTCCCAACCAGGGTCTACGGCCGCTTGCCGGTCCGGTGGGTCAAGCTGCTGGACAAGTGTGAAGCATACGTACCGGCCGGGTGGCGGGTGTTGACCTTCTGGGCCTTGGAGCGGCCCGCCGGCCGGGAGGCGGACCGTTGACCGCCAAAAAAGGCTTCCCCTACCGATCATTGGTTTCGCTGGCGATTCTGGCCCTCCTGGTCCTCTGGGCCGTCACCTACCTGAGCGACCACTTCGATGAATTCAAAAAAGCCCTGGCCTGGCCTCTGCCCTGCCTGGTCCTGGCCTCCCTGCTCACCGTCATCCGCTTCGGCATCGTCGGCCAGTTCACCCAGATCATCCTGCGGGCCTTTGGGCTGACTTTGACCTTCCGGGAATGGTTCGGCCTGCCGGTCATCACCACCTTAGGCAACTACGTCCTGCCCTTCCGAGGCGGCAGCGGACTGCGGGCGGCCTATTTAAAAAAGCGCCACGCCTTCCCCCTGACGGATTTTTTGAGCACTTTCGTGGCTATCTATCTGGTGGTCCTGATCGTCAACGCCGCCGTCGGCCTGACCGCCCTGGCCCTGTCGCCGAGCTGGCGAGGTCCCGGCGGGACCGCGGTGGCCCTCTTTTTCGGCCTGGTCCTGGCCGGGTCCCTGGGCCTCGTTATTTTCCCCTTACCGAAAGATGGGGTTCAGCGCCTGAAGATCAAAACTTTAATCCGCTTGGTTGAAGGCTGGCAAAAAATCAAAGAGCATCCCCAAGTCACGGTCCGGCTTTTTATCATGAGCCTGGCCAACACCGTGACCGGCATGCTGGTGGTTTACGTCGGCTTTCTGGCTATGGACGTCCGGGTGGGCTTGGCCGGGTCGGCCCTGGTGGTGGCTTTGCAGGCCTTGACCCTTTTCATGGCCGTTACTCCGGGCGGCCTGGGTATTCAGGACGCCGTCCTGGTCTTCACCGCCCAGGCCTTGGGCGTCAGCCCGACCCAAGGCTTGGCCCTGGCCGTGGCCGTCAGGGCCTTGACCCTCTTCTGGAGTCTGATCCTTGGACCGGTTTTCAGCTACCTTTTGCTGAAAAAACCGGTGCCCGTCGGTCTGGATGAGCCTTAATCCGGCTGGCTCTCCGGATGGACTTTAGGCGGTTCGCTCACACTTTTTTATTTTTTTAGACGAAGGTCGGTTGACATAAGAAAGTAAAGCCTTGTTTCATCCGGGATTAAAAAGTTAAATACGATTTTTTTCACAAAACCCTTGACACCCCCCCACGGTTTGCCCTATATAAATCTAATAACGTAGTATTATAAACATTACCTGCCATGGCAGGATTTCATTGAGAAAATAACCATAAATTTAGGAGGTTTTAAAGAATGGCTACGGTGGAGCATAAAGGCAAAACTTACGAAGTGGACGAAGACGGTTTCCTGCAGGGCTTTGAGAGTTGGGACAAGGATTGGGTGGATTACGTCAAGACCCAGGAAGGCATCGCCGAAATCACCGACGAGCATTGGAAAGTCATTAACATGCTTCAGGACTACTACAAGAAGAACGGCATCGCCCCCATGGTCCGCATTCTGTCCAAGGTGACCGGCTTCAAACTGAAGTACATCTACGAACTTTTTCCATCCGGCCCGGGCAAGGGCGCTTGCAAGATGGCTGGGTTGGCCAAACCGACCGGCTGCGTCTAATTACTGCTGCCCGGTGATTTTTTTAGGCCTCCACTGGAGGCCTTTTTTATTTTTCAATCGGTTTAACCTTGGGAGTTGCCTGTCGGCCGGGTTTATAGTAAAAAAAGTTGCCGCGGCTCTCACTTGATTTCCGAATCCTAACCGGCGTCCCCGGTTATTTAGGTGAGCCCACCCGACCCAGGGAGACCCAGATGCAAGAAATTCTCCGCCGCCTGCCTTCAGTCGATCAGCTGCTGGAGGAACCCAGGCTCAAAGATTTGCTCCAAGAAGCGCCCCGGCGGCTGGTTATCAAGGCCGTCCGGGAGACCCTTGATCACCTGCGGCAACTTATCCTGGCTTCGACTTCTCCCGCCGGCCCAGACCGACTGCCGGACCTGTCACGCCCGGCCATAGCCGATCAGGCCGCAGCCCGAACCCGGGAGCTGGCCCGACCGAACTTCCGCCGGGTGGTCAACGCCACGGGCGTGATCATTCACACCAATCTGGGCCGATCGCTCCTGGCCGAAGAAGCCCTGGCCGCCGTGACCCTGGCCGGGCGTTATTACAACAACCTGGAATTCGAGCTGTCCGAAGGCCGGCGGGGTGAACGTTACAGTCACATCGAGGCCCTCCTTTGCGAGTTGACCGGGGCGGAAGCCGGTCTGGTGGTCAACAACAACGCCGGCGCGGTCTTGATCAGCCTGAACACTCTGGCCGAAGGACGGGAGGTGGTGGTCTCGCGGGGGGAACTGGTGGAAATCGGCGGTTCCTTCCGGATTCCCGAAGTCATGGCTCGCAGCGGGGCCAAGCTGGTCGAAGTGGGGACGACCAACAAGACCCACCTGCGGGATTATGAAAGGGCCGTCACCGATCAGACGGCCCTGCTGATGAAGGTCCACCAGAGCAACTTCAGGATCGTCGGCTTTACCCAAGCCGTCGAGGCCCGGGACCTGGCTGACCTGGCCCACGCCCGCGGCCTGCCCATGATGGAAGACCTGGGCAGCGGCTCTTTAATCGATTTTTCCGTCTATGGTCTGCGCAAGGAACCCACGGTCCAAGAAACCGTCCGGGCCGGCGTGGATGTGACCACCTTCAGCGGCGACAAGCTTCTGGGCGGCCCCCAAGCCGGAATTATCGTCGGCCGCAAGGAAATCATCGACCAGATAAAAAGGAACCCGCTCAACCGGGCCTTGCGCATCGACAAATTCACCCTGGCCTCTCTCGAAGCGACCTTGCGTTTGTACCTGGACGAAGACAGAGCTTTAGCCTGCATTCCGACCTTGCAAATGATTACCGTCTCCTACGCCGAACTCCGCCGGCAGGCCGCCCGCTTGAAACGAAAAATAACGGCCGTGGCCGGCCGGGTCCTGGAAATTGACCTGATCGACGGACAATCGAGGATCGGCGGCGGGGCTTTGCCGGGTGAGGACCTCAAGACGCGGCTGGTCGCCATCCGGTCGGCGGACCTTTCGGTCAACAGACTCGAAGTCTGGTTCCGCTCGCGGCCTACGCCGATCATCGGCCGGATAGAAAATGAACGCCTGGTTTTGGACGTCCGGACCATGACCGGCGACGACTTCAACCTGGTGGCCCAGGCTGCGGCGGAACTGGCTTCCGGAGAAAGTCGATGAAAGAATTTTTTCAAAGACAGGGGCTCAGTCTGGAGCCGGCCGACCTGCGCCGTTTTCTCAAGGTCTTGCTTGATGACCTCCATCCGCTCCTGATCGGTTATGATTTCACGGTTCGTCTCCTGGATGCGCCTGAATGGGAGGCCGAAGTTCCGGAAGAAGCCAAAACAGCTTTGACCCAAAACCGGGTGCATCGCGAATCAGCCTCCCATAAACTTTATCTGCCGGTGGTCTTTGACGGCCGGCCTCTGGCCCTCATCACCGCTGACTCTCCGACCGGCGGCGGTCTCCTCGAACCGATCCTGACGGTCCTGCCGAATTTGATCCGGCTGTCATTGGAAAAGATTCTGCTTTACAAGATCAGTGTGACCGACAAGGAGACCGGGCTTTACAACGAGGATTACTGCCGGACTTATATTCGGCAAAATATCCAAAAAATTTTTCCCCAGCTCCAAGACCGCGGCCGGCCCAAACATTTGCGCTTGGGTGAGGTCCAAGACCAGCCCAGCCTGACGGTTTTGCTGGCAGAGATAGCCGAATTCGAGAAGCTGGTTTCTACTCACGGATGGATCGAAGGCGGCCGGGCTTTGAAAGCGGCGGCCCAGGTCCTTAGAGAACTCGCCCCCTCGCCTTCCTGTCTGGCCCGCCTCGACCGGGGCCGGTTCGGCCTGGTCCTCCCCAACCAGGACCTCGCGGCCGGCAAGGACTTGGCCGCCAAAATCACCCTGGAGGCCTCTCGGACAAAAGACAAAGAAATGCCGCCGGTCAGACTGCTTTTCGGTTTGACCGCTTTTCCCCTGGACTTCATCGATGAATCGAAGCAGATCGAAGCCTTTGAGGCCGGCGATGGAGCCCTGGTTGAACTTATACTGAGCAAGGCTGATCTGGCCTTGCGCCAAGCCGCCGCCGACCAAGACCACCCGGTTTTGGCTTTCCGCGATATTCTCCATCACGGCGGCCGGATCGTTCAGGTTCTGCCCTATAACCGTTTGGTGGTCAATCTGGGCCGGATCGTCGGGGCCAAGGAAGGTCAGACCTTTATCATCAGCCAGGCTCCCAAATTCGGGGACATCGACTATAAAGGCGAGGTGGTTTTGTTTGACGTCCGGGAAGATTTCGCCGTGGGGGAGCTGGTCGATCTCAGACATTCAGCCGCCCAGGTCCGGCCGGGGGATGTCCTTATTCTCAGTCCAAGAACCCTGGAAGAACCGCTTAGGGGAGAAGTCCTGTCCCAAAAGAGCCTGGACCCTCTTTTGGGCATCCCTGATTATCACGGCTTCACCCGTCTCTTGGCGGAGAGAACTGAAAGCGAAGAACGTTTCGCCCTGATCTTGGTCCGGGTGGACGGTTTTGACCGGTTCCGCAACACCATGGGCCATTTGGAAAGCGACCGCCAGTTCAAAGCCCTCTATAATCTGCTTCGCGAAAGCCTCCCCGCTGAAGCCCAAATCGGACGCTTCGGCCTCGAGGGATTGGCTGTTTTTTGTCCCGGTTTCGATCAAGCCGAGGCATTGAAGTTGGCCGAGGCCTGGCGCAGCCGGGTGCTCGAACGCCACCCCCAGACCTGCTCTTTCGGCCTGGCCGTCTTCCCCTGCGGACCTTTTCCCCGGACCGAAATCTTAACCAACGCTCAAAAGGCCCTCGAACACGCCAAACTTTTGGGCCCGGCCTCCCTGGCCTGTTTCGATTCAATCAGCCTCAACATCAGCGGCGACAAGCTCTTCGAAATGGGCGACCTGGACGGCGCAGTCCGGGAATTCCAAACCGCCCTGGAACTTAACCCCGACGACGTCAATGTCCTCAACAGCCTGGGGGTCTGTTACGGATACCAGCAGCGTTTCGATTTGGCTTTGGAAACTTTCGACCGCATTTTTGAATTGGACCCCGAAAATCTCATGGCCCATTTCAACCGCGGCTTCGCCTTGGCCGGGCTGACTCGGTACAATGAAGCCCTGGCCAGTTTTCGCCGGGCCGCCGAGATCGATAACCGCAACTTTGACGTCCTTTTTCAGCTCGGCCGCACAGCCTTGGACCTGGACCTGGTCGAGGAAGCCTTGGACAGCCTCCAAAAAGCGGCGGCCCTGGAGGACCGGCGTCCCATTGTCTTTCGCTATCTGGGGCAGACCTGTCTGAAGGTCGGCCGGGTTGAAGAGGCCGTGGACGCCTTCAAGGCCGCCGTCCGCTATGACCCGGACGACGCCCCGTCCCTCAGTCAACTGGCCGTCCTCTTCATGGACCGGGGCAGCGACTTCGAGGTGGCCCTGTCCTTGTGCCGGCAAAGCGTCAACCTGGACCCGACCAACGGCCTCTTTCGCTGCCGATTGGCCCGAGCCTTGACCCTTCTCGGCCATTATCAGGAAGCCGAACTCGAGTACCTTAAAGCGGTGGACATGGGGGTACGCAGCCGGGAAGTCCATTTCGACTTGGCCCAGGTTCTGCTCGAGCAAGGAAAGCTGACGGAAGCCGAAGACAGGCTCCGGCAATCCCTGGCCGTCGACCCTGAGTACGCTCCGGCCTTGGAAGCCTTGGCTGCGCTGGAGAAAAAGACTCCAGCCTAGGAAGCCACCCGGATGTGCAGGAAAAGGTCGCCGCTGACCCGCCCGGACCCCGTATGACCCATGCTTTTCAGCCTGAGCCTGGTCCCGTCTTTGGTCCCCGGCGGAATCTTCACCGCAATCTTCTGGGGGGAGCCGTTCCGCTGATATAACACCTGGACATTCCCCCCGGCCCGGGCTTGGTCTTGGGAAATAGTCAGCTTGTAAGTGATGTCGCCGGTGTTTCCGATCCGGGCCGCGGTGGGCCGACCCAGCAGGGTGGTCGCCAATTCCTTGGCCGAACGGCCCACCCGGCCGAGCCAATCTATCAAGCCGCTTTTGGGTCCGGCCTGGTCGGCCGTCGAGACCCGGCGGCCGGACCTGGCCGCCCCGGATAAAGTCGTCTTGAAATCGGGGCCGAAGTCCCGCTGGACCCGCTGAAACTTGGGACCGCTGAAAAACACTCCCCCGAAAAAGAAGCCGCGTCCGCCGAAAAATACTTCCTTGAAGAATTTTTCGTCGAACCGAAACCCGGACTTCTGAGTTTCCCGGGCCAAGTCCCGGAAGACCTGGCGGGCGTAAGCGTCGGCAAAAAGGTCGCGGAACAGGTCTTCCTGGGTGTAAGAAAAGTCGGTCTCCGGCTCCGGCTTCGAATCTGTTTCGACTTTTCGAGCCTCGTCGTACTGACCCCGTTTCCCTTGGTCAATTAAAACGGCATAGGCTTCGCTGATCAGCTTGAATCTTTCCTCGGCCCTCTTGTCCCCAGGATTGTGGTCGGGGTGGTGTTTCAAGGCCAATTTTCGGTAAGCTCGTTTGATTTCCTCCGAAGAAGCGTTTTCTTCCACCCCCAGAATATGGTAGTAATCTTTTACCGAGGTCATCAACTCAACGTCCTGATGGACCTTTCGCCTTTCGGCCGAAAAGGATTTTAAAAGATGATACCAGAATCAGAAACTCCTCACAAGGCCTGGCGTTGGCGGCCCAAACTCCGGCCGGTCGAGGTCTTCCCGGCTCAAAATCAGGGCCAAAGGGTTTTGTGCCTGCGCGACCCCCACCGGCTGGCCCGCCAAATCCTCATGCTCAGCCCGGCCGCCGGGGCCATTCTAAGCCTGATGGATGGGAATAACGATCTGCGGGATATTCAGGCTGCTTTGTTCCGGGCCTTCGGCCAGTTGGTCCAACTGGAAAAAATACAGGAGCTGATCCGAGTCCTTGACGAAAATCTGTTCTTGGAAGGAGAACATTTTGAAGAGCGACTGGCCCGGGAAAGAGCCGCCTTCGCTGCCGCCCCCACCAAGCCGGCCTTCTTGGCCGGTCAGGCCTATTCAGCCGAACCCGAGGTCTTAGCCGCCGAATTGAACGCCTACTATGACCGTGCAGCGGACGCCAAAACCGATCCCGATCAATCGCTCGCGAAATTCCCCCAGGGCCTGATCGCGCCTCATATCGACTTTAATCGGGGCGGCCCTTGCTACGCCAAGGTCTATAGTCTGCTGGCCGGCGAAAAACCGCCCGGCTTGATCGTCATCCTGGGCACCGCTCACAGTCCGACCGAAAATTTCCTGGTCTTTTCCGCCAAAGACTTCGAGACTCCCTTCGGCCCGGCCCGATGCGCCCGGACCATCGCCCGTCAGCTTTTAAATCTTGACGCCTCTTTCACCCAGGACGAATTCGCCCACCGCGGAGAACACTCCGTCGAATTCCAGGCGGTTTGGCTGATGAGCCTTTTCAGTCAGGCCGAAGAAATGAGGATATTGCCGGTCCTCTGCTCTTCTTTTCATACCTTTATCGAGCAAGGGCTCAGCCCTGAAGACAGCCCCGCCTATGAGCGGCCTCTGGCCGCCCTCAAAGAGCAGTTGGACTCATGGGCCAAGACCCAAGGGCCGGTGACGATCCTGGCCAGCGCCGACCTCTCTCATGTCGGGCCCCAGTTCGGCGATGACTTTCAGGTCACCCCGGCGGTTCAAGCCGAAGTGCGGCAGTATGATCTCCAGGCCTTGGAAGCCGTGACCCAGGGCGATCACCGGCGCTTTTTCCAGACCCTGGCCCGCCGCCGAGACCGGACCCATGTCTGCGGCCTGCCGGCCATCTACACCATGCTGCGTCTTCTCGACCGGGTCGAGGGACGCCTCCTGGCTTACGATCAATGGACCGACCCGGAAGGCCGCGGTCTGGTCTCCTTCGCCGGCTTGGTTTTTCCTTGATCGGCCGGAATGACTCGGCCCGGCCGGGACCGCAAAAGAAAAAAGGCGGCTCCTGATTTCACCGCCTTTTTCCGTCCGTAAAGCCAGCGCGAAAACGATTATTTAATCTTTTCCTTCAGAGACTTGCCCGGCTTAAATTTAACGACCTTGCGGGCCTTGATCTGAATCGTTTCGCCGGTCTGAGGGTTGCGGCCTTTACGTTTCTTGCGCTTGACCACTTCAAAGGTCCCGAAACCGGTCAAGGTGATCTTGCCGTCCTTCTTGAGGGTCTTGGTCACATTGTCCATAAAAGCGTTCAGGGACCTTTCCGCATCGGCTTTGCTCAGTTCGGTGTCTTTGGCAATCTGGCTGACTAATTCTGCTTTGGTCATGTTGTCCCCCCTTGCGGTTGTCGTTTTTGGGCTGCTTGTCATAAAAGACTTCCTTCCTTCTTTTCCTTCCCCAATTGGTTTATATAAAGGCAACAACCTTCACCCCGCCGCGCTATGAGGCAAGGTCGTTGATTTTTATGGTCGGTTGGAAAAAATGGAACCCTGATCCCGCCGGAACCCTGGCCCGACAACATTGAACATTATTCTTAGTTAGGATGAGACAACACCCCATCGGCGACCTTTTCCTATCACAGTTTTACAGGGATGGCAAGAAAAAATGTTGCGAATCTGTAAAAAAAATAAGCTATTGTCCATCCTGGCCCCCGGCAGGCTTGAACCTCCGGCCCCGACCTCGGCGACCGTTGACAAAAACTCTTGATTATTATAAAGATTAAGCTGGATGGGTCGCCGCGGCCCTCTTTGATTGACCCGGACGGTCCGCCCTTATCCGGCGGGCCTGGACCAACGATCATCTTTGCGGAGTATTTTTTTTGAAGGAAAAAGTCATCACCATCCTGGCCGAAAGCGCTCGGCTTAAGATTGAAGCTCAAACCCAAGCCGACCGGATCATCGCCGCCGCTCAAACCATCGCCGAAGCCTTTTCCAACAGCGGGCGGCTTCTGATCTTCGGCAACGGCGGCTCAGCCGCCGATGCCCAGCATCTGGCCGCCGAGTTTGTCAACCGGTTTCTTATCGAACGCCCGCCGCTGCCGGCCGTGGCCCTGACTACGGATACCTCCATCCTGACCAGCGTGGCCAACGACTACAGCTTCAACGAGGTCTTCGCCAAACAGGTCAAAGCCCTGGGCCGGCCCGGCGACGTGGCTTTGGGTCTGTCCACCAGCGGTAATTCCCCCAACGTCATCGCCGGCCTCGCCGCAGCCAGGGCCATGGGACTGAAAACCATAGCCATGACCGGAGCCGGGGGCGGTCAGCTTCAAACCGCCGTCGACATCCTTTTGGAAGTCCGGTCCACGGACACGCCCCGCATCCAGGAAGTCCACATCACTCTGGGCCATATCATCTGCCAACTGGTCGACTACATCCTTTTCCAAAGACCTGGAGAGGAGGCCGGTCTGTGAACCGCTTTCCTCCGCTTGAATTGAATCGCCTTAAGACCTATTCTATTAAAGAGAGGACCAGCAAGGTCACTCGGGATGATTTGGCCGGGCCTTGGAACAAGGGCGGCGGATTTAATGACTTCATATCAGGACTGCCCAATATCCTGGCCGCCGCCGACTTCCGCCGACTGGTCGACCGATTGGCCCTAGCCGTCAAGACCGGACGGACGGTAATCCTGGCCATGGGCGGACACCCGGTCAAAGTCGGACTGTCGCCCATAATCATCGACCTGATGAAACGCGGGGTGATTTCCTTGCTGGCCGTCAACGGTTCGGTCATGGTCCACGACACTGAGATGGCCATGGTCGGGGCCACCTCCGAGGACGTAGCCGCCTCACTGGGACAGGGAGCGTTCGGGATGAGCCGGGAAGCCAATCAACTGATTAACCGGGCCGCAGCCACGGCCGCTCGCGACCATCTAGGGCTGGGTCGGGCCTTGGGCCTGAAAATCATGGAGGGCGGTTTCCCTTACCAGGAAGACAGCCTGTTCGCCCGGGCCGCCCGCCTGGATTTGCCCCTCACCGTGCATGTGGCCCTGGGAACTGATGTTTATCACATCCATCCCGAAGCCGACGGCGGAGATTTAGGCCGGGCCGGCTTTCAGGATTTCCGCCTGTTCTGTTCAGCCGTAGCCACTTTGAGCCAAGGGGTTTTCATCAACCTGGGGTCGGCCGTGGTCATGCCGGAAGTCTTTCTCAAGGCCGTCACCCTGGCCCGAAACCTAGGTCATGACCTGAAGGGCCTGACCACCGTGAACATGGACTTCGTCAGACATTACCGGCCTCAGGTCAACGTAGTCGACCGGCCCACAGCCGAAGGCGGACAAGGATTCAATTTTATCGGCCATCATGAGATTATGTTCCCCTTGCTGGCCGCCGCCCTGATCGAACGGCTGGACTGAAAGGAAGCCCCATGGAGATAATCATTCAAGCTGGACGGGTTGAAATGAAAGCTGCGCTGGCCGAATCGGCGACAGCCGGGGAGATTTACCAAGCCTTGCCCCTGGAGGCCGCGGTTCAGACCTGGGGGGACGAAATCTATTTTGAAATCCCGGTCAGCCTGGAATTGGACGAGACGGCCCGGGACCGGGTCGAAGCGGGCGACCTGGGTTATTGGCCCACCGGCCGGGCTTTTTGCATATTTTTCGGCCCCACGCCCATCAGCGGCCCCGGGGAAATCAGACCGGCCTCGGCCGTGAACATCATCGGCCGGGTTCTAGGCGACCCCCTCGAATTTAAAAAAGTTCCGGCCGGCGCGACCATCAGACTCAGACGGGCCTGACCGCGGCCGGATCAGAAAGAAGGTGACCATCATGCCGATTTACGAATATCATTGTGACCGATGCGGACACGACTTCGAAGAACTGGTGTTTTCCTCCACGGCCGCAGTCGAGTGCCCCAAGTGCCGAAACGACCAGGTCAAGAAACTGATGTCCGCGGCCAGCTTCAAAAGCGGGGGCAACTTCAGCAGCTCGGCCGGGCCGTCCTGCTCGGGCTGCTCCAGCTCCAGTTGCAGCACTTGCCACTGATAATGGTTTAAAAACATCCGGAGAGCGGGCCCTGTTCGGGCGGGCCCGCTTTAAATTTTAAAAAATGGTTTTTCTTTGAGAGATCGAGTCATCACCATCGGGACCAGGGGCAGCGCCCTGGCCCTGGTCCAAACCGAATGGGTCAAAGCACGCCTGACCGGGCGTCACCCCGGCCTGAGCGTTAATTTGCAAATCATCAAGACCAAAGGGGATAAAATCCTGGACGCGCCCTTGGCCAAGGTGGGCGGCAAAGGCTTGTTTGTCAAAGAGATCGAAGAAGCCTTGCTCGAAGGCCGGGTGGACCTGGCCGTCCACAGCATGAAGGACGTCCCGACCGATATTCCCCAGGCTTTGTCCATCGCCGCCGTCACCGAACGCGAAGATTTTCGGGATGCCTTGGTGACCCGGACAGGCGGGTTGACCGAACTGCCTCCCGGGGCCCGGATCGGGACTTCCAGCCTGCGCCGGCGGGCCCAACTCCTTCATTGGCGGCCGGACCTGGAAATCGTTCCCTTGCGGGGCAATCTGGACACCCGTCTGCAAAAACTGACCGCCGACCATCTGGACGCCGTGATCCTGGCCGCCGCCGGTTTGAACCGAATGAACCTGAGCCATAAGGCCGGCCGGTTCCTCGAACCGGAAATAATGCTCCCGGCCATCGGCCAGGGCGCTTTGGGGCTGGAAGCCCGCCGGGACGACCGGGAAATCCTGGACCTGATCGCCTTTCTGCACCACCGGCCCACCGCAGCCTGCGTCGCCGCCGAAAGGGCCTTCCTCAAAAGACTGGAAGGCGGCTGCCAAGTGCCCATCGCCGCCCTGGGCCGCCTTGAGGGCGATCTCTTGAACTTGACCGGTCTGGTGGCCGACCCGGACGGCCGGCGATATTTTCGGGATTCCTGCGAGGTCCCGGCCCAAGAGGCCGAAGCCGCCGGCCGGGAACTGGCCGAAAAAATCCTGGCTCAAGGCGGGAGCCTGGTCCTGGCCGAAATTTATGGACGGACAGTCTGACTTATGATCGAGGCCGCCGTGAAAAAGGGCAAGGTTTATCTGGTCGGCGCCGGTCCGGGAGACCCGGGCCTGATTACCGTCAAGGCCTTGGAATGTTTGCAGCAGGCCGACGCCGTGGTTTATGACTTTCTGGCCGGCCCGCCCGTTTTGGCCGAGGCGCCTGAGCAGGCCGAATTGATCTACGTGGGCAAAAAAGGTTCGGATCACACCTTGGCCCAGGCTGAAATCAACCGACTCCTGATTGATCTGGCCGCTCAGGGCAAAACCGTGGTCAGGCTCAAAGGCGGAGACCCTTTCATCTTCGGGCGCGGCGGCGAGGAAGCCGAGGAACTGGTCGCGGCCGGAGTGCCTTTTGAAGTCGTGCCCGGGGTCACCTCGGCCATAGCCGTCCCGGCCTATGCCGGCATTCCCTTGACCCACCGAAATTTCACCTCCACGGTGGCCTTCGTCACCGGCCACGAAGACCCGACCAAAGCCGAATCGTCCATAGATTGGTCCAAGCTCGCCACCGGGGCCGGGACCCTGGTCTTTCTGATGGGCGTAAAAAATCTACCCCACATCACGGCCAAATTGATCGAAGCCGGCCTTGACCCGGACACGCCGGCCGCTCTGATCCGCTGGGGGACCACCCCGGACCAGATCACTCTGACCGCTCCCTTAACCGACCTCGCCGGTAAGGCCGCCGAGATCAACTTCAAACCCCCCGCCGTCCTGGTGATCGGAAAAGTGGTCGACTTGCGGACCCAGCTGAACTGGTACGAAACCAAGCCTCTCTTCGGCCGGCGGATCATGGTTACCAGGACACGGGAGCAAGCCGGCGGCCTGAGCCGGGCCCTGCTCTCCCACGGGGCCGCCGTGATCGAATGTCCGACCATTCGCCTGGCCCCACCGGAAGACTGGGGACCCTTGGACCGGGCCCTGGACGACCTGAGCGCCTTTGACTGGCTGGTCCTGACCAGCCCCAACGGCGTCCAGTCTCTCTTCGAACGCCTTTTCACCAAAGGCCTGGACGCCCGAGCCCTGGCCCCGGTCAAACTGGCCGCCATCGGACCGGCCACCGCCGAAAAACTGGCCCGCTTCGGACTCAAGCCCGACCTGCTTCCCGAAAAATACGTGGCCGAAAGTCTGCTTGAAGCCTTGATCGCCGGCGGCGTCAAAGGAAGTAAAGTCCTTCTGGTCCGAGCCGCCGAAGCCCGGGACGTCCTGCCCCAGGGCTTGGCCGCCGCCGGGGCCCGAGTCGTCGAAACCGCGGCCTACCGGACTCTCCCACCCGCCGAACTGACCAAGGAGGCTGAAGAGGCCCTGGCCGCCGAAAACCTGGACCTGGTCACCTTCACCAGTTCTTCCACCGTCACCAACCTGGATCGTCTCCTGGGCCAAAGGGCCGACTGGTTCAAGAAAAAAATACCGGCCGCCTGTATCGGGCCGATCACCGCCCAAACCGCCGAAGAAGCCGGGTTCAAGGTGGCCGTCCAAGCCCAGGTTTACACCATTGACGGCCTGGTCCAGGCCGTGATGGAATATTTCACTTCCACCGGCGGCAGGTCGGCTTGACATGAAAGAAAAGGTCCAAACCAGCCGGCTGAATTTAAGGCCCGGGTCTCGAACCATTGATTACCGAGCCGAACTTAATCCGGCTCAATACCAGGCCGTGACCACCCTCGACGGGCCCATCCTGGTCATCGCCGGCGCTGGTTCGGGCAAAACCAGAACCCTGGTTTACCGGGTGGCTTACCTGGTGGATCAGGGCGTCCCGCCCGAATCGATCCTCCTCCTGACCTTCACCCGCAAAGCCGCCGGGGAAATGCTGGCCCGGGCCGAAGCCTTGGTCGGCGGCTGCACCCGGGTCTCCGGCGGGACCTTCCATTCCCTGGCCCACGAACTGCTCCGCCGCTGGGCCGGGCGTCTGGGCCGGCCGGCCGACTTCGGCGTCATCGACCGGGGAGACATGGAGGCCATCCTAAGCGAGCTTCGCCGCCAGGCCGGCCTGGGCGAGAAGGACCGCAAGTTTCCCAAGAGACGGACCGTGGCCGAAATCATCAGCAAAACGGCCAACAAAGGAGGCAACCTTCAGGAGATAATGGTTCGGGACTACGTCCACCTGCTCGACTATCACCAGGCCGTTCAAACCCTGGCCCGCCAGTATGCCGACTACAAGCAAGCCAACTCCTTGCTGGACTTTGACGATCTTCTCCTAGAACTGGTCCGCTTGCTCAAGGAAGATGAAGCGTCCCGGACCCAAATAGCTTCAAACTATCAATACATCATGGTCGACGAATACCAGGACACCAACCCGGTCCAGGCTGAAATTATCGAACTTTTGGGCCGGGACCACGGCAACGTCATGGTCGTCGGCGACGACGCTCAGTCCATCTACTCCTTCCGGGGAGCCAGCTTCAGAAACATCATGGAGTTTCCCCGCCTTTTTCCCTCAGTCAAAATCATCCGCCTGGAAGAAAACTACCGCAGCCGCCAGCCCATCCTGGACCTGACCAACTTCCTTATCTCCAAGGCCAAAGAAAAATACGAGAAAAGGCTCTTCACCCGCCGCGGCGGCGGCCGCCGGCCCCGGCTGCTGATTATGGCCACCGAAAAAGAACAGTCCCTCTTTATTTGCCGCCGGGTCCGGGAACTCACCGCCCAGGGCGTGCCTCCCGAAAGAATCGCCGTCTTGTTCCGCGCCTCCAGCCACTCCTTCGACCTGGAAATCGAATTGGTCCGCCACGACATCGACTACGTCAAATACGGCGGCCGCCGTTTCCTGGAATCGGCCCATATCAAGGACCTCCTGTCTATCTTGAGAGCCGCAGCCACCCCGGGCGACGGCTTCAGCCTGACCCGGTCCCTCCTGCTCCTGGAAGGGATCGGCCCGAAAAAGGCCGCCGAAATATCGGCCTGGGTCGGCGGCCGCCGCGAAAGACTCCAATCCTTGCAAGAATATGGCGCTCCGGCCAAAGTTCGGGAAACCCTGGCCCCTCTGGCTGACTTGTTTGCTCAAATCGGGGCCAAAGGGGTGGGACTGCAAGACAGGGTCGCCGCGGCCTGGGACTTTTACCGTCCGCTCATGGAAACCAAATACCATGACGACTATCCCAAGCGTCTGGCCGATGTGACCGAATTCTTGCGCCTGGCCCGGAACTACTCCAGCCTGGTCCGCTTTTTAACCGACATGACCCTTGAACCGCCCAACACCTCCGGCTCCAAAAACGGGCTGGTCGAGCCCCGGGGACGCTTGGTCCTTTCCACCGTCCATTCGGCCAAGGGTCTGGAGTGGCAGACGGTTTTTATCATCTGGGCCGCCGAGGGCCGCTTCCCGCCTCTTTACGCCCTCAACCATCCTGAGGACCTGGATGAAGAACGCCGCCTCATGTATGTGGCCGCCACCCGGGCCGAAGACGATCTATATCTGATCTGTCCCTTGGAAGCCAAAGGCGGGATGCTCGCGGCGTGGCCCAAACTGTCCCGATTCCTCGAGGACATCCCCCCGGAACTGGTCGCCGTTCACGAAGACGTGACTCAAACAGAAAACAGCCGCCGCCTCGCCCGCCCACCCGGACCGCCGCCCCCGCCTCCGCCGGACGGCTTCGCTCCGGGACAAAGGGTCAGCCATCCGGTCTTTGGCCTGGGCCGGGTCTTAACCCAGCTCGGTCCGACCAAAATCAAGGTCGATTTCGACCATTTCGGCGCGAAAACCTTACATCTCGATTACGCCGGCCTCAAAAAGGCCTGAAGTTTATCAAGGAGGACCGCCGGGAAGCACTGAGCCGGTCGGGCGTGGTCATGACCTACGAGCAAACCATCGAGTTTCTTTATTCTCTGCAAAAGTTCGGCATCAAGTTCGGCCTGTCCTCCACGGAAAACCTGCTGGCCGGGCTGGGCCGGCCCCACGAAAACCTGCCTTGCCTCCATCTGGCCGGGACCAACGGCAAGGGTTCGGTCGGCGCGGTTGTCACCGCCGTTTTGACCAGGGCCGGTTACCGGGTCGGCTTCTATACCTCGCCCCACCTGGTCACTTTCCGGGAGCGCTTCGTCATCGGCCGGGACATGATCAGCCGGGCCGAAGTCGTCCGGCTGGCCGAACGGGTCCGGGCGGTCATGACCCCCGAAGAACCGCCGACCTTTTTCGAGTTCGTCACGGCCATGGCCTTCCTTTATTTCAGCCAGCAGCAGGTCGACTTGGCCGTCCTGGAAACCGGCATGGGCGGCCGCCTGGACGCCACCAACGTAGCCAGACCTCTGGTCGGGGTCATCACCAATATCTCCGTGGAACACACCGATTATCTGGGCCGGACCCTGGCCTTGATCGCCGCCGAAAAAGCCGGGATCATCAAACCCGGTCTGCCGCTGGTCACCGGGGAAAAACGCCCCCAAATCCTCCGCATCTTCGAACAGGCCGCCAAGGAGCGCGGTGCCCGGCTTTACGCCCTGGGCCGGGATTTCCTGGTCCGGAACCGTCCGTCCGGCCGTTTCGATTATTCCGGTCTCCACCTCAAGCTCAAAGACCTCACACCCGGCCTCCTGGGACCCCACCAGACCGCCAACACCGCCCTGGCCCTGGCCGCCCTGGAACTGCTGGGCGACCGGGGCTTCAACTTCAACGAAGAACACCTCCGGCTCGGGCTCTCCGAAATTTCCTGGCCGGGCCGGGCCGAACTCTTTCCCGGCCCGCCCGACCTGATGCTCGACGGAGCCCACAATCCGGGCGCGGCTAAGGCCCTGGCCGAAACCCTGGCCGGGCTGGCTTATCCCAGACTCCACCTGGTCCTGGGCATCATGGCCGACAAGAACATCGGCGGCATTATGGCCCCCCTCTTGCCCCTGGTCCATTCCCTCTATCTGACCAAGCCGCATTATTTCCGCTCCGCCTCCATCGACCGGCTGGCCCAAGCCGCCGCCGCTTTCCCCGGCCCGGTCCATCAGGTCCCGGAAGTGGCCCAAGCCCTGGAAGCCGCCCGGCAAAAGGCCGACCCCCAGGACCTGGTCGTGGTCACCGGCTCCCTCTTCACCGTGGGCGAAGCCCGGGCCCATTTGACCGGCACTCCTATGGACTAACATCAAACCATTGAAAAATTTGATATATCAGGCCGCCTTGACACCCCTTCCCACAACCCCCTATAATCACTCTCTCATCAACCACTATGATCTTTTTTCATTTTCTGTTTCAGGCGAAAAGGAGTCGCCATGGCTAAGTTGGACCTGATCGATATTTTCAAACGCCGGACCCGTTCGCCCCATCGGCCCAGGTCCGGCGACGTCATCAAATATATTTTTCCCAATTTCCGCCAGTATCCCCCCTACGGCGGCTCGCTGGTCATCGGCGAAGCCGAAAAATGGGACAAACACCTCTATATCGTCGGCCAGCAGAAACCCAAACCCGAAAACCTGAAGACCAAGGCCGATCTGGCCAAACTCAACCACGGTATGCTTACGGCCGAAGAACATTCCCACGTCCTCCGCTTTCTCAAAAAGATGAAACGGGAAAACCCCGAAAACTCCTTCCTGGTCACCTTTGTCGACACTTACGGCGCGGACATTTCCATGGAGTCGGCCCGGGATTTCCAAGCCTTTTTCATCGCCCACCTGATCCGGACCTTCCTGACCCTGCCCAGGCCGAGCGTCTCCATCGTCTTGGGGGAAGGCGGCAGCGGCGGGGCCCTGGCCATCCAGTACACCGACCGGCGGGCTCAACTGGATGACGCCCTTTACGCCACCGCCCCGCCCGAAAGCATGGCCGCTATTATCTTCCGCGACCCCAGCCGCATCCGCGAGGCCCTGGCCATCCTCAAACCCACGGCCGAAGAACTGAAAAACCTGGGAGTCATCGACCAGGTCATCCCTTCGCCCCGCGAGGTTTCCGATGTGGCCGGCTTTGCCAAGCCCATCGACTCTTACCTCGAACGTACGGTCAAGGATCTGTCCAAAATCAAACTCGAACGCCTCTTGGAAGAAAGACGCCTTCGGGCGGAAAGATTCGGCTTGCCTAAGCAGAAATCATTTAAACTCAAAAAATTTTTTTCCCTGACCCCCTTGAGGAAAAAAGCGGAACATCATCCGCCGCCGGACCTGAAAATCTTCACCATTGAAGAGACGGCCCTTCAGGTGGGGTTCGATTATGGGGATGGTTTGGTGGGGCGGCTCCAGGAGGAGTATATCAAATGCGGGGAGACCAGCAGCAAGGGCGAGCCCGAGGAAGGTTGCGGCCGGGTCGTCCGCCTCAAGGATTTCCTGGCCGATTTTAACACCTGCCCTCACTGCGGCCGGAGCCGGGTCATGGGGGCCTTAGGCTGGATCAATTGCCTGACCGATCCGGACGCCTTTCACGAACTTTACCGGGACCTCAGCGTCGAAGAGCTCCTGGACCCCTCCCTTTTGACTCCGGAATATGAAAAATACGTGACCAAACAAGGCCAACGGACGCCCTTCAAAGAAGCCCTGGTCACGGGCGAGGCCCGCATCTTCGGACATAAGGTTGTTCTGGCCGTCTGCGAATTCTATTTCGCCGGCGGCTCCATGGGCGTGGTCTTCGGAGAAAAGTTCGACCGGGCCGTCGACTATGCCGTGGATAAAGGCTATCCTTTCCTCAGTGTCTGCTGTTCGGGCGGGGCCCGGCTTTATGAAGGCATCCTGGCCCTGATGCAGATGGTCAAAACCATCAACGCCGTGGAAAAGCTCAAAGACCACGGATTGCCTTTCCTGTCCATCCTGGGCGATCCTTCCACCGGGGGGGCCATCGCCAGCTTCGCCGCCCTGGGCGACGTCATCATCGCCGAACCCGAAGCCATGGTCGTCTTCACCGGCCCCAGAGTCATGAAATCACGGGGCTTCCCCGTGGACGAAGACGCCATCCGGGCCGCCTCCCTCCAGTCCCTGGCCGGGGCCGTTTTCGACCGGCTCGAATATTTCCAGGACATCCGCGGCATCCACGAAGTGGCCCCCCGGAAAGAGATGAAGCGGGTCGTCTGCAAGTATCTGGAATTTTATAAGAAATCTTCCGGAAACCGGCGAAGGTAAGCGCCTGCTCCGGGCGCTCGAAATACATTGGGGGTGGGGGGAGACTATATTACCCATGGGGCAAGGCCCGGCCATGCCGGCCGGGCCTCGATTTTCACGCTCTACTTAGCCGGCTTGAAATATTTAATGTCGGTGATGCCGCCTTTTCTCTGGTTCTTGGGTTTGAGCGCCGCTTCCACCGGCAGGCCGATAAAAACCTCATCGGGTTTGATTTCCCCCAGGCAATGGACCACGCCGCCGTCGGCCCCGTCCAAAGCAATCAGGGCCATGACCAGGGGCTCCTCCTTTTTCGATCCGTCCAGATTCCGGTAAAGAACCGTGAAGGTGTGCACCGAACCGGTCGGAGGCACTTCCACATAATGGTCCTCCAGCCGGTCGAAACACCTCTCGCAGTAAATCCGCGGCGGGACGTAGGTGATCTGGCACTTCTCGCAGCGGGCCCCCAGAAAGGTCCCCTTGTTCATCAGGTTCCGATAATAAGCCTCCCCGGCCCGGCCGCAGGTGTAAACATATTCCAGAGGGATTGCCCCGGTCCAGTACCCGACCTGAGTAGTCTCCTGCAAACGTTCGGTCAAAGCCATCTTCTTCACCTCCCTCCTACTTCTTGATCACCCTGAAATACTTGATGTCGGTGATCGACCCGGTTCTCTCCTCGGGCTTCTTCCAGACCGCCTGAACCTTCTGACCGATCTTGATGTCCTTGGGATCGATCTCGTCGATCAGATGCAATATACCCTGGTCCTTGCCCGCGCCGTCCAGTTCAATGACCGCCGGGGTATGGTAGCGCTGGCCCCTTTTGACCCGGCTGGCGTCCCAGTTGACGTGGCTGATGACGAAGGTCAAAATGGTCCCGGTGTCCTGGACATAGGTCCATTCGTCGGTCGGCCGCCAGCATAGTTCGCAGAAGAGCCGGGGTGGCACCAGGACCCGCTTGCAGGAATGACATTTCTTGCCGATGATCCGGCCTTCCTTTAGCTCGGCCAGATATCGGCCGATGGCCACGCCGTTGTCCCAGGCATATTTCAAATTGGGCTTGTCCTTAACGGACAGGACCTTGCCCTCCTGAATCTCCTTCAGGCTGAGTTTTGTCGCCGTTTTGGCTATCAAATCAGCGTCCAACATCGTTCTGCCTCCTTTCCCCCGTTTAAGAGCGCATGACCACGACGGTCCCGACCTGCATCAGGTCGCCCCAGGCCTGGGCCAGACCGCAGGTCGGCTGGCCCGGAACCTGCCGTTCGCCGGCTTCTTCCCTGAGCTGCAAAAAGATTTCAATGATCTTCATCAAACCGGTGGCGGCGATGGGGTTGCCCACCCCCAGGGCCCCGCCCGAGGGGCAGCAGGGCAGGTTGCCGTCCCGCTGAGTCACGCCGTCCAGAAGCATCTTGACCGACTCGCCCCGCTTGCACAGCATCAGCCCTTCGATGTGATGGAGCTCTTTGTAAGTGAAGGGGTCATAAGGCTCGGCTATGTGGATTTCCTTGCTCGGCTCCTTGATCCCGGCCATCTCGTAAGCCTGCCGGGCGGCGATCTCCACGTAGTCGGGATAGTACAAATCCCGGTTGCACCAGTAGGCCGAATCCAGGCAGTACCCGATCCCGTCTATCCAGATCGGCTTTTCCGTCACCCGCCGGGCCACCTCTTCGGAAGCCAAAACAATGGCCGCAGCCCCGTCGCTAGTCGGGCTGATGTCCATCCGGTTGACCGGATAGGCCATGACCTCAGAGTTGAGCACGTCCTCGACCGTGATCTTGGCCCCCAGTTGAGCCGAAGGATGGAAAAGGGCGTTGGCCTTGTTCTTCACCGCCACCTGGGCGATGTCTTTCTTGGTGTAACCATACTTGTGCATAAAACGGTGCATCTCGATGGCAAAAATCCAGATCAGGGTCGGGTAAAGGGGCTGTTCCGTGGTGTGGTCGAAGATGGTCAAAAAAGCCCCGGCCGGGTGGGGAAAGGCTGAAGACATCTTTTCCTCAGCCACCACCAGGCAGGTGTCGAACATGCCCGAAGCCACGTGGAACCAGCCGTGAATGGGCGACATCACCCCGGTCCCGCCCCCGACAAAGTGCCGCATGTAGGGTTTGCGAAAGCCCCCGGCCCCGTCGCTGAGGTATTCGCCTTTCATGTGGACCCCGTCAAAGGCGTCCGGGGCCGTGCCCAGACAGACCGAGTCGATGTCATCCAGGGTCATTTCACAGGAGTCCAAGGCCATCTTGGTCGCTTCATAGGCCAGTTCCTTGGGAGTCTCCTGGGCGTAACGATGAAACTTGGTCAGCCCCGCCCCCACGATGGCTACTTTTCTCAGGCCCATTTGTTCACCTCCTTTAATTGCTCAGGATGGCCACCGCGCCGGTGGTGGTGGGCAGTCCCCGCCAGCCCATGGCCAGGCCGGTGGATACGTTCTTGAGCTGGTTGCGGCCGGCTTCGCCCCGAAGCTGGAGCACCACGTCCAGGACCTTCTGTCCGCCGGTGCACTCGAAAAGGTTGCCCACGCCCAGGCAGCCGCCCGAAGCGTTGACCGGCAGAGAGCCGCTGATCTCGGTGGCCCCGTCCATGGTCAAAACCCCGGCCTCGCCGGGATTGCACAGGCGCAGGGCCTCCAGGTGCTGCAGTTCCTTGTAGGAAAATTCGTCGTTGAGTTCCACAAAGTTGATCTCTGAACGGGGCGATTTGATCCCGGCCATCTTGTAAGCCATTTCCGCGGCCAGAGAGGCGTACATAGCCTGGCCCCAGTCCCTGGTCTCCAATGTCGGCGAATCCGAACACCAGCCCACCCCCCTGACCCAGACGGGCTTGTCGCTCAAAGCCTTGGCCGTTTCCCCGGCCGCCAGCACGATGACCACCGCACCGTCACTGTAAGGAGCGATGTCCAGCTCCGACAGGGGATAAGCCACCATCTCCGCCTCAAGGACGTAATCCAAAGTCAGGTCGCAGGCGTGAGCGGCCAGGGGATTAAACATGGCGTTCCGTTTGTTCTTGACCACCACCTGGGCGCACTCCTCCCTGGTGGTCCCGGTCTCGAACAGATACCGATTCATCTCCATCCCGGCGATGTAATCGGGATGCTGCTTGAGGGGGCGGTTGTAAATCGGGTCCAGGGCGAACTCGGTCAGGTAGGCCTTGGTCAGCATGTTCGAGGCCTTGCTCAAACCCTGAACCGCCACGATGTCGTACAGCCCGCTCTTGAGCATCATCACCGCCGAACCCATGGCCTGGATGAAATCCCCCGGCACCGTGTACAGAGATTTCAAGGCCGCCCCGAGCTGGTCCGGAGCGTATTCGTCGGCGATGCTGTACCCCTCGACGAAGTCCTCTGAAGTGGCCACAAAGGCCCCGATCTCCTTGGGCTCGACCCCGGCGTCCAAATAGGCCTTTTTGGCCGCCTCGTAGGTCATCTCCCGATAGGACACGTCCGGAGTCGTGGCCCGAAATCCGGTGGTGCCCGCGCCGATAACGGCAACTTGCCTGGTCATGACCGATCTCCTCCTTTCCTTCATGGTTTTTAGGTCCGAAAATCAAGCGTCAAAACAGATTGGTTTTTCTTTCACTCAGGACAGGAGACCGGGATTCAATTCCGGTCCGCCCGTCGGCCTCGGAGACCATGCCCCGGGGACTCGACCCCGGGACAAAAACTACACTCGATCAGCTATTGGCGGCCTGGAGGCCCATTTGCGATGAATCACGGCGCTAACTGCACGTCATTCCTGCGAAAGCAGGAATCCACTCCTGTGCTCCCCATCCCCAGGCTCCGCCTGGAAACGCCCTGTCTTTGCGGCTCCGCCTCATTGGGGATTAACCATACCCCGCACCCGACATCGGCCTGGCGCCGGTCGGTATCCAAGCGCCGCCATGCGCGACATAGCCTTCCGGGCCGTGCGCTTCCACCTGGTTGAAATAAAAAATCCGTCGTTTGGGCTTGGCCGGAACGGCCTCAAATCGTCCCGATCCACAGGACCACCGCCAGATCGTCCCCGGTGTTGGTGATGCGCTGGTGGTCGGGATCGGTCCATAGATGGACCGCGTCGCCCTCGACCATGGCCACCTCTCTGTCCCCCTGGACCAGATTCATCCGGCCCTGGAGCACACACAGTATTTCCTGACCGTTCTTGACGTTCTTCCTGACTGGAATGGATTTGCCCGGCTCCATGAACAAAATGGCGCTGTCGATAATGGTCCGGTTTTCCGGAGACACGAAGCGCCGCGTGGCGAAGCCCGTGTGAGGGATGTCCACTTCATCCCATTCGCTCCGGCGGACCGGAAAGATGCGTTCCTGGTTTTGCAATTGGTTAAGCAGGTCCCCGGCGTTAACCTCCAGGGCCTCGCAAATGCCTAGCAGGGTGTCCAGACTGGGAGATTTGACGTCATTCTCGACCTGACTGAGGAAACCCTCCGATACGCCGGCCTTTTCCGCCACCATCTTCAGGGTCAGCTTCTTTTCTTTGCGATGCCGCCGCAGCAAAGACCCGAAGTTCATGAACCGAAAGTCTCCCCTCGAACAAGAAATCCTGAATTCATAATTTCTGGCTAATATTTACCATAGGTAATAAATTTTCTTTTGTCAAGCATTTTTCGAGTACGCCTTAAGTCCTCGGGAAAATGATAGAAACCGGCAGCGTCATGGCTAGTCCCGCTTTATGCCGGACGAAGCAATCTATTTTTAATTTAAGGGAGGCCATCTATCCGTTACTTGGGACTGGGTTTCCGTTTCCGCAGAAATGGCATTAGTAACTATCTGTCATGAATATGAAAAAATTAACCAACTTCTCATAGCCTGCCGTCAAGAGAGAAGAAAGGCCATCGTTTATTGATACGGTTGCTTGATGTTTTTTAAGGTATTGACAAGTGTAATGCCGTTGTAATATATTATACAACAAGAAAGGAGGTGAGAAAATGCCGGTGGCAAAAACCTTTGGCCAATATTTCAAGACAAAAAGGCGAGGCTTGGGGCTGACCCTGCGCGAATTCTGCCGGATTAACGGATTCGACCCAGGCAACGTCAGCAAAATCGAGCGCGGCCTCATGGCCCCGCCCCAGTCCAGGGAAAAAAGACTGGAGTACGCCAAAGCCCTGGGCATTGAGGAAGGCACCGACCAATGGCTGGAATTCTGCGACCTGGCCGCAACCAGCGTGGGCAGAATTCCCCCGGACATCGCTTCCAATGCCGAGGTTATGAACGCCCTGCCTCTTCTGTTCAGAACGGTCAGGAAAAATGAGCTTGATGAAGAGAATCTCAGGAAGCTGGTTGAGTCCATCCGCCGAGAACGCCGATGACTGCGGTCCCCAAGTTGACTTACCGAGATGTCGCCGCTAAAGCCTCGGATTTTATAAACCAATATCATCCGTCTCTCGAACTGCCCGTACCCATTGAAGAAATCATCGACGTGAAGATGGGCCTGGATATTGTCCCTTTCCCGCGTTTGTACAAAGACCATGGCCTGAACGGCTTTCTCTCTCATGACCGGACGGCTATATACGTTGACGAATACCAAGCCGAGCAATTCAACGAAAAGTATCGCTATACCTTGGCCCATGAACTTGGTCATTACGTCTTGCATAAAAGCGTCTATGAAGAGATCTCCTTTAAATCTCCTGACGAATACGTAAAGTGGCGGCTCTCCATACCCAAGGAAGACATCGGCTGGTATGAAACCCAGGGGGATTGGTTTGCCGGGCTGGTCCTGGTCCCTACCAGCCGTTTAGAGCAAATCTGTACGGAAATATTTACAAAATACAAATCGAAATTTCCGCCCGAGATAATTTTTTCAGAGGATTTCTGGTCTTATGCGTCAAATGAAATCTCACTTGTTTTTGAGGTCAATCCGCCGGTGGTGGAAATCCAGATCAGGAAAGAAAGGATTATTGATAAACTTCGTTCAACGATGGAAATATGACCTTGACCTTCGTTTTCCAGGGGCCTATCCCGAAACCCAAATTTTTACTCCCCGTTCCCAGGCTCCGCCTGGGAAGGCCCTGTCTTTGAGGCTCCGCCTCATTGAGAGTTGCCATGACCTGCTCCCGGCATCGAATCTTTGAAAACCGCCGCCCGCCCTTTCTCACCGGGACTCTTGTGCGCCTCTGACCCAATGGTCGGCCGGCTCCCGGTATTGGCCTATCGCCGGTTTGGCAGCGAGGCTCGAAATGGGCAGGCAGAGTCTGCCGGACATTGCGGGCCCAGGCCGAGCCTGGGCCCGAGGAAATCTGGGTAGGGGCGGGCGGCCGGTCGCCCCTACCGCGCGCCGACCTGTTTGCGAAAGGGGCGGGTTTCAAGCCCGCCTTGACAGGGCGTACGGGGTGTTTTCTGGCCGCCTTGTCCTATAGTTCCTGGTCAGTGGCCCTGGCCGCGGCCAGGTTGTACCACATGTAGGTCAGTTGATGGTCCTGGGGCGCGCCTTGGCCGTGGGCATACATGGACCCGGGCATAACCTGCGCTTCGGCGAGAGCCTGGTCGGCGGGGAAGTTTTTGGCGATCCTGTAAATTATCGCCAGCTCTTTTTCCGTGAGAGGGCGAATTAAAAAAAGGGGTTATAGGACCAAATACATAACCCCTTGAAATAACTGGTGCCGAGGAACGGAATCGAACCGCTGACACGGGGATTTTCAGTCCCCTGCTCTACCGACTGAGCTACCTCGGCTTCGAGTAAAATGTACGAGGCCGCCGGTTTTTTGTCAAGAAAAAAGAAGGGGGATTCCCTTTCGGAGGCCCCGTAGGCCTTGACCCCGGGCCGGGGGAAGCGGTTTCTTCGGGGAATCGAACCGGCGGCGGCTTGGCGGGCGCGGATGGTTCGGTTTCAAAGACTAGAAATATAATTCACCTTCTTCTTCTTCGTCCTCGTCCTCATCCTCATCTTCGTCCTCTTCATCTTCAGGGTGTCCGAGAAGTTCACTTTCGATAAATTCTTCGTATTCCTCCCTGGTCATCAGGTCGTCCAGTTCGGCTTCATTGGACAGGGCCAGCCTGATCAGCCAGCCTTCTTCGTAAGGGTCTTCAAGGATCACCTCGGGGTTTTCCAGGGCTTCTTCGTTGAACTCGGTGATCTCCCCGCTCAAGGGGGAATAGAGCCGAAAGACGCCCGACTCCGAAGTGGTGAAGCGGCCGAAGACCTCGTCTTTAAGAATCTCCGCGCCTTCGCGCCGCAACTGGAGTTTCCTTATTTCGACCGGGGCCTCCAAGGCGCTCTCGCAGAGGCCTAAGGTCGCCTGCTGGTCGTCATCCAATCTGACCCAAATATGTTCGGTTGAGTAATGCAAATCATCCAAATCCAAACCAAAACCCTCCACTAGAATTTTTCGGTCGACGCCCCCGCCCGAGGCTCGGCCCAATTAAGCCCAATCTTCTGGTTTTAGTCAAGGCCCGACCGGATAAGATAAAAGCGAAAAGATTCAAAGAGCAACAAGAAAGAAAGATTTTCATGGTCATCAACCGGAACCGGCCCAAAGCAAGCGCCGTGGTCCTACCGGCGGATCAAAACGCCGCTTTTTCAGTTTTTGGCGGCGGTTCACGATCATTCAAAACGGCTTGGCCGGAAGATAAGCGGCGGCCCGGCCGGATCAACATGACCAGTGAGAGCAGGGCCAAGGACAAGGCCGTAACCTGGGTGGCCGTCAACGGACCGATCAGATTGGGGCCGCGAAAATCGCCGCGCAGGGTTTCCAGGGCGGTCCTGACCAGTCCGTGAAGCAGGCCGTAAGTCCAAAAAACCTGGCCGGCGAAACGTTTTCTAGCTTGAAGCAAGACCAACAGCCCGAAAATGACGAAAAGAGCTAAAGAAGAATAAAGCTGGGCGGGGTGGAGGGGCTGATGGAGAGGGGCCAGGGACTGCTTATCGGTAAAGGTTACGGCCCAGGGCAGATCGGTCGGCCGGCCGTAACAGCAGCCGGCGGCCAGGCAGCCCAGGCGGCCGACGGCTTGGCCCAAGGCCAGGCCGGGGGCCAGTAAGTCGGCCGTGGTCCACAGGGGTAAATTTTTGCGGTGCGTGAAAATTATGGCGGTGAGCCCGGCCAGAATCAGTCCGCCGTAAAAGACCAGCCCGCCTTGCCAGAATTTAAGGACGTTAAGCGGATGACGGAGATAGTGGTTCCAGTGGACGACCACAAACCAGAGGCGGGCGCCGATGATGGCGGCCAGGACCAGATAGAAGCAAAGGTCCCACACCGCGGCCGCATCCAGTCCGGCTTTGGCGGCCGAACGTGCGGCCCAAAGGACGGCCAGGAAAAAACCCAAGGCGGCCAAGACGCCGTAGGTATGGATGGTGATCGGACCGATTTTAAACAGGACCGGCAGCATCGCGGCCTATTGTTCTGTTATTGCCAACTTGGTCAAGGGAAGCAGTTCCATGGGAAATATAGGGAGCCTAGTCTTCAAATTTGAAATCCACTTTGATCTTGAAAGTCCTTTCCGCCGGCAGGTTGTAAATCTCCTTAACGCCGACGGTCCGGGCCAGATCGGCCAGGTGATTTTCAATCTCTTCCATGGACGGGGCGATGAAGGTGAACCAGACGTTGAGGTCGTGATTACGGATGTAGTTGTGGGTGACGCCTTCAAAGCGGTTGACCGCCTCGATGAACTCAGGCAGTTTTTCTTGCGGGACCCTGGCCGCGCAGAGGGTGCTGGTGTAGCCGAGGCGATGGGAATAGAAGTTGCCGCCGATGCGGCGGATGACGCCGATTTCTCTGAGGCGGCGGACCCTGGCCAGAAAGGCCTCTTCGGACAAACCCAGCCGTTCGCCTAAGACCTGATAGGGCCGGGGGGTCAAGGGGAAGTCGGTTTGGATTTCGTTCAAAACCGCCCGATCCACTTCGTCCAGGTGTATTCCGGTCTGTTTTTCGGTCAAAACGCCCGGTGTCCTTTTTCTTTCCGCCTGGGTTGATAAAGGCAGAGAGGTTCTTCGGCCAGGTAGTCGCCTGTGGCCGCATAAGCCCGGGCTCGGCAGCCGCCGCAGACCCTCCAGAATTCGCAGACCCCGCACTTGCCCTTGTAACGGCTTTGATCCCGCAGGTCAAGGAATATGGGCGAGTTTCGATAAATTTCTCCGAAATCCTTTTTTCGAACCTGTCCGCAGTCCAGTTCCAGGTATCCGCAGGGCTGGACCCGTCCGGTGCTCGAGACAAAGGCGAAGCCCTGCCCGCCCAGGCAGCCGCGGGAGACGGCGTCCAGGCCGTAGGTCTTCAGGTCGACCTTTCGGCCTTCGGCCTGAGCCCTCTGACGGAGGATGCGGTAGTAATGGGGGGCGCAGGTGGCCTTGAGTTGCAGCGGGACCTGGTTTCGGCGGTCATAGAACCAGTTCAGGGTGTTCTCGTATTTTTCGGCGGTGATGACTTCGTCGGTCAGCCGGCGGCCCCGGCCGGTGGGGACGAGAAGAAAGATGTGGTGGGCGACCGCGCCCAGGGAGACGGCCAGGTCCTGGACGGCTTCAAGCTGGGACAGATTGCGCCGGGTGACGGTGGTGTTGATCTGAAACTCCAGGCCGGCGGCCTTGGCGTATTCCAGGCCGGCCAAGACCCGGTCAAAGGCCCCCTCGACCCCCCGGAACCGGTCGTGATCTTCGGCGGCGGCTCCGTCCAGGCTGACGCTGATGCGTTGAACGCCGGCGGCCTTCATCAAGCGGACTTTGTCCGGGGTGATCAAGGTGCCGTTGGGGGCCATGACCACCCGCAGGCCCCGGGCCGTCCCATGGGCGGCCAGGTCGAAGATATCCGGCCTCATCAAAGGTTCACCGCCGGTAAGGATCAGGATGATCCCCCGACTCAGGGCGGCGATCTGATCGATCAGGCGGAGGCCTTCAGCGGTGGTCAGTTCGTCGGGATCGGGTTCGTAAACGGCCGCGGCCCGACAGTGCACGCAAGCCAGGTTGCAGGCTCTGGTCGTTTCCCAAGCCACCAGGCGCGGGGCCTGGGACGGCGGTGGGCCTGGATGGGACGACAAGGCTACTCCTGGAGCCAGCGGGCCGCTTCCGGGGCGAAATAGGTGATAATCAGGTCGGCCCCGGCCCGTTTGATGCCGGTCAAGGTCTCGAGGACGGCCCGTTTTTCATCCAGCCAGCCCTTTTCGGCGGCGGCCTTGATCATGGCGTATTCGCCGCTGACGTTGTAGGCGGCCAGGGGATAGTCGAATCTTTCCCGGACTTTGGCGATGACATCCAGGAAAGGCAGGGCCGGTTTGACCATGACGATGTCGGCCCCTTCTTCGATGTCCAGGGCCGTTTCCCGCAAGGCTTCGCGGACGTTGGCCGGGTCCATCTGGTAGCTGCGGCGGTCGCCGAAAGCCGGCGTCGACTGGGCCGCTTCCCGGAAAGGTCCGTAGAAAGAAGAGGCGAACTTGGCCGCATAGCTCATGATGGGGATGTGGTTGAAGCCTTGGTCATCGAGGACGTCGCGGATTTCGGCCACCCGGCCGTCCATCATGTCCGAGGGGGCGACCATGTCCGCGCCGGCTTCGACGTGGGACAGGGCCTGGCGGGCCAGGAGTTCCAAAGTCGAATCATTATCGACCTGGCCGTCTTTAATGACCCCGCAGTGGCCGTGGGAGGTGTATTCGCAGAGGCAGACGTCGGTGATGACTATGATGTCCTTGACGCTGGACTTCAGGGCTTTGACCGCCCGCTGGACAATGCCGTCGGCTGAATAGCCCGAAGAGCCGGGTTCATCCTTGGTCTCAGGTAAACCGAAGAGGAGAACGGCCGGAAGGCCGAGGTCGCGGGCGGCGGCGACTTCTTCGACCAGCCTGTCTATAGAGAAATGATACTGACCGGGCATGGAAGTGATGGGTTCTTTGAGGCCCGCGCCGGGGACGACAAAGAGGGGGTAGATAAAATCATCCACGGACAGTTTGGTTTCGCGGATCATGCGTCTGAGGTTTTCGGTCCGCCGCAAGCGTCGAGGCCGGTATTCCGGAAAATACATGTTTACCTCCATCGGTTTAGACAGACCAAGCCCTGGTTGAGAAAAACCGGTGCGGCCCGTGGGGGCCGATTAAAGAATTTCTTCGTCCGTCAGATAGCAGGCCGGGTCGGGACTCCAGACATCCCCGGTCACGGCTTCGGCCCGGGCCCGGAAGTTGCCGGCGCAGATATCCAGCCAGCGGCATTGTCGGCAGCGTCCGGTCACGTATCTTTTTTTGTCCTTAAGTTTGGCCAAAAGTTCGATGGACGGATCGGTCCAGATACGGCTGAAGGGACGCTCCCTGACGTTCCCGAAGCTGTGGTTGCGCCAGAACTGGTCGGCGTGGACCCGGCCGTCCCAGGAGACGCAACCCAGGCCCCGGCCGGAGTTGTTGCCTTCGTTCATTTGGAGCAGTTCCAGGACCTGGGGGGCCCGAGGTGATTGTTCTCTGACCAGGCGCAGGTAAAGAAACGGTCCGTCGGCGTGATTGTCTACGGTCAGGACTTCGGTCGGCCGGCCGCGGTCGTGAAGGTCTTTGGTCCGGTCAATGATCAAATTCACGACCCGCCTGGTTTGGTCGTGGTCCAGGTCTTCGTTCATCAGGGCCGAACCCCGGCCGGAGTAGACCAGGTGATAGAAGCAGATTCTGGGGACGTCCAGTTCTTCGAGCAAATCGAAAATAGCCGGTATTTCATCGGCGTTACGTTTGTTGATGGTGAAGCGCAACCCGACTTTGAGGCCGGCTTCCCGGCAGTTTCTGATGCCGGCCACGGCCTGGTCAAAGGCTCCGGCCATTCCCCGGAAGCGGTCGTTGACTTGGGCCAGACCGTCGAGGCTGACGCCCACATAGGACAGACCCAGGTCCTTGAATTCGGCCGCCTTGTCCCTGGTGATCAGGGTGCCGTTGGTGGAGATTACCGCCCGCAGGCCTCGTTTGACCGCGTGTCTGATCAAGAGAGTCAAGTCCGGGCGAAGGAGGGGTTCGCCGCCGGAAAAAAGCAGCACCGGCGCTCCGAATTCGGCCAAATCATCGATCAAGGTCAGGCCTTCGTCGGTGGTCAATTCATCGGGGCCGCCCGAGGCTTTGGCTTGGGCGTAGCAATGAACGCATTTGAGGTTGCAAGCCCTGGTCATGTTCCAGACGACGACGGGCTTTTTGTCGGCGGAGAACTGGAGGAGGTGGGCGGGCAGAGCCTCGGACCGGCGGCCGTAGCGCAGGGCGTCGGAGGGTTCGACCGCGCCGCAGTAAAGTTTTGATATGCCGATCATTGTCTGTTTCAGAAAAAAAGCCCCAGTCCGGGGCGAGGGGCGTGATTCATCTTAATAATTTATCCTTTGCCCTTGGGCTGAAAAAGTTCGGTGATCAAGTCGTTGAGGAAGGTCTCCGGGTTCTGGATGGCTTCCCTGGTGATTTGGAAGCGGGCCCGGCCGGTCTTTTCCTTGATCAGGTTGAGGCCGTATTCGAAATCCCGGGTGAACATGTCGCAGACTTTTTCCGGGGGCAGGCCTTGGGTCAGGATGCGATGGACCATTTCGTCGGCGGCCCCTTCGGAAAACTCGATGGTCAGTCCGTATTTTTCGAAGAAGGACAAAGCACAGGCTTCGACCTGCTCGTAAATCCGGTCCAGGTGACTGGCTGCGGAGCCCAGGTCGAGGAATTGGTTCAGGATGAAGTCGGCCAACAGGTTGGCTCGGGCCGGGGTCAGCGACAAGCTGAACCGGTATTCCAGCAGTTCGCTTTGCTGCCCGATGGCCGCCAGCAGACCGGCCCGCTCTTCGGCGCTGAGACGTTCGTAGTCCTGGGTCCGTTCCGGGGCGTCGGGCTCCCGGAGCAGGCGCTCCAGGTCTCCTTCCGGGTCTTGGACGGTCCTGGCCGTTACGCAGAGTCGTCTGATATTGGTCGAAGGCAACTTGGCTTCGAAGGGGATCAGGGCCCTTTCGATGGCGCTGACCAGACCGCGGGCCCCGGTCTTTTCCTCCTCCGCCTGCCGGGCGAATAACCTCAAGGACTCGTCGTCGAACTTGAGGTCGATGCCGTAAGATCGAAAATCTTTTTTCTTGCTGGTGATGATGGGGTTGTTCTGATTTTTAAGAATCTCGAAAAGATCGTCTTCGCTCAGAGGGTCCAGAACGGCCACCACCGGCAGACGCCCCACGAATTCGCTCTCGAAGCCGTACTCGATCAAATCTTCGGCCCGCACATGATGGAAATACTGAGCCTCGACGTCCTTGGAGGTGATGTCGGCCGTGAAGCCCATGGCGTGGGCCTGCATCCTTTTTTTGATAATCGGGACCAAGTCGGGAAAAGCGCCGCTGCAGATAAACAGGATGTTCCTGGTGTTGATGGTTTTGCGCTCGGTCTTGCCGGTCCGACGGTAGCGTTCGATGGCCTGGAGTTGACTGATCGGGTCGTGGGGGGTCTTCAGATCAATCTCGGTCTCTTCCATGGGCTTGAGCAGGTTTCTTTGGACGCCTGTCCTGGAGACATCAGGACCGAGCAGATGATGGCTCGAAGCGATTTTGTCGACTTCGTCCAAATAGACAATGCCGTGTTCGGCCAGTTCCAGGTCCTCGCCGGCTTCCTGGTAAAGCTGTCGGACCAGGTCTTCCACGTCGCCGCCCACGTAACCGGTTTCGGAGAATTTGGTGGCGTCGGCCTTGACCATGGGCACGCCCAGCTTTTTGGCCACCAGTTTGATCATGTAGGTCTTACCCACGCCGGTCGGGCCGATCATGATGATGTTGTTCTTGATCTGGCCCACACTGCGGCCGCCGTCTTCCTGAGGCAGGCTGCGGTTGAAATGGATGCGGTTGAAATGGGTGCAGACCTTGGTGGCGATGATGGACTTGGCCCGGTCCTGCTTGATGATATACTGATCCAGATATTCCTTCAATTCCTGGGGTTTCAGGTTGAAGTTCACTGTTTCCAGGGAGGATTTCTTGCTTTCCGTCTGCCCGGAAAAGGCTTTGTCGCGATTGGAAACGATCATCACCGAGATTACCTCAGTTCATATCCATTAATTTAAATTACGGCAGTCAAAGGCCAACCTTTGATCGGAACCGGGTTATATCTGGATTCCGGTCCCCATGACACCATCATTATAGTCATCCATGCGCCGGATTTCAACCCGGAGCGGGTCAGGACCCAGCCTCAGGCCGATTTTTCCGATGACCATAACCTCTCGGCCGTATCTTCAACGGACGGCCTAGTCAAACAAGGCCGGTCTAATTACAGACTAATGGTAATCCCCGGTAAAGTCAATGTCTCGGAGCCAAATCCGCCTCCCCCTTGGGCGGAGCCAAGCAAAGGCCCTTGCTGGGAAGGGTTATAGCCAATGGAATAATCCACCAATCCGGATTAAACCGCAATATGGCCCGTGGGCATCCTACCCATGATTATCAAGGGCTGGAAGCCCGGGTTACGAGCCAATGGCCCGCCCGGGGAGGGGTCCTTTTTATGTTTCATTCAGGGCGGCGGTTATCCCCCAGCAGCGCTGTGGGGCGCCGGGCGAACACATAGGTTCGCCCCTACCCTGCGACGTCAGGCGGTCCGCGGTAGGGGCGCACGGCCGTGCGCCCCTACCGATGGGAAAGCCATTAATTTTAGCAATTACACGATATTAGGTTCATAGGCCTTGAAGGATCGGCCGTTGTTTTTAATCGGCCGTTTGTTTTTTGTTCCTCGTCATCGGTCATCATTAATTGTCATCATCATTTAGTTGCCTTAGCGGTCATCATTAAAGGCTGTCAAGCCGGCTTGGACAGGTTAGGGTTTTCGGTTTCTTTATGGCCTTAGCCGCGGTCGCTGGTTAAAGCGCCCTTCCTTCCTTTTTATCTGATGGGGGCTGCCCTAGCCGGGTCTGGTCCGGGCCCGTCCACCAAGACCTTCGGTCACTAGGGCCGCCGGCAAGGATTGGCCCCTTTTTGTGGGGCGTCAGCCGTCTTATTGCCTAGCCCTTAGGTCTTATGGCGGCTGATTTTTTGGGCGTCCTTTCCAGCGACGATTATGGGCTATTATACATCATGTATTAACAGATGTCAAGATAAAAGTGAGACGTATTGTATTTTTTGAAGAGGCAAGGGCGCCCGGGGGGAAGAGGGCGGACACGCAGGTCCGCCCCTACGCAGACAGGCCGGGGGTCCGGGGTAGGGGCGACCGGCCGGTCGCCCCTACATGGTCGGGAGGTGCACGGGGGATGAGGGTGGACCCAGGTGCGGGGCCAAGAGGATGAGGGCGGACACATAGGTTGGCCCCTACAGAAGAAGGGGGGCGTTTGAAAACCGCCCGGAAAATCACCGGGGTGGGCGCGAAGGGGGCGAAGGCAAAGAGGGCAGACACATAGGTCTGCCCCTACAGAAGAATGGGGGGCGATTCCGGTTCCGCCGCCGGCCGGGGAAAATCTCAAATTTTATTGTGGGTCCTGCAACTTGTCAGAGGCGGCCGGCGTATTTATAGTAATTGAAGTGAATGTCGCGGGGTTAAAACCCGGGGCCGGCAGGGAAATGAGCGGCCGCGGGATTAAGGAGAGCAACCGGTGAAACTGCTTGGTAAAAAATTTGTTTTATTTTTAGTGTGCTGTCTGGTTTGGGCCGCGGCCGGACCGGCGTCGGCCGAGACTGAAAAGCATGCTTTGCCCAACGGCCTGGAAGTCCTGCTCATCGAGAACCACCGGGCTCCGGTGGTGTCCCTGATGGTTTACGTCAAGGCGGGCAGCGCTTCAGAAGGTCCGGATGAAATCGGCCTGGCCCACTTGATGGAGCACATGGTCTTCAAGGGCACGGCCCGGCGCGGCCCCGGTCAGATCGCCCGGGAGGTCGAGGCGGCCGGCGGCGAAATCAACGCTTACACTTCTTTTGACCAGACCGTCTATTACATCAACATGGCCTCCCGGTTCGCCGAGCGCGGCCTGGACGTGCTGGCCGATATGGTTTTTAATCCGGCCCTGGACGCGGAAGAGTATGCCCGGGAAAAGGAAGTGGTCATCGAGGAGATCAAGCGCGGTGAGGATTCTCCTGACCGACGGATTTCCCAGGCTTTATTCGCCCAGGCCTTCCAGGTCCACCCCTACGGCCGGCCGATCATCGGGTACGCCGACCAGGTCCGGGGGATCAGCCGGGAGACGGCCGTGGCTTTTCATCAGCGCTGGTACCGGCCGGGCAACATGATCCTGGCCGTGGCCGGGGACTTCAACCCCGCTGAAATGCGGCCTCTGATCGAAAAATATTTCGGCTCGGCCCCCGGCGGACCGGTGCCTGAACATGAGCGCGGCGTGGAGCCGCCTCAGGAGCGGATCAGGGCGACGGTTCTCCGCGAGGAAGTCCAGACGGCCCGGCTGGAGATGGGGTTTCACATCCCGGAATACGCCTCGAAAGACACCACGGCCTTGGACGTGCTGGCCGTGATCCTGGGCCAAGGCCGGACTTCGCGCCTTTATCGGGAAGTCAAACGGGACAAGGAGCTGGTTCACCAGATTACAGCCGGGGCCTATACGCCTCAGGACCCCGGCTTGTTCGTCATTGACGTCCAACTGGCCCCGGACAAGACCGAACCGGCCCTGAAAGCGATTATGGCTGAAATCTCGGCCTTAATCAGGAAAGGGGTCAGTCCGGAGGAGCTGGACCGGGCCAAGCTGAACATCCAGGCCGAATTCATCCATGACCGGGCGACCATGAGCGGCGAGGCCCGAACCGCCTTATATTTCGAGGCGCTGGCCGGAGATTATCGGGCCAAGGATCAGTACCTGCATGAAGTCGATCAGATGGAAGCTTCGGTCCTTCGGGCGGTGGCGGCCGAATATTTCCGGCCGGAAAATTTGACCGTGGCGGTGATGCTGCCCCAGGAGGCGGCCCCGGAAATAACCGCAGCGGTCCTGACGGAGGCCGCTAACCAGGCCTGGATCGGGTCGGATGAACCCCAGGTCAGGAAAATGGCCCTGGCCAACGGCGGGACTCTGATAGTCAAGGCCGACCATTCCCTGCCCCTGGTCTCGCTGCGGGCGGCTTTTTTGGGCGGACTGCGCTACGAAGACCCCAAGCTCAACGGCCTGAGCAATTTCACGGCTGAAGTCTGGGACCGGAGCACGACCAAGCGGTCGGCCGAAGACCTGGCCAGGGCGGTGGAGGACCTGGCCGGGTCCATCGGGGCCTTTTCCGGGCACAATTCCTTCGGTCTGGAAGGGAAATTTTTGAGCCGAAACCTCGATAAAGGATTGGAGCTTTTCGCTGAAGTTTTGACGCAGCCGGCCTTCGATCCGGCCGAGGTGGAAAAAGCCAGGGAAAACATCCTGGCCGCCATCAAGCGCCGGGAAGATCAGATAACGGCCGTGACCTTTCAGCTTTTCACCGAAACTCTGTACGGCGATCATCCTTACGGCCTCCAAGTCCTGGGTTCTCCGGAGACGGTCAAGAGGATCACGCCGGGCGATCTGCTGACTTTTTATGAAAAATGGGCCAGGCCGGCCGACCTGGTCCTGACCGTGGTCGGCGACGTGGACCCGGATGAGCTCAAGAAACGTTTGGACGAGCTTTTCAAGAAGTGGAGGGGAAGATCGCTGAAAAAACCGGACATCCAGCCGCCGGCCTCGGTGGAAGGGCTGAAGACGGCCCGCCGGGACATGGACCGGGCTCAGGCTCACCTGGTCCTGGGCTTTCTGGCTCCGGCCCTGGACAGCCCCGACCGTTACGCCCTCGAGGTTCTGGACAACGTGCTCTCGGGCATGGGCGGGAGGATGTTCGTCGAGCTGCGGGACAAACAGAGCCTGGCTTACTCTTTGAGTTCATTCTATCGGCCGGGTTTGGGGACAGGTTCCTTCGGGCTGTACATCGCCTTTGATCCGGCCAAGATAGACGAGGTCCGGACCGGTCTGCGGGAAGTTTTAGCCGGGGTGATCGAGCATCCGATCACGGACGAGGAGCTTCGCCGGGCCAAGGAGTACATATTGGGGACTTATGAAATCGGCCACCAGAGTTATGAAGCCCAGGCTTCAAACCTGGCCTTCAATGAACTGTACGGTCTGGGCTGGGACTATGGGCCGAAATACCTGGCCGGGATCAACGCCGTGACCGCCGCCGACGTCCAGGCTGCGGCCCGTCGGCACCTTGACCTGAGCCACGCCGTCGAGGTGGTGGTTGGGAAGGTCACAGAGTGATCTTATTATATCCGAGAACTTCAGCCGCGGTCATCTCGGCCGGCCCGCAGGCTGGTACAATTTTTTCCAGGGAGCGGCCCGGTTTTTCAAGTAATCCTTGACGGCCAGGCGGAGGGTGTCCACGGCCAGGCGGGCGCAGTGCTCGTGTTCGGGCGGCAGGCCGCCCAGGACGCTGATGATGTCCACGGCCTTGATTTCCAGAACTTCGGCCACGGTTCGGCCTTTGGCCAGGGTGGTTACGACCGAGCCGCAGGCCACGGTGAAAGCGCAGCCGTCGGTGATGAAATTTATATTATCGATGCGGCCGTCCCGAACCCGCAGGCCGATTTCCATCATGTCGCCGCATTCGCCCTGGGGCGCGCCGTATCCGTCCGGATTGGACATCAGACCCACGTTTTGAGGGGTCAAGGCATGGGTCAGAAATTCGGGCGAGTACCCGGCGCGGGGTTGATCTTCAGTTTTCTCACTGGTCTTGGTCATTTTTTCCCGCCGTGCTTGGCGGAGCGCCAAGGCCCCGCCTTTTTTCTATCATATTTTTATCAGACCGGCGGGGGATAGTAAAGTCCCGGCGAGGCTCCTCGGGAACCATTCAGCGACTTCGCCCCAGGCTCAATTAGGAGAAAAATTGAAGACCGCGTCTATTTCCTCCACCAAACGAGGGTAAACCGTCTTCTCCGCCTCTTGCCAGCGTCGAGGGAAATCCGGGTCGACGAAGCCTTCGGCCAGGGCGGTTTTCTGGAGACGGCTGATCAGTTCGTGGCCGCTGACCTGCTGGCAGCAGGATTCCGTGCAGCCCCGGCAGCCCAGGCAGAGCCAGATGGACGGTGAAGCCAGCAGTTCTTCGGTCAGCCCGTAATTGGCCAGACGGAAGAGGTTCAAGGGGTCGAAGGCGCTGGGTTCGTAGGCCGGACAGGCGGCCCGGCATTCGCCGCATTGGAAACAGTGGCGGAAACGGGTGTCTTCGGCCGGCGGCTTCGGGTTCTTATGGCCAAGGCCGGCTCCGATTTTGGTCCGTTCAGCCCAGGGGACCGGGGGCTGGTCCAAGAGACGACGCCATTGGTCTAGGGACAGATTCCGAGGCTGTTCGCGGCGGCACCGGTCGGCCAGATGCCAGCGCACCCGGGAGAATCCGGCCGACAAGGCCGCATAGCCTCGAATGGTTTCGCTGTTGAAAATGCGGCGCAGCATGGCTTCCCGGCGGAGGAATCTGATCAGCCGTCCAGGCTTGACCCTCATGGGGCAGCCTTGGCCGCAGGAGTTGCAGCGGAGGCAGTACCATATTTCCGGCAGTCGGACTAATTCGTCCAGCAGGCCGAAATTGGCCAGGCGGACCAGCTTAAGAGGGGAGAGCCGATTAGTGGCCCGGTTGATGGGACAGGCGGCCAGGCAGGTGCTGCAGGTGAAGCAGAGTTCGATGTCGGCCTGGACCGCGCCGACGATGGCCTTGAAGGTCTGAGGATTGGGCTTGATGATGTCCTGCATGGCTCCGACCTTTTCATTTTGGGATGGACCATAAGGAGCGATCAAGGTTGATACTCCAAAAAATGTTTAACCGGGCCGTGGCCGTTGATCGTCCTTGAGCGGAGAACGATCGGCTTTCGTCTGATTAGAGAGCAAGAGCCGGACCAAATCATCAAAAAAGTTCTAGCAGGTAATCGGCTGAATCATAGGCATTTTTTTAAATAGCCGCTGTCGGTCCCCATTTTTGACTTAGGTGTTGATGAAAGAATATTTTACACTATGAAAAATATTTTGTATAGAAGATTATTTGACAATAAGAAATTTTGGTGGGGAGAGCGAGGCCGCCCCTGGTATTGGACGGTCCGGATGGTTCGGCCTTTTCACCAGCCACGAATCAGTCCCGTTAGGGCCGGGAGGCTTAGCGGCTGGCGGCAGACACAGGGGCCGGTCCCAGCGGTGGGGCGTCCGTCCGTCCGCCCTGGCTGGATTGGGAGGCGGATAATTCTCTCGGATTTCCCGGCGGGACCTCTTGTCCGCCTGAGGCGGACCCGGACGTTGTCCGGGCCACCCAGTCGACCATCCCACAGCAGAGCTGTGGGGCGCCCGCTGGCATTCCGGGGGCGCGGCGATTTACATTCCTTCCAAGGGACAGCCCGAGCACCTGGGTTGGGGCCGGCAGTAGTGTTTGCCCAGGTGGACCAGGAGGGCGTGATATTCGTTGAAAAGGTCGGGGTCAGCGGGCAGATGGTTCATGAACAGGGCCTGGAGCTGATCGTAGGTTTCGTCGCCGCTGATCAGGTGGTGGCGGCTGAGGATGCGGCGGGTGTAGGCGTCGATGACGAAGACCGGGCGGCCGGCGGCGTAGAGCAGGATCGAATCGGCTGTTTCCGGACCGACGCCCTTGAGGGCCAGCAGTTCGGCCCGGAGCTGGTCCGGCGGCCGTTTAAGCAGGAGCGGCGGGTCGCCGCCGCCGGTTTCCTGGACCAGTCCGACCAGGTTTTTCAGCCGGACGGCTTTGACGTTGTAGTAACCTGAGGGTCTGATGAGTTCGGCCAGTCGGTTCAAGGGAAGGCGGTCCAAAGCTTCCGGGCTGAGCAGGCCGGCGGCCTTGAGGTTGTCGACGGCCTTTTTGACGTTGGTCCAGGCCGTGTTCTGGGTCAGGATGGCTCCGACCATGATTTCGAACTCGGTGTCGCCCGGCCACCACCCCATGGGACCGAAGGCGGCCAGCAGACGGCCGTACAAGTCGAGGAGGCGCTGGGTCATCGGTGAGGGCCCGCGGCCGGATTCAGCTTCGGTCCGATCAGGTTTATGGGGCTGACGGTCTGAAAATTTCAATCGCGTCTCGCTCAAAATTCCAGGGGCAAGATCAGGAAGATGAAGAGCCCTGGCCGGAATCGAACTCATCGGCCAGTAAAACAGCCTCAGCCACTTCCCGCATGGATTTGCGCGAGTCCATGGCTCTTTTCTGGATCCAGCGGAAGGCCTGTTCGCCGTTCATTCCCCGTCGGCTGATCAAGACGTCTTTGGCCCGTTCGATCAGTTTTCGGGCTTCGAGTTCTTCGCGGATGACCTGGGTCTTGACGATGAGTTCGGTGTTGTAAATGGCCACGGCGGCCTGATTGGCTACGGTGGTCAGCAGGTTGACTTGGACCTCGGTGAAGTTATGGGGCACGGAAGTAAAGCAATTGATCACGCCGATGACCCGGTCTCTGACGCTCATGGGCACGCTGAGCATGGAGACCAGCCCCATTTTTTGGGCCAGCTCTTTTTCTTTGAACCGGCGGTCTTGAAGGACGTCCCGGCAGAGATAAGGCCGGTTTTCCTGGACGACGAAGCCGACCACGCCTTCGCCGACCTTCAGGGCCCTTTTTTTAAGATAATCACGGTTGATGCTCTGGGTGGCTCGAATGGTCAGGGTTTGGGTTTCTTCATCCAGGAGCCACAGGGAACAGACCTGGGAATTCATGGCTTCGGCCGTGACGATGACGATGAGCCGCAACACGTCTTCGATGAATTGGTCCGAAGTGATGGCCGCGCTGATCAGGGTCAGGGCCTCGATGGTTTTGTCGAAGGAAGCGTTGTCCATTCGGTCTATTTGGTTTAAAGCCGCCCGCTTCGGCCGGGTCGGTTGATGGTTACTTGATTTTGAGCCAGAGCAGCCGGGCCGGTTCGGTCCCGGGATTCCTCCACTGATCGGGCGTTTCCGAGGTCAGGTAGATGACGTCGCCCGGCCGGAGGGTGAAGCCGGCGCCTTCCACCTTAAGCTCCAGCTCGCCGTCCATGAGACAGCCGAATTCTTCGCCTTTGTGAAAAAAGAAATGTTCGGATAAGGAAGCGCCGGGGCTGATTTCGATCAGGAGCGGCTCGGCCTTGGTTTCCAAGTCAATCGGGGTCAAACGCCAAGCCCGGCCGCTTTCTTCGGGCAATCCCGGCAGTCTGAGGCCGGCGGCCTCTTCGGGTGTAAACAGGAGTTGATTTTTTCGCCGGGCTTGTTCCTTGAAAAAGGACGGCACATCCACGGACAGGACCTCGGCCATTTTGAGCAAGGCCGGCATGGAAGGATAAATCAGGTTGCTTTCCACCTGGGAGATGGTGCTGGGGGTGACGCCGACCAGTCGAGCCAATTCGGTCTGGGACAGGCCTTTTCTGGTCCGGAGTTCCCGCAGGCGCTGTCCAAGGTCCAGGCCGGCGGCGGTCCGTTTTTCCGTCTCAAAACCGATCTCAAGACCTTTGACCCAGTAATGATGGGGCTGGTGTAAATTTTCAATGTCCCGGTTCTCGGCCTTGAGAATGGTCAGGGAAGTGGTCCCTCTTTTGATGGTCAGTTCGATCACCACTTGGGCGATCTGGGTGATCTGGGCTTTGAGCCTGGAAGTGTGGGCGTCTTTTTCCATGATCCAGTAAGCCACGGTCTCAAGTTCATAGAGCCGGGGGCAGGCATGGGCATAGAATTTGATCAGATTTTCTTCCCCGCCCCAAAGCTCCTGCATGCCGGTCAGGCTTTCAAAGACCAGTCGCACGTCCCCGCTCAGGCCGGCGTGAACTCCGTACAGGACCTCGTTGACCCGGTCGATGTCCCGCGGTTCATCCACCCTGATGACGCGGCGGCCTGGTTTGGGTCGGCCGTCTTCGTAAAACCTGAGAAAAACCGGTGAAGAAGCCCCTTTGCCGTTGGTGAAGCAGTCAAGGACGGTCAGATGGTCGTATGCGGACAGGGGTCCCAGTTTTTCCATGAGGATTTTCGGGGAGCGGTCAAAACTGACGTAGATGATCGGCTTGTTTTCGGCCTGACTGGCCTGGAGAAAATTCCGGCAGAAGACCGAGGCCAGACTGCCGGCGTCGTCATACCAGACCACGTTTTCTCCGATAAAGAGTCCACCCAAAAGATGGTCCAGTTGAGTGACGCCGGCGGCAACTAGAATTCTTTCGGACATGGTCTTGGTCCCAGCTAGGGTTAAGTCCTCAATCGGTTTTAACCGATTTAGTATAATTCAAATCAGGCCAAGGTGAAGCCATCTCTTCCGCCGTGTGGCCGGTGGATTCGCCCCCCTGACTTGATTAACGGCATAAGTAAAATACCATATCCGGCCCGGGGAAGTAAACGGCTGGATCGACGGTATCGGTTGACAGAAAGATTTCATAATTTTATGCTTTATTTGCTGAAGGGTGTTCGGATTATCGGAAGCGTCGGCGCGGCGCGTTTATTATGCGGAAGGAATATAAAATCCGGTCAAGATTTTTTAAACTATATCCGCCGGATCAAGGAATGAGGGGGACGGCGCCCCGGCCCGGCCGCTTTTCCCATCGGAGATCAGTCTCAAGGCCATGAAAGTCCTCTGCCCGAAATGCCGGCGCTCAATTCCGGTTTTAAAAGATAATTCAGTCCTCAAGTGCGGGCATTGCAACCTGGTTATCGACCGTTTGAACTTAGGGTTGTCGCCCGGTTTGACTTCGGTGCCCCTGGTGTCTGATCTTCGGGGAGAGACCATCGGCCAATACCATATCCAGGAACTGATCGGGCTGGGGTTCACCGGCGTGGTCTATCGAGCCGAAAACAAGGCCGAGGGCCAGACCGTGGCCTTCAAGGTGCTCCATTTCGATCTTTTGCGAAAAAGTGATTTTTTGACCAGATTCAGGCAGGAAGCCGCAGCCCTGAGCGGCCTGGAGCACCCCCATCTGGCCAAAATCCTGAAATACGGGCGGAAGGACGACCTGTATTTCGTGATCAGCGAATTCGTTGAAGGGGTGACCCTGACCCATTACTTAAGCTCGTTTCAACTGGGTCTGGAAGAAATCAGGTTCATTATCGGCCAAATAGGCGCGGCCCTGGCCTATGCCCACAGCCGGGGGGTTATCCACCGCAATTTGAAGCCGGACAACGTCATTATGGGCAAAGGCGCGATCAAGGTCCTGGATTTCGGTCTGGCCTACCTGGCCGCCGGAGACGCTCGAACGACTACGCTAAACAAGCCCGGCGCCGGGGGCGGAAACTTCAATTATTTGTCTCCGGAGCAAAGAACCGGAACCGGTCCCTTGGACAAGCGGTCGGATATATATTCCCTAGGGGCGATCTTTTATGAAATGCTGACCGGCCGGCCTCCGCTGGGGGCTTTCCCGCCGCCCAGTCTGGTTAAAAAAGGCCTGGATAAAAGGTATGACCGACTGGTCCTGCGCTGTCTGGATCAAGACCCGAAGCGGCGCTGGGACAAGGTCGAGGATTTCCTGAGGGAACTGGAGCGGGTGGACTCGGCGCGGCCGGCCGGAAGCCGGACGCCGCTGCGGATAATCTTGATCCTTCTAGCCGGGCTGTCCATAGCTGTTTACCTGTGGCCGCGGTGGCCGGTCTTGTGGGCCCAACTTCACGGGAGTCTGCCCGAAAGTTCCATCATCACCCGAATCAAGCAAGTGATCCAACCGCCCGACTCTTCCGGTCGGGAGAAAAGGCCGGATGATTTACCTCCCTCGTTTTGGCCGGGTAATAAGGAAAAACTTGAGTCTGAAGAGGAACCTAAAACCGTTTCCGAGTCGAGTGAGACTGAAAGGCCCGAGCAGACAGAAAAAGGCGGGAAAGGCCCCGTTCACTGACCGGTTGGGTTCTGCAATTCTTGAGCATGGACAGCGGTATCGGTATATGTTAATCTGCCGACACGATGTCTGCCGGTAAGTTGAGCCGGAGGCTCTTTTACCTATTGTCCGGACCGGAGGTTCCCCTATGAAGATCGTCTGCCCCAATTGCAATTTTTCCAAAGAAATTGATCCGGCCAAGATACCGCCCAGCGCCAGAAGGGCCACCTGTCCGCGCTGCCAGACTAAATTCGATCTGGACCTGGCCCAAGCGGCCGTGGAGACGCCGCCGCCGTTCGAGGCCCAGGCTGAAGCCGGTGGGTTTGCTGAAGAAAAAGCCGAGGCGGAACTCCCGCGCCAAGCCTACCGTCCGGCCCCGGCCACTGATTTGGAAGAAATGGCCGCCGACTTGGTCGGTTCCGGGAAAGTCCGCGGGAAAGCCGCCGAAGAAGAGGCCGGCCCCGAAATCGGAACGCCGTGGGAGAACCGGACGGGCGGTTTTTTAAGCGATTTTTGGGCCACGGTCAAGAAGGTCCTGTTCAGTCCGGCCGGATTTTTCGAACAAATGCCGGTAACCGGCGGTAAAAAAGGGCCATTGACTTTCGGCGTTATCGCCGGCTCTTTAGGCATCATTTTCTCCATTTTCTGGCAGTTGGCCGCTTCGCTTCTGGGCCTGGGCTTCGGCCCGGGCGGGGCCGAAGAAGCCCCCATGGGTTTGATGCTGGTCATAATGATCGGCCTGATGATCCTGTCGCCTCTGCTGATGGCTATCGGGCTTTATATCTGGTCGGCGGTGACCCATTTCTTTCTGATGATCGTCCGCGGGGCCGGCAGCGGTTTTGAAGCGACTTTCCGGGTGGCCGCCTATGCTTCTTCCAGCCAGTTATTCAACATCGTGCCCATCCTGGGCGGATTCGTCGGGGGCATCTGGTCGATCGTCCTGGTGGTCATAGGGTTGAAAAGGGCCCACCGCATCGGACTTTTTCGGGTCATTTTGGGCGTTTTTATCCTCCCTATTGTTTTGGTCATCGTCATCGGCGTCCTGCTGGCCATTGTCGGCGGGATTTTGAGTCGAGGCTAGACCGGTCCAGTCCCAATGAGCCTTGATCGGGGCGAAATTGTGCTCCGGCCCATCGGCCGGGTCAGGTCTGATTTTAAGGTAAAAGAATCCGTCCCCCACCGGGGTCGGGGCCTGGATATCAAGGCGGTTGTTGAAATACTTCCGGAGCTGGGCCCGGCGGCCGGGGAAATCAGGCCGGGAGACCAAATCTGGGTCCTGACCTGGCTGCATCAGGCTTCGCGGGACGTCCTGAAAGTTCATCCGCGGGGTGATTTGTCACGGCCCTTGACGGGGGTGTTTTCCACCCGCAGTCCGGCCCGGCCCAATCCCATCGGCCTGCATTTGGTTGAAGTAATCGAGGTTTCCGGCGACAGGATTACGGTCCGGGGTCTGGAGGTTTTGGACGGCACCCCGATCCTGGACATAAAGCCTTATCGGCTGGAAATGGATTCATGAACCGAAATTTAATCGGTTTTTTTGAGCCAGTCGGCCAGGGCGGCTTGGGTGCGGTCCAAGGAGTGTCGGAGTTGGTTGAAGACGTCCTCGGCCCCGGTCAGGTCGCCGGCCCGGGCCATGGCCACCAGGGTCCTGGCGGCGTTAAAGGCCGGGCCTTCGGAAAAATAGCCGAGCGAGCCTTTCAAGGCGTGGGCTGAAGCTTCCAACTTCCGGGCGTTTCCCTCGGCCGCCGCCCGGCGGATTTCTTCCAGGCGTTCCGGTAAAGAGCCAAGAAAGATTTCCGCTATTTCTCTGAGCAAGTTCTCGTCGCCTCCGACCCAGTTCAGGGCTCCGGCCACATCGAAAACTTCCTCGGCTTCGGCATCGGTCAATTCCTCGACGGAACAGGCGGTCGACAAGCGGTCCGGAGATAAAGCCAGGCCCTCGACGCACTTGAGCAGGTACTCGGGCCGGATGGGTTTTATCACGTATCCGTCCATGCCGGCCTCGAGGAGTTTTTCCCGGTCGCCTTTCAAGGCGTGAGCCGTCAGGGCCACAATGGGGATGCGGCGGTCGAGGGCTTCCTCTTTCTTTCTGATGGCTTCGACAGCCTCGAGGCCGTTCATGACAGGCATCTGGATGTCCATCAGGATCAGGTCGAATGATTCGCCGGCCCAGGCCTCGAGGGCTTCCCGGCCGTCCCCGGCCAGGCGGACCGAGTGGCCGTGTTTGGTCAGGAGGCGTTCGATCAGGCGCTGGTTGACCGGGTTGTCTTCGGCCACCAGAATCCGCAGGCCTTGGACCAGAGAGCGGGCCGAGTGTCTGGTGATGATTTTGTCCGAAAAAACCAGCTCTTGAGGCGGCGTCTCGCCCAGGGCCGACTTTATTACGGCCCATAATTCGGATTGTTTGAACGGTTTGGGTATATATCCGGTAAGGCCGACTTCCCGGGACCGGGCCGCATCGCCCCGCTGGGCGCTCGAAGTGAGCATAATCATCGGCGCGTCGTTCAAGGCGGGAGAGGCGCGCAGTCGTCGGGCCAGTTCAAATCCGTCCATATCCGGCATTCGGGAATCGAGGAGGATCATGGCGAAGGGCGAATTTTCGGCGTGAGCCGCCTCGACCGCGGCCATAGCCGCGGAACCGTCTTCGACTGCGGTCGGGTTCAAGCCCCATTGATTCAGAATCTCGATCAGGATTCGTCTGGCCGTGGCGTTATCGTCCACGACCAGGACCGGGAGACCCCGCAGCCGGGCATAATCCAAGGAAGCGCTTTTGGCTTCGAATTCTTCCCGCCAACCGAACCGGGCCGTGAAGTGGAAGGCGCTGCCCCGGCCGATGTCGCTTTCCACCCAAATTTGACCGCCGAACAGTTCGACGATTTGGGCCGTAATGGCCAGGCCCAAACCAGTGCCGCCGTACTGGCGGGAAATCGAGCCGTCGGCCTGGGAGAAGGCTTCGAAAATCAATTTCTGTTTGTCCGGGGCAATGCCGATGCCGGTGTCGGCCACGGCGAAGTGGAGGACCAACTCCTCTTCGGCTTTAGACTCCAGGGTCACCCGGACGTTGATTTCGCCCTGCTCGGTGAACTTGACGGCGTTGCCGATCAGGTTCAGGCAGACTTGACGCAAGCGGCCCGGATCGCCGACCAGGGCGTCGGGGATTTCCGGATCGACATAGAGATTCAAGGCCAGGCCTTTTTCCTGGGCCCGAAAAGCCATCAGCCGGACGGCTTCCTCCAGGCTGTCGCGCAGGAAAAAGTCGATGGCTTCGAGGTCCAGCTTGCCGGCCTCGATTTTAGAAAGATCGAGCAAGTCGTTAAGGAGCCCCAGCAGGGATTCGGCCGAAGACTTGACCAGGTTCAGGTATTCGCGCTGTTCTTCGGTCAATTCAGTGTCCAGGGCCAGTTCGGTCATGCCGATGATGCCGTTCATCGGGGTTCGGATTTCGTGGCTGATGTTGGCTAGAAACTGACTCTTGGCCACGTTGGCCGCTTCGGCCTCGGTCTTGGCTTTTTGCAAGGCCTGTTCGAAAAGTTTGCGGGCGGTCACGTCCCTGGAGACGTGAACCACTTGGGTGATCCGGCCTTGATCGTCCTTGATGGGGAAGACGGCTATCTCGGCGTACTTCGGCGTTCCAGACGAATCAGTGTGAAGGTGCTCGACCAGGGCCGGCTGTCGGCCTTTGTTCATTTCCTTAAGCGGGCAGGAATAGGTCGAACCGTCGCACATTTCAGTCGCCTGGTGAGTCAATTCGTAACAGGTTCGTCCGAGGACTTCGGACTTGGACAAGCCCAGCTCGTTTAAGAAGGCCTGGTTGGCGTCGATGATCCGGCAGTCCGGGAGGTCAACAATGGAAATGGCGTCGGAGATGCTGTTCCAGATAGTTTCGTTGAAATCTTTTTGCCGCCGGAGTTCCTCTTCGGCCTTTTTACGGGCGGTGATGTCTTCCTTGACGGCCAGAAAATGAGTGACGGCCCCGTCGGCGTCTTTGAGCGGAGAAATGGAAGCGAATTCCCAATAAAGGTCGCCGTTCTTCTTCTTGTTCAGGAACTCGCCGCGCCATTCTCGGCCGGAAGCGATCGTTCGCCAGAGGTCCTGGTAAAGCTCGGGCGGCTGGTATCCGGACTTGAGAATCCTGGGGTTCTGACCCAGGGCTTCTTCGTAAGAATATCCGGTCACCGCGGTGAACTTCGGGTTGACGTATTCTATTCGGCCGTCGGCATCGGTGATGACCACGGAAGCCGGACTTTGTTCCACGGCCCGGGAAAGCCAGTGGACCAATTCTTCGGCTTGACTGCGGCTGTGTTCGGATCGGCGCAGCCACATGTACCCGGCGGCGAGAAAAATCAGACCCAGTACCCAGACGCCGGCGTGGGCCAGCCTCCCCAAGACAAGCTGCTTACTTTGAGCGGCATAAAAAGGAGCCAAGGGGACTGACACGCTGATTCCGCCGCGGATATCGCCCAGTTGGCAGCCCTGGGCGGCATGGCAAGTCAGGCAGGATTCTTCAGCCACCAGCGGCCTGATTAATCTTAAGGTCTCTCGGCCGTCCACCTTAACCAGAGAGAAAATTTCGGTTTCGCCGCCGGCCAGTCTTTTCAGGGCGGCGGTCTCCCACTCGTCGGCCCGATTGGCCGGATTGATCGGGTTCAGACTGGTGATATGGGAGGTGACGTCCAGTTCTTCCTGCTCTAAAGCATGAACCTGACGGATCATATAAATCGGATTGATCAGGGTCAGCCATTTCCCGTCGACCGTAATGACATCCCGGACCACCTCCGATCCAAGGTAGGGATTGGGCGGGGTTTTTTCCGTGACCGGGACATAGACGCCGCCATGGGAACTGTTCCATTTTCGGTATATGAGCTCCTTGTCAAAGAGGGCCCGAGCCTGGACCGCGGCCATGTCCTGGGCGGCCTGGCGGCCCAAACGGTGTTGCATAAAAAGGGAGGCGGCCAGGACGGCGGTCAAGGCCGCGGCCAAGACCCAGAACAATAACCGGTGTTGGGCGGCGGCCCGGACCGGCCAGGCCGAGAGCTGCTGACCGGCGGTCGATAATTTTGATTCTTTCATGGTTGTTTGGACTGCGGTTTTTTAGTCCGTCAAATCCATGGTTTGGTTATAACCCCAGAAACACGTGAGCCAGAACCTTGGCGTCGGCGACTTGGTTTGACAACAGGGCGAATTCGTTGGGGGAATGGGCGGCGTGGGCCACCGTGGACCAGACCGCGGCCGGAAGGCCTTTAGCCCGGAACATGGCGGCCACTGTCCCTCCGCCGACGCCCATGGGTTTGGCCGCTCGGCCGTGGACGGCGGCCACGGCCCTGGTCAAGGCCTGGACCACAGGCGCCTCCGGGGAGGTGGCCGGCGGGGCCTGAAGTTCTTGCTCCGCACCCATGGTCACGGCAACTCCGCATTCGGCCGCCACCGATTCGACGATGCGCCTGGCGGCGGTCTTGACTTCCTCCAAATTATATATCGGCAAGACCCTGGCGTCGAAATAAAAGACGTCCTCGCCGGGAATAGTGTTTATATTCGGGACGTTGGCTTCTTTTTTGGTCGGTTCGAAGGTGCTGTGGGGCACGGAAAAAAGTTCGTCCGCGGCCTGGAAAGCCTGGGGCAGGGCCTGGTCCAGGGCGTTGATCATCCTGGCCGCGGCCCGCAGGGTGTTGAGGCCCAGGTGAGGTGTGCTGGCGTGGCATTGTTTGCCTGTGACGGTGAATTTGAGCCACAGGATGCTCTTTTCCACCACCTCGATCATGGTCCCTTCTTCGTTCCCGGCGTCCGGGACGATGATCAGGTCATCCTGAGTGAAAAGGTCCGGCCGGGTCTGGAGCAAGTGGCTGAGGCCGTACTCCGAACCGGTTTCCTCGTCGGCCACGAAGATCAGGCCCACGTCATAGGCCGGGGTCAGGCCTTCGTCCCGCAGGGCTTTCATGGCGAAATATGAGGCGACGAGGCCCTGATGGTTGTCTTCGACCCCTCGGCCGATAATCCGGTCGCCTTCCCGGCGCAGGACAAAGGGGTCCGAATCCCAAAGGGAAAGTTCACCGGGGGGGACAATGTCCAGGTGGGAAAGCACCCAGACCCGGCCCGGCTGCCGGCCTTGAAAAAGGGCCGCCAGGTTGGGGCGTCGGCCTGAAGGGACCCGGGCGTCCGGGGCGTCGGCTTCGATGGTTTGATCCGGGCCCAGGACCTTGAGCCACTTTTTGACCAGTTCGGCTTTTTCGGTCTCGCCCTGTCCGCCGTTGGTCGGGCCGAGGGCCGGACAGGCCACCAGTTCGGTCTGGAAACGGACGATTTCTTCCAGGTAGCCGTCGATCCGGGCCGAGACCTTGGGCCAATTATCAGGCAAGAGCCACCTCCTTAAAAAAGTTCATTCCGCAAACTGTTTTGACCTTCCCAACGAGGAATTTATGTTATCAATATTCCATGTCGTTTTCAACAAAAGTTCACTGATGAGCATTTTGCGTTGTTACCTATTCCCCGAAATAAGCCGACAGAGTCGGGGAGCGAGAACCATCATCTGGAGGGGGGACCGGCCGGTCGCCCCTACGGCTCTGCACCAAGATACAAGGGGCGAAGCCGGCTGCCTGAGGCGGGCTGGTCTTCTCCCAAAGGAGCAAAATAAAGGTCGTTGAGCCATTCATATACCCCCACCCCAACCCTCCCCGTCAACGGGGAGGGAGCAAGAGGAATCCTTCCCACTTCTTCTTTCCCCCCGTTGACGGGGGGATTAAGGGGGGCATGCGGCGATGGCGGCAGACTTTTTCCCTTTCGGGGTAAATTATTTTTACCCCCCTCCAGAAACAAAACAATTTCAAACCCTAAACTACATCGCCATTGACTCACTGGTTAAACTTTCCAGCCTATTGACAACAAGGATCGAGATAATGGGGGCGCTTCGGGATTGTGAAAGGCCTATTTTGGATTTCTTAGCCTCAGGGCCTGGGAGCGAGGATCAAATCGGTCGACTGATGGGTTGCCTACACCGGTCATTTTAATTTGTCATTGACACACGTTTAATTATTTTCTTGACAACCCTGATTTGATCGTGTTTAGTGGGATTAAATTCACGGTCAGGAGCTTAGACCGGACAATGACGGGCGAGATGAAAATAGGCAGGGTTTCGGGCGGCGGTTGCGGTCGGACCTACGTCTATTTTTATTTTTATTATTTTGCCGACGTCGGCCCGCCGCCGTGGAGGATGCTCAGCTAACTTAGCTAAAAAATAAAACAAACGGCCATGGGTCGACGCCAAAGCGGGGCTCATGGCCGTTTTCTTTTACCGGAAGGCCATGGGACCCACCCCATGGCCTTCTTGCTTGACAGGAGGAAGAAAAATGATGGTACAGACACAGGCGGCCCACGAGAACCGGGGTTTGGTTGAGGTCCTGACTCAAACGGAAATCAGGAAAAAACCACCGGTTAACTTGGTCAGCCGTCAGATTCATCCGGAGAACACGGTGGTCGAAGTCGAAGGCGTCCTGTTCGGCGGTCCTCAGTTCGCAGTCATCGCCGGACCTTGCGCCGTGGAAAGTCGGGACCAGCTTTTGGCTACGGCGCAAGCCGTCAAAAGTTCAGGCGCGGCCGTTTTGCGTGGCGGGGCCTACAAGCCGCGGACTTCGCCCTACAGTTTTCAGGGATTGGGGGCCGAGGGTTTGGATCTGCTGACCCTGGCCAAAGAAGAAATCGGTTTGCCCATCATCACCGAGGTGATGGACGGGACTGAGCTGGACCTGGTCGAGGCCCACACCGATATTATTCAGATCGGAGCCCGCAACGTCCAGAATTTCTCCTTGCTCCGCCAGGTGGGACGGAGCAGAAAACCGGTCCTGCTCAAAAGAGGGCTGATGACCACCTTAGATGAGTTCCTCATGTCGGCCGAATATATCCTGGCCGCCGGCAACCCTAACGTCATTCTCTGCGAGCGGGGCATCCGCACCTTCGAGACGGCCACCCGCAACACGCTGGACCTGAGCGCCGTGCCTATTCTCAAGGAGCGGACCCATTTGCCGCTCGTGGTGGACCCCAGCCACGCCGTGGGCGACTGCCGGTACGTCTGTCCCTTGGCCAGGGCGGCCATGGCCGTGGGCGCGGACGGTTTGATGGTCGAAGTCCATATCTCCCCGGAGACCGCCCTTTGCGACGGCCAGCAGTCCCTCAGTCCGGCCGTTTTCCAGACCTTGATGGACGACCTGCGCCTCATGGCCGGTCTCTTCCACCGGGTGCTGTAAAAGGCGGGCGATTAGGAAATGGACCGAATAAAAGAAAGCCCGCCGGGAGCCCTGCGTTCCTGGACCTGGGAAGATGAAAGACCCCCGGACCAGGCTATTCGGGAGGCCAGGGGCAAAATCGACGAAATCGACCGGCAGATGGTGGAGTTGCTCAACCGGCGGGCCGAGCAGGCCCTGCTTATCGGTCGGGGCAAGAAAGACAACGGCTGGGCCGGGTTTTCGCCCGAGCGGGAACAGGAAGTCTTTGACTCGATCCAGGCGGCCAGCCAGGGCCCCTTGCCGGAATCTTCACTGGTGAGTATTTTTGCCGAGATAATTTCCGCCTGTCGCAAACTGCAAGCCCCGCTCCGGGTCGCCTATCTGGGGCCGGAAGCCACTTTCTGTCACCAGGCGGCCTTGGCCCGTTTGGGCCATTCCTGCGATTTTTCACCTCAGCGTTCCATTATCGAGGTGTTTGAGGAAGTGGAAAAGGGCCGGTCCCAGATCGGCGTAGTCCCGGTGGAAAATTCCAGCGAGGGCATGGTCAACGTCACTCTGGATCGATTCGACCGGACGGACCTGCTGGTCTGCGGGGAAATCTATCTGCCGGTGGCCCATTGTCTCATGTCCCTAGAAAACTCTATGGCGCGGGTGACGAGGATTTACTCCCACCCGCAGGCCTTGAACCAGTGTCGGCGCTGGCTGAGCCTTCATCTTCCGCTGGCGGCCATGGTCGAAGTGGAGAGCACCGCGGCCGCGGCCAGGGAAGCGGCCGGACAGCCGGGCGGCGCGGCCGTGGGCAGCGAGCTGGCCGCGGCTTGGTATAAACTGCCCATTCTGGCCCGAGACATTCAGGATGTTCCCCAGAATACCACCAGGTTTCTCCTGATCGGCCGCCTGCGCTGCCGGCCGACCGGCCGGGACAAGACCTCGATTCTCTTTAGAGTCAAGCACCGTCCCGGGACACTTTATGCGGCCCTGCGATCCCTGGCCGAACGGGGTGTCAACCTGACCCGGATCGAATCCCGCCCCATCAAGAACCGCCCCTGGGAATACAGCTTCTTTGTCGAGCTGGAAGGCCACCTTCAGGAAGAAGACCTGGGCCGGGCTATGGCCGAGTTGGAGAAAGAAGTCGAATCCTTGAAAATACTGGGTTCCTATCCAATGGCCGACCATGCCGGGCCGGGGCGGATTTCTTTCCGTTTGCCGACGATTCAACCGAATAAAGCCAGTTTAGGAGCAACCCATGGATGACCCTCCATTTACCATCAAGCCCAATATCGGCATCATCGGCGGTAAAGGCCGCATGGGCCGATTGATCGCCAGAAGGCTCAGAGCCTTTGGGTTTAAAGTTTTAATCGCCGACGCTTCAGACGGCCCCTGGAGCGGGGAGCTTGCGGCCCAATGCCCGGTTTTGATCCTGGCCGTGCCCATCTCAGCCGTTGAGAAAGTCATGGAAAAAATCGGACCCTATACCCGGAAAGACGGCGTGGTGGTGGACATTTGCTCGCTCAAGGCCGGACCCATGGCGGTCATGCTGGAGCACGCCCGGGGAGAAGTGGTCGGGGCGCACCCGCTGTTCGGCCCTTCCATCAGGCGGCTTAAAGGCCAAGTGGTTTTTCTCTGCCCCGGTCGAGGCGGGGTCTGGCTTGAGCGCCTTGAATCATGGTTGGGCGGCCGGGGGCTGCGGGTGGTCGTCACCACCCCCGAACGCCACGACCGGCTCATGGCCAGAGTCCAGACCCTGCGTCATATCCTGCTGGCCGCTTTCGGGCGGGCCTTGATCGGGCTGGACGGGGACCTGCCGGTCGACCCGTCCTTAGGCGGCCCGTGGTTTCACAAACTGGTCAAAATGCTTCACCATCAATGCCAGCAGCCGGTGGAACTGTACGCCGACCTGGCTCTGAACAACCCCGAAGCCAAGACCGTGATCGGGGCCTTGAGTCGAAGCCTGGAAGACCTGGCCCGGCCTTTGGCCGACGGCAACCGCCGCGGGCTTGAAGATTGTCTGCGCGAGGTGGAAGAATTTTTCGCGCGGGGCAATGCCTCAATGGAATATCTGTGCGACGACGGTATGGAGGCTCAGGGTCCTTGGCATGACCGGCTGCCGATATAAACCGCCCCTAGGGGCGACGCATGCTTCGTCCTCACACATGATGCTTCCCGCTCCCAGACGGATGGCTCCGATGCCGCCCCAGGCGGGAAGTCGAAGCCGCCCGTCCAACCCTATGAGATTCCCCGGCTGAACTTCTTGTCCGCCTGGCGGCGGACCCGGACGTTGTCCGGGCCGCCCGAGGTCATCCCTGCCGAGAATTGCCGCGGACCAGGCAAAAACTTGACATCACGGGGCTGTTATTAGATATTTGTATCTCTTTTTCCGGCCGCCCTGCCCGCCGGCAGGAAGACGCCGGGTAAAAAATGTTTTGGGGAGAAAAAAACCATGCGGGTCCTTTCCGGGATTCAGCCTTCGGGCTCACTTCATATCGGTAATTATTTCGGTATGATGAAGCCCATGATTGCTTACCAGGACAGGTCGGAGCTTTTTGTTTTCATCGTCAACCTTCACGCCTTGACCAGCCTGCAAGACGCCGACGAACTCAGGAAAAACACCCTGACCGCCGCGGCCGACTTTCTGGCCCTGGGTCTGGACCCGGACAGATGCTACTTCTGGGTCCAGTCCGACGTGGCTGAAGTGACGGAATTGACCTGGATTCTCAGCAACGTCACTTCCATGGGTCTGCTTGAACGCTGCCATTCGTACAAGGATAAGCTCGCCAAAGGCTTGACGCCCAATCATGGACTTTTTGCCTATCCCGTCCTCATGGCCGCGGACATCCTCCTTTACCAGTCCAATTTGATTCCCGTGGGCCAGGACCAGAAGCAACACGTCGAGGTCACCCGGGACATCGCCCAGCGCTTCAACACCGTTTTCGGCGAGGCTTTTGTCCTGCCCGATCCGGAAATCAACGAAGACGTGGCCGTGGTCCCCGGCCTTGACGGCCAGAAAATGTCCAAATCCTACGATAACACTATTGAAATTTTCACGGACCAGGAAACTCTCCGGAGCAAGGTCATGCGTATAGTCACTGATTCCACGCCGGTGGACCAGCCGAAAAACCCGGACCAGTGCACCTTGTTCGCCCTTTACCGGCTTTTCGCCTCTTCCGAGGAATTGTCCGAGCTCCGGGCCAGGTATCTGGCCCCCGGCCTGAAGTACGCCGAAGTGAAAAAAGAATTAGTCGAGCGCATCTGGAATTTCTTCGAACCCCACCGGCAAAAACGGGCCGACCTCATGGCCCATCCGGACGACATCCGGGACATTTTGAGCCGGGGCGCGGCCAAGGCTCGGAGCATCGCCCAGGAGACCATGGCCCTGGTCCGGGAACGGGTGGGTTTGAATTACTAAGGACCGAGGTCCTGGAAAATGATCACACCGATTAAATGGAACGACGGCCAGGTCCTGATGTTGGACCAGCGGCGCTTGCCCTGGCGGGAAGAGTGGCTTCGCTGCCGCAGTTACAAAGATGTGGCCCGCTGCATCCGGACCATGGTCATTCGGGGGGCCCCGGCCATCGGCATCGCCGCGGCCATGGGCCTGGCCCTGGGGGCTCAAAAAATCAAGACCAATGACTCCGCCCGCTTTCTGGCCGAACTCAGGATCATCAAGGATTTTCTGGCCGGGCAGCGGCCCACGGCCGTCAACTTGGCTTGGGCCCTGAATCGCTTGGAAGGGCTGGCCATTTCCCTAAAGGACCGTCCGCCGGATGAAATTAAGAAAGCCCTGGCCGCCGAAGCCCAGGCCATCCACGAGGAAGACATCGAGATCAACCGGCGGATCGGGATCAACGGCGCGGCCCTGGTTCCCGACGGGGCGGTGGTGCTGACCCACTGCAACGCCGGGGCCTTGGCCACCGGCGGGTACGGCACGGCCCTGGGCGTGGTCCGGGCCGCGGTCGAAGCCGGTAAAAAAGTGGAAGTTCTGGCCGATGAAACCAGGCCCTTCCTCCAGGGGGCCAGGCTGACCGCCTGGGAGCTGCAAAAAGACGGCATACCGGTCAAGGTCATTACGGACAACATGGCCGGGTACTTTCTTCAGTCCGGGCGGATAGACTTGGTGGTGGTCGGGGCCGACCGCATCGCCGCCGACGGCGATACGGCCAACAAGATCGGCACTTATTCGGCGGCCGTCCTGGCCAGGGAGAACCGGAGGCCCTTCTATGTGGCCGCGCCTCTGTCCACGATCGACCTGGAGACCAAAACCGGTCGGGACATCCCCATCGAGGAAAGGCCGGACCATGAGATCACCCATGTCCGCGGCCGCCGCATCACTCCGGAAGGAGTCGAGGTCCTGCACCCGGCTTTCGACGTGACTCCTAACAGGTACATCACCGGAATCATCACCGAGGCGGGCGTGGCCGTCCGGCCCTTCCGCTCGAGTCTTAAGGCCTTGTTTAAAAATTCTTAACCGGTTTGATACTTGAAATAAGCGGCGCAGGTTCCTTCGCCGGAGACCATGCAGGGACCGACCGGGCGGTCGGGGGTGCAGCGGTTGCGAAAGAGGCGGCAGTCCGGAGGGACGGCCACGCCCCTGAGCACGTCGCCGCAACGGCAGCCGGGGGGCTCGGCCGTCGGCGGAACCTCCAGATCGAACCGTTGGCGGGCGTCGTAGGCGCTGAACTCGTCCCTCAGACCCAGGCCGCTGAGGGGTATCAGGCCCAGCCCGCGCCAAAGGGCGTCGACCGGTTTAAAAACCTTGTCCATGACCGCCCGGGCCTTGGGATTGCCTGCAGGCGAAACAGCCCGCTTGTACTGGATGACCACTTCCGCCCGATCCGCCTCGATTAATTCGCTCAGCATGAGTATGCCCTGGAGAATGTCCACCGGCTCGAACCCGGTGACCACGCAGGGGGTTCGGTAACGTTCAGCCACACGCCGGTAAGGTTCGGCGCCGATGATGGTGGTGACGTGGCCGGGGCAGAGGAAGCCGTCTATCCGGACGTCTTGGTCGGCCAAGAGGGCGTTCATAGCGGGGGGGAGGAGCTTGTGCGCTGATAATATGGAAAAATTTCCGGTTTGGGTCTGGGCGGCCCGCTGAACGGCCGCCGCCACCGTCGGGGCGGTGGTCTCGAAGCCGATCCCCAAAAAGACCACCTCTTCATCCGGGTGGTCCCAGGCCGATTTCAAGGCGTCCATAGCCGAATAGACCAAAGCGACCTTGGCCCCGGCGGCCGTCTCTTCCTTAAGGGAAGACTCCGAACCGGGCACCCTGATCAGATCGCCGAAAGTGGCTACTCTGACCCCAGGCGTCCGGGCCAAGCGGACAGCCCGGTCTATCTCCTCGATGGCCGTGACGCAGACCGGGCAACCAGGCCCGGAAACCAAGGTGATGGTCGGCGGCAGAAGCGTGCGCAGGCCGTGCCGGAAGATGGACATGGTGTGGGTGCCGCAGATTTCCATGAGGCGGACCGGTTTGGTTGAAGTTTCCTGGAGTTTGGCGGCGATTTTTCGGGCCAGGGCCCCGTCGCGGAACTCGTCCTGATGCTTCATCGGGCCAGTCTTTCTCCGGCACAGACGGCCTGCCCCAAGGACAGCCCGCCGTCGTTGACCGGAACCTGGTCCTGGTAGTATACGGTCAGGTTCGAAGAAGAAAGGGTTTGCCACAAGCCGTTGGTCAGAATCTGGTTCTGGAAACAGCCCCCGGACAAAACCACTGTTTTGAGGCCGGTTTCCTTGGATAATCTCAGGGCGGCTTCGCTTAAAGCCCGGACCACCGTAGCGTGGAACCGGCCGCTGATTTCCGCTTGGGACCGGCCGTCATCAAAGGCCTGGACGATGTCCCGGATCAAAGCCTGAAATTTGATGACAAGCTGTCCGTCAATCTCGGCCAGATCAAAGTTAAACGGCTCGAAATCACCTGAGGGACAGCACATTTCGAGCATCATCGCCGCCTGGCCTTCGAAGGCCGCTTGGTCGCGCAGGCCGATCATGGCGGCGACTCCGTCGAAAAGGCGGCCCAGGGAGGAGGTTAGGGGCGAATTAAGCCGCTTTTGAATTATTTGCCGCAGGAGACCGACCTTTTCCAGGCGCTCGTTCAGGAACTTGAGTTTCAACCCGGTGATTTCATGGCCAAAGGCTTGGTCGAGCAAACTGACGGCCATCCGCCAGGGCTCTTTGATCGCCGCGGCTCCACCCGGCAGGACCGCATAGTCCAGATGTCCCCGGCGTACATAGCTCCGGCTGTCGGCCACCAGAAGTTCTCCGCCCCAAATCTGACCATCCTCGCCGTAGCCGGTGCCGTCACAGGCCAGGCCGATGACCGGTCCGTCCAGGTGATGCTCGGCCAGGGCGCTGACGATATGGGCGTGATGATGCTGAACCCGGATCACTTCCAGTTCATTCTGACTGAGGGCCATTTTGGTGCTTAGGTAATCGGGATGAAGGTCGCAGGCCAGGGCTTCCGGTTTGATCTCGAGGATGCGTTCGAGGTGTTTGACCGTCAGGTCGAAGAATTCGAGGGTCTGAAGGTTTTCCAGGTCGCCGACATGCTGGCTGAGAAAGGCCCGGTCCCCCTTGGTCAGGCAAATCGTGTTTTTCAGTTCGCCGCCCATGGCCAGAACCGAGGGCAGGGGTCGGCGGAGAAAGATCGGGGCCGGGACGAAACCCCTGGACCGCCGAATCTGCCGCACTTTGGACCCGGCCGCCCGGACCACGGAATCGTCGGTCCGCAAATAGATGTCTCGGTTATGGACCAGGTAATTATCGGCGATGCCGTCCAGCCGCTGCAGGGCCTCCTGGTTGTCGACGGCTATGGGCTCATCGCTCAAGTTGCCGCTGGTCATGACCAGGGCCAGGAAATCTTGCAGCAAAAGATAGTGGAGCGGGGTGTAGGGCAGCATGACCCCGACATATTTGTTGTCCGGAGCCGTTTCCGGGGCCAGGGGAGAGGGTCGACGGGCCTCGAGCAGAACAATGGGCCGCTGAACGGAAGTGAGGATTTTTTCTTCCGTCGCGGTGATCAGGGCGAATTGGCTTATGGCTCTCAGGTCCGGGGCCATGACGGCCAAGGGTTTTTCTTCCCGTTTTTTGCGCTGCCGTAAAAGGCGAACCGCTTCCGCATCGGTGGCGTCAACCGCCAGATGAAAACCGCCCAGCCCTTTGACGGCCAGAATCCGGCCTTTTTTCAAAATGTCTCGGGCCGCGGCGATGGGGTCGTCCACGGGAATCGGACGACCGAAAGCATCCCAAAGACTGACGTGGGGTCCGCAGACCGGGCAGGCGTTGGGCTGGGCATGGAAGCGGCGGTCGGACGGGTCGTGGTATTCGGCTTCGCACCGGGGGCACATTGGAAAGACCCGCATCGAAGTTTTGTCCCGATCATAGGGGATGTCCTCGATGATGGTGTAGCGCGGCCCGCAGTTGGTGCAATTGATAAAAGGGTAGAGATAGCGGCGGTCGGAGGGGTCGAACATTTCGGCCAGACAGTCTTGGCAGACGGCCACATCCGGACTGATCAGGGCCGTCCGGTCTTCCGGACCGGCGCTGGCCCTGATGACAAACTCTTTCTCTCCGTTGGAGACGGCCGGAAAAGTGTCCACTTTAGAAATTTTGGCCAAGGGCGGGGCCTCTTGGTTGAGGGCCTGGAAAAAAAACCCCACGTCTTTCGGCGGACCCTGGACTTCCAGTTCGACACCAAAACCTGTGTTCTGGACAAAACCGGCCAGATGAAATCTATGGGCCAGTTGATAAACAAAAGGCCTGAAGCCCACACCTTGGACAAGGCCTTGGACTTCGGCCCGAATCCTGATTACCTCTTGTCTTTCCATCATATACCACTCGAGACCCGCAATCCCATGAAAATTTTAAACCCAACCGCCATAAATGTCACGTGCAAGTTATCAGCGGCGCCGAGATGGTTGTAGATCTAGAGGCGGTTCGTGAACCGCCCTAGAGTGGTAATGGTCGGATTTTTGTGGGGTGCGAGGCAATTCCTCCCCTCAATCCCCTCCTGACGGTTTAGGCTTGGGTCTGAAAATCACCGAAGGTCCAATCTTGGCCCGATAAGTGAATCCTGCGGCTTCAACATTCCGGCCGTGACGGGCTTCCAGTTCGGATAAAGGTCCGACCTCCAAAGCGTACATGGGACAGGCTTCGACGCAAACCGGCTCTCGGCCCTGGTCCAGCCGATCCAGGCACAAGTCGCATTTCTGCATTTTGGCCCCCGGTTCGGGACCGAACTGGGGGGCGTGCCAGGGGCAGGCCTGGAGGCAAGAAGCCGGGCATTCCCGGTTGCCCAGGCATTTGTTCCGGTCCACCACGACCAGGCCGTCTTTAGGTCTTTTGGTAATAGCCTCGACCGGGCAAACCTTGAGGCACGGCGGGTTCTGGCAGTGGTGGCAGGCCTGGGCCAGGTAGGCCACGAACAGATCGGGGAAATCGCCTTCTTCAATCGCCTTGATCCTCAGCCAATTGACCGGCCCGGCCGGCAGATCGTGCCAGTCCTTGCAGGCCACGGCGCAGGTGTAGCAGCCGGTGCACCTGGTCTGATCAAAGTAAAAACCCCATTGCTTCATGATTTTACCTGTCCGGAGTCCGGCGCGGCTTCGACTTGGACCAGGGCGCTGTTCATGTGCAGGGCCCCGGCCGGAGAATGTTCGTCGGCGGTGAGCACGTTGGCGCAGCCGCCCCGGTCCACGCCGTTGTGGTCGGGCTCGAACCAGGCCCCCTGACTGACGTTGACCACACCGGGCATGATGCGGCTGGTCACCTTGGCCGGCAGGCGGATGCGGCCGCGGTCGTTGAACACGTCCACCAGGTCGCCGTCCTTGAGGCCCCGGGCTTGGGCGTCGTTGGGGTTGATCCAGACGGAATGGGGTTCGATCTCCCTCATCCAGGGCACGTTATGCCAGGTCGAGTGGGCCCGGGTTTTGTAGTGGGTGGTCAGAAGCTGCAAGGGATATTTTCGGGCCAAAGGCGAATCGTAGGCTTCTTCATGGGCCAAGTATTTGGGCACAGGAGGGATCAGCGGGTGGTTCATCTCGGCCAGATGTTCGCAGAAAATCTCGATCTTGCCCGAAAGGGTAGGGAAGGGGTGGTGGTCCGGATCGGCGATTTGTTCATTGAAAGCCACGATCGGTTCGGGCAGTTTGATTTTGAGGACGCCGTCCCGCTTCAGTCGGTCGTAATCCTCGATATCTTCACGGGACGAGGCGATTTTACGGAGAAAATCGTCTTCGGTCCAACCGGCCCCCAGGGGCGGCAGACCCAGCTTTTCCGAAAGCAGTCGGCAGATTTCCAGGTCGGATTTGGATTCGCCCAGGGAATCGACGGCCTTGTTCAAGTAAATATAATAAGGCGAGCCCAGCCAGGGCGGGGCGATGTCGTTGCGTTCCATAAAGGTGTTGACGGGCAGAACGATGTCGGCCAATTTGGCCGTAGGAGTCAGGAATTGTTCATGGACGACCACGAATTCGAGGCTCTTGAAGGCCTCGACCCCCCGGCGGGTGTTGGGGTGTTGGTTGATGAAGTTGCTGGCGACGACGTAGGCCATCTTCAGGTCCGCCGGATACCCCCCGGCCCGGCCCCGCAACATGGCGTCAAAGACCTTGGCGCTGTGAATGCGGGCTGAACTTGGATTAGTCCCGCCTCGGAGCTTGTAAAGCGTGTAAGGCCTGGGCGGCGCCCCTTTTTCCACAGGATTTTTGGACCCGAAAGTCCCCGAAGCCGTCTCCCGGCTGGAATAGGCCCGCATGAAGCCCGAAGCGTACCCGCCGTTGAGGCCGATGTTTCCGGTGATGGCGCAAAGGACGTTGACCGCCCGAGAATATTGCTCCCCCAAAGCCCCGCGGGCCGGCCCCCAGCCCCCGATCAAGGCCGCCGGCTTGGACCTCGCATACTCCCGAGCCAGGGCGGCGATGGTCTCGGCCGGGACCTTGGTGATCGGTTCGGCCCAGCCGGGCGTCTTGGGAATGCCGTCCTCCCGGCCCAGGACGTAGTCCTGGTAACTTTCGAAACCTATGGTGTATTGGTCGATAAAGTCCCGGTCCGCCAGACCTTCGCTGATGATGACGTAGGCCATGGCCGTGAGCATGGCCGCATCGGTCCCCGGCCGGATCGGTATCCATTGATCGGCGAAAGCGGCCGCTGTGTCGGTGTAACGAGGGTCCACGGCCACGATCCGTATGCCTTGTTCCTTGACCCTGGCTAAGGTGAAACCGGTCTCCGGGTCCCAGATGGTGTTGGCCGGGTTCCAGCCCCATAGAATCAGCAGGCGGGAATTGAGCAGGTCCTCCCGCGAGTTGCCCGTCCGGAGGGTGCCGTAGGTGGCCATGGAGGCGAACAGCGGCCCCTCGTACGAAGCCACCCCCCAGATGCGGGTGAAGCCGCCGAAGGCCTGAAGCATGTTCACCACCGGGATCACCCCGTGGAGCAGGCCCTGGTTGCCGCTGCCCATGGCCAGAAATATGGCCGAGTTGCCGTAGGTTGCCTTGATACGCTTGAGTTCGGAGGCCACCTGGTCCAAGGCTTCGTCCCAGGAGACCCGTTCGAACCGGCCTTCGCCCCGTTGGCCCACCCGGCGCAGGGGATATTGGAGCCGGTCCGGGTGGTAGACCCGCTGGCGGTAGGAACGGCCGCGCAGACAGGCCCGTATCTGGGGCTGCTCGCCGTTATCCGTCTCGATTCTGATGATTTGCCCGTTTTGGACGTGGGCCTTGAGCACGCAGCGGCCGCCGCAGTCGTGACAGCAGCCGGTGGGGACGATCACGGCGTCGTCTTCGTTCCTGGTCCATTTTTCATTCATGAGCGGCCTCTTTTTCAGCCTGGGTTAACGGGACTCCAGAGATATAACCCTTCCCGAAGGGTCAAGTCAACCCGGGTCTGATCGGCCAGGGACGGAAGAAACCACCTCTCGGCGCAGACCCGGCGGCTCGATCCTCTTAGTCGAGTTCGTCCTGACCGGGGTGAGACGACGGACGAAGCCGGAAACATTCATGGTCTATTATGGTTAAATTATTTAAAAAACAATAAATCACCGGTTAAGGGCCGGATGGCCGCTATCAAATTGTTTTGCCTTTACTTTTAAGCTGATTATCCTGATAATGGGTTTATTCGGTCTATCCTTAAATGTAATGATGTTTCGCGCTCAATGGCCGCTTTTTCAATCAGGCGACCAACCCAACCGCCATAATTATTTGGAGGAGCCATGAAGGAACCGACAACTAAGGAACTCAAGGAGTTGATTATCAAATGCTGGATGACCCACGACGGCATGTGGTTCTATCACTGCCAGCGGGAGTTCGGCATGGAAGCGGCCAACCGGCTCAACAAGGCGGCTATTTCGTCGCTGGCCGAAATTGAAGCCAAGCGGGTCCAGCAGGCCTTTCAGCTGGGGCGGATAGCAACATTCGAGGACCTCCAGCGGCTGACCCAGGCCATGTTTCAGACGGTCAAGGGCGATTTCATGGTTTTTACCTTCACTTTTCCTGAAGAAAACCTACTGCATTTCAACATGGAAAAATGCTTCGCCTACGAAGGCATGGTCAGGATGGGCGTGATCGACCGGTACGAATGCGGCATCTTTCACCGGGTGCTCTCCTGGTTCGACGTTTTGGGTCTGAAATACCGGGCCGAGCCCGAGGTCAAGGGCTGCATGCTCCTGACAGAAGGGCGCTGTTATCGGGACGTCCGATTTGAATTTTAATCGACGACGCACATAATTTTAAGGATAATAGTTCAGTGATCGGTGGTCTGGATTCCCGCTTGCGCGGGAATGACTATAATAACCAAAGGTCATTCCTGCGAAAGCAGGAATCCACTTTCGTCAGTCAGGCTGAAAGGCGTGGAAAAGGCCCTCATTCATTGAATGTTTGCGTTTAAGTAAGAAAATAGTAAGGGAGGAAGGAGCTTTAGATGCCGGAGAATAAAACCGTGGAAGAAGTTATCTACGAAGCCCTGAAAAGGATGCACCGTTACACCTGAGCCGAGGCCACCTTGCAAGGTTTGCAAGACCTGTGGGGTTTGCCTAAAGACGGTTATTCTTGGGCCACGGCCGGGTACATGGGGGCCATATCTTCAGGGGCGTCCACCTGCGGCCTGTTGATCGGGACCGGCACGGCCATCGGGCTGCGTTGCGGCCGCGGTCTTCAGGGCCTTCCCGAGGAACACCAGGAGGCCAGGCAGAGGGCCAACCAGGAGGTCAACGAGCTGTACCAAAGCTTTATTCGGAAGTTCGGGGCCGCCGACTGCCGAACCTTGAGCGGCTGTGATTTCAGCCGGCCCGAAGACGTGCAAAAATACGTGCAGGACAAGGTCTGGAAAGAGACCTGCGATGTCTACCTGAGGTTCGTCATGACCAAATGCCTGGAGATGGCTGAGGCGGAGAAGACCTAAACAAAATTTTATTCAAGACCAGTGCATTTTTCTGACGCCTCCTGTAACCTGTATCTTGACTTGAGCTCTATATAGGGACAGGAAGGAGCAAGTCATGGCTGACCATGATTTTGAAGTAATCATACTAGGTTCCGGACCGGCGGGCCTTCAGGCCGCCATCCACGCGGCCCGGGCCAGGACGTCGGTTCTGGTCTTGGGCCGGGAGCAGAAAAGCAGTCTGCGCAAGGCCCACGTGGAAAACTTTTGCTGTCTCGGCGCGGTCGAGGGAGAGACTCTTCTGCGGGAGGGTCGGGTCCAGACCGAAAAAGCCGGGGCGCGGTTTTTAAATGAGGACGTGGTTGAAACCGAGCAAGAAGAGGGCTGGATCAAGATCAGGACCGAGAGCGGGCAGGAACTGAGGACCCGGGCTTTGGTCCTGGCCATGGGCGTCCAGCGTCACAAGCTCAATGTTCCGGGTGAAAAGGAGCTTTTGGGCCAAGGGGTCAGTTACTGCGTGGACTGCGACGCCGGTTTTTTCCGGGGGGAACGGGTGGCGGTGATCGGCGAGGAGAGCGCGGCCGTGTCCGGGGCCTTGACCATGCTTTTTTACGCTGATGAGGTTCACCTTGTCGCCGGGGAATTACAAGTCAGCGAAAACCTGGCCGCCCATCTGCGGGAGAGTGCGGTGGTGCTTCACGAAGGCCGCCAAGTCAAAAAGATCGAAGGGGAAGGTAAGGTCGAAGGTCTGCTCTTGGAGGACGGGACGCGTCTTGAGGTGGGCGGAGTCTTCATCGAACTGGGAGCCAAAGGGGCCGTTGAATTGGCGGCCAACCTGGGCGTGGCCCTGGACAGCGAGACCATGAAGTTCATCGTGACCAACAAGAAGCAGGAGACCAACGTGCCGGGGGTGTACGCGGCCGGGGACATCTGCGGCCCGCCCTGGCAGGTGGCCAAGGCGGTGGGCGAGGGCTGCGTGGCCGGTTTGGAGGCCGCGGCCTATGCCAAAAAATTCAGATAATCCGCCCGGTTTGGTGTATGATTTTACTTTAATCCGCCGCCGGAATTTTCCAGGGGAGGTCGACCAGGACAACGACCATGTTTGTTGAGACCGTATCATTTCCAGCCGCCTTCATCGCCGGGCTGCTTTCTTTTTTTTCGCCCTGCATCCTGCCTTTGATTCCGGCCTATTTCACTTTCATCACCGGATTTTCCCTTGAAGAACTGACCGGCGGCGACCCAAGGCGGATCAGGCGGAAAGTAATCATGTCCACCGCTTTCTATGTCTTGGGCTTTTCGCTGGTCTTTATCCTCATGGGCGCTTCGGCTTCGCTTTTAGGCGGTTTGTTCAGCCAATCCAAAGACGTGATCCGGATAGCCGGCGGGGTGGTTATTCTAATATTAGGTCTCCACGTCAGCGGTTTGGTGCGTTTGCCTTTTCTGGACATGGAAAAAAGGGTTCACTTGGACCGAAAACCTTTGCACGCCCTGGGGACTTTTCTGGTGGGCATGGCCTTTGGGGCCGGATGGAGCCCCTGCATCGGGCCGCTCCTGGGCAGCATCCTGATCATGGCCGGCAGTCAGGAAACGATAGCCAGAGGGGTGCTGCTACTGGCTGTGTACTCGGCCGGGCTGGCCATTCCTTTTCTGGTCATCTCGGTCTTTATCAACTCGATTCTATCTTTTTTAAGGCGGGCCTCGAGAACTTTGAAATACGTCAACGCTGCGGCCGGGGCCCTGCTGGTGGTGATCGGGGCGCTCTTGATCACCAACAAGCTTAATCTATTTGTTTAAGGAGCAAACTCTAATGAGACTCAAACCAACCACTCTCTCGGCCGCGACCCTGCTGGTCTGGGCGGTTCTTTTATGGACAACGGCCGAAGCGGCCGAAGTGAAGTGGCATGCTTACTCGCCCGGTCTGAAACTCGGGCAAGAACAAGGCAAAAACATCCTGATCAACTTTTACGCCGACTGGTGCGGATATTGCCGGAAAATGGACCAGGAGACTTTCACCGACGAGGACGTGGCCGCTTACCTGGACAAAAATTTCATCACCATCAAGGTCAATGCGGATAAGGCCAAGGACCTGGCCGCCTCGTACCAGGTCCAGGGCCTGCCTATGCTCTGGTTCGTCGAGCCGTCCGGAGAAAGGATCGCGGCCCAGCCCGGATTTGTCACGGCCAAACAGCTTATGACCATTCTAAAGTTCATTCAGACCAACGCCTATAAACAAATGTCTTTTAAGGATTTTTTGGATAAAGGCCTGGAAAGGCAGTAGGTGATCCGTCCGGCGGCCGCTTGACGATCTACGAATATTTTCTATATGTTAATTAAATGGAGGATTCATTCTATCTTTGGCGGCCCGGCTTGGTTATAAGGGCATTTTAACGAGGGATTAAGCATGAATCGGCTTGAGATCAAACGCTGGGAAGGCCGGAGCTTTTTCCGGGTCTTGATTCTGGCGGCCGTGATCGGTTTGATTACGGCCTGCGCCACGGTCCCTCTGACCGGGCGCAGCCAACTCAATCTCCTGTCCGACGCTCAACTGTTCAGGATGAGCCTGGACAGCTACCGGGAGATTCTCAGTAAGTCCAAGCTGTCCCAAGACCAGGCCAAGGTGGCTATGGTCCGGGGGGTGGGCCAGAGGATCGCCCGGGCGGCGGAAGACTTTTTGCGGGAGAACGGGCTCGAACACGAGATAGCTAAGTACCAATGGGAATTCAACCTGATCGACGACGACAAGACCATCAACGCCTGGTGCATGCCCGGCGGTAAAATCGCCGTTTATACCGGGATTTTGCCCATTACCAAAGACGAAACCGGTCTGGCCGTAGTGGTGGGCCATGAAGTGGCCCACGCCTTGGCCAAGCACGGCAATGAACGGATGAGCCAGGCCTTGCTGATTCAAATGGGCGGGATAGCTCTGGCCGTGGCTTTGGCCGAAAAGCCCCAGCAGACTCGTGAACTTTATCTGGCCGCCTTCGGGGCCGGGGCCACAGTCGGCATCCTACTGCCCTATTCCCGCCAGCATGAATATGAAGCGGACCGCATCGGTCTAACCATCATGGCCAAGGCCGGGTACGACCCCAGGGCTGCGGTCGGGCTGTGGGAAAGGATGAACGAGGCGAGCAAGGGGAAAAGGCCCCCGGAATTCTTGTCGACTCACCCCGCGCCCGAGTCGCGGATCGAGTACATCAAGGAGTTCATCCCTGAGGCTATGGAGTATTACCGGCCCGGTCTGAACCAGCCGGTCCGGCAACGGATCGCCTGGCACGACTGAGAGTAGATGCCGGCGGAAAACTCTTCCTTCCAGCCGAAAATTCCATGGTCAATTCTTGGAAAGGGGCGCGGTCGGCTGCGCCCTTTTCCCCATGCCGCCCAAAAATTAAGCACCCTCAAGCGCACACCGGCGGTCGGCGTTGAATCCAGGGTTGGGCCTTTTCCAGTTGCCCGGCCAGTTTGAACAGTATGTCTTCCCGGGCGTAACGAGCTATAAACTGCACCCCGACGGGCAGACCGTCCTTGGTCCAATGAAGGGGCACGGACATAGCCGGGTCGCCGCTGACGTTGAAGGGCAAGGTGAAGCCGACGGCCGAATTGAGCCGAGCTATGAACTCTTCGACCTCCAGGTTGTTCTGGTCGTGGTAGCCTAACGGAGGCGGCGGGTCGGGCATGGTCGGGGTGACGACCACGTCGTAGGGAGCGCAGTCTCCGGCGATCTGTCGGCTGAAGTGGCGCATGGCCTCGATATCCATAGCGTGCTGGACCCCGGTGCAGTCCTTGGCGTGCTGACTCAAGGCCCAGGTGATCTTTTCAAAATCCTGCTCGGTGGGTTTGCGGCCGACCAGCATCTCGGCCATCATCAGGGTCATGTTTTCCAGGACGCTGGCGATACGCAGGAAGACTTCCATGACCGGGTTGAGGTCGAAGGTGAACTTCATTTCCATGACTTCATGCCCCAGGTCCCGGCAGAGTTGGACGGCCTTGTTCACGGCTTCCAGGCATTCCGGATGGACGGCGGCCCCGATGGGACTGGCCGTGGTATAACCGATCTTGAGCCGCCTTGGGTCTTGGCCCACCGTCTCCAGGAAGGACCCCACCGTTTTGGCCGGCTGGTAGGCGTCGCCGGGCAGAGGCCAGCCGACTACGTCCAGATAGGCCGCTGCGTCCCTGACCGTCAAGGCCAGGCCGTTCATAATGGCCTGGCCGTACCAAAAATCACCGTAATGAGGTCCCAGGGTGACACGGCCACGGGAAGGTTTGAGGCCGAAGAGCCCGTTGCGGGAGGCGGGAATGCGGATGGAGCCGCCGCCGTCGCTGGCGTCGGCCAGGGGCACGATCCTGGCGGCCACGGCCGCCCCGGACCCGCCGCTCGACCCGCCGGGGGACAGGTCCGTATTCCAGGGGTTGCGGGTCGGGCCGTGCAGGACCGGTTCGGTGGTGACGTTGAAACCGAATTCCGGGGTATTGGTCTTGCCCACGAGAATGAAGCCGGCCTGTTTGAACCTTTGGACCACGAAGCTGTCGTCCGGGGCCACAAAATCCTTGAAAAACCTGCAGGCGTTGGTGGTCTTGACCCCTTGGTAAAACAGGATCAAGTCCTTCATCAGGAAAGGCACGCCGGTGAACGGCCCGTCAGGCAAAGGACCTTGGGCCAGCTTCCTGGCCCGATCATACTCCTTGATGACGATACAGTTTAACCGGGGATTGACTTTCTCGATCCGGTCAATGACCGCGTCGACCAGCTCAATGGGTTGGACCTCTTGGCGGCGGACCAAATCCGCCAGCCCCAAAGCATCGTATTGATCAAAATCCTTCATGGCCCCTCCTAATTTTTAATGGCCCCGTTCATTGTTACAGCCGCCTCGGAATGGAGTCATCGTTCGGCTTGCCGTCGATTTATCTTTGGTCCTCTATACTTTACACCTCCTTTTCCGAATCGCTCCGGTCGGGATTGCCCGGGCTTGCCATCGTAATTGCTTTTTTTCCGAGTTTTATCGACGCCCCTTCAAGGAAGATCCGGGTTTGAAAAGTGCAGCCACCCGGTGAACAGACCGGCTGTTTTTCGAAATTTTGTGGTTATGAAAAGGGTTGAAAAAACTTTTAACTAAAGGTCAGTTTAGCATAAACTTCAAGCAAGTCAAATTTTATCGTCCCGTCCGCGGAGATCGTAGACCTCCGGGCGGCGCTGGGTCAGAACGGGCAGACGGGCTCGGATGTCGGCCAGTCTGTCCGGGCGGATTTCGGCCACGGCGAAGCCTTCGGCCCGGCCCAGGTCGACCAGGACTTCGGCGAAGGGATCGACCAGCATCGAATGTCCCCAGGCCTGATACCCGGTCGGCGCCATCGGCAGGCCGGAGACGCCGGCCACATAGAAGGTATTTTCGACGGCCCGATTGCGCAAAAGCATTTCCCAGTGGGCCGGCCCGGAGACCTGGTTGAAGGCCCCGGGCAAGGCCACCAGTTCAGCCCCGGCCAGGGCCATCAAGCGGAACAGTTCGGGGAAACGGACGTCGTAGCAGACGGCCAGACCCAGGCGCAGGCCCAGGACTTCTCGAACCGTGACCTGGCGGCCGGGGCTGAGGACGGCCGATTCCCGAAAAGTCACGCCGCGGGGCAGGTCGACGTCAAAGAGATGGACCTTGCGGTGTTTGGCTAGAAGATTCCCCGCCTGGTCCCACAAGGTGGCCGTGTTGTAAAACCGGCCGTGATCGTCTTTTTCCGGCATCGACCCGCCGACCAGGGCCAGGCCGAGGGAGGCGGCCCAGTGGCTCAGCTTGGCGCAGGTCGGTCCTTCAGGGATGGACTCGGCCCGGCCCGGAACTAAGTCCATGTCATAGGGCAGGGTGAACATCTCCGGCAGCACGGCCACGTCGGCCCCGGCGGCCTTGGCCCGGTGCAACAGGTCTTCGACCAGGTCGATGTTTTCCCGCCACTCCGATCTAATTCGATATTGGATCAAAGCCAGCCGGATGGGACGCTCCATAAGGGCACTCCGTGAAATTAAACCGCCCCGATCAGCGGTCTTAGGGCGAGTATTCCGGGACGATGGTCTTCAGGGCGGCCTTGATCCGGGCCGGGTCAAAGGTGTCGGCCGCGGCCATCAACTGGTCGATCTGCCGGTCGAGCACTGACCGGGAAAAGCCGGACCCCTTCAAGACCATGATCCGGTCGTGATCGGTCGGGACGATGCCTTCGCCTTCGGTGATCAGTTCCTCGTAGAGTTTTTCCCCGGGTCTGAGGCCGATGTATTGTATTTCCATGTCCCGGTCAGGGTCCAGGCCGGACAGGCTGATCAGGTCCCGGACCAGGTCGACGATCTTGATGGGCCGGCCCATTTCCAGGATGAATATTTCGCCGCCCCGGCCCATGGAAGCGGCCTGAAGGATGAGCTGGGCGGCTTCAGCCACGGTCATGAAATAACGGCGGACCTCCGGGTCGGTCACCGTGACCGGGCCGCCTCGGGCGATCTGTCTCTGAAAGAAGGGGATGACGCTGCCGGAACTGCCGACCACGTTGCCGAACCTGACGGCCAGGCAGCGGGTCGAGCCGTGAGTCTGGGCCTGGACCAGCATCTCGCCGATCCGCTTGGTCGCCCCCATGACGTTGACCGGCCGGACGGCCTTGTCCGACGAAACCAGGATGAAGTATTCGGCTCCGGATTCCACGGAGAGGTCCAAGACGTTGCGCGTGCCGATCACGTTGTTTTCCACGCCTTCCCAGGGGTTGAGTTCGACGATGGGCACGTGTTTGAAGGCGGCGGCGTGAAAAACCAGTTCGGGCCGATGCTGCTCGAACAGTTTGCGCATCAAGGTCCGGTCCAGGATGTTGCCCAGGACCGGCTGGAAATTGAGACGGGCGAATTCCCTTTTCAGGTCGTTTTCCAGGTCGAAGAGATTTTTTTCGCCGATATCGAGCAAAATAAGCCGGTCGGGTTGGAAGGGGCCGATCTGACGGGCCAGTTCCGAGCCGATGGATCCGCCGGCCCCGGTGATCAAAACCTTCTTGCCCCGCAGAAATTCGGCCACAGCCCTGGTTTCCAGGTGGACTTCCGGCCGGCGGAGCAAATCCTCGTAAGCCACGTCCCGGACGGTCTTGAGGGAGACCCGGCCGTCGATGATCTGGCGAAGGCCGGGCAGGGTTTTAAACGGCCGTTTGGCGCTCCGGCAGACCTGGAAGATGCGGCGCATCTGGGCCCCGGAAGCGCTGGGCACGGCGATGAGTATTTCATGGACGTCCTGGTCTTCGACTATTTCCGGAATCTGATCGACCGGGCCGATCACCGGCACGCCGTGGATCATCCGACCCCGCTTGTGCCGGTCGTCGTCGGCGAAACCGACGACCTGGAACTCGCCCCGGCTGTTTTGGCGGATTTCCCGAAGGACCTGTTCCCCGGCCGCCCCGGCCCCGACGATGAGCAGATTTTTGACCCTGTCCCCGTTGGCCCGTTGGAGCAGGGGCAGGCCTCGGGATGATGAAAAGTAATACCGGGCCGCCAGTCGGAGAGCGCCGATCAAGGCTATGGCCAGCAGGCAGTCCAAAATAAAGACCGACCGGGAATAGCCGTGGAACCTATTGACCATGAAAACAGCCGCGACCAGGGAGGCGCTGGAGACCAGATTGGCCTTGATGATGTTCAACAGGTCAACCAGGCCGGTGAAGCGCCAGATGCCCCGGTACAGCTTCAAAAAGTGAAAGACGGCCAGTTTGGCCGGAATCAGGACCGGCAGGACGGTCCAAAAATTGCCGATATGGTCGGGGGGAATCCTGCCTTCAAAGCGGATCAGATAGGCGAACAGATGAGCCGCGGCCACGAGCAGCCCGTCCAGGCCGATCATGAAAAAGTAATTGGGCCTTCGAGTGACTTTTTGAATCAGTCTCCGCATCTTGAAAAAAACACCCGTTTTTTCTCCGGGCCGCCCGTCCGGCCGCCCTGACAGTTTCATATACCGCTTTCGGCGGATTTTGTAAAACCCCGGAAGACGAAAAGCAGTCGATCAAACGGCCGGGTCAGACCCGTGCGGCTGCATAGATGATCTTGTAGTCATAATTGGGGAAATCGCCGGAGATGGGGACCAGGGGATATAGGTCGGCCAGGTCTTCGGTGACCTCGGGCGGGATGGGCCGCAACGGTCCGTAAAAGAATCTTTTGAGCCGTTCCCGGCCGGTCAGGGTGGCCGGCACCAAGTGGAGGGCTGAAGCGGTCCGGCGGATCAAACCGACCAGCTTGGCCAAGGACGAACCGGTTTCGGCCGGAAAAGCCCCGAAGAATTCCAGGCCGGTAAAACCGCTGCGCTTGAGCGAATCACGAAGAGCGGGCACGGAAAAGTATTTGGTGCTGAAGAGGCTGGGCGTGAATTCGGCCCAGTCCTTGTTGACGGTCCCGATAAGCAACTTTCCGCCCGGCGACAAAACCCGGCGGCTTTCCGCAAAAAATTTTTCAGGTTGATCCAGGTAGTAGACGGCTTCGAACAGGATCACCAGGTTAAAACTCCGGTCCCGAAAAGGCAGTCTCTGGGCGTCCAGCCTGACCAAAGGCGTTCGACCCCGGTAGTGGGCCTGGGCCGTTTTCAGCAGGCTCTCGGTAAAGTCGCCGCCGACCACGCTCGCCCCCCGGCCGGCCAGGTAGCCCAGTCCCAGCCCCGCGCCGCAGGCCGCTTCCAAAACCCGCCCGCCCCGGACGTATCGGGCCGCGGTGTGGTAGCGGTGATAAAGACGGGCCAGTTGCTCGCGGGTGGCCGGGCTGCCGGGCCTTTCGGTGACGCTGGAAAAATCCTTGGACATGGGCCGATGAAGCAACTAACGGCGGTAAAAATTGCGGAGGCGCTCGGCCACGTAACCAACCTGGTCGTCTTCCAATTCGCAGTGCATCGGCAGCATCAGCACTCGTTTGAACATACGTTCAGTGACCGGCAGGCGGTGATGGCTCAGCCCCAGGGCCGGGAACTGGTGGACGCCCCGCCCGCCCCAGGAAATCATGGTCTCGATGCCTTGGTCCGTTAGAAAAGCCCTGAGATTGTCCCGGTCCTCGGCTTCGACTTCGTAGTTCTGGAAAACGTCGAAGAAGGGACCGTCCGTGGTCGGGGGCGGCGGCAGAACGAGTTGGTCCAGGTCCCACAGATATTGATGGTACAGGGCGGCGATTTCCCGCCGGCGGTCGATCCAGGCCGGGACGTGTTTGAGCTTCAGGTCCAGAATGGCGGCGTGGAGGTTGTCCATCCGGCAGTTGAAGGACCAGCCGGCCAGGTCGCCGTCAGGCTGACGGCCGTGATCGCGCAACCGCCGGACTTTTTCGGCGATCTCTTCGGAGTTGGTGACCAAGGCCCCGGCGTCGCCGTAGGCCCCCAACAGCTTGGCCGGGTAGAAGCTGAAACAGCCGCCCAGCCCCCAGTTGCCGCCTTTGACGCCGTTATAAGCCCCGCCCAGGGCCTGGGCCGTGTCTTCGATCACCAGCAGATGATGCTTTTGGGCCAAAGACATCAACCGGTCCATTTCACAGAGGCGGCCGTTGAGGTGGACGGGCATGACGGCTTTGGTTCTAGGGGTGACGACGGCTTCGACCAAGTCCACGTCCATATTGTGGTCCGGGCCGATGTCCACCAGGACCGGGACGGCCCCGGCGTGGTGGATGGCCGCGGCCGTGGCCACGAAGGTATGGGACACGGTGATGACTTCATCTCCGGGGCCGACCCCGGCGGCCCGCAAGGTCAGGTGCATGGCGTCGGTGCAGTTGCTGGTCCCGACCGCGTCCTTGGTCCCGACAAAAGCGGCCAGGTTGGCTTCAAAATCCCGAAGCTGCTGCCGAAGCATGACGTCGCCCCGGGAGAGGACTTCGTCGACGGTGGCGAGGATTTCTTGCCGCAGCTTTTGGTACTGCAAAGGATAATTGATATAGGGAACTTTCCAGGCCACTTTTTACCTCAATCCACGACCGCAAAACCGATGTACGGATCGAATTCCAGCCTTTCGATCTTGAGTCGGTTCAGTCCCAAAGTGTCCAACAAGGCCCTGGTTTCGCCGGGCCAGATGGGATTGTCCAGTTCGTCGAAGGCGATGACGCCCCCTTTGGGCATCCGGGGGAAAAAGTGCTCGACCGCGGTTTTGGTCGGTTCGTACAGGTCAAAGTCGAGATACAGCAGGCTGACCACCAGGTGCTGGTTCTTTTCGATGAATTCAGGGATGGTCTTGACCGCGTCGCCCCGGATCAGGTGGACCTTGGGGATGTGGCCCAGAAACCGGTTGGCGTCGTAAACCTCGATCAACTCGGTCAGTTCGTCGTAGGAGTCGGCCAAAAGGTCCGCTTCTTTCATCCGGGCCCGGTCGGTCCGGTCCTTTTCGCTTACTTGGGGAAATCCCTCGAAGGTGTCGAAACCGTAAATGCGCCGGGTCAGGTTGGCCGGTTCGAGGACGGCGCTGAAGTTGGCCCAAGCCATCAGGCCGAAGCCGCGGTATACGCCGCACTCGATGATGGAGCCCTTGACCGGCAGGACCTTTTTGAACAGCTCGTACAAGGCCAGCAGCCGGGTCAGGTTCTGCCGGCGGATGTATTTGGGAAAATTTTGGAGCTTGACATCGAGGCTGTCCGGACACTGGGCAAAAATCCGGGCCAATTCCGGTCCGACCCGCTGTTCGGCCTCGGTTCGAAAACCGCCTTCCGGTTTGACTTTAGACTGGTGGTCTTGATCAGCCATATCGTTTATCCCATTCATCCTTGATGAATTTGAAGACCTGTTCCTCGGACAGGCCGCTTTTTTCCCGCAGGTAGTCGGCCCGGCCGACCACCCCGCCGTAACGGTCCGGCAGACCGATCCGGCGAAAGAGGCCGGCCCACCCGGCTTCGGCCAGGACTTCGGCCACGGCCGAACCCAGTCCGCCGATCCGGCTGTGTTCCTCGATGGTGAAGACGGCCCGGCAGAGAGCGGCTTGGTCCAAAATCAAGGCCTCATCCAGGGGCTTGATGGTCGGCAGGCTGATCAAACCCGCCTCCAGACCCAGGGCCAGGAGCCGATTCACCGCCGATTGGGCCGTCTTGAGCATGGTCCCGGCGGCCAGGACGGTCAGGTCCCGGCCTTGGCGGATAACAATGCCCCGTCCTATTTGAAAATCGAAGCGGCCTTCATGGACCCGGGGGTCATTGTTGCCGCCCAGACGGATATACAGCGGCCCCGGATAATCAAGCGAAGCCCGGACCGCGGCCTCGGCCTCGAGGGGGTCGCCCGGAGCGATCACGGTCATCCCGGGCAAGGCCCGCATAACGGCCAGGTCCTCGATGGCGTGGTGGGTCATGCCTTCCCGGCCGTAAGTCAGGCCGCCGCCCACACCGATCAGTTTGACCCCGGCCTGATGATAACAAATATCCACGCGAATCTGGTCCAGGGTCCGCATGATTAAAAAAGGGATCATCGAGTAGCAGTACACCTTCTTGCCGGCCAGGGCCAGGCCGGCGGCCACGCCGATCATGTTCGGCTCGGCCACACCCATATTAAAAAAATTCTCCGGGAATTTGGCCCGGAAGCCGTCGAAGAGCTTGAAACCCAGGTCCGCAGTGAGCAGAAAGACATCCCGGTCTTTTTTGGCCAATTCTTCCAATACTTTTATAAACGTCGTTCTCATTCGGCTTGCAGTTCGTCCAGGGCCTTTTGATATTCGGACTCATCCGGACAACGATAATGCCAGAGCAGGTCGCCTTCCATGAAACAAATCCCTCGGCCCTTGACCGTATGGGCGATGACGGCGCTGGGCCGGCCCGGTTCAAAGGGCGCGCCCTGGAAGGTCCGAATCAATACCCTGACATCATGGCCGTCGACTTCCCGGACCGACCAACCGAAGGCCCGCCACTTGTCGGCCAGAGGTTCCAGGTTAAGGACCTCTTCGGTTTGGCCCAGGGCCTGCATCTTGTTGTAGTCGACGATGGCGATCAGGTGGTCCAGGCGATGATGGGCGGCGAACATGGCCGCTTCCCAGGTCGAGCCTTCGTTGTTTTCGCCGTCGCTGAGCAGGACGAAAGTCCGCCATTTCTTATGGTCGTGCCTGGCGGCCAAGGCCAGACCGGCCCCGAGGGACAGGCCGTGGCCCAGGGAGCCGGACGAAGTTTCGATGCCCCAGTCCGGACAGCGGGTGGGGTGCTGCTCCAGGGTGCCGCCGTCTTGAGCAAACCCGCTAAAAACATCTTCCGGAAGAAGGCCTTTAAGGCGAAGCACGGCGTACAGAGCCGGACACCCGTGTCCCTTGCTCAAGATGAACCGATCCCGGTCCGGGCCGCGCAGCTTGGCCAAGTCGGTATCGAACACCCCGAAATAGAGGGCCGTCAAAATCTCGACGATGGAAAAGGACGACCCGATGTGGCCGGTCCCGGAGCGGACCGCGTTGACCAGGATGTCTTTTCTGATCCGCCTGGCTATTTTTTCGTAATCAACCATGTCAACGAGTTCCCGATCCACCGCCATCATCGGCCTGGTTCCCGGCCGATAAAGAGCCGGAAAGTCCGCCAGATTATCCGCAAGTCCACTAAAAAGGACCTGGTTTTGACGTATTCCAAGGCCAGGCGCATCTTTTCCGGATGGATTTTTTCCAGATAATCTTTATCCGGGTCGGCGCTGCCCTTCAATATCTCCGCCTCGTTGGAAAAACGCAAGGAGGCGTAGTCGGTGATCCCCGGCCTGACCTTCAAGACCTCCCGTTCTTCCGGGGTGTACAGGTCCACAGCCCACTGGACCTGGGGCCGGGGGCCGACCAGGCTCATGTCCCCCTTGAGGACGTTGATGAGCTGGGGCAGTTCATCAAGTTTGTATTTGCGTAAAATCCAGCCGATCCTGGTGATGCGCGGGTCGTCCTCAGCCGTGGACGAAGCCCCGATTCGGTCCGCATCCTGGACCATGGTCCGGAACTTGAGCATCTTGAAAGGCCGCCCGTGCCGGCCGATTCTGGTTCCCTGATAAAAGACCGGGCCGGGCGAGTCCAGTTTGATGAACAGGCCGGCGGTCAGGAGCAGCGGCCCGGTCAGAATCAGTCCGGCCAGGGACACGGCGGCGTCGAAGAGCCGCTTGCCGAATTCATAACTTACAGACATTCAACAAATCCGTTAAACCCATCCTTAACAAAGAGCTTTTCTTTTTATCAAGACCGACCCCGGGATTCAATCACTTTCGCTTCCGGGCCAAGTCTTCCAGATAGGCGCTCATGTCGGCATAAACTTTTTCCGCGGCGAAACGACGCTCGAAGAGGTCCTGGGCGTGGCGGGCCAAAGCCCGGCGGCGTTCGGGATTGTCATAAAGCTTAATGAGGGTCTCGGCCAAGGCTTCGGGGTCTTTTTCCCGGTACGTGACACCGCAGTCATTGTCACTCAGCAGGTTTTCCAAAACGCCCCGTAGACTCGAAACAATCGGCAATCCGGCGGACAGATATTCAATGGCCTTGTTGGGTACAGAAATGACGAAGCTGGGCGAACTATAGTACGGGGTCAAGCCGACCGAGGCCAAGCGCATCAAGGTCCAAATTTCAGCCGGACCGATCCAGCCGGGGAAAATCACGTTCTCACATCCTGCGGCCGATTTTTGAAAATAGGCTAATTTGTCGCCCTGGCCGCAAAGAACAAACTTAAACCGCCTGGAGCCGATTTCAAGCAGCCGGGCCGCGTAGATAACCGTGTCCAGATCGAACTGCCGGCCCATGGTCCCGAAGAAACAGACGATGAACTCGGAACTGCTTTCGCTCAGGCCGAAGTCGGCCCAGAAAGACCGGGCCTGACTCAAGGCCTCTGGAGACGGCGGTTCGGCCTTATAACCGTGAGGGAAATCCCGGTCCCAGGAAGTCCTTTCCCGGCCTGCATTTCTGAGCCCCCAACCGACAAAAGCCGGGGCATGGCCGGTGACGGCCGCGGCCTGGGCGCAGGCGGTCCGGGCGGCCTGAAACATGGGCCCTAAAACCAGCCAGGCCGGCCGCCAGGCCCAATTGGGCACCAGTTCGAGAAAGATGTCCGGCCACATGTCCCGCACGTCGATGACCACCGGGACTTGTCTGGTCCGGCCGTACTTGGTCGCCTCGACAGCCAGTTCCAAGGTGGGCAGGGAGCAGAGGATCAGGTCCGGTTTTGGTTCGGCCGGGGAGACTTTGGCGAACTTCCGGGCCAGCAGGTAATGATCGAGCAGGCGGCTAAGGGAAACGTTCCGGTGGTAGCCCAGACCGCGGAGCAGAATGATCCGATAGCCTTGGGCCAGGGTCACTGAAGCGTCGCGGCGGAAGAGATGTTTTTTGGCCCAGTGGTCGAAAGTCGAGGTCCACCACGTCACCTCGTGCCCGCGGGCGTGAAGGGTTTCGGCCAGGAGGCCGGTCCGGAGCGGTCGCCCGGTGCTGCCCTTCACGGGCAAAGGTTCTCCTACGGTGATCAGCCAGATGCGCATGCAGACCCCGGTTCTTCTCAAGGCGGTCCGGACCGCCGGACCTGTCGACAGGTTTAAAGACTACCACATTGCCTCAAAGAGAAAAACCAGGGTTATTTTTTTCCTGGCCCGACCTTCTTTTCCTCGAGGGCTTTGACGATCTTGTCCGGGGTGAGGGGGAAATCCTTGATCCAGACGCCGATGGCGTTGCAGACGGCGTTGGCGTAAGCCTGGGCCGCGCTCATGGCCACGGACATGCCCGCTTCTTTGGCCCCGTAAGGGCCGTTGGGGTCGATGGTCTCGACGATGATCGGGTTGATGGGCGGCATGTCCGGGGCCAAGGGGACCTTGTATTCCAGTTGCGTCGGGTTCAAACAATGGCCCCCGGCCCAGAGGTGCCGCTCGTTGAGCATGCCGCCCTGGCCGCCCATGGCCACGCTGCCTTCGAACTGGCCCTCGACCACCATGGGGTTGAGGGCGAAGCCGCAGTCCTGGGCCGCCGTGACTTCAATCGTCCTGACCAGGCCGGTCTCCGGGTCCACTTCGACTTCGGCCACGGTGGCCCCGAAGGAGAAAGCCTCGGAAAGCTGGCCCTTGGGGTTGTAAACCCATTCCCGGCGCTGATCGACCTTGGGGGTGAAAGAACCCCGGCCCATGACCGGCTTGCCCTGGATCAAGGCCGTCCGGACCACCTTGGCGATGGGCAGCCCACGGTCCGGCGAACCCTTGACAAAAATCTTCCGGTCGGCCGCCATCAGGTCGTCGATATTGGCTTCGAGCTGATCGGCGGCGATCTCGAAAAGCTGGCGTCTGGCCTCCTGGGCGGCCAGGCGCACGGCGTTGCCGCCGGCGAAGGTGCTGACCATCGAATACGAGCCGGGATCATTGGGGGTGATTTCGGTGTCGGCGGTGATCAGTTCTATGTCCTCCATCCGCAGGCCCAGTTCTTCGGCCGCGATCTGAACCAGCATGTTGTCATTGCCCTGGCCGTTGTCCACCACCCCAGAGATCACCGTTACGCCGCCGTCTTCGTTGAACTTGATCACGGCCTGGGACCCGCCCCGGATGCCCAAGGGGAAACCGGTCTGGACCGAATTCAGGCCGAGGCCGATGCCCCGGTACGGCGGCAATTTCCCGTGTTTTTCTTTAAACCGGGATTTTTCCACCACCTTTTCGATGCATTCGACCAAGCCGCAAGACCCGACGTAGCTTTTCGTGGCCGTGTATTCCCCGGGCCGGCGGGCGTTCTTCAGCCGGACTTCGACCGGGTCCAGGCCCAGCTCCTGGGCCATCATGTCGAGCTGCATGTCCACGCCGCCGGCGAAAGACCGGCCGTGGATGCGGATCATGCCCCGGACCGGCTTGTTGGTGTAGACTCGAACCCCATGAAACCGGGCGTTCTCCAGCCGGTAGGTCTGTTCGTGGCACAAGAAGGGCACGGACACGGCGATGGGCCCGGTGCTGGAATAAGCCCCGCCGTCCAGGTAACTCACGCTGGACCGGGCCGTCACCCGGCCCTCCCGGTCCATCCCCGTGGTGTGGGTGGCGACCATGGCGTGGCCCTGGCGGACGCAGACCGAGTTTTCTTCCCTGGTATAGACGATCTTGACCGGCCGACCGCTCTTGAGGGCCAGGAGCGAACAGATGAAGTCGGCCGGGGAAATCTCGGACCGGCCGCCGAAGGCCCCGCCGATGGCGACCTTGCGGACCTTGACCTTGTTCAAAGGCAGGTGGAGGACGTTGGCCAGGGGTTTGGCCTTCATGTGCGGCCCGGCGTTGGGGCACCAGACTTCGACATTGCCGGAGGCATCGGTTCTAGCGGCCACGGCGTAGGGCTCGCCCATGAAATAACCGTCTTCCGGGGCGGTGAAAGTGTCGGTCCGAACCAGGTAGGCCTTGGCCAGGGCTTCATCCACATCGCCCACGTCGATCTTGACCTCGACGTTGACGTTGCCGGGGTGGTCTTCGTGGATCAAGGCCGCCCCTTCGGCCAAAGCCTCTTCTATGGTGAAGGCCGCCGGCAGAATCTCATAGTCGACTCGGATCAGGCTGAGGGCTTCCAGGGCCGTGTCCTCGTCCACCGCGGCCACCCCGGCCACTTCGTCGCCCACGTAACGGACCTTTTCGGTCTGAAGCATCTGCATGTCGCTGGTGTAGCGGAAGACGCCCCATTTTTCGCCGTAAGTGTCCCGGCCGGCGATCACGGCCTTGACGCCGGGCAGCTTTTCCGCCCGCGAGGTATCGACGTTCAAAATACGGGCGTGAGGATAAGGGCTGCGCAAGACTTTGCCCGCCAGCATCCGGGGAAAAATGAGGTCGCCGGAAAAGGCGGTTTCGCCCGTGGCCTTGGCCTTGGCGTCCACCCTGGGCACGCTCTTGCCGATCAGCTTATATTCAGGCATGGTCCGGTTCCTCCCCGCTCCGGCCGGCGGCGACGATGGCTTTGACGATTTTGGCGTACCCGGTGCACCGGCAGACATTGGCGGCCACAGCCTGCCGGGCTTCGGCTTCGGTGGGGCTGGGGTTCTCGTCCAGACAGGCCTTGGCCGCCAGGATCATACCCGGCGTGCAGAATCCGCATTGAATAGCCCCATGATGGACAAAGGCTTCCTGGACCGGATGAAGTTTTTCGCCCTGAGCCAAACCTTCGATGGTGGTGATGTCGCGCCCCTGGGCTTCGAGAGCCAAAGTCAGGCAGGACCGGACCGGCCGGCCGTCGAGCAGGACCGTGCAGGACCCGCAGACCCCTTCGCCGCAGCCTTCCTTGGTCCCGGTCAGCTCCAATTTCTCCCGGAGGACTTCGAGCAAGGTCAAATGCGGCGGGATAAGCAGTTCCCAGCTCTCGCCGTTGACGGTCAGTTCACAAATCACCTTGGACGGCTTGACGGACATAACGTCTCCTTAATTTATTTGGAGGCTCCACCCCCAGACCGCCAGCGAGCAGCGCGACCTGGACCCGCACTTTCTGGAATCCGGGCTAAGCCTGGACTTTTCGGGGGGTCGGGGGGGAGCTTTTCAGCGAAACGCTCCCCCGGGAATCTCCTAACCAACCTCCGCCCGCCGGACGGCCTCGGTCAAGGCCCGCCGGGCCATGACCCGGACCATCCGGCGTCGGTACTCGGCCGGGGCCCCGGCGTTGTCCACCATGGCGCCTTCAGCTTGTTTTTGGGCGGCCTGGGCCGCCTGGTCGATCAAGTCCGGTTCAGGCTTTTTCCCGCGAAGAATCTTGTCCGCATCGACCGCGACCAAGGGCCGAGGTGAAGCCGCGCCGATGACCAAGCGGACCCGGTCGACCTTCTCGTCTCGATGCAGACTCACCAAGGCCCCGGCCGAGACCAGGGGAAAGTCGACGGCCGAACGCCAGCGCAGCTTCTGGTAACTGGTCCCGACACGCGGCGGCGGAAAAATGTGAATTTCCGTCAGCAATTCGTCCGGGTTCAAGGTAAAGGGCGTCTCCCCCCGGCCCGAAAAAAGTTCCGTCAAAGGAATCGTTCTTTCGCCGGCGGCGCTGCGGACCACGGCTTGAGCCGACAAGGCGGTCAGCATGACCGCACCATCCGACTGACAACCGGCGCTGCATTCCTTGCTTTCCTTTACGGCGTGACAGACTTGCCCGCCGTTCTTGAAGCAATGGTCCCGGCCGGACCGCCACCATTCCGACTGGTTGTAATAAAGGCAGCGGGTGTTGAGAAGCAGATTTCCGCCGATGGTCCCGGTAAAATGTTGGATATTGGGAGCGCCGATGGTGCGGAGGGCTTCGGCCAGGCCGGGCGCTTGGACTCGGACTGCTGGGTTGCCCATGACCTCTTTAAGCGTGGCCGCGGCCCCGATTTTTATGCCGGCCCCGTCGGCGCTGAGCTGTTTCAAGTCCGGGACGTTTTTCAGGCTGATCAGAAGGTCAGCTTTGACCAGGCGCTGGCGCAGCCGGGGGACCAGGTCGGTGCCGCCAGCCAGGACCGCGGCGGCCGGGCCCAGGTCTTTGAGCATGGCCAGGATTTCCTTAGGCGAAGTCGGGGCCCGATAATCAACGTGAGGAAGGCGCATGGCTGACTCCGGACGGCCGATGAACCGGCGGTTTTTATTTTGGTGGACGCCGGGTTGAAGAAGTCTTGACAATGGACGTTGTATACTGTATACAAAATCATCTCCATAATAGGTAATGCCAAACGAGCTTGTCAACCATTTTTCACCATCCGCCCGGGAGGCCGACGATGAATCCCTTCAAAAACCTGACCGTCTTGTCCCTCGAACAGGCCACCGTTCTGCCCTATTTGACCTACCGCCTGGCCCTGGACGGTTGCCGGGTCATCCGCCTGGAACACCCGGTCTACGGCGACCCCAACCGCATGGTCGGTGAAAATTTCCTGGGCGAAGAAGGCATGAACACCTATTTCATGGCCATCAACGCCGGCAAGGAGGCCCTGACCCTGAACCTGGCCGAGCCTGAAGGCGCGGCCCTCCTGGACGAGCTTTTGGTCAAACTAAACGTAGACATCTTCGCCACCAACCAGCTCCCCCGCAATTACGAAAAGCTGTCCATCAATTATGAGCGGCTCAGCCGGATCAAACCGGACCTGATCTGGCTGGGGGTGACCGGCTTCGGGCCCGAGTCCAACGAAGCGGCTTACGATCCCATCCTCCAGGCTCGGGGCGGGCTGATGGAACTGACCGGCGAGCCCGATGGAGACCCCCAGGTCACGGGCGTGCCCCTGCCGGACATGGGGGCCAGCGAACATGGTTACGGCCTGCTGATGAAGGCCCTGTACGAGCGGCAGGTCACCGGCCAAGGCCGACGATTAGACCTGTCCATGTTCATGAGCACGGTCTCCTGGCTGACCGTGCCCATCTGCCTGACCGGGTCTTTCAACCGGCGCATCTCCCGGCGGGGCAACACCCACGAATTTTTCGCCCCGGTCTCGGTCTACCGGACCAGAGACGGTTTCATCTACATGGCCGTGGGCAACGACCGGCAATGGGAAGCCTTGACCAGGCTGGACGGCTTCCAGCACTTGGCTAGGCCGGACTACGTCAAAAACGCCGGACGCATCAAGGACGTTCATAAACTGAACCAAGCCCTGGGCGAAGTCTTCAAGAAGTTCGATTCGGCCGAGATCATGGACCGGCTGAAGGCCATCGGCGTGGCCGTCTCCCGCATCAACACCATTGCTGAGGTCATGGCCGACCCGCTGGTCAAGGACCATCTGCTTTCGGCTAAGGACCCGGTCAGTGGCCGGGAACTGGTCCTGGCGCCGCCGCCGTACATGACCCGGTTTTTGGAAGAGAGCAACCGCCGGCTGTCCTTCCCGCCGCGTTTCGGCCAGCACAACGAGGCCGTTTACGGCGGAGTCCTGGGCCGGTCCAAGCCGGAACTGGCCGGACTGAGGGAGAAGGGTATTATTTAATGAGATCCGGTGGCTCCGCTTCCGGAACCCCCTCCGGGGCGCGTGAATTTCAGCAGGAGCAAACCATGTCAGAGGAATCCAAGCCGAAGGGCCTCAAGATCATCGTCCTGATCAAGCAGGTGCCCGACACCAGTGAAGTCAGGATCGACCCCAAGACCGGGACCTTGATGCGGGAAGGCGTGGCGAGCATCATCAACCCCGAGGACCGGCATGGGCTGGAAGAGGCGGTTCGAATCAGGGAAAAACACGGGGGCCGGGTCATCGCCGTGTCCATGGGCCCGCCTCAGGCCGTGGACGCCCTGACCGAAGCCCTGGCCATGGGCGCGGACGAAGCTGTTTTGCTGACCGACCGGTTCTTCGCCGGAGCCGACACTTGGGCCACGGCCTTCACCTTGGGCTTGTGCCTGGAACAACTGCGGCCCTTCGACCTGGTCATCGCCGGCCGTCAGGCCATCGACGGCGACACGGCCCAGATCGGACCCCAGGTGGCCGAAGGCTTAGGGCTGCCCCAGGTCACCTATGTCCGGGCCCTGGAAATCAAGGAGGACCGTCTGGAGGCCGAAAGGGTCCTGGATGACGGTTTCGAAAAAATCGAGGCCCCTCTGCCCGCTTTGGTCACGGTGATCGGGAACATCAACCGGCCGCGCCCTCCCCGCCTGCCCGGCTTGCTGGCCGCCTGTGAACCCCAGGCTCCGATCAGGGTCCTGGACGCCGCGGACATCGGGGCCAGAGCCGACCAGACCGGCCTGTCCGGGTCCTACACCAGGGTCATCAAGACCTTTTCGCCCAAGGTCGAACGGGAAGGGGAGACCATCGAGGGCGAAGCCGAGACCATGGCCCGAACCCTAGTTCTCAGGCTGCGCAGCCTCAACCTGATCTAGGAGAGCTTACATGGCCGTGATCATCGACCTGGACCAATGCACCGGCTGCGGTCTGTGCCGTAAAAACTGTCCTTACGGGGCCATAGAGATGGTCGACCGGAAACCGGTCGTCGGCGGGCGCTGCACTTCCTGCGGAGCCTGTATCGAACCATGTCCGGTGGAAGCCATCACCACCGACCTGCCGCCGCGCCGACCGGTGGACCCGGCGGCTTATCGGGGCGTCTGGGTTTTGGCTGAGCAACGGGACGGCCGGGTGAATCAAACCGTTTTCGAACTTTTAGGCTGCGCCCGGGGCTTGGCTGAAAAACTCCACCAGGAAGTTTCGGCCGTGCTTCTGGGTCACGGGGTCGAGAACCTGGCCGCCGACCTGTTCGCCTACGGCGCGGACCGGGTCTTTCTGGCCGAAGACGAGTCTTTGGCCCATTACCGGACCTTGCCCTACACCAGGGTCGGCGCTGATCTGATTCGGGAACACCGGCCGAACATCTTTCTTCTAGGGGCGACCCACCTCGGCCGGGACCTGGCCCCGCGGATCGCCCGGCGGCTGAACCTGGGCCTGACTGCGGACTGCACCGGGCTGGAAATCGGCCAGGACGGCGGCCTGCTCCAGACCAGGCCGGCCTTCGGCGGCAACGTCATGGCCACCATCGTTTCGCCCTACGCCCGGCCCCAGATGGCCACGGTCCGGCCGGGCATCATGCAGGCTTTGACCCCGGACCGGAACCGCCGCGGTGAACTGGTCAAAATCCGTCCGGTTCTTGCGCCGGACGACCTTGCCGCCCGGGTCTTAAGCGTGGTCAAGGAACAGCGGGCCAGGGTGGACTTCCACCAGGCCAAGATCATCGTGGCGGGCGGCCGGGGTGTAGGCGGCCCGGACGGATTCAGGCTTTTGCAAGAACTGGCTGAAGTCTTGGGCGCGGAACTGGGCGGGACCAGGGTGGCGGTCGAAGAAGGCTGGATTCCGCCGGAGCGCCAGATCGGGCAGACCGGACGGACGGTCCGGCCCGAGCTTTACCTGGCCTGCGGCCTGTCCGGGGCCATTCAGCATCGGGCCGGCATACTGGACTCCAGGTACATCGTCTCGATCAACCGGGACCCGGACGCCCCTATTCACAGCGTGGCCGATTTCCGGCTGATCGGGGACCTGTTCAAGATCGTCCCGGCCCTGACCAGGGCCGTCCGCGACGCCGCCGCCAGATAGGGAGGCCGAGATGCGTTCCGATCCGGAAAAAATACTCAGGCAGATCATGGCCCGCTTCGTCTACGAAGAAGTCGTCCCCCGGGCCAGGGAAATGGACGAAGCCGCCTCTTTTCCCTGGGAGATGTTCCGCAAGCTGGCCGAGATGGGGGCCTTCACCATCCGCTATCCCCGGCCCCACGGCGCCGGCGGCAACACCACCCTCTTTTGCATCATGTGCGAGGAGATAGCCAAGGGCTACATGAGTCTGGCCGCCATCACGGCCATGCAGTCCCTGATGGGGACCAATTTCCTCTTCAAGCACGGCACGGACGAGTTGAGGGAAAAATATTTCCATCCGGCCATGCGCGGCGAAATGGTCGCCTCCTTCGCCCTAACCGAACCAGAAGCGGCCACGGACCTGGCCAACGTCCGGACTATGGCCGAACGTGACGGCGATTCCTGGGTGATCAACGGCATGAAGACCTGGATCACCAACGGACCGGTGGCCGATTTCTTCACCGTCCTGGCCCAGACCAGCCGCGGCTCGGGCCTCAAAGGCCTCAACTTCTTTTTCGTGCCCCGGGACCGGCCCGGGGTGAGCACCAGCAAGAAGTTCGACAAGCTGGGCACCCGAGCCACGGAGATCAGCGAACTGGCTTTCAAAGACGTGGTCATTCCCCTTGAATATCGTTTGGGTGAAGAAGGCCGGGGCATGGCCAACCTCTTCGCCATCCTGGCCGAGATCAGGACCATGACCGCGGCCCTGGCCCTGGGCCTGGCCCGGGCCGCTTACGAGGCTTCCGCCAAGTACGCCATGGAGCGGACCCAGTTCGGCCGGCCCATCGGCCGTTTCCAGCTCATCCAAAGCAAGATCGCCGACATGGCTACGGAAATCTGGGCCTCGCACCTGATGACCTACGAGGCCTCCCGCAAGATCGACCGGAAGGAACCGGCCATGAAAGAGGCTTCCATGGCCAAGTATTTCGCCACCGAAACGGCCTGCAAGGCCTCGGACCAGGCCACCCGCATCTTCGGCGCGTACAGCTACGCCATGGAGTATGAGGTGCAGCGGTACTACCGGGACAACCGCTTTCTGCTGTTCGGCGGCGGCACGGCCGAAATCCTCCAGACCATCATCTCGAGGGAGTGCGGCGTATTTTGACGGAGCAAGATCACCGCCGGGCCGGGCCGGACCTGCCCGGTCAGGTCATTAAACGCCTCGGCCCGAAGAAACCCTTGGGCGAAGAAGTTTATGACACCCTGAAAAAGGCCATCCTCCAGGGAACGCTCCAGCCGGGTCGGCGGCTGATCGAGGCGCAGTTGGCTGAAAGCCTGGGGGCTTCGCGCACCCCGGTCCGCCAAGCCATCCACAAGTTAGAACAGGAGAACCTGGTCGAACGCCAGGACCGCGGCGGCTTCCTGGTCAAAGCCTTGAGCCTGGAGGACATCGAAGAGATTTTTGACCTGAGGAGCCTGCTCGAAGCCTATGCGGCCAGGCAGGCGGCGGAAAAAATCACCCCGGAAAAAATCCGGTTTCTCCAGGACAAGAACGAGGCCTTCCGCCAAGCTCTGGAAAACAAGACCGGCGACTTGGCCGCCCTGAATACTGAGTTTCATGAGGCCCTTTACGGTTTCAGCGGCAACCGACGTCTTCAGCGAATCATCCATGATCTCCATGACCATTTCTATCGCTACCGGGTGATCCTGCTCAAGATCGAAGCCATGGCCCGGACTTCCTACGAGGACCACCGGGCCATGATTGAGGCCATGACGGCCGGCGATCCGGACCGGACGGAACGCCTGGTCCGGCGGCATATCCTCAAGGGCAAGGAAGCCATCAAGACGGCGATCCGCCGGGGCGGCCTCGAGTTGATGTAGACAAGACCAGCGGGAGCAAGACCTATGGATAGAAAGATCAGAGTCCTGGTAGCCAAACCCGGCCTGGACGGTCATGACCGTGGGGCCAAGGTCGTGGCCCACGCTTTGAGGGACGCCGGGATGGAAGTGATTTACACCGGGCTCCACCAGACGGTAGAAGAGATCGTTTCGGCCGCCGTCCAGGAGGATGTCGACGTCATCGGGCTGTCCATTATGTCCGGAGCCCACCTGCTCATCGCCGAAAAGACCATCAAACTGCTTCGAGAACAAGGCGTGGACGACAAACTAGTCATTGTCGGCGGGGTCATCCCGAACCGGGACGTCGAACGGCTCAAGGCCTTGGGTGTGGACGGCGTCTTTCCCGGGGGGACGCCCTTCGACGAATTCATCGATTTCATCAAAACCCGAACCCGGCCACAGGGTTGAAGTCTGGAGGCGGCCATGGGTGTAGCCAGATATATAAAAAACGAAAAAGACGGCATCGAGGAAGTGATTCTCCAGTCGGGGATCAAGGTCAAACCGGTCTACGGCCCGAGCGACCTGGCTGAAGCGGGTTTCGACTACCATCAGGACCTGGGCGATCCCGGCGAGTATCCTTTCACCAGGTCTCTTCATCCCCTCGGCTACCGGTCCCGGGCCTGGACCACCCGGCAATATACCGGGTTCGGCACGCCGGCCGAGACCAACGAAAGGTTCAAACTGATGATCTCCCACGGCCAGACCGGACTGAACGTGGCCTTCGATTTGCCGACCCAGATGGGTTACGATTCGGACCATCCCCGGGCCGAAGGCGAGGTGGGCCGGGTGGGCATGGCCGTGGACTCCTTGCGGGACTTCGAGATCGCCTTTGAAGGCATCCAGCTTGAGCGCATCGGCAGCGGCCTGACCATCAACGCCGTCGCTTCGGTCATGCTGGCCATGTACCAGGCCATGGCCGAAAAGATGGGCTATGACCGCCGAATCATCAGCGCCACGCCCCAGAACGACATCCTCAAGGAGATGATCGGCCGGGGGGCCTGGGTCTATCCGGTCGAACCGGCCGTGCGGCTGGTCGGCGACGTGATCGAGTACTGCCTGACCGAATTGCCCCGCTGCAACCCGGTCTCGGTCTGCGGCTACCACCTCCGCGAATCCGGGGCCGACCCGGCCCAGGAGATCGCCTACGCCTTTTGCATCGCCGACGCCTACATCGACGAAGTGGTCAGGCGCGGCCATTCGGCTGACCAGGTCGCCCAAGGCGTCACCTTCAATTTCAACATCTTCGGCAACCTGTGGGAGCAGGTGGCCAAGTTCCGGGCCGCCCGCAAGCTCTGGGCCAGGAATTTAAGGGAAAAGTACGGGATCCAGGACAAGAAGGCCCTTTTCCTGCGGGGACTCTTCGGCGGCGGCGGCTACGGTCTGACCAAGGCCGAACCGGAAAACAACATCGTCCGCAGCGCTTACTACGCCCTGGCCGCGGCCCTGGGCGGAGCCCAGACCACGGCTCTATGTTCCTACGACGAAGCCTACACCATCCCCACGCCCCATTCGGCCCTGATCTCCCTGCGCACCTGCCAGATTCTCATGGACGAAGTCGGCCTGCGGGACACGGTCGACCCCCTGGCCGGTTCGTACTTCATCGAAACTCTGACCAAGCAGATGGAAGAAAAAATCATCGAGCACATGGCCGACGTCGAAAAAATGGGCGGGATCATCGAGGCCGTGGCCCAGGGGACCATCCAGCGCCAGATCGCCCGCCAGGCCTACGAATACGAAAAAGGCCTCCAGGACGGCGCTTTTCGCAAAGTGGGCTTGAATATCCACACCGGGGCCGAGGCCCATGAAGTCGAGTTGCATGAGTACAACTGGGCATCGGCGGAAAGACAAATCGAGGCCCTCAAGCGCCTGCGCCGGGAACGTTCGGAAGCCGAAGTCAAAAGGACCTTAACCGCCCTGGAACAGGCGGCCCGCAAAGGCGAAAACGTCATGCCCGCCCTGGTCGACTGCTGCCGGGCTTACTGCACCGTCGGTCAAATGGCCGACGTCTTTAGGGACGTCTTCGGCGAATTCAGGGAACCAAGCCTGTTTTAACGATATTTCTTTTAAGGCCCACCGGCTGGGAACGCTTTGGACCCAGCGGGCTCTGCCTGCTTATTTCGATGTTCGGTCTCAGACCGCCGCTGGCCCAAATGAGGCGTAGGGGCGACCGGCCGGTCGCCCCTACCCAGATTTCCTCGCGCCCAGAATCAGCCTGGGAGCGCAATGTCCGGCAGACTCTGCCGGCCCATTTCGATGCTAGTTACCAAACCGGCGATAGACCAATACCGGGAGCCGGCCGACCATTGGGTCAGCGGCGCACAAGAGGGCCGGTGAGGAAGGGCGGGCGGCGGTTTTCAAAGATTCGATGCCGGGTGCAGGTCATGGTAACTCTCAACGAGGCGGGGCCTGGGCGCGCGGGGAACGGTTAACAACGAAAAATGCTCGTCAAGCGGAAATATCTTGACAAGAAGCGCAACATTGTATAAATTTATGTTTATATATTGTTATGTTCAATTCCAAAATAAAGGCCATAACCCACTAACATCTCGAATCATGGGCAAACCAGGCAAACAGCCGTCACAGGGTCATCCTAAATCTATTTTACAGCCTCCGGAAACGACGGCCCAAGAATCGGACCGGCTCGACAATGGCCATTTGCAAACCGCCGCCTTCCTGGCCAAAAGCTTGTCGGACCCCAATCGTCTGCGGATATTGCAGCTCATCAGCCGCGGTAAAAAATCGGTCTCCGCCATCGTCGAAGAACTGACCCTGTCCCAACCCCTGGTGTCGCATCATTTGAGAGAGCTGAAACGCTCTTTGTTGGTCAAGGTGGAACGCGACGGTCCGTTTGTCTACTATGAATTGTCGGATGCGAGGATTCTGAATGTGGTGCGGACCTTGAGCGAGGTGGCCGCGGACCTGTTGTCGGCGAGAAAGGTTTTTTAATGCAACGGAGGCAAACCAAGTCCTATGACCGAGATTTTTAAAATCGTCGCCCGTATGGACCCGGAAAAGGCGCTGGCCGAAATCACCAAGGTCCTGGGAACCCTTCTGGCGGACCTGGATAGCGAGGCGCGGGAGCGCTTTCTGATGAACCTGATCGAACAGTCCGAGGGTGACAAAGTCTCCAGCTTGGTCCACTTGTGACTGGCCGAGTGCATGGGCGAAGGTGTCGACCCAACCCAGATGTGCCAAAGCCTGGTGGACAAGGTGGCTCAGTCCAAGCAGCTTGCGGCGATCACCGATCCGGAGTTGCTGATGCTGTTCGAGGACTGGTTGGAGGAACTGGAGGCAGAGGTGCTGACGATTCTGAAAACCCAAGGCTCTTTGGAGGAAAAAGCCTTGGCCGAAGAACTCGGGCTGTCCCGCCGAGGGGCGACCTTTCTGTTTTCCAAGCTGAAGCGGGAAGGTAAATTACCCTTTAAGGATGAGTAAATATCAAGAAATTAGCGCATGGGAGGAACCATGAAGCAAATCACCATAATGCTTGGATCGTCGCCTTATAGCGGCCAGAATCTAGACACGGTGCTCGGGCTGGCCGAAGCGGCGTTAAAGAAAGGACACCGGGTCACGGTCGTGGGTTCCGGGGACGGCACTTATGGCTTTTTAAAAGGCCAAAAAGCCTCGGGCGGGCCGAACGCCGAAAAGGGTTTTTCCGATCTTATCGCCAAGGGTCTGCGGGTCGACCTTTGAGGGACGTGTTTCAGCTTCCGCGGTCTGCGGAAAGAGGAATTTATCGAAGGCGCGACGCCCGGCACCCTCAAGAGCCTGTTTCAAATTCTGGGGGAAACGGACATTCTGCTCAATGTTGCTCCGTAAAGGGAGAAGGCCATGACTAAAGATATTTTGATTGTTGTTCGCCACGGGCCGTACGGCGGCTTTCAGGCAGCCGAAGGATTACGCCACGCCAATGGGGCCTTGTCCCTGGGGTTTCGCCCCATTGTGGTGCTGGTTGATGACGGCGTCTATTTGGCCCAGGCCGGCCAGAACCCCGGCTCAAGCCAGTGGCTGGCCCTGAGCGAGACCTTTGAAGAGATCATCGCCCGGGGACTTTTCGAAAAAAAGGAGGCCCCGGCCGAATTCTACGTGGAAAACGAGTCTCTTTTGAAACGAGACTTGGCCCCGGAGGAACTGGTGGAAAATCTGGAGGTTATCGACCATCAGAAAGTTTCGGCCTTAATGGCGGCCCACCGCCTCCAGTTGATATTTTAGAGGTGTGCCCATGAAAATAGCCATTCTGCTCAAAAGCGCGCCTGGGACGGACGAAGCCGGCCGGGCCCTGCAAACGGCCGCGGACATGCTGGCCCAAGGCCACACGGTCAGCCTGTATTTGCTCCAGGAGGCCGTCCGTTTTTGCCGGACCCCTATGAAATATCCTCATTTTGCAAGCCTTCGGGAATTGATTGATAAAAACCTCGAGGTATATGTCCTGACCCATGACGCCGAGCTGCGGGGTGTCGATGCCGCCTCCGCCGGTCGGGGGATTTCGGGCGGTTCTTACGAATCTTTGGTCGATCTGCTGGAATCTTGTGACCGGGTCGTGGGCCTCCTCTGAACCCTTTCAGTTCGCATTGAAAGGCGTGACTGGTCGACCGATCTCTGGGCCGTCTGTGTCGTGGTCCAGGCCCGCGGGTCGCCCCTATCCCGCAGGACCGGAACTTCGACTTCGTTTTCCTATAGCCGAATAGTCAAAGTTTGGCCTTCTCTTTCCACCGGCAAAGTCTGGACCGGTCCCTTGGCCGGGCCTGAGACCTTGGCCCCGGAATATTCATACCTGGACTTGCTCACGCTGCAACATTCCAACTGGGGCCGACCAGGCAAGGGGTCCAGCCGCCGGCCCATGTGGGTGCATTGGTTCCGGAAAGCGTAAAAGCCGCCGTCCTCCCCCTGGACGACCAAAAGACGAAAAGGCAGGTCTCGGCCTTCCAGACGGACCGCCCCGCCTTTGACGGCCAATTCCTTGGCCTGGGCGAGGTTGACTTCCACCCGGCCGTTCGAATACCGCCAGCAGGCCTGATCCGCCGGCGGCTTGGTCCGGCAAATTCCAAAAATTCTTGAAAAAAAACCCATAATCACCTCCTTGTTCCCAGCTAGGAAAATTCGCCCCCAGTGGTCATCCCAAAACGATGACTACGAGAATAAGCTGTAATCACTGCAAAATAATATATGCTCCGCGAAGCCTCCTTTGAGTGTGTCACAGCCGGCTTGGTTTGGGAAGAGTTTTCCCTCCGAACATCGTCGCCGACTTCCAAGGAAGCGACATCACCTCCGATGGGGGCGGACTTGCTCCTTAAAAAAAGATTTTTTACTTTTTGGCAAAGATTTTGCTTCATTTCCACCCGGAAGACTTATGCCCTTTCCAGGAGAGGTGTTATGTCTCTTGAGTCTGCGAACCCGTGTCAACCGGTCCGGCCCCAGGGCCTGGAAAAGAAGTTGGAATTCCAAGTCAAGGGTCAGGGTCATGATTTTCGGGAGGCGCTGAGACGGGCCGCGGCGGGTGGACGCCGGTCCAAGGCGGCTTCATCAGCGGCCGACGAAGGATTCCAGACGGTCAAGGCCCTGGTCCAGATGCAACTGCTCGATCTTAACACCGCCCTGCTTAGAGCCCTGGGCCGGTCTTCGGCCGGAAGGACGGCCGGACCGTCTATCTTGACTGAATGGCCCGGTCTGACCGGCTGGATGGACCTGGCCGGGTTATCATCTTCCGCCGTCAACCGCCAGCCCGGCCCGGATAAAACTATGGCCGGTCCCTACGGACCGTCATTTAATCGACCGGGGAGCCAAACCTTTGACGAGATAATCGAAAACGCGGCGGCGGCTTTCGACTTGGACCCGAATCTCGTCCGGGCCGTCATCAAGACGGAATCCGGGTTTGACTCTCAGGCCGTGTCCAAAGCCGGGGCCATGGGCCTGATGCAGCTTATGCCCGAAACAGCCCAGGACCTGGGGGTTGATAATGTCTTTGATCCGGTCCAGAATATATTTGGCGGCACAAGGTATCTGAGACAGATGCTGGACCGCTATGAAGGAAATCTTGACCAAGCCCTGTCCGCTTACAATTGGGGGCCGGGCAACCTGGAGCGGTCCAGGGGCTTTCTGCCGGAGGAGACCAGGAATTACCTGGAACGCGTGAACAGATATTACAAAGAATACTCGAGCATGGACCAGGCCTAAAGAAGGAGATATGGGCCGGCGTATACAACGCCTAAAAGAAGTCCATGCTGGATTGGTCTTTCGGGACATCGTCAAAACGGGAAAAAATGACCCACTCGAACCGGGAAGTAATTAACCCGCCGGGGAACTTCCCTGAGGATGAAGCCGGGCCGCGGGAACGTAGAAATTCGGATCGTCGCGCTCGAGAGCGGCGCAAAGGCGACCGGCGGAAAGGTGAAAGACGGAGAGTCGAGAGGCGGGCCAGAGAACGCCGCCGATTCGGACGGCCGAAAAGCGGTCGGCCGCGCGGAAGTGAATCCTCGCTTGCTCATGTCTTGAGCCGGGAAGAACGGGAAACCTTCCAGCGGTTGTGGAATAAACATCACCGTGATAGCTGAAGGTCCGCGCCGGGCATGATGAGCGCCGGACGGCCTTCGCCCCCCTCGAGGTGCGCGGTTTCAGCCGTTTACTCGATCATTTTTTACTCTTTTTCCGCCTTGACCCTATAAACGTATTTAATCCAATCGTAACCATAATATCCTTCAGCGACCACCCGAAGCGGCCAGCCGTGTTTAACCGGCAGAATTTGACCGTTGACCTGATAAGCCAAAAAGACCCGGCCTGAAATGATGTCCTCCAGAGGAAAGCGGCTGGTCTTTTCCTGCCCGCCTTCGGGACCGGACAGGCTGATATGGGCGACTTCGGGCTCAAGCCGGGCCTTGTCCAGCAATTCTTTGATCGACACGCCTTTCCACAGACCGTGGTTGGCGAAATAGCCGGGGCAGATTTGAAGGACTTTGCGCTCCAAAACCGGCAGGGCCTTGAGCTGGTCATAGGAAAATTTTAGCGGCTTTTCGACCAAGCCGGTCACTTCCAGACGCCAGGTTGCCAAGTCGGCCTGGTGGTCGGTCAGACCCATGGTTCCGAATTCTTTCAAGGGCGTCAGTTCGAGGTTTCTGGTGTCCAGGGCGGCGGGGTTTTGGTCGATCAGACTGTCCCGGGATGCGCCTTTGGGCAGGACGATTTTCTTCATCGCGGCCCAGGCTTGAGCCGGATTAAAGGCCAAAGGGCTGAGGGCGCCTGCAACCAAGACCAAGGTTTTCAAAGCGTTTATGATGAACTGACGGCGTCCGGTCATTTTTAACCTCTTTTTGTTTATACGCTGACATGTGAATACATTATAGCATAGGGGCTTAATTTTCGCCCCAGCCGGCCCGGTCCGGCTGGTTTATTTCGGGGCGGAGATTTGACTTTATCGGAGAACTATATTACTACATTGAGGGCTTAAGGCCCAAAACCGAACAGGGAGAGTGACAGGAATGGCCAACGTAGTGATAGTGGGCGCCCAATGGGGTGACGAGGGCAAAGGCAAGGTCGTGGACCTGCTGACCAAGAATGCTTCCCTGGTCGTCCGCTTTCAAGGCGGAAACAACGCCGGACATACCCTGGTCGTCCGCGGAGATAAATTCATCGTCCATCTGATTCCTTCGGGCATCCTCCATCCCGGCAAAAAGAGCCTGATCGGCAACGGCGTGGTCGTGGACCCTGAGGTCCTGATCGAAGAAATCGAGGGGCTGCGGGCCCGAGGGGTCCGCATCGATCCGGACAACCTGGCCATCAGCGAAAGGGCTCATCTGATCATGCCTTACCATAAGGCCTTGGACTTGGCCCGGGAAACCAAAAAAGGCAAAAGAAAAATCGGGACGACCGGCCGGGGCATCGGTCCTTGCTACGAGGACAAGGTGGCCCGCTGCGGGCTCAGGGCCGTGGACCTGCTCGACCGAAAGAGCTTTTTGGCCAAGATTGGGGCCGTGCTCGAAGAAAAAAACTTTTTATTGGAAAAATTTTTTGGAGTCGAGCCCGTCAACCGCACCAAACTGGCTCGGGCCGCTTCGAAGTGGGCCGACAAGTTGGGACCTTTCATCGCCAACGGCGCCGATTTGATCGATCAAGCCGTCAGCCGGAACCAAAATATCCTCTTCGAAGGGGCCCAGGGCACTCACCTGGACGTGGATCACGGCACCTATCCCTACGTGACCAGCTCCAATCCGGTGGCCGGAACGGTCTGCGCCGGGGCCGGCCTGGGCCCAAGGCGGGTCAGCAGCGTCGTCGGCCTGGTCAAGGCTTATACGACCAGAGTCGGCGCCGGACCTTTTCCTACCGAACTCCAGGAGGAGATCGGCCTGCACCTGCGGGAGCGAGGCCAGGAATACGGGTCGACGACCGGACGTCCCCGGCGATGCGGCTGGCTGGACGCCGTGGTCTTGAAGGAAAGCGTCCGTCTCAACAGCCTGGACTTTTTGGCCCTGACCAAGCTGGACGTGCTCAGCGGATTGAAGGAAATCCAAATCTGCGTGGCTTATGATTTGGACGGTCAAAGAATCGACTACGTTCCGGCCGATATCCAGGCGATGGAACGCTGCCGGCCGATTTATGAAACCTGGCCCGGGTGGTCGGCGGATATTTCCGGGGCCAAAAAATTGTCCCATCTGCCCCCAGAGGCCCGCAGCTATGTCGAGCGGATCGCCGCCTTGACCGGTGTGCCTCTCGCTCTTGTTTCCGTGGGTTCAGAGCGCGATCAGACGATTGTTCTGGCTGATCCCTTTGAAAGCCGTTAAGAATGGGGTGAGCGCCTGATCGAATATCGCTCTTCGCCGGACAACTCCGGATACCGGACCTGGACATCAGGCCTTCCTGACATTGATCCCTACTTTGGTCTTGCGAATCCTTAAGGTGTCGTCAGGATTAAAGCCCAATTCTTGGACCAGTCCCCGGGGCAAAACCAGACTGCCTCTTTTGTTGACCTTTAAATCCTTAGGCCAAACAAACTCAAGGTCCTCGGCCGCATTTTCCCAAGAAGGACGAGCCGACCTCTTTCGCGGTCGGCCGGGTTTCCGCTTGGTCCGCTCCAGGCCGAAACTGTTCATGGTGTCTATACTCAACCGGCCTGATTCCACCGCTTCAATTATCTTGGAGGTATCTATTTTTCTTCTTCTAGGCATGAAGCCTCCTTGAACAGCCATTATCCCGGAACATGCGGTTTTTTCAAGCAGAAACGGCCTGAAAACAAACCCGACGGCTTTTCCGAGACGCCTTCAGCCGCTACAATATTATATCCCTCACCGCCCTCTTGGTTCCACGGCAGTCGGGCGATTTCGGCTTGAATCGCATAGATATAGAAAACAATCGGTCGGCTTACTCAGGCCGGATGGTGAGCCTGATAAGCAACCGTTGTCAAGCCGTGAGGTTGTCAGCGCGCCGTGATGAAAAATATCGCCCGCTTGGCCCGTCTCCCTTAGGGCATGTTTTAATTACATCAATCAAAGAGAAACAATCAACAGTTACGTTAAATTATTTCGGTCTATTTTGCGAGTGCGATTATAAAGAACCCTTTTTCGGACTTGGGCTCTTTTTTTCCGCCGTTTATAAGGATATATTTACCGCCCCGGAGACGTCCGGGCCGACGGCCTCTTGGAATCATTATCTTCGGGCGGCTTTTAACATATCCCCAACTAAAAAGTAAACCCGGTTAAAAATTTTTTCCAGATCGATTCGGGCGGGTTGAAAAGATTTCACCTTTTATCCAATAACGGCACTTTTATAGTTTACACCGATAAATTGTGGCCTTCAACGGTGAATAACTGCGGGTGGATTATTATTTAAGCTGGTTTAAGCAGGCTTTTCCTGGTCGGGCCGGGCTTTTTCTCCCGGGCTTCGGTCGCCGATGCGGGAGAGAATGATGTAGCGGTAAATATAGACCGAGACCGGCACGCCGAGCAGAACCCCCCATAGCCCGAAAAGGGTATGCCCGATATAGAGGATAATCAACGTAAGCACGGGGTTGATCTTCATGACCGCCGAAATGATGTTGGGGTTGAGGATATAAGCCTCGACGGTATGAACGAAGACGATCATGGTCAAGGCCCAAAACATCAAGACCGGTCCGCCGCTGTTGATGGCCACTAAGAGGATAGGCACGGAGGAAATAAAAGTGCCCAGGACGGGAATCAGTCCGGCGAAAAAGACCATGGTGGAAAGAAGGATGAGGGGCTTGATATTTAAAATCCAAAGACCTATGGCTGTAAGAATTGTGTTGACGCAGGCGATCATAATCTGGGCCTGGAAGTTGGCCCCGACCACCAAAGCGAATCGAATCACGCTGGCCGCCGTCTCTTCGTAGACCTCTTTCATTCGACTCCGGCTCAAGGCCAGGACAGCGGCTTTCAACCGGGGGTAATCGAAAAGGATCAAAAAACTAAAAAGCACGCCTAAAAGGAACCAGGAAAAATAGTGAGTCAGGCGGTTAAGCGAGGTCAGGGAGATTTCCAGCAGCTTGTCCTGGCTGGTACCCAGGAGGTTCTCCAAGGTCAGGCTTTGCTGAATCCTTTCGGTCAGGGGTTCGAGCTGGGGTTGCTGGGCGGTAATTTGGCCCAGGCTTTCTCTCAATTTTTCCAAGGTCTGAGGAACCTGTTTCAAGAAAGCGGTGGACTCGTTGACTACTTTAGGCCCGATGGAGGAAAGGGTGGTGATGACCACGGCCAGAAAAACGGCGTAAATGATCACGGTCCACAGCCGCCGGGGCAGCCGGGTCCAACGGCTGAGTCTTTCGATCAGGTTGTTGAAGATGAAGCACAGGATGAAAGTCAGAAAGACCAAGCCGAACAGACGGCGGACCAGATAAAGCAAAAGGAAAAAAACGGTCCAGATAAAGACTCGTTTGTTGGTGGCGACGAAATTCTGCAGGTCGAAGTTCATGGCCGGACCGGGCGGAAGGGTGGCTTCAAATTTATTCCTTGAAAGCGGGGACGATCAGGCTTCCGTCTTCAGCCACGGCGTTGGATTGGGGGAAATCCAGCCGACCCAATTGGTGGATCAATCTGGCGGCTCGGTTTTGGGGGTCCAGGACCGGAGGCCGGTCGTAGGCCTGAAAAAAGGAGAGCACCCGGCCGCCGACCAGACGTCCGCTAGGCTCCAGATCGGCCAGGAGCAGAGGGGCCAGCCCGGCGTCGCCCTTGACGCTGATGCCGCGGCCCGTGCAGAAGTTGCCCAGGGAATAAGCGATCAGGCGGCCCCGATAGACTTCCATAGCCCTAGGCACATGGGGGCCGTGGCCCACAACCAAGTCCGCACCGGCTTCGATCACGGCTCGTGAAAATTTGACCACCTCGCCCCTGGGTTCGCCGTAAAAGTATTCCATGGCCCGGGGCGTTCTGGCCGCGCCTTCACCTTCGGCCCCGCCGTGAAAAGAGACAATGACCAAGTCGTTGTCTTTCGACAGACCGGAAACGAGACGAACCGCGCCCGGAATATCCATGAGCCAGTGGCTGTGGGCCGAGCTGTGGAAAGCGACCATAACCGCCTTCGTCCCCCGGATGTTCAGTCTGGCCAAGGTCCCGGGCGGACCGGAATAACCCAGACCGTATCGGGCCAGAGTCGCCATGGTCATTTGCCTGGCCTCCGGGCCGTAGTCGTTGATATGATTATTGGCGATGGACACTACATTGAATCCGGCCTCGGCCAGATACCGGGCGTAGTGCGGCGGGGTCCGGAAACAGTAATTTTTTTCCCCATCCGCGACTTTGGTCGGCTCGCCGCTATCGGCCAACGTGCCTTCGTGGTTGCAGAAGACCACGTCGCCTTGTCTCAAATATGGTGCCGCTTCGGTGAAAAGACTCGCGCCCCCGTCGGCCGGCAGCAGGTTCTCCGTGCCCATCATCACGTCGCCCACCGCCGCCACCCGGACCACTTCGCGTCCGGCCCCCTCCGAAGCAGCCCAAGCGGACCGAATCGGCATCAGCCCGATGACCATCGCCAGGATGACCAGGACGATCTTGAGGCCGGGCCCGGTCCAACCGGCGCAGCCCTCAGGACCGGCCCCTGATTTCTTTTTCCCGCTCATATCTTTTATCGCTTTTCCGGCACAATTCCCAGATCACGCACTGGGGGCGGAACTTGCAGTAGGTGCATGGGTCGGTGCAGGCCTCGCACTCATCCAGACATTCCTGACAATAGCCCATATCCATTTTGAAGCACTGAATAATGGCCTGACGGTCAGGATGCTTGACGCATTTTTCTCCCACTTGCTCCGGTCTCCTTTTAAAAGTTGGATCAGCCCCCAGGCCGACCGATTAAAAATATTGTTATCAGTTTAGCCCGTCCCGGTCAACGGCTCAATGTCACCCGGATTTTTCCGGTCCTCGAAGAACAAGTATGTTAAAATAACTCCAAATGACCGACCGGAAAGTATTTTCGGCCAAAACAGCGGCGGCCCTGATAATCCTGACCTTGGCCCTCCGCTCAGGTCCGGCCGCGGCTGATTGCCGCTGGCCCGAGGTCCTCGACGGTTCGCCCAAACGCTCCGCCCATCTGCACCAGGCCCGGACCATCGGACTGGAGCGGGCCGCCGCCGAATTACTGCGCAAACACCAGGCCCTGGCCCGCTGCCTGCCCGCCCAGGAGTTCTTCGACTATTTCGCCTCGGCGGCCCTGGTCATCGGCCGCTACGGCCGTCGAGACTGCCGCTGGTCCGGGTTCGGACCCGGTTCGGACAGCCGCAACGAACACCTCCGGACGGCCAGAGCCTTGGGACGCTCCGGTCTGACCGGCGAGTTCGCCCGTCGAGTGGACTTGCTGGCCGGCTGTTTGGACCAGGAAGAGTTCGCTCAGTTCTATGCCGATCTGTCTCTGGTCCAGGCCGAATACGGGGCGCAAAGGTGAACCGAAGGCCTAATCGGTCCGGGCAAAGACCTGGGCCGAGTCGAAATCCGGCCGGTAAGTCTCGGCCGAAGTCAATTCCTGGATAAAAACGTTCTCCAGACCCAGTTCCACGGCCAGTTCCACGGCTTGGTCATACTCGGCCTGGGTCAGCGGCCGAGCCAGTTCCGGGAAACAGTCCGGTTCTCGGGCGGTCCGAAAAGCCGGAAAATATTGAGCCATCAGGCTCAGCCAGACTTCGGGCCCGAATTCGGCCTTCAGCCGGGGCAAGACCAGATCGGTCCCGGCCAAGTTATGGGGCAAGACCAAATGCCTGATCAAGAGGCCCCGCACGGCCGAACCGTCGGCGTCGATTTCTAGAGACCCGACTTGGCGGAACATTTCCTTCAAGGCCGTTTTATTGACCGCCGGGTAATCGTCCGCCCCGGAATAACGAAGCGCGGCCCCACCGTCGGCGTACTTGCAGTCCGGCAAGTAAACGTCCACCAAACCCTCCAGCAGCTTCAAGGCCGCCAGGCTGTCATAACCCCCGGTGTTATAGACCAGGGGCAGACTCAATCCTTGGCCCCAGGCCAGGGCCAGGGCTTCGATGATCTGAGGGACCCAGGGCGTGGGCGAGACCAGATTGAGGTTGTGGGCGCCCTGGGCTTGGAGGTCCAGCATCAGGCCGGCCAACTCGGAAGTGGTGATGGTTTCACCTAGATTGTCCTGGGAAATCCGGTAGTTTTGGCAAAAGATACAGGATAGAGGACAGCCGGAGAAAAAAATGGCGCCCGAACCCCTGGTCCCGGAGATGGGCGGCTCTTCTCCGTAATGAAGCAGGTGTGCGGCTGTTTTGACTTCCAGGCCCGCCCCGCACCGGCCTGTTTCTCCGCCCAGCCGGTCGGCTCCGCAGCCGCGGCCGCAAAGCCGACAGCGTTTCAACACGGTCCGGGCCTTCCTGACCCGCCGGGTCAAGGCCTCAAGGTCGGTCTTCCGCCGCAAGCTGATACTTTTATTTCCAGCCAAGCAGTCTTTAAAAATCGATCTTGGAGAGGCCTTCCGTCAGCCCGTCTTTAAGGGCTTTCTCGCCCAAAGCCTTTATTTGGTCGTAAATTTCCCTGAGGGGCCGGCCGGTTTCCCGGGCCGCCCGGCGGCAGGCTTCATACTCCGGGATGACTTCGATCTCCGCCCCCCTTTTAATTACCTTGACCGAGACCTCGCCCCAAGGGCCGGCCAGGGTCCGGACGGCCCGGGCCAAAGCCTGACGCTGAACCGGATAGGTTCTGACCCCCAGGGTGGTCGTTTCCGCCAGGACGATCTCCAGGAGGGCCTGGACCCGGCCGGGCCGGGCCAGAAAAGCGAGCTGGACCCCGGGGCGGCCTTTTTTCATCTGGATCGGGGTCAGCCAGACGTCCAGGGCCTCGGCCTCCAGCAGGCGGTCCATCAGGTAGGGCAGGACTTCCGGATTCATGTCGTCCAGGTTGGTCTCGCCGACGATCAAGTGCTCCACCGTTGTTTCGACGGCCGACCGGCCCAGAACCAGGCGGAGGATGTTGGGCCGGTCGGGCAAGTCTCGGCTGCCAGCCCCTCGGCCCACCTTGGTGATGGTCATGGCCGGCCAGGGGCCGAAATCCGAAGCCAGAGCGGTCAGGATGGCCGCGCCGGTGGGAGTGACCAGTTCGGCCTGGAGGCCGGTCCCGTAAACGGGCGCGTTTTCCAGCAAGGCCAGGGCGCCCGGTGCAGGCAGAGGCAGACGGCCGTGGGCCGTCTCCACCCAGCCCGCGCCCAAAGGCAGCGGCGAAACATAAAGGCGTTCCAACCCGAAGTATTCCCAAGCCACCGCCGCCCCGACGATGTCCACGATGGAGTCGACCGCGCCGACTTCGTGGAAGTGGACCCGCTCCGGGTCCAGGCCGTGCATCCGGCCTTCGGCTTCGGCCAGGCGGGCGAAAACGGCCAGGGCTTTCTCTTTGACCAGGGGCGAGAGGGCGCTTCGGCCGATCAAGTCCCGGATGTCCGACCAATGGCGGTGCCGGTCCTGACTCCGGACCTTCACCACCAGCCGCCTGGCCGCCAGCCCCTGCCTCTTTTCCATGCCCGCGTCCAGATCATATCCGCCCAGGTCAAGCTTGGCCAACTCCCCCTTCAGGCGGTCCAAGGGCAGCCCCAGGTCCAGGAAGGCAGCCAGGATCATGTCCCCGCTGGCTCCAGAGGGGCAATCGGCATAACATATTATCGTCATTGATAATTTCTCCGTCAGGCCGTCGGGGTTCGGCTTTCCCGCCCGGCCCGGCCCCGGTCTTTTTTCGGCCGCTGGACCGGGGTCTTCTTGCCCTGGGCTGGTTCGGCCGGTTTGGGAAAGACGTAATCGAGAAATTGATCCATGTCGCTGACGCGGAAGAATTGTAGGCGTTTTCTGACCCGGGCCGGGATTTCAGACAGGTCCTTGGCGTTCTGTTCCGGAATGATGATCTGCTTGATGCCGCCCCGGAGAGCGGCCAGGGCCTTTTCTCTCAAGCCGCCGATGGCCAAAATTTTTCCGCGCAAGGTGATCTCGCCGGTCATGGCGATGTTTTTCGAGATCGGCCGTCGGGCCAGAGCCGAAATCAGGGCCGCGGCCATGGTCACCCCGGCTGAGGGGCCGTCCTTGGGAATGGCCCCGGCCGGGACGTGGACGTGGATGTCGAGGTTTTCATAGAAGTCTTCGCCGATATTCAACTTTTTGGCCCGGGCCCGGGCGAAGCTCAGAGCGGCCTGGGCGCTCTCCCTCATCACTTCGCCCAACTGCCCGGTCAGGGTCAGGTTGCCTTTGCCGGGCATGGTCGTGGCCTCGATATAAAGCAGATCGCCGCCGGCTTCGGTCCAGGCCAGGCCGGTGGCCACCCCGATCTCGCCCTCCTCCCGGCCGGGTTCGGGTAAAAATTCCGGGACGCCGAGGTACTTATGGAGGTTGGCCGGGGTGATTTTAAAAGGACCCTTTTCACCTTCGGCGATACGCCGGGCGACCTTGCGGCAGATGGCCGCCAGCTTTCGCTCCAAGTTTCGTAAACCGGCTTCCTGGGTGTATTCGGCGATGATTTTTAAAATGGTTTTACCCGAGAGGGACATGGCCCCGCCCGGAAGGCCGTGCTCTTTGAATTGCCTGGGCAAAAGGTATTTTTTGGCGATCTGAAGCTTTTCATCTTCAGTGTATCCAGACAGACGGATGATTTCCATCCGATCTTCCAGGGCCTGGGGGATGGGATCGATCAGGTTGGCCGTAGTGATGAACATGACTTTGGACAGATCGAAAGGCAGATTGAGGTAGTGATCGGAAAAGGCGTGATTCTGCTCGGGGTCCAAAACCTCCAGCAAGGCCGCGGCCGGATCGCCCCGAAAATCCGCCCCGATCTTGTCCACTTCATCCATCATGAAAACCGGGTTGTTGGTCCCGGCGTTCTTAAGGCCCTGGAGAATCCGCCCGGGCAAGGCCCCGATGTAAGTCCGCCGGTGACCCCGGATTTCGGCCTCGTCCCGCACCCCGCCCAGGGAAATCCTGGTGAACTTACGGCCCAGGGCCCGGGCAATGGATTGACCGAGCGAGGTCTTGCCCACGCCGGGCGGACCGACGAAGCACAGGATCGGACCTTTCATCTTTTTGTTCAGTTTGCGCACGGCCAGGTATTCCAGGATGCGCTCCTTGACCTTTTCCAGATCGTAATGGTCCTCATCCAAAACCTTTTTAGCCAACTTGATGTCCAGGCGGTCCCGGGTGCTCTTGGACCAAGGCAGATCGACCAGCCAGTCCAGGTAAGTCCGAATCAGGGTCGCCTCGGCCGCATCCGGATGCATCTGTTCGAGTCGGGAGAGCTGTTTAAGGGCCTCTTTCTCCGCCTCGGGAGACATCCGGGCTCGGGCTATTTTGTCCCGGAAAACGACCGTTTCTTCGCCGCGGTCATCCATGTCCCCCAGTTCGCGCTTGATGGCCCGCATCTGTTCCCGCAGAAAATATTCGCGCTGGGTCCGGTCCATCTCCTCCTTGGCCTCGGACTGAATCTGGGCCTGGACGGTCGAAACCTTGAACTCTTTGTCCAGGTATTCGTTGACCAAAGCCAGGCGGTCGACCGGGTCCAACGTCTCGAGAATGTTCTGGGATTCGGCTATTTTGAACCTGAGGTTCGAAGCGACCAGGTCGGCCATTCGGCCCGGGTCGTCAATGCTGTGGAGGATGGCGATCACGTCCGAAGAAAGCAGGCCGCGCAGGGACAGAATCTTTTCGGTCTGGTCCCTGACGTTGCGCATCAGGGCTTCGACCTCGACGGTGATTTCCGGATTCTCAAATTCAGGCAGTCTTTCCAAAACAACTTTGTACATGGGGGCCCGGCTCAGAAACTCCTTGATCCTGGCCTTGGCCAGACCTTGAATCAGCACCTTCAAGCGGCCGTCCGGCAGCTTGAACATGCGCATGATCATGGCCACCGTCCCGACGGGGTAAATGTCTTGGGGGTCGGGATTTTCAATGGTCTGATCTTTCTGAGTGGCCACCAAAATGAGCCGGTTCCGGACCATGGCCTCATCAACGGCCGCGACCGAAGCCTCGCGGCCGACGAATAAAGGCAAAATCATATTGGAAAAAACGATTACATCCCGGACCACCAGCAGGGGCAGTTGATCGGGGATGAATATTTCGGTCTGCTCCCCAGACCTGTCATCAGCATCAAATCGTCGTTTAGACATCTGCTTGGCCTTTCTCTCCAACCCAGCCTAGGTGATACAGAGGGGATGTTCAAAGACGGAGCCGGGGTCTGTCATTTAATTCACGGAGATTATTTGTCTTTCTAATTTATCTCCCAGGGCGCTCACTCCGCCGGCCAGGCCTTGGCGGGCCGGCTGTTTCCAGGCCCAGATCTGAGCGGTCAGCATGCCGGCCAGCATCAAACCGGCCCCGAAAACCGCCCGGAAGCTCATGATTTCCCCCAGAATCAGCCAACCCGAGAGCCCGGCGAACACGGCTTCGAGCTGCATGATGATGGCCGCGTGAGCCGGGGGCGAATCTTTCTGGCCGAGGACCTGGAGGGTGAAACCAATCCCCACAGACATAACGCTGCCCCAAAGTATGGGGACTCGGGCCGCCCAGAGGGCCGGCAGGGAAAAGTCCTCGGTGAAGGCGGCGATCGTCAGGCTCAAAAACGAGCAGACCGCGGCCTGGCCGCAGGCCAAAACGTACGGGTTCATTCGGGGCGAAAGCCAGCCCAGCACCAGGATGTGCCCGGCCCAGGCGAAAGCGCAGACCAGGACCAGGGCGTCGCCCGGGGCCAGGGAGAAACCCTCGGTCACGCTCATGAAGTACAGCCCCACAGCGGCCAGGGGCGCGCCGATCCAGACCCCCAGACCCGGCCGCTGGCTCCAGAACAACCCCAAAATGGGCACGATGATCACGTACAGCCCGGTGATGAACCCGGCCTTGCCCGCGGTGGTGTAAACCAAGCCGGCTTGCTGGAAATTGATGCCGGCGGCCATGGCCAGGCCGGCCAAAACCCCGCCCCAAACGACGATCCACTTGCCGCCGGGCCTGAAAGGCCTTAAAGAGTCGAGCTTGTAACCACGCCAGGCCAGAGGCGCCAAAAACAGAGCCCCCAAGGCGAATCTGACGCCGCTGTAAGTGAAGGGCCCCAGGTGGTCCATCCCCGCCCGCTGGGCCACGAAAGTCACCCCCCAGACCAAGGCGGCCAGAAACAGAAAGATATTGGCTTTGAAGACCTTCTTCTCCATATTAATCCGCGACCGCCCTAAGCGGCCAGAATGGCACTCTATCCGTCAAACCAGGATTTTTCAATACGATTGACCGTCAACCCGCCCGAATCAGCCATAAATTTTTTATGTTATCACAAAAATACACTTAAATCATCAAAAAGTGGATTGATGGCGTAATCATTCAGTTATCGGCGGTCTGGATTCCCGCTGGCGAGGCTGTGTCGTAATTCCGAAAATCGAGGACCCCCCATGTTCCCAGGTTCCGCCTGGGAACACCCTGTCTTTGAGGCTCCGCCTCATTGAGGGTTAACGAGGACCCGGGTCCGACCTCGGCCCAACAACGGCGGGGAACTGAACATCGAAATAAGCCGGCAGCGTTTGCTAGGCAGCGCGTCCCCAGGCGGAGCCTGGGAACGAGAATCAAGATTGGCTTTTCACAACCTTAAAGAGGGCCCGGCCGACCGCCGACGCTCGGCCAGTTGTAGTAAGGTCAACCTCTTTTGTGCTAATTTCTTCTTGGCGGTCATGCTCGTCTCCATCGACGCCTCCACGGCAAGAAGACGAGATAGTATACCGGGCAGCATGAACACCAAAACTCTCATAACACCTGGACCAAAAAGTGGGGGCTTGACAATGGTTCAACTCGGTTGCATCGTCATCCTGCTGAGGCATTTTTGAGACGGCTTCTAATTAATACATTCTACCTAATACAAATAGCAACTACGTATTCATAGAGGTATTTTTTTCTTCTTGTATAAACAGTGGCTTCCGTTTTCCTCCTGTGAATTTAATCTTTAATTCACATTCCTTTCATGCCAATCTGTGAACCTCTTGATTGTACCTTCTTCTAATACTCTTGGCGAGTCCACTGGTAGCCCCAGCTCTTCCTTGACTTTCCTTGCTAAAACTCTATGAGTCGGTGGATATAGTTGATATTTTAGGACTAATACAAATCCTCCCGCTTGATTTACCTCATAAATCCATGTTTTGGGCATCATTCTTACCACAAAGACCGGCCTAACCTCCAAGTGTAAACATAGTTCTATCTTTGTACGTAATTCTCCTTGATCCATATATCCCAATCGGTTTTTAACTTCAACCCCATATATAGCTGAATTTTTTTGAAAAATGAAATCAAGGTCGTGGTTTGTCTTTGTCCAATTCTTTCCGCCAAATGAATTTGTATTTCTTCCCAGTTGAACGAATTGAGTTCGCGCAAAGCCTTCAAGAACCATCATCTCTCCATGCCAACCCAATGCCCGGCCAATTTCTGGATTTGTATACTCATTAAGTAAATCAATCAGCGCTTTGGCTTTTCTTTTGTAATAACGATATGTTGGATGCCAATACAGTTTCGTTCTGCTACCAATCGACAATTCTCTCGTTTCTGATTTTATAACACCCTCTTCCTCTAGTTCACGAAGTGCTCGGTTTGTAATCCAGTGAAAGAACTCACCCTCATTTATTACTTCGACTTGTCTTGAAAAAAACACCGCTTCCCTATTTTTGTCAAACAATTCGAATATTTTATTTTTTGCTTGCTCTTGGGCAGGGTCGGATTTCTCCTCTTCATATTCTTCGTGTAATTCTTCCCAGTAGTAGTCATCATCAAAAATCATCATAATTTCTTAAACAATTCCAAGGTTTGGCTGGCCCGGACAACGTCCGGGTCCGCCGTAAGGCGGACCAGAGGTCTGGAGGTGAATTCGATAGGGTCGCCCATGGACTTTTCCGCCGAGACAGTCGTTGCTCCAAGGGTCTTGTCCTTCGGGACCCGGTCCCGGGCCGGGCGGGTCCGGAAGGCCCCAAGAAAAAAATATTGAAATATATATGTTTTCCGAAGTAATGCCGCTTGGGTTCCTTTTCTCTTTCCAAATCTAGGCCCACCACCCTGAGCATGGAAACACTGCCCCCTCTTTTTTTTGCGAGCAAGACCGCCTCCCCTTGGCGGAATCGAGAAAAAGACCCTTCCCGAAAAGGATTATAGGCGGTGCGGGGTGGAGGGGCAAGCGAAATACAAAAGATGAAAGTAATCCTTCAGTAAACGGCGGCGGAGATATTTCAGCCCTCACCCCGCCCTCTCCCAGAGGGAGAGGGAGCTGATGGCAAGCCTTGGCTCAGTGGGACAAAATCCATTTGAGGGGCTCTCTATTTTTCCCTCTCCACCATTTTTGGGGGAGAGGGCAAGGGTGAGGGGGAGCCACCGTTCGCTGAAGGATTAAATCTGAAATCGGTCAAGTTGCCGGCCGTCGAGCCTGGGGCCGGGTTGTTCAGGCGAAACGGCGAAGATGGGAAGAGGGCGGCTTAAAGGTGTTCCGGTTCGCGCCCAGGCCTTTACTCGGTCCGGGCCGGAAAAATGGGAGTAAAAAATAAAGGTTAGACGACCTTATTGACCGTTTGCCCTCTGGCCTCGGCTTCGGCCGCAGCTTGAGCTTCGGCCCTGGCCCGGGCCGCATCTTCGGCTTCCCTTTGTCTTTCGGCTTGCTCCCGAGCGATCCTTTCGGCCTCATTCCTTTCCCTCTCGGCCCGTCGTGCTTCTTCCCGTTGCTGCTCGGCGGCGGCCGCCGCGGCCTCGCTGGCCTGAACGCCGGATACTTCAGTCATCACTTGATCCTCCTTAAGAGTTTTTATACTGCCAACTCTGCCCATCGTCAGAGAGAGAAGACGTGGACCAAACCTTCGAGCCGATGAAGGCCGCGCAGTTCATTCTTGGTCAGTCCGGCCAAATCGTCCCTGACCCGCTGCAACACCTGCTCGGCTTCATTCAGATCTCCGGGGGTGGTCGGAGCGGAGGCCCGCTGATTTTCCAGGGAGAGGCGTTTGACCAGGTCCGTGGTCTCACTCCTTGGAACAACGGAAGCTCCGGAGCCTTCATTAGGCTCCATGGCTGGTTTACGCTCGACCCGCCGGCTTAGTCCCTCTTTTTGTCCCTGAATCAGAGTCAAGTAAGGATGAATCTTCATGAACCCACCTTAATAAGTAAAAAATACCGGTTCAAACCGAGACCGACAAGATCAGGCCCGTCCTTAAGGCCTCAATAGATCGAGATGAATTTTGATACCCCAGGGCGAGCGGCGGCTCAATCCGGCTGAATTTCAACAGATTGCGGCTTAAAACCTCATCCAAGAGCCCTTCGACTTTGGTGAAGAAACCGTCTTCGCCGCTCAGGACTTGGTAAACATATTCAGGCCGGCCTTCCAAGGCCTGGGCATACTTGTCCGCAAGCATCAACCGCCCGTCGCCCGCGGGCAGCAGTCCGATGTCTTTCAGCCGGCGCAGATGGGCGTCCGTTTCGGTCATGATATCCAGAAGTATGGTGGTCTTGATGTCCCGCCGGTGCTTTTTCAAAAAAGACAGGTAATCATTAAGTTGACTTATCAGGTCTTGGGTTTGACTGACCAGGGGGGCCAGCCCCTCTTTCACCTTTATCGTTTCATTTGGTCCGGTCGGCTGGAGGAGGCCCAAGGTTAATCCGGCTTCATCCAAAGTCAGTTCATTGGTTTCGGCGTAATAGGCTTGGTGGTTGAAATGGACCTGGGCCGGAGCCGCGGCCGGTCCGGACTGATCGAGTTTGAGCTTTTCCACCAAGTCGCCGGAGGCGTCGGTCAAGGCGAAAGTGACTTGCCGTCCGGGCCATTTGGACCTGACGGTCAAAGCGGCTTTTTCGACCGGAAGATTATTCTCGCCAGGTTCCATAGTGGTGATCACTTCGGCTTCCAACCGCTCGTCAGCGGCCATGATTTGACGGCCGATTTTGTGCAGCAGGTCCAGATTATCGTCCTGACCGCGACCTGAACGGACCACCTCGACCGCCACCTGGGTCGTTTCGCCGTTCACCTCCAAGTCGAATATATACTCCCCTTGATGGAAAGGCGGCTCATCAAGGCTGTTCAGCTTAAGGCTGGTGTTGGTCTGGCCCAAGGCTAACTGTTTCACCTGGACATGGTAGAGGCCAGTCGGCGCGCCGTCTTCGGCTCCGGCCGTGACTTTGTCCGGCGCGCTGGACTCGGCCGTCCGGAATAAAGCCAAGTTGGAGCGGTTCGGCAAAGAAAACAGCCTGAATCCTTCCGCCAATCGGGTCGTCTGGGTGCGGAGTTCCTGCAGTATGGCTTCCTGTCTGTTTTTCCGGGACACCTCCTGCCAAGTCTGCCCGGGTCGAAAAGGTAGAGCCGGTTCCAGTTCGGACCGGACCGCGGAAACAAATTCGAAACCATAATAACTGCGGGCCACGCCCCCGGGCCAAACCGCCAAAGGCGCGGATAAAGCGGCTGCCGCGAATGACATTTTCACCTCTTGCCGACCGTTCCAGTCCTACCGCGGTCAGGGGCGCTCAATGAGCCAAACTCATCCCTTGAGCGGTGACCCGTTTGGCCGAAAAGGCCAAAGCAAAGGGCTCCGGTTTCCGGAGAAACTGGTGCCTCGTATTTCTTTTCGGCAGGAATTTCTCGAAACTTTAAATTTTTTTACCTTGGGCGCTGAAAATTTTTTCGAGGTTTTGGTGGTTTGACTTGAAAGCCGCCGGGGAGTCAGGTCCGGGACGGGCGGCTAGAGAATATTTTCTTCGAGCAGGGCCAAAATCCGGTTCCTGGTCCGGTAATCCAGGCCCGGACCGTTTAAAAGTATGACAAAAGACAACGGCGCTCCTTGCTCCGGCAGCAGGTACCCGGCCAGGCTTTTAACGTCGGACAAAGTGCCGGTTTTGAACCGAGCCGGCCCTTCGGCCGGGAGCAAGTGCCGATAAGGAGAGAAAAATCGGAGCACTTCGATCATCTGAGCCGCCGAGACCTTGGTCCGCCGCGACAGTCCCGAGCCCTCTTCGATATGAAAGGGCTCGATCCCGCGGGCCGCCAGATAATCGGCGACAACCCGGCGGGATTTTTCGGGATCAGCCGGCGGGCCGAATCTTTCCGCCCCCATGGTCAGAAAGATTTGATTGGCCATGAAATTATTGGAATATTCGAACATTTGCGAAAGAAGCCAGCAAAGGTCCCGGTTCGAACGATGCCGGTGCAACAGCGGCAGACCGGCCGAATCATGGGCGGCCGGACGTACTTGGCCTTTGACCGCCACTCCGGCTTCTTCCAAAAAGCACTTCAGCAACTCTCCGGCATAGACCAGGCAGACTTCCGGGCTTTCAGCCAGATTAAAGCGGACCTTGCCCCGGGCCCGGTTCTGCGAAGCCAATTTCCTGGCCAGATCGGTCAAGGGCGTCTGGGGTTCGGCCGAAGATATTCGTTGATCCGGACCGACTTGGACATGGATGGTGTTGAAATTGACGCACAAAGCGCCGTTATAAGCGTCATAAGGGTTCAAGCTGCGGCTGGTCCCGTCCAAAACCAGCCCTTCCTGAAAAAAACTATTGTCCAGCAAGATATTATTAATTTGTTTCAAGCCTTTGGATCGCAGGGTCCGAGCCAGGCCGGCCAGCTCCTCGGAAACGAGGTAAGGATCGCCTCGTCCGATCACGTAAAGGTCGTTTTGGGGGGAAAGCCGGAAATCGGTGATGAAGCGGTAATCAGGTCCCAACACATCCAAGGCCGCGGCGGCGGTGACGATTTTTAAGGTGGAGGCCGGGATTTTCGGCTGTTCCGGATGGTGGGAAAAGAGAACCTTTCCGACGGCGTCCTTGACCAGCACGGCCCCGGCCGGGGCCATCTGCCGGACTCGGTCGGCCCAATCGCTGCTTAGGGCCGCCGACGGCCCGGCCAGCATGAGCCAGATGACGGCCATGACGGCTAAAAAATTTTTACAGTGAAAAATAGTCATCATCACCTGACCGGCGGGTAAAATTTTTTGGCGGGGCATAAAGTTTTTTGACGCCGTCGGCCGCCCCTTTTGAAGGTTGAAAGCACGGGGCCGCCTGAATTTGACCGACCTCTTTTGAAATTGAGGCCAAACCAGCCCCGTTCCGGCTGGTTGGCCGCCGGTTCGATTTTTCGGCTGATGGAATCCATTTTCTTGACGGCTTGGCAAAGGTTTTGCTTAATAAATAACCGGTTCTTGAAAGTTCGTGATACAGAAACCGCCGTCAGGCCGAAAATGGAAACGGCAGTTCTTCACGGCTTTACAGGAGCCAAAAGGAAAGAATACCTACACACCCCAAGCACAAAGTGCCTCACTTTATCACTTCATTATCACCCTCCCTCTCGCCGGGGCCAACCCCAGGCCCCGGCGCCTTTTTTAAAATTTCGTCAAACTTTGAACAATATATTGCTTCTTATTGCTCAATATTTTGATCTCTGGTTTAAATTCCGAAACCGTCCCGGCCAATAAAAAAGCCTTCAGAATTCAAGCCTGCATCTTTTTCAGCAGCCAGGCCATGTTTTGGCCCAAGGTCTTCATAGTCCGGAGGCCTTCGGCGTCGTTGTTGACCTCGCCTTCATTGCGGCCGATCCCGATGTTCCAATAGCTGGAGCCCACAACGATCATCTGGGCGATCAGGAAAAAGTGGTTGAGGGAATTGAAGGCGTGGATGCCGCCGGCCCGGCGCACGGCCACGACCCCGGCTCCGACTTTGCGTTTGAGCAGGTGGCCGTTGGCCAGGTTGACCAGGCCGGCCCGTTCGATCAGGGCCTTCATCCAGCCGTTTACATCGCAGAAATAGGTCGGGGAGCCCAGGATAATCCCGTCGGCTTCCCACATTTTGGGGAGATACTCATTGAGGGCGTCCTGGTGGTAAGCGCATTTTTTATCTTTGTTTTCGAAACATTTATAACAGGCCAGGCAGCCCTGGATGGGCCGGCCGCCGACCTGGACCAGTTCCGTTTCAATGCCCTCGTTTTTCAGTTCCTCCAGCACCTGATTCAACAAGATGGATGTGTTGCCTTTGGGGCGGGGACTGCCGTTAAAAGCGACCACCTTCATGACCGACCTCCTTGGTGGAAATCAAATTTGATTATCCCGGTGAACATCGGGGCCAAAGTAACATGGCCGCGCTTTTCAGGCAATACTATTGCCGGGTGGGCCGAGCTGGTCGAGGCCGACCGCGCGAAGGGCAAATCTTTGACCGCCGGCCGATTTATTGATATGCTACCAAACAGGCCATAAATCATAGAGAATTGGCGGAGGCTTTAAATATTTCGACAGGGCGAGAGGTGGTTTCGTGGCGGGGTTCAAGACGGATATAGTCCACAAGCTTTTCGGCCACCGGCTCGAACAGGCCGACATCAAAAGAGTTCTGGGCGGCCTGAGCGATAAGGACCGGGAAGAGTTCTTAGACAAGATTTCCGATCTTCTCGGCAAACTTATGGCCCTGCTCGAAGTCTCCAACCGGACTTCCGACACCCTTTCCCTGAACACTCTCCTCCAGCGTATGATGGAGATCACTTCCGAAGTGACCCGCGCCGAAAGGAGCACCCTGTTTCTCAACGATGAAGAGACCGGGGACCTTTTTTCCCGGGTGGCCCAGGGGGACCTGACCACTGAGATAAGGTTTCCCAATAACCTGGGCATCGCCGGCCAGATATTTACTTCGCAAAAGGCGGAGATCATTCCCGACGCCTACGCCGATCCCAGATTCAATCAGGAAGTGGACAAAAAGACCGGATACCGGACCAGGAACATCCTGTGCGTCCCCCTGCGGACTCTCGAGGACAAGGTCATCGGCGTGACCCAGGTCTTGAATAAAAAAGAAGGGGCGTTCTCTCAGGAAGACCTGTCCCTGCTCGAAGCCATAACTTCCCAGGCGGCTTCAGCCCTGCTCAACGCCCAGCTCTACGAACAGGTGGCCCGGGCCAAGGAAGAAGAACGTCTGTTGCTCGAAGTGACCACGGCCCTGTCTTCGGAGCTGCGCCTGGTCCCTCTCCTGGCCAAAATCATGGACACGACCAAGGACCTGCTCAACGCCGACCGCTGCACCCTGTTCATGTACGACCAGAAGACCGGGGAGCTTTGGTCCCAGGTGGCCCAGGGGCTGGACAGTTACCAAATCAGGTTCCCCGCCCGGCTGGGCATAGCGGGCACCGTGTTCACCACCGGTGAAACAATAAACATCCCCGAGGCTTACGCCGACGCTCGCTTCAACCCCGAAGTGGACAAAAAGACCGGGTACCGGACCAGGTCCATCCTCTGCCAACCGGTCCGGAACAAGAACGGCCGGACCATCGGGGTGACCCAGGTCCTCAACAAAAAAGGCGGCCCCTTTACTTCGACCGACGAAAGACGGCTGCGGGCCTTTTCCTCCCAGGCCTCAGTGGCCATCGAGAACGCCCAGCTTTTCGATGAAGTCCTGAATATGAAGAACTACAACGAGAGCATCCTGGAGAGCATGAGCAACGGGGTGATCTCGCTGGACGCGGACAAGAAGATCGTCAAATGCAACACAGCTTCTTTGCACATCCTCCGGGCGGATTCGGTCGGTTTGACCGGGACCGCGGCCGAGGTGTTTTTCGCCGGCGAGAACCGCTGGGTCATAGACAGCATCGACAAGGTCATGGCGACCAGGACCATCGACCTGAAGATGGATGCGGACCTGGTCCTGACCGACGGGGCCCGAGTCTCGCTCAACCTGACCGCCGTGCCCTTGATCGACGTCAAACAGGAACTGATCGGCTCCCTGCTGGTCTTGGAAGACATCACCAAGGAAAAAAGGCTCAAAGGGACCATGGCCCGATACATGACCAGGGAGGTGGCGGAAAAACTTTTGGAAAGCGGAGAGGATGTTTTAGGCGGGCAGACTCAGGAGGCCACGGTCCTGTTTTCCGACATCCGCAGCTTCACCACCATCGCCGAACAGATAGGCCCCCAGGCCACCGTGATCATGCTCAATGATTATTTCAGCATCATGGTCGACATCATCTTCCGCTACGGCGGCATTTTGGACAAATACATCGGCGACGCCATCATGGCCGTCTTCGGCGTGCCCTTCAACACGGCCGACGATCCGGACCACGCCGTCAAGGCGGCCGTGGAAATGATGCGGGCCCTCCAGGATTTCAACCGCAAAAGGCGGCAGGAAGGCCAAAGGCCTCTGGACATCGGTGTCGGCCTGAACACCGACGAAATACTCTCCGGCAACATCGGCTCCATGAAAAGGATGGACTATACGGTCATCGGCGACGGGGTCAACCTGGCCTCGCGTCTGGAAGGGGCCAACAAATATTACGGGACCAACATCCTGGCCAGCGAATTCACGTTCCGCAAACTCAAGGAAAAGTACATCGTCCGGGAAGTCGACCTGATCCGGGTCAAGGGCAAGACCAAACCGGTGGGTGTGTATGAAATACTAGACCATCATGAGGTCGAATCGCGGTCTTTTCTGCATGACCTGCTTGGCCTTTATCAGGAGGGTCTGCGATGTTATCGGGCCCGGAATTGGCCTAAAGCTCTGGAGATGTTCAAACGGGCCTTAGACCTCAACCACGATGATCGACCATGCCGAATCTATCTGGAAAGATGCCGTCATTATCTGGAGACGCCGGCCCCGGCCGATTGGGACGGGGTCTGGATCATGGAGAGCAAATGATCGGCTCATATCGCTCTGTATGGTCTTGGCGGCCGGAAGAGGGATAATATTTATTGAGACTTTTACATCAAACCATCCTGGAGAGGGGACTAGCCATGAAAATAATCGCCTGGACTGTGCTAATGGCCTTGATCGCCGCTCCACTTTGGGCCGGTTCTTTGGAAATAACCACCACGGACCGGAGCGGCCAAACGACCAAGACCAAAAAAATCTATCCCGATGATGGTTCGAAACCCAAGGGAGCGGAAGGACCGCCGCCTTCTGGTTCGGGCGGCCGCCCCGGAGCCATCCAGTCGCCTTACCGGATTTCTCCGGGGTCCGCTCCAGTCGATAAAACCAAGGACTTGTTCCAACTAACCGATAAAATGCTCAGGGAAATGGACAAGGGCATGGATTCGGCGGTGGAAGAGTTCAAAAAGGACGCTGAAAAGGTCGAATAATCGGGGCGCACTGAAAAGACCGGACGGTCGGGTCCCCGCCCCAGTGGAACGTGTATTGTTTAATCTCTAATCACCCCGCCCAAGCAAGCCGCCGAAAAATGAGGTTGGGGATGACCGGCCGCTTATGGCCGGTGGGGAAAGAAAATAGACCATGACACCTTCTAATTCCGAGGTGCAAGACCAGGATTCTCTAAAGTCCAAACTCGGGGCCCTTCTTTTTCTGGCTGGGATATTTTTTCTCAATTTTTTGGCCCGGTTCATCCCGGCCCCCTTGATGCCGACCATCGAAAAGGACCTGGGTATCACCCACGGGCAGGCCGGTTCCTTGTTTTTAATGATCTACATCGGCTATTCCATCACTCTGGTCGGCGCGGGCTTCATCTCGGCCCGGGTGGGCCATCGCGCCACCATCATCATGTCGGCCCTGGCCCTGGGCGGCGCGGTGTTGCTGGTCAGTATAAGCGGTTCACTGGCCGGCATCAGGGCCGGTCTGATTGTTCTGGGCGGGGCGGCCGGCATCTATCTGCCTTCCGGCCTGGCCACTATTACCGCCGTGATCAGTCCGAAGCATTGGGGCAAGGCTATGGCCGTCCATGAACTGGCCCCCAATCTCAGCATGCTCCTGGCCCCGGTTTTGGCTGAGGCCCTGCTCGGCCTGTTGTCCTGGCGCGGCATCCTGGCTATGGTCGGAGCGGCCTCGGTGCTGAGCGGATTGGCCTTTATCCGCTTCGGACCGGGCCGGGGATTACGTGGTCAAGCCCCCGGACCGAGCGACATCAAAAACCTGCTTAAGCTTCCCTCCATCTATTTGATGGTCGGCATCACCTCTTTAGGCATCGCCGGCAGCGCGGCCGTCTATTCCATGCTGCCTCTATACATGGTGGCTGAAAGGGGCCTGGACCGGGCCTGGGCCAACACCTTTCTGGCCCTGTCGAGGATTTCCAGTCTGTTCATGTCTTTCGCCTCAGGCTGGGCCACCGACCGCTTTGGGGCGATTCGAACTCTGACCCTGGTCATGTCGGCCACCGCCCTGGCCACCATTCTCCTGGCTGTCCTGCCGGGCTCCGGGTCCATCGTGATGATCTTCCTTCAGGCCGCCCTTTCCGCCTGCTTTTTCCCGCCGGCCTTGGCCGCCTTATCCCTGTTCGCTCCGCCGCATCTTCGCAGTGTGGCCGTGTCCCTGACCATACCGCCCGGGATACTGATCGGCATCGGACTCATGCCGGTCGGCATCGGCTTTATGGGGGACATCGGAGCTTTTGATTGCGGCCTGATTTTGACCGGGGTCCTGATATTGGTCGGCCCGGTCCTGGTGCGTTTTCTTCGATTGGAAAGAGGCTGACATGGATTATCAAACGTGGAAAGAAATATTGCAGAACGAACGATTGCCGGCGGTAGTGGTTGATTTGGAGGCCTTTGACCGCAACGTGGCCCGGGCGGGCGCCGTCGTCCAACAAAGCGGCTGCGGTCAGACCTTGCGCCTGGCCGCCAAATCCTTGCGGGTCCCGGACTTGATCGGTCGGGTTTTGAAATTCGGCCGGCCTTACCAGGGTTTGATGTGTTTTTCCGCGGAAGAAGCCTTGTTTTTAAGTTCCCGGGGGTTTGACGACTTTCTGGTGGCCTACCCCACGGTTCAGAGGTCTGATTTAAAAGCGCTCCGGGAACTGCACGCCTCAGGCCGATCGGTCAAACTGGTGGTCGATTCCCTGGACGGCGTCAAAGCCGCGGCCGAGGCCATGACCGGCACGGCCAAGCCGTTGCCGCTGGTGCTGGAGGTGGACATGTCTCTGCGCCTTTTGGGCGGCCGGGTCCATCTGGGAGTCCGCCGGAGCCCGATCCGGACGCCCGGCGAGGCGGTCCGTTTTTTTCAAAAAACCCAACAATATCCAAACGTGGGCCTCATCGGGGTGATGGGCTACGAGGCCCAAACAGCCGGGGTGGGCGACCGTAGCCCTTTTCATAAATTTCTCAATCCGATCATAGCGTTAATCAGGTCCAGGTCAGTCTCTCTGGCCGCGGACCGGCGGGCCAAGGTCGCCGAAGCCTTCAACCTTCGGGGACTCCCCCTCGAACTATTCAACGGCGGAGGCACCGGCAGCCTGAACTATTCGACCAAGGAGCCTTGGCTGACCGAAGTTACGGCCGGCTCAGCCTTCCTCTGTCCCCATCTGTTCGATTATTATTCCAATATCAAGTTTGAACCGGCCTGTTTTTTCGCCCTCCAGGCGGTGCGCACCTCAGACCCGAACTTCATCACTTGTCAGGGCGGAGGATATATAGCCTCCGGCCAGCCCGGCTGGGACAAGACGCCGGCGCCTTACCTGCCGAAGGGTTTGAAGCTGGTCGGCACGGAAGGCTGCGGCGAGGTCCAGACGCCGCTTAAAGTCCCGCCGGGCCTCCGCCTGAGTCCGGGCGACCCGGTCCTCTTCCGTCACGCCAAAGCCGGGGAATTGGCCGAAAGATTCAAGGAATATCTGCTAGTTTCCAAAGGCAGGATCGTCAGTCGGGTCCCCACTTACCGCGGTCTGGGCCTTTGTTTTTTCTAAAACCGCTTCAGGACCTCAGATCGTCCAAGTAGACGCTGACTTCATAACCAAGCACTTCGAGGGAACTCGGTCCGGTATAATCCTCTCCGGTCTGACCCGAATAATACAAGGACATGACCAGCCCTTTAAGGCCCAGGCGGGCCAGTCTCAGGAGAGCGCCGAGCGGGCCGGCGATGTTTTGACCTCGTTCGAGCAACCGGACCAACAGGACCAAAAAAGACCCTGGGAGCAAGCGAAACAGAGCCAGGAGCATTTTTAAATCCCGCCGGTCCGTATCTGGCAGATAAGCCAGGACCCGGTCGGCCTGCCGGGCGCAGCTGCAGGCCGAAAACGAGGGCAGGTCCTGATCGCCGGGGATGAAAGCGTCGCCGATCTTGTCAAGCCCCCGCAACTGGTTTGCGGTGAGATGCCTGGTGGAGGTCTTCATGGCCTTCCTCCGGACAGGATGCGCCGACCGGCCCGATGGCTCAGGGCCAGGACGGAAAGGCAGGGATTGATGCCCGGGGCCGAGGGAAAGATGCTGGAATCGGCCACGTAAATGTTCGGATGGTCGTGCAGTTGGAAATCCGGATTGACCACGGAGTCGGCCGGATGGACGCCTATGGCGCAGCCGCCCATAAGGTGCAGACCGAAACCCTGGGGGCAGGTGATGACCCGGGCGGCTCCGGCCGCTTGAAACATCTCTTGGACCAGCCCCAGGCCTTCTTTTATTTTTCTTCGGTCCGAAGCGGTCAAGGGCTTGTGGATGACCAGGCGGCCTTGTTTGCTCAAGCGGATTTCACCGACAGGGTCCTCACGGACGCAGACTTCCATACAGGCCAAATACCTGTACTTTTTCATCAGGTCCTGGTGTTGCTTCCCGAAGCCCGGAAGCAGCAAAGCCGTGGCCCCGGGCGGGGCGAAGACGTTTTCGAATTTATAACCGGCCCGCCTCAAGGCCGGATCGTCCGACTTGACCGCTTGGAAAGGCCCTTTATGGGCGTCGACCGGTTCGGGAAAAACAGCATAGGTCATAAACTGGGGATGGCAGCAAAAACCTTTGCCCAGCCTGGGGCTGGTTTTGAGGGTCGTCGACCGGAGCAGGATGCCGGTGGAACCCAAGGCCCCGGCGGCCAGGACCGCTTTGGCCGCCGTAATTTCAACTTTTTCGCCTCGTTGAAAGCCTTGAACGATGACTTTGTCCCGCCGGTCCGCCAACGAATATATTTCAAACTCGGTCTCGATTTTCAGGCCGTTGGCTTTAGCCTGTCGGATCGTGGTCACCAGGGCGCTTTGTTTGGAATCACGCGGACAGCCGCCCAGACAGACCAAACAATCCGAACCGTGCTCATGGGCGCAATCCCTTTCAGCCCGGCGCAGCTGGCTCCATTTGAGCCCGCGTTCTTCCAAGGCCCGGATGAAGATTTTGGCGTTACGACGGTGATACTTTTCCGGGATGGTCTTGACTTCGGCCATCTTTTCGGCTGCATCGTAATCAGGAGCCATGGTGGCGGAAGTGAAAAACGATACGCCGGAGCGCTGACGCCATTCCTCAAAGACCAGGTCGTCGAAACGGTCAAAAAGGGCCTGATTGACTACCGTTGATCCGCCCAGGCATTTGCCCCGCAGGAAACCCAGCCTGGCGTCGGCGCTGAATTCCAGCCCGCCGCCCCAGAACATTTGCGTGGAATAATCAAGTTCATGGCCTGGAAAGGTCGCGGCCTCGAAGGCTCGGCCGGCCTCGATCAAGACGCAGGCGGCTCCGGCCGCGGTCAAATCATAAGCCAGACGGCCGCCGGCCGCCCCCGAACCGATTATGGCGAAGTCATACATGGCCGGCTCCGGCAGTCATCTTGCCCGGTCTCCCCGACAATTCGTTGTTTTCATGATAATACAACACCGGCGACCAAAGGTAAACGCGGTCTTCTAGATAAAAAACGGCTGAAATCCTCCAGGCCGCCTTGCCGTAAGGCACGACCAGGGAGCAGCGGTTCAAGTCATGTGAAACGGGGGAAAGCGACTCCCCGCCATAACGCCCCTGGTTAGAAAAGCTTTTGAAAATAGGAGAGAAAGTAGCCGCCGGCCACGGCCGAACCGATCACGCCGGCCACGTTGGCTCCCATGGCATGCATCAGGAGATAGTTCTTCTTGTTCTCCTGGTGGCCCAGATGATGGACGATCCGGGCGCTCATGGGCACGGCTGAGACGCCGGCCGCACCGAGCATGGGGTTGAAGGGCTCCTTGGACAGCCAACTCATGATTTTGCCCAGGAGCACGCCGCCGGCCGTGCCCACGGCGAAGGCGGCCAGCCCCAGGAAAAGGACCATAAGGGTCCGGCCGTGCAGGACTTTCTCCGCCGGCATCGAAGCGCCGATCCCCAGCATGAGCAGGATGGTGATGATGTTGATCAGTTCGTTCTGGGCGGTGTTGGACAGTCGATCGACCACCCCGCTTTCCCTGAATAGGTTGCCCAGGAAAAGCATGCCCACCAGGGGGGCGCTCTTAGGGATCATCAAGATAATGATGATGGAGGCGTAAATGGGGAAGAGAATCTTTTCAGTTTTGGAGACGGGGCGGAGCATGGGTTTCATCTGGAGTTGGCGCTCTTTTTTCGAGGTCAAGGCGCGGATGATCGGGGGCTGGATAATGGCGACCATGGCCATGTAAGAATAGGCGGCCGTGGCCGTGATGCCCAGGATGTCCGGGGCCAGCAGGCCGGTGGTGTAGATGGTGGTCGGGCCGTCGGCCCCGCCGATGATGCCGATGGAGCAGGCTTCTTTGATGTTGAAGCCCAGCCAGATGGCCCCGGCGAAGGAAGAATAGATGCCGATCTGGGCGGCCGCGCCCAACAAGAAGGCCCGGGGGTTGGCGATCAACGGTCCGAAGTCGGTCAAGGCTCCGATGCCGAAGAAGATGAACTGGGGCAGCAGGGTCCAGGTGTACAGGCCGTACTTCAAGATGATGCCCAGGACGCCGGCCATGCCCGGCCCCAGCTCCGGCGAAGGCTGGGTGGTCAGCCCGGTCAGTGGCAGGTTGGCCAGAAACATGCCCGCGCCGATGGGCAAGAGTTCGTACGGCTCCCATTCTTTCTTGATCGCCAGATAGATGAAACCCAGACCCACCAGGATCATGAGCGCCTGGCCCAGGGTCAGGGAAGCAAAACCCATCTTGATCCCGAACATGATCTTATCCTTTTTCTGCTTTTTCGGCCGCCGCCTTCTTCTTGGCGGTGGTCTGGATGATCCGGCCGACCAGCCAGGTCAGGACGGCCAAGAGGCTCATGATGAAAAAAACCAGGAGAAGACCGTTGCCGATAATGGCCACGGCTTCGGGCCACATATTGTACCTGACCTGGTACCAAACCAATCCGTATTTACCGCTCCCGGCCGACTCCATCACCACCGTTTCCACGGAATCGGGATGCGTGTCAAAGCGGGTTTCGAAGACGGCGACCAGATAGTCCCCTTCTGGCAAATCAGCGAATTTGGACGTTTTTTCTACTTTGATCAGGCGGCGGGACTGAGCCCGGCCGATGGACTCCCGCTCGGAAATCATCCGACCGTGCCAAGACTCACGGCTTTCCAGTTTTTGGAAACCCGGGCTGGTCAGTTCATAAGATTCTTTGAGTCGGCCTTGATCCAGCAGGTTGAAAAGTTCCTGGCACAGCCCTTCCGCGGCCGGCGGCAGATTGGACGTCTGACCAAAGACCGGGCTGTAAAAGACGAACACCCAGGCCATAACCAGGCAGCCCCAAAATACTCTGCGCAGCATCATCTTACTTTTCACGAAGGCCGGTTCTCCTTTGGAAACGGCTCCCCTCATTTACAAATATAAAATTAAAGACGCCTGAAACCTCTCTTTTGGAAACGTTTCAGGCGCGGCTTCCACCTGGCAAGTATGGGGAGGTTGAAAGCGGGCCCGGTTTTACTCCAGGACCATAATTACGCCCTCGGCCTCGATAGCCTCCCCTTCCTTGACCTTGATCTCTTTGACCGTGCCGTCAGTCGTGCTGACCACCGGGATTTCCATCTTCATGGCTTCCAATATGGCCACCTCGTCGTCTTCGCTGACGGAGTCGCCGACCTTGACCAGAATCTTCCATATTTTGCCGCTCATGGGCGCTGTTATCTCAGCCACTGATAGTCCTCCTCAAAATTCAGAATTCTTAAAAATTTTTCGTTCCGCTTCCCTCGAATACGCCGCCTTTATTTCCCAACAAGCGGAACACTATTGCGTAAGTTGGGTTAAAACCTTTCTTTAATCGAGATTCACTTGTTTTGTCAAGCCAAAAGACAGTTTGCCGGGAACCGTTCGCTGAACAGGGGCATTTCCCGCCGCATTCAGCCTAACCGACGGAATCGGAATTAATTTTTATTCAAATATGATCCATATACAGTGATCTATATCAAAAATTGCCACATGATATTGTAGGGTCGTCCTGCCTTTTCGGATGACGACACAGAGTATTTCATATTAATTACTCATATTTAGAGCCATGATCTCCGCGCAGGCCGGAATCCGGGCACCGTTGACTAAGGCTTATTGCGGCTCTAAGCCTGCCAGCCTCTCGGCCGTCTCGGCAACCCCGCTTGAAGCGGGATCGGGGCCACCCGTGTTAGGCCGGGCCTCAGGTTTGAAGCCCTTGATAATCATGGGCAGGGCGCCCATGCCGCCTCCGCGGCGGCCGGCTCGGATAGACAGAAATATGGCGGAAAACTCCGCCATTTACGGAAGGATTACCGCGCCTTTAAAAATTTCGTTGACTTTTTAATCTTTTTATAATATGAAAGATGTTCTCAAGCTCAAGCAAGCCAAATTTTCTGAGGGGATAAGGTGATGAATGTGTTAGGGAAGAAAATCACAATCCTCCTGCTTCCCCAAGGTTCCCGTCGCATAAAAAGGTTATCCATTCCTTCAAGCCTGCCCTTTTTTCTCACGATTATCGGGCTGACCCTTTTTTTGGGCCTGTTGGCTTTTACCTTGTATACCTGTTGGCAAAACAGCCACTTGAAGGGCCAAGCCGCGGAGCTTAAACGGCTGAGGGAAAAGGCGGCTCAGCAAAATGTGCAAATATATGCCTTTGCCGACAAAATCAGGCTCCTGGAAGAGGAGATGAACAAGCTTCGGCACTTCGATCAAAAATTGAGGGCCATGACCAATAAGGGGCCCCTGCTCCAAAAAGCCGGTTTGCTGGGAACGGGTGGTTCTGAGAGTGAAGTTTCCGGTCCGAAGAACCGTCTCCAGGCCGGGACGGAAGATTTAATCCGACAAATGCATCGGGACGTGGAACGGCTTCTGGCCGAGGCCAGCGTTCAAGAGTTGAGCCAGCAGGAGTTAGCCAAGATCCTTGAGGACTCCAAGTCGATTATGGCCTCGGCCCCGACGGTCTGGCCGGTCAGCGGCAGCCTGACTTCCGGATTTGGTTATCGCTCGTCTCCTTTTACCGGGCGGGCTGAGTTTCACCGGGGGATTGACATTGTTGCTCCGGTGGGCGCACCGATCAAGGCCCCGGCCGAGGGGATCGTTTTGTCCATCGAATGGAGCTCAGGGTACGGCTGGATTCTTTCCATCAATCACGGTTACGGCGTGGTGACCCGGTACGCCCATTTGGCTCAAGCCTATGTAGAACCAGGTCAGCGGGTCCGCCGGGGTCAAAGAATAGCCGCAGTCGGCCGCTCGGGACGAACCACCGGAGCCCACCTGCATTACGAGATCATCCTCAACGGCATTCCCATCAATCCCATGCGTTTCCTGGCCGCCAAAGACTGATCCCCTGGTTTACGGACAATCGGACTTTGTGGTATAATTTGATCGGCTGGTCCCCGGTAAGCCTCTTATCGGGGTTTTGATTTTTTTCCCCGAAAGTCGAATTATTATGTTTGGACAATTGTTGAAAAAAGTAGTCGGGAGCAAAAACGAACGCGAGTTGAAGCGTCTGGCCCCGATTGTGGACCAAGTCCGGTCTTTTGAACCGGAAATGCGCCGCCTGTCCGACGAAGAGCTCCGGGCCAAAACCGGACTTTTCAAGGAAAGGCTTGAACGGGGAGACTCACTGGAAGACATCCTGCCCGAGGCCTTCGCCGTGGTGCGAGAAGCTTCGGTGCGGACTTTGGGGCAACGCCATTTTGATGTCCAGGTCATGGGCGGCATCGTCCTCCATGAAGGCAAAATCGCTGAAATGAAGACCGGCGAAGGCAAAACCCTGGCCGCAACCATGCCCGTTTACCTCAACGCCCTGACCGGCCGCGGGGTTCACGTGGTGACGGTCAACGATTATCTGGCTAAACGCGACGCCGAATGGATGGGGGAGATTTACCATTTCCTCGGCCTTGCCGTCGGGGTCATCGTCCACGGCCTGGACGACCAGCAACGGCGGCAGGCCTACCAAGCCGACGTAACCTACGGCACGAACAACGAGTTCGGTTTTGATTATCTTCGGGACAACATGAAGTTTTCCCTGCATGATTACGTCCAGCGCGAGTATAATTTCGCCATCGTCGACGAGGTGGACTCGATTCTCATCGACGAGGCCCGTACGCCCTTGATCATCTCAGGCCCGGCCGAAGAATCCACGGACCTCTATTACCGGCTCAATCGGGTCATCCCCAAATTGAAAAGCGGCACGGATTATTCGGTGGATGAAAAGAGCCGCACCGCGGTCTTGACGGAAGAAGGCGTGGCCCGGGCCGAAAAAATCCTGTCCATCGACAATCTGTATGATCCTAAGTACATGGAAGTCCTGCATCACCTCAACCAGGCCCTCAAGGCTCACGCCTTGTTCAAAAAGGACGTGGACTATATCGTCAAGGAGGGCCAAGTCATCATTGTCGACGAATTCACCGGACGGCTTATGCCGGGCCGGCGTTATTCCGACGGCTTGCACCAGGCCCTCGAGGCCAAGGAAGGGGTCAAGATTGAAAACGAAAACCAGACCCTGGCTTCCATCACCTTTCAAAATTTCTTCCGGATGTATGACAAATTGGCCGGCATGACCGGCACGGCCGATACTGAAGCGGCCGAGTTCGCCAAGATTTACAAGCTGGACGTGGTGGTCATTCCGACCCATAAAGAGATGATCCGGACGGACCATTCGGATGTGGTCTATCGGACGGAACGGGAAAAATTTGACGCGGTGATCGAGGAGATTGAAGAGTTGCACCGGATAGGACGCCCCGTACTGGTCGGGACCATATCCATAGAAAAGTCGGAGTTTTTGAGCAAACGGCTCAAGGCCATGGGCATCCCCCATCAGGTCCTTAACGCCAAACACCACGAACAGGAAGCCCAAATCGTGGCCCAGGCCGGCCAGAAAGGGGCGGTGACCATCTCCACCAACATGGCCGGACGAGGCACGGACATCGTCCTGGGTCCGGGCGTGGCCGAACTGGGCGGCCTGCACATCCTGGGCACCGAGCGGCACGAAGCCCGCCGGATCGACAACCAGCTCCGCGGAAGGTCCGGCCGCCAGGGCGACCCCGGTTCATCAAGGTTTTACCTGTCCCTTGAAGACGACCTTTTGCGCATCTTCGGCTCGGAAAGGATCAGCGGTCTCATGGGCCGCTTAGGCCTGGAAGAAGGCGAACCGATCGAACACAATCTCATTTCCAGGGCCATCGAGAACGCCCAGGCCAAGGTCGAGGGCCACAATTTCGACATCCGCAAACACCTCTTGGAATACGACGACGTGATGAATCAGCAGCGGGGGGTGATTTACGGCCAGCGGCGGAATATTTTGGCCGGGGAGAACCTGCGGGAAGAAATCTTCGGCATGATCGAGGACTTGATCGATAATATTGTAGAAACCTACACCGACGAGAAGACTTATCCGGAAGAATGGGACTTGCGCGGTCTGTCCGATCAGGCCTTCAAGATTTTCGGCTTTCGTCTGAACACCGACCAGACCGAGGACCTTTCACGGGACGGACTCAAGGAAATCCTCCAGGAAAAGGCTGTGGCCGCTTATGAACAGAAGGAGCGGGAATGGGGGCCCCAGATCATGCAGGACCTGGAGCGCTTCATCCTGCTCCAGTCTTTAGACGGCCAATGGAAAGATCATCTCCTGTCCATGGACCACCTCCGGGAAGGCATCGGTCTGAGGGGTTACGGCCAGCGGGACCCCCTCCGGGAATATCAGCGCGAGGGCTTCGAGATGTTCGCCGACATGGTCGAGCGCATCAAAGAAGAGTCCATCACCATGCTCTTCCATATTCGACTGCAAAAAGAAGAAGACCTTCAGGCGGTGGCCCCGAAGGAGCAGGAGATGTATCTTTCCCACGGCGGCGATGGAGACGGCAAGCCTCAGCCGGTGAAAAGAAGCGATAAAAAGGTCGGCCGCAACGACCCCTGCCCCTGCGGCAGCGGTAAAAAGTACAAGAAGTGCTGCGGGTTGAACGCCTGAATCGCTTTCAGCCCATATTCAAACCAGGCGAAAGGGAAGGATAGTCGCGATGAAAGTTCCGGGCTTTAAGGCGGCGGCCGTGGGGGCTGATTTACGGTATCGGGGCCGACTGGACCTGGGCCTGATTGTGGCCGACACGGTGGCGGATGCGGCCGGCGTGTTCACCCGGAACCGGGTCCAGGCCGCACCGGTGCTTTGGTCAAAAGAAAAGGCGGTTCAAGGCCGGGCCCGGGCCGTGCTGGTCAACAGCGGCCAGGCCAACGCCTGCACCGGGCCGGAAGGTCTGGAAACGGCCCGGCGTTCCGCTCAAGCCGTAGCCGCCCGGCTGAACTGTTCACCCGACGAAGTTCTGCTGGCTTCCACCGGCGTGATCGGCCAGCCTTTGAACATCGCCGGAATTGAAAAAGCCCTGCCCGCCTTGGTTTCCGGGCTGGATGAAGAAAACCTGCCCTTAGTCGCCCAGGCCATGATGACCACGGACACCAAACCGAAAATCATTCAGGCTCAAGGCCGAATCCAAGGCCGACCCTTTACCGTGGTCGGCCTGGCCAAGGGTGCGGGCATGATCTGTCCGGACATGGCCACCATGCTCTCATTTATCCTGACCGACGCCAAAGTCAACGCTCCGTTATTGCAAGTTATTTTGCAAAAGGCCGCAGAAAAGACCTTTAACCGGATCACCGTGGACGGCGACACTTCCACCAACGACTGCGTCCTGGCCTTGGCCGGCGGTCCGGCTGCCCGCCCGGTCTTGGACTCGGACGACTCGCCGGGCCGGGAAAACTTCGAACAGGTCCTGACCGGGGTCATGGCCGAACTGGCCAGGATGATCGCGGCCGATGGGGAAGGGGCCACCAAGCTGGTCCGGGTGGTCGTGTCCGGAGCGACCGACGAGTCCCAGGCCAAGGCCGCGGCCATGACCGTGGCCAATTCGCCTCTGGTCAAAACGGCCTGGTTCGGCCAGGACGCCAACTGGGGCCGGATTATGGGCGCTTTGGGCCGCAGCGGGGCCGTTTTTGATCCGAATCGGGTGGATATTTTTGTCGATGATGCGCCTCTGGTTAAAAACGGCCTGGACGCCGGCCAAGAGGCGGCCGCGGCGGCGGTGATGCACCGGCCCGAGTTTTCGGTCAAGATTGAGTTGGGGGCCGGAACGGCCTCGGCCGAGGTGCTGACCTGCGACCTTTCCATCGATTACGTCAAGATCAACGCCGATTACCGTTCCTGAATCCGGGACGGATGCTCAAAGCTATTATCAGAAAAAGCGCCTCAAGACCCGAGACGATCCGATTCAAGCCGGGCTGAGCGGGTCTGTGTCATCCGGCAGGACCACGGTCCTGTTTCGGCCGCCTTGCTTGGCCTTATAAAGGGCTTCGTCAGCCCTTTTGATAAAAGTTTCCCCCGATTCACCGTGAATGTACTCCGTGGCCCCGAAACTGGCCGTGAATTGATGACCGTTACCCAAAATGTCAAGGCCGGACAAAGACAGGCGAATTCGTTCAGCCAGGTTCGACGCTTGCCCGGCGTTGGTGTAAGGCAATAATAAGGAGAAATTCTTCCCCGCCGAAACGGACAGCCAGGTCTTCTTTTCGACACGAGCCTTGAAGGACCGAAGCGAAGGACTGCAGCACCTTGTCGCCGGCGTCGTGTCCGTAAATGTCGTTGACTGCCTTGAATTTATCCAGATCAGTCATGATGATGGACAAGGGCGAGCCATGACGGTTGGCCTGGGAAAGTTCTGTCGCCAATTGTTCCGAAAAATATCGCCGGTTGGCCAGGTTGGTCAAAGGGTCGATCCGACTGAGCTTTTCGATCCTTTCATTGGCCTTTTCCAGGGCCGCGTTCTTCTGTCGCAGCTCCCTGGTCATATTGGCGATCTGATTGGTCAAAACGGCCATATGTTCGATTATTTCATTTTCGGTCCGCCCCAAGTGCTCTCCGATAATGACCCACCCTGGTTCGACCGGATAGACATGAACTTGAAGATATTGTTCATGAACCCGGTCTTTAACCAATAAAGACCCGGGCTGTGCCGATTCTTCGAGGATTAAGTTCTGAACCGATTCTCCTGAAGGTAAAGACAGGTAATCATCCAGATTACGGCCGGTGAACCTCTCGAATGAGCTCCATTCTTCTCGGGCCGTTCTATTGCCGTCGAGAATCTCCAAGTGGTGATCGCAAAACAAGAGCACGGTATTCCGGGTGTGGTTGAAAAATTGCTTCCACACCTCCGGATAACGGCTGATCCAGTTTTCGGCGGCCACGTTCATTCGTTCAACTCCAGCTCCTGGCCAACTCCACCGCTTCGGCGCAATTGGAGGCGTAACCGTCGGCTCCGGTCATCGGCCATAGTTCCGGCAAATGGTAGAAAACCAGACCGCCGACCATTATTTTGGTTTGTGACATCTCGGGATGGCTTTTAACCGCGGCGATGATTGAGCGAGCACTCTCAAGATTGTAGGGCATGGCGAGGGAAAGGCCCAGCAGTCTCGGCGCATGTTCTTCGAGCATGTTCAAGAGGCTTTCCTGGGGGGTGTTGCTCCCGAGGTAGTTCACGCTCCAGCCGTCGGATTCCAAGGCGTCGGCCGCCATCCAGGCCCCGATCTCATGAAATTCGTTGGGCGCGGCCGTTAAAACAGCTGTTCCTCTTTGAATCTCCGGCGGTTCACTTTTTATATAAAGCGAAGACATCACCCGAGTGACGACGGCCGAAGCCAAATGCTCACGGGCCACAGATATCTCCCCATTCTCCCACATGGTCCCGACCGTATACATACTCGGCTGAATGACTTGTAAATAGAAATCGATCTTGTCCTGATTGGAAAAAACCGCCTCGGCAGCCAGCTGAACCGCCGCCCGCGCGTCGCCTTCCAACAAGGCTCGCAAGAACCGGGCCTGCTGGTTGCGCCAGGCCTCGTCCACCGGCTGGACCTCGATAAATGGGGTATGGGCTTGTTCGATGAGCAGATCGTGTTTGTCTATGATCCACTGGTACACTTGGGTGATTTCCGAAGCCGCTTCAGGCTTGAGATGAGCCGCCACCGCCTTGATCCAGGCTGAAAGAGCCGCCGGAAAGTAATTAAAAGAGAAACCTTGATTACGATAAGTCCGATAAACCCAGGGCAGAATCCGGACCAGCAAATTGAAATTGTTCAGTTGGAAGACCGTGGACATAAAGGCCGCATGGTTACGGTGGTTGTCGAACATGACTCGAAGCGGATTCCCCCCGATCAGTTCGCCAAGGCCGGAACGCGAGGTCAGAGCCTGGTTGACGAATTCGATCAATTGGGACTTTTTTCCGGCATACTCAACGGCGGCTTGGGGCGAGACCGGTTTCAACTCCATCATCAAATCCACGAGTATTGACGACATATTGCCATCCTTTCAGTCAAGGGTGCCGAGATTCAATTCGCTGCCGGAAAAGTCCTTTCTTGGGGCTGAACAACCACAATGGGGATTAAGATTTTCGAGCAATCCTCGGTTGGCGTGCCCGAGCTTGAGACAGGGCGCTTCGGTTTGGATTCAAGGCTGAATTCGTTATCGGCCTGGTTGAGTGCATGCGCTTTTCTCAATAAGATCGGTTTCGGAATAGTTTCTTGGTCCTGACAAGTTAAGAACGGATTATGATCTATGCTCTTGACAATGCGGCCTCCATCAATCTCATAAATTCACTTAAGCACAAATTATGGTCGCATAATCGAGCTTTTGGGTCAAGGCCAATAATTCCCAAATATATGATGAGACCTCATTAGGGCTCTCACGGTGCTTCACTTTGGACCAACCGCCCGGTTATCGAGGCCGATTCAAAACGGCCTGGGTTCACCAAGCAAGAAACGTTTGAGGGCGGCCAAAGCCAGGGTGTCCCGGGTGCAATATTCGAGCAGAGCCGGCCTGATTTCAGCTTTGATTCGAGGCGAAGAAGCATAGGCCAGGTTCAAAAATGCCAGGCCGGCCGTTTCTCCCTCTTGAATGTCCAGATTATCATAAGCCAGATCGGGGATCAGGGCGGGCAGGACTTTTTTGAGGGAAAAGCTCTGGCCGAAGTCCGGATGATAGACGTGGCGGCGGATCAGGGCGCAGAAATCCACGCAGCGGCCGGCCAGGACCTCGAGTTGGCCGGCCTGCTCGCGAAACAGACCCTTGAGGGACCTCAAAACGCTGCTCTCGAAGTTGGTGTAAGTCAGGATGGCCCCGGTGGGTGAAACGGCCCGGATCAGGGACCGGGTGAATTGGGGGCGGGGGTCCTCGGGTCCCTCGGCCAGGAAAAACCGGTGTTCGAGGCTTTGGTCTTCGGCTTCGATGTGCAAGGACCACTGGAAAGGGACCATTTCATAAGGTTTGGTTCCCGGATAGAGGGGGGCGGCCGGGCTGACGGTCTCGAAATCGAGGTAATGCAAGGGTCGGGGCAGTTTGAGCAGCCTGTCCGATAGTTTTGGGTCCACGAAGAGTGCGCCGGCAGTCAGGGCGTTTTTGATCCGGCTTTGCAAGGGCGTTAATGGTTCGTCATCAGGTATTTCCCGTATATCCCTGATCCCCCGTTCCAAGAGCTTGTTTTTCCGCGCCGCGCTCATCCGGTAAAAGTCGCCGACCCAGTGGAGCGGCCGGTGGGGATCGCAGCGTCGTTCATAGGGACAAGGCCGAGGCTCGCGGCAATGACGGCCCAGGCTCACCACCGGCTCGCGCTCCTGCTCAAGAAGCGCCAGCATTTGCCCGGCCAGTCGGGGCGTCAGTTCCAGCAACTCCACGGTGCGGTCCAGGCAGTCGGTTTGGTGGAACAAGGTTTCAAGACGCGGCTCATCAACCGGCCGCCGATATAGATCGTTGACGGACATCAAATAGGCGTGCCGGACTTCCAGCCCTAAGCGGTCCAGGACATGTCGGCAAAAGGCCATTTCCCATAAGTATTTTGTTTTTAACCATCTTCCTGTCCGGAGCAAGGACAGGTCCCACGAACCGTCCCGGTTCCGCCCGAGGAAATCGATCTCGGAACTCAAGCCCTTATGGTTGAAAACCGCCCCGAAAACGGCCGGGACGGACGGATCCCGGACCAGGGTCTCGGTCCGGATCGCGGCCTCTGACCGACCGAGTCCGGTTTCATCAGCCCTTTGTCCGCCGGGATAAAGCCCGGCGGCCAGACGCCTGAGAAAAAAATGTTCCGCCTTCAAACCGGCCCTCAGCGGCGAGAGTTGCGGACCCAGGTCCGGACGGCGTTTTTTAAGATAAAGCCGTTTGGGGCAACGCAGCCCCAAGACGAAATCTTCGCCGGTCAGGAACGGCTTTTCTTGAGGTGAAGGCCGCACGGAACGATGCCTCAGCTTTACCCTAACGGTTAACCAATGACCGGCCATGGCCGGGGCTCGGATAAAATCCTCCGGCTCAAAGCAGGTGAACGAAGACGCCGATGACGGCCAGCCAGATATTGGTGATGTTCGAGACGGTGATATTGAGCACCGCGGCCAAGGGCTTGCCTCGGCGTAAAAGGGACAGAGTGGATTTGAACTCCGGCCAACTGGTCAAGGTGGCCAGGACAAAAAAGCCGATCACCCCCTTGGGGGCGTGGGAATGACCGGCGGTGAAGCTGACCACTGGGTCCAGAAAATAACCGGATCCAACCAGGACCAACAACGCCGGCCAAAACCAGGCCGCGGAAAACGACCGGTCTCCCCCATTTTCATCCGCCGGTTCAGGCGGGCGTCGATAAAAGAGCACGGTGGAAACGACCAAAGCCCCGGCCAGCCACAACGGATAAGCTTCTTCCGGGAAAGAGAAAAAGATTACCGCCAGGAAGGCGGTCAGCAGGACGCAGGGGGCCGAATAACGAGCATGGGTTTTGGCGGTCACCAGCAGGTTGCCGCTCAACCCGGCCGCGGCCAGGAGCAGAAGCGGGTTCATGACGTTGGAACCCAAAGGAGTGCTGGCCGCGAACAAAACGTCCCCGGCGATCAAGCCGACGATCAGACACAGGGCTTCCGGCCCGTTGGTGATAAAACCGACCAGAGTGCCCAGACCTTTGAGGTCCTTGAGCACCTCGATGATGACCTCCACCGAGGCGCTGACCAGGAACATGATCACCACGATGCCGGCCGCGCCGGCCAGGGCCCAAAAAACATTCCCGCCGGAAAAAAAGGCCGAACCGGAAAAGAAAAGCAGAACCAGGCCCCAGATCACGCCGTCGAAGACCTGGATAAAATTGAAGTTAGGCCGGGGATTCCCCCCGGCTGGATGAGTCGTCATTTGATCTATCTTCCCCGCTGAGCCGATCAGACTCCGGGCCGATCGGACTTGAATTTGATTTCCTAGCCGAATCCAGGGTGGTTTGTCAAATAAACCCGCCCCAAAGCCATAAAATTTTATATTTTGTCCGTCCGGTCCTTAATTTTTTAAAAATCGCGCCCGTATTTGAACAAATGCTCATATAGGGGGGGTTGACAATAGTAATTTGTTTGTTTATATTATGAGCAGACGTTCATAAAGGAGAAGCGGGATGCCTCGACCGAGAAAATGCCGAATGGTTCAAGCTCATCCGGAAGTAACCCTGTTCAAGCCCCAGGGCGTGCCGGCCTGGCGGCTGGCCGAAGTCACCTTGCCGGTGGAGGGTCTGGAAGCCCTGCGGCTGGCCGATCTGGAAGGCCTGGATCACGAGGCGGCCGCGGCCAGGATGGGCGTTTCCCGGCCGACCTTCAGCCGAATTCTGGCGGCCGCCCGCTTCGTGGTGGCCGAAGCCTTGGTCAGGGGCTTGGCCCTTAGGGTTGAAGGCGGCGACTTTGTTGTTGAGGAACCGGCCTTTCCGCCCGGACCGGGCCGAGGCGGCCGCTGGCGGCACGGTCGCGGCGGCCGTGGCGGGCGAGGGCCGGCTTAACGGAGAGTCGAGCGAGTAATTATTTCTAAGGAGGATTTGTCATGCCGAATTTTGATCGAACCGGGCCTCGAGGACAAGGTCCTCGTTCAGGCCGCGGTCAGGGCCGATGCCGAAAAACCGGTCTCGGTCAGGGTCAAGGCCAAGGGGCCGGGCCGGACCGCGGCCAAGACGGCGACTTGGCCGGAAGAGGCCGGCAAGGCGGGCGGCGGTTTTTCAAAAAAGGTTCGAACCGCCGACGCGATGTTGAACGGTAATATGTTTTAAAAATTAGATAAATCATCAAGGAGGTGCATTATGCCAGGATATGATCGAACCGGTCCCTGGGGTGAAGGACCCCGAACAGGCGGCGGTTTCGGCTACTGCGGCGGCAGTCGGCCGGGTTTAGGCGGCGGCTTAAGAGGCGTGGGTCGAGGCGGCCGGCCCTGGGGCGGCGGCCGGGGGCGCTGTTTCGGCGGCGGCCGCGGCTGGCGGGCTCCGGCCTATGGCCCGGGCTATGCTCCCGGATACGGCTGGCCCCCCTATCCGGCCCCGGCTTCGGAAGAAGAGGCCCTCAGGGCCGAAGCCGAAAACCTGAGAGCCGAACTCAAAGCCATGGAAGAACGCCTGGCCGAACTGGAGAAAGACCGCGGGCCGGAATAAGTCCGAGTGTAGAACCAAACCTAAAGGCCCAGTCTTAAACAGACTGGGCCGAATTTTTTGGTGCGGCGGCTTTCATTCTCATTCTTTGGGAATATAATACTCCTGATGGACATGAACCGGACCAAAGGCAGAAGAGGGAACCGGGCCTGGCTGAAAGGCCTCCTTTTTTTGGTTTTACTAGGTTTGGCTCCCCTGGCCGTCCTGTCTTACGGGCCGCTGGGCGATCTGGTCCAGCGCACGACACGATTTCTCATGGACCATGAGGGGGCACGGGCCTGGGTCCTCTCTCACCAGCCGTATTCCGCCGTTTACTTTATCGCCCTCCAGGTTTTTCAGGTGGTTTTCAGCCCTATACCTGGTGAATTCTCTGGTTTCCTGGGGGGATATATTTTCGGTTGGGTCCAGGGTTTTATTTATTCGACGATCGGGCTGACCCTGGGCTCCCTGGTCGCTGTATCCATCGGCCGGGCTTTCGAGCGGGTGGTTTTGGAAAAGATTCTTCCGGCCCGGGTCCTGGACGAATTCGGGGCCAGGGTTCACCGCTGGGGCCTGGCCACGGTGTTTATTCTTTTTCTGATTCCCGGCGCGCCCAAGGACTATATGTCCTATCTGTTCGGACTGTCCCGGATTCCCATCCTTAATTTTTTAGTCGTCTCCGCCGCAGCCCGCATGCCCGGCACCCTGGCCCTCTCCCTTCAGGGCGCTAAAGTCTTCGAAGGTGATTGGATTTTTTTTATCGTCTTGACCGCCGTCAGCCTAGCGGTGCTCCTGCCCCTGTTTTTTTGGCGGGACAGAATCTTCGTTTTTTTCGGCATCAAGGACCGGACCCCGGATTCCGAATGATTGTCTTATTGGTCGATTCATAGTAATTTAAGGTCGTTAGTTAGAGGCGGTTTTTATTCCTTGAAAAGTTGGCATCGCAACATATGGAAACGAATAATAATCGAGAAAAGTTAGCCGGACAGGGCCGGCGGGTCACCCTGATCGGGGTATGGGTCAATCTGTTTCTGATCGGTTTCAAGACGGCGGGTGGGCTGGTCGGACAGAGTCAGGCCCTGATCGCCGACGCGGTCCATTCATTTTCCGACCTCTTCACCGACCTGGTCGTCCTGATCGGGCTTAAGATCGGGGCCAAAGCCCCGGATGAAAAACATCCTTTCGGCCACGCCCGGTTGGAGACTTTGGCTTCGAGCATCGTCGGCCTGGTCTTGATCACGGTGGCTGTGGGCATCGGTTTGGACGCCGGCCGGAGCATCTATTATCACACGGAAAAACACCCGACTTGGCCGGCCCTCTTGGCGGCGGCCGTGTCGATTGTGGCCAAAGAAGCTGTCTATCAGTACACGGTTTTCGTGGGCAAGCGCCTTAAAAGCCCGGCCATCCAGGCCAACGCCTGGCATCATCGGTCCGACGCCATGTCTTCGGTGGCCGTCTTGGCCGGAGTCACCGGTGCCCTGATCAATCCGGCTTGGCACATCTTAGACGCTTACGCCGCTCTGCTGGTCTCGTTTTTTATCTTAAAAGTCGGACTGGACGTTATTTGGAATTCGATCCAAGAATTTACGGACACGGCTCCGGAACCGGCCGTCATGGAGAATATCAAGGCTTGCACCCGAAACGTCAGCGGGGTGATCGAAGTCCATGACGTCAAGGTCCGCACCTCCGGCGGCCAGTATCAAATGGAACTTCACGTGGTGGTGGACGGCCGGTTGAGCGTGGTCCAGGGACACCACATCGCCAAAGAAGTGGAAAGGTGCCTGATTGATGAAATTGACGGCCTGGACCGCATCATCGTTCACGTCGATCCGGCGGAACCAGACTAGGCGGGCCGGCCGGCCTGAGATCGGGCGGCTGAACCGTGAGGGTAATTTTATTCTCAGAAACGTTGTCTTGGTTGAAAAAGCGGTCGGGTTGCCTTATAATTAAATAACGTTATTTAACCAATTAAAGTCGAGAACCAAAAATGGCTGTCTTACCGATTCGCATATACCCTGACCCGGTCCTCAAACAAGAGGCCGCGCCGATCGACCGAATCGACGACGATATTCGCCGACTGGGTCGGGACATGATCGACACCATGATTCATGCGCCTGGTTCTGGACTGGCCGCACCCCAGGTCGGCCGAAGCTTTCGGCTGATCGTAGTCGACGGCGGCGGGCCGGGCGAAACCGGGGACAGAGACAAGGCCATCGTTTTAGTCAACCCCGAGATAGTCTCGGCCCAAGGGGAGATACTCTTTGAAGAGGCTTGCCTGTCGGTGTTGGAATATTCGGCCAAGGTCAAGCGGGCCGCAGCGGTCAAGGTCAAAGGCCTGGACCTGGAAGGCCGGCCGGTGGAAATTGAGACCAACGGGCGTTTGGCTGTGGTTTTTCAGCACGAGATCGATCACTTGGACGGCATTTTGTTCATCGACCGGATCAGCGGTCTCAAGCGGGACCTCTACCGCCGCAAGCTCAAAAAAATCCTCAAAAATCGGGAAGAGCAGGACGCTTGATGCCCGAGCCCTGGCGGATTGTCTTCCTGGGGACGCCTGAGTTCGCCGTTCCTGCCCTGGCGGCTTTGAGCGGCGCCGAGGATCAAGTTCTCCTGGTGATCACCCAGCCGGACCGGCCCCAGGGCCGGGGCCGCCGGCCGTCCCCGCCGCCGGTCAAAGTCTTGGCCCAAAAACTGGACCTGCCGGTCTGGCAGCCCGAGTCAATCAAAACTCCGGCTGCCTTTAATCGGCTCAAGGAGCTGACTCCGGACCTGCTGGTGGTCGTGGCCTTCGGAGCCATTCTTCCCCTAAATCTCCTGCAACTGCCCCGGATCGGGCCGCTTAACGTCCATCCTTCATTGCTGCCGGCCTATCGCGGCCCGGCCCCCATCAACTGGGCCATCCTCAACGGTGAGACCGAGACCGGCGTGACGACCATGTTCCTGGACCAGGGCATGGACACCGGACCGATCTTGTTGTCCCGCCGGACCGCCATTGGCCCGTTGGAAACAGCGGGCCAGCTTCATGACCGCTTGGCCCGGCTGGGGGCCGAGCTTCTGCTGGAAACCATCGCCGGATTGAAAGCCGGGAGGGTAACCCCCAAGCCCCAGCCCTCGACAGGGGCGACCCTGGCCCCGCTTTTGAAAAAAGCGGATGGCCTGATCGACTGGACCAGACCGGCCGAAGAACTGGCCCGGCGGGTCCGGGGTCTGGACCCTTGGCCGGGGGCCTATACTACCTTCAAAGGGAAAATCTTGAAACTGTTCGGAGCGCGGCCCGGACCAGGCCGGGGCAGGCCGGGGCAGGTGCTGGCCTTGGACCAGGGCTTGCTCCACGTGGCCGCCGGGCAGGGCAGCCTGGCCTTGGCCGAGCTTCAGATAGAGGGGAAAAAGAGACTGAGGGCCCCGGAATTCTGGCGGGGACAAAGACTCGGCTCCACCGACTTTTTCGGAGACTGACCCTTGGCCCAAGTGCGCCGTCGGAAAAAGATCGGCCCGGCCGCCGGGGCTCGAACCGCGGCCCTGCTCAGTCTCCTGGAGGTCGAGGCCGGCGGTTTTCCGGAAGAGGCCTTGGACAGACACGCCGCCGATCTGGACCGCCGGGACCGGGCCCTGGCCGCGGCCTTGGTCTATGGGGTCTTGCGCCGGCGGCTCCGTCTGGACTGGACGCTGAAGCACTTCCTCAAAACCCCGGACAAACCCTTGGGACCGGCCGTGGAAAACATCCTCAGGCTGGGACTCTTCCAACTCCACTACCTGGACCGCATCCCCAGCTCGGCCGCGGTCAACGAATCGGTCAAATTAGCCAAAGCCTATGGCCCGGCTTGGTCGGTCAAGCTGGTCAACGCCGTCCTGCGCTCCGTGACCCGGGCGGGAAATCCGCCCCATCCCGCCGAGTTCGGGCTGCCCCTGACCGAACAATGGGCGGTGGAACACTCGCATCCAGTCTGGCTGGTGGAACGCTGGGTCCAGGAACTGGGCCGGGAGGAGACCCTGGCCTTGCTGGCGGCCTATAACACCGTGCCGCCCTTGACCTTACGGATCAACCCGGCCCGGACGACCTGTGAAGAACTGGGCCGTCTTTTGGCCGGGGCGGCCGAGCGCATCGAAGTCTCGCCCTATTCGCCTTACGGGCTGTCTTTATACGGCCCGACCGGGCCGGTGAACGATCTGCCCGGCTATAATGAAGGCCTGTTCGCCGTGCAGGACGAGGCCGCCCAGGTCATCGGCCTCCTGGCCGATCCCGAACCGGGAGAAAAAATCCTGGACGCTTGCGCCGGCCGGGGCGGCAAGTCTCTGCACCTGGCCGGCTTGAGCCCGGCCCGGGTTATAGCCCTCGACCCTGACCTGGTCCGGTTGCTCCAGGGCCGGCAGGAAGCCGGACGTCTGGGCCTGGATTCTCTGGTCTTTATCCAAGGCGACCTGATCAAGGCTCCGCCCTTCCGCGGCGAGTCCTTCGGCCTGGTCCTGGTCGACGCCCCCTGCTCCAACCTGGGAGTCATCCGCCGCCGGCCGGACATCAAATGGCTCAAAGCCCCGCCCGACCCGGCCCGCCTGGCCGGGCTCCAAAAACGGCTCCTGGCGGCGGCCGCCGACCTGGTCAAGCCCGGCGGACGGCTGATCTACGCCGTCTGCACCTTGACCCCCGAGGAGACCACCGGAGTCATCGAGGAATTCCAAAAAAGACGTCCCGGGTTCACCCTCCGTCCGGCCGGTGATTTCCTGCCCCAATCAGCCCGGCCCCTGGTCGCCGACGACGGACTGGTCCGGGCTTGGCCTCATCGTCATAACACCGACGGCTTTTTCGCCGCGGTCTTCATGAAAAAAACCCAAAGGCCCCTGACTCGGCCCGGATCGCCTTGAGTTTAACCCTTGGCCTGATCCCCTTTTTTGGGCTTTCTGGTGTTGAGTCTGGTGTAAAAGTTGCGGGCCGTATAAAGGGCCCCTAGGGGATTATGAGCCAAGACCCGGTCCTTGACGGCCAGCACGGTCACCGGAGCTTCGGAGTGCTTGATGAACAGGGTGTCGTCGCCTACGCACAGGCCCAGGAGAATGTTCAAGTCGCAGCCGGCCTCGTTCATGATGGCCGCCTGTCCGATGGGGTTGCACATGGGCTGGCGATGGCCGGTCATGAATTTTTCCTCTTCAGGCAGGCCCACGTCGTCGGAGCAGAAGCCCCCGAACATGCAGCAGGCCGAGACGACCTCGAAACCCTCGTTGAAGAGCAGATTGGTCAGGAGCTCGGCCTCGTCGCCCAGACCCACGCAAAAGGCCAGTCCGAGCTTCTGGTAGCCCCGGATTTTGGCGTAAAGAATGGTCTCTTCGACCCTGGTCAGTTGGCCGTAGTTTTTCCAGGTCCGGGCCACGGCCTGGGCCATGGTCCGGTTTTCCGGTTCGGCCAGTTTTTCCTTTGAAAATTCCACCAGTTCGGCCTTCCGGATGGTCGGGCAAAAATCTGGGGCCTGGCTGAAGTCGCCGATGAAGCAGCGCCTTCGGCCGCAATAGCTGCATAAGGTCTTGGTTTCAGACATCAATCTCCTCCAGGCTGAAAAATGTGAAGAATCAGCCTACCCCAGCCGGGGCCGAGCTGGCAACCGAATATTCTCTTTTCAGTTCAGACCGGCCAGAAATTCTTCCATGGCGGCGTTCACGGCCGCGGGATTCTCCAGAGTGGAGATATGGCCGGCCTCGGGGACCACCACCAGCCTGGCCCCGGGGATGCCCTGGGCGATCCGCTCGGCTTTGGCTTTGGGAGTGGGCACGTCTTCTTCACCGACCATGACCAGGGTCGGCGTCTTGATCCGGCCCAACTCGGGCTGGACGCTTTGACGCGAAAAGATGCCCTGGCCGAATTTGAACACGGCCAGGCGGTTATTGGCCTTGATCCGCCGTTTAAGGTCCTCCAAATCGGCTTTTCGTGCGGGGTCCTGGAGAAACTTTTGGCTGAGGAAGATGGGCGTGACCCGGTTCAAAATCGGAGCCGGCCCCAGCAGGCGGAAGACCCAGAGAAGGATTTTATACTGAAAAAGATTCTCTTGGGGCTCCTCGTCGGCCGAAGTGTCCATGAGGATGAGCGATTTGACCAGGTCGGGCCGGCGGAGGCCCAGCCGCAGCCCGATGAACCCGCCGGTGGACAGCCCGACCCAGTGGCAGGGGGCGCAGTTCATGGCCTCGATGAAGGCCACGGCGTCGGCGTAGAGGTTTTCCATGTCGTACCCGTCCGGCGTGGCTTCGCTTTGACCGTGGCCGCGATGGTCGTAAGCCAGGCAGCGATACCGGTCCTGAAAATGTTCCATCTGCGGGCGGAAATGGGCGTGGTCCAGCAGGTAGCTGTGGGAAAAAACCATGGCTTCCGGTCCCGACCCCGTTTCCTCGTAAAAAATATTGACTCCGTTGACCCGAACCTGCGGCATGGCTCCCTCCTTTCCGGGCCTTATCGACCTGGAAGTCTGTTTTTATTTATGAGAACCAACGTCGGTTAGTATTACTCTCCATTTTTAAAGGTCGGTCAGGTCCAGGTTTTTTAGCTGGCGGTCGGAAGGGACCCCGGTTTCCGGGTCCCAGCCCCATTCATCATAGTAATCGTTGATCATCGCTTCGGCTTCATCGCGGCTGAGGGGCTGGTCGGTCACGTAGTTCTTAAAACCCCCGGCCTGGAACCACTGGTCCGGGAGATGGTCTATCTTTCGGTCGAATCCTTCCCGCAGATTGGCCATTTTATACAAGGTCCAGACCCGGTCGACCTTGCGCCTCAGCCCGGGCAGGTCCGTGGGGATGCCGGTCACGGCCTGGTACAAAGCCGCGGCCAGTTCGGCGTTGTAGAACCGGTTGATCTGGGCCCGGGCGCAAATGCCCATCGAGCCCAGGGTGGCGAACCAGGCGTGGGAATATTTGAGGAGCCGGCCGATTTTGAGGTCCCGCGGGGCTTGGCCTTGATCCAAGCCGGGCAGAATGCGGGCCAGGGCTTCCTGGGGCACACCCATCCTGGTCAGATGCTTGGGGAAGACCTCCAGGGGCCGCCGGGCGAAATAGGTCGGCGAACCGCCGGCCCCGACATGGGGGCCGCGGGGGTCCATGACCTGCCCCAACTCCTGGGTCCCGAACAGGTTCCAGGCCACGGCCGAGTCCGGGCCCACGTACGGGTGCAGGCCCTTGACCAGACTGGGGGCCGCATCTTGGGCCTCCGGGCCGAACTCGGCCAGCAGGCCCTTGAATCCGTCGGCCAGAATCCGGCCCAAACCTTCCCGATAGGCCGTTTTCTTCGCCCAGGCGGTCATCGAATCCAAGGAGTCAATGACGATTTCAGGCTCGATCTCGCTGCGGGGAATGACGCCCTTTCCGCCCAAGGCCCCGGCGAATTTCATCACCCCGAAGAATTCGAACATATCCAGGCCGTACCCGTCCAGATCATGGACCAGTTTGATTGCCTGGCGGTAATCTTTGAACCCATACATCATGGGGGTGAACAGGTTGACCGCGGAACTGGAATAGGCCGTCAACCCGGCGAATTCGCCGTCCTTGATCTGCACCACGTCCTTGCAGCCCACCGGGCAGGAGACGCAGGCCACCCGCCGCTGCTTGATCTTTTCGTAAATTTCGACCGGAAACTGGGAAAAGGACTTGAGCAGCCCCAGGCGCTGCCATTCTTCCAGATAGGGATACTCACGGATGCTCTTGAACAATTGGCCGCTGAGTTGCCGGTAGGCCTTCCGGTCGGCGACTTCGATGCCCTTAGTCCCGCGCACCGCTATGGCTTTAAGGTTTTTCGAGCCCAGGACCGCGCCGAAGCCGCCCCGCCCCATGGTGGCGATCCGGTCCACAAAAGCCATGGACATGGATGAAAGGTTTTCCCCGGCCGGCCCGATGGCCACGACCCCGAGCGGCCGGCCGATCTCCCGCCAGAGCGTTTCGCTGGTCTCTTCTACGCTCAGACCCCAGAGGGAACCGGCGTCTTTGATTTCCACCTGATCGTCAAAAATTTGGAGATAGACCGGACGGTCGGCCCGCCCTTCGATGACCAAAAGGTCATAACCAGCGTTCTTGAACAGGTACCCGAAGGTCACCCCGCCGGCCCCGCACCAACTGACGGTGCCGTTGGACGGCAGTTTGGCGACGGCGTAAACCCTCGAACTGGAAGGCAGATTAGTGCCGACCAACGGCCCGGCCCCGATCACCGCCGGGTTGGCCGGGGCCAGGGGCTCTACGCCCGGGGTGATCCGGTCGTAGGCCAGCTTGACGGTCAAGCCGAACCCGCCGATGAATTTTTCGGCCAGGTCCATGGACAGCGGTTCGGTCCTGACCTCTTTCTTGGTCAAATCCACATAAAGAATCTTGCCGGCAAAACCACCCCAGCTCATTGGACCGCCTCCTTGGGGATTTTTTGGAGCGCCCCATAAAAACAATGGTCGGCGCAGACGCCGCATTCGTTGCAGTCCTCGGTGAAAATAATAGAACAGTCCGGGCCGCGAAGCTCGACGCGGAGGAAAGCGGCCGAAGGATTGAACCTCTTGGTGAACACGTCCGAACAGGCCAACTGACAGCGCAGGCAGCCCGTGCAGTTTTCGGTTACGGCTGCCATCTTGTATTTGCTCATGTGGAGACTCCCTTTTGGACCTCAGTTAAACAATTGTGCGCCCCGCCGGGTCTAAGCCGGGCCAAAAGGTTAGGCAGGGTTCAGGGACGCCCCGTCATAAAGGCGTCCCCGAAAAATCAGACGAAATGCCGGTTGAGGATGTCCACGGCCGCGGCTGCGTTTTCCGCATAATAATCCGCCCCGATTTTCTTGGCGAATTCCGGCGTGATCGGAGCCCCGCCGACGATCACGGTCAGGGAATCCCGCAAGCCGCTGGTTTTAAGTTTCTCGATCACGTTGCCCATTTCGGCCATGCTGGTGGTCAGCAGGCTGGACAGGCCGATGACTCTGGCCCCGCTCTGGGCCGCTTCGATGAATCGTTCCGGCGGCAGGTCCACCCCCATGTTGTCCACCTGGTAACCCACTCCTTCCAGCATAATAGCCACCAGGTTCTTGCCGATGTCGTGCAGGTCGCCCTTGACCGTGCCGATGGCCACCTTGATCCCGTTGCCCAGGGCTTGGCCGACCAGATAGGGCTTCAGGGCGTCAATCCCGGCCTGCATGGTCGTGGCCGATCTTAACACCTCCGGCACGAAATATTCCCCCTGCCGCCATTTTTCCGAAACTATGTTCATGGCCGGCAGAATGGCCTGATTGATCAGGTCCTGGGCGGCCAGACCGCTTTGGACCGCTTCCGCGGCCCAAGCCCCGATGTCCTTTTTCCGGCCGTTGATCACGGCTTCGCTCAATTTCTCCAGCCAATCCATACAAACACTCCTTCGGGAAAACCTTGAATCCGGTCAAAAGGCCCCATGTTGGTGGCAGTAATCCGTAAAGGCCTTGATGTTGTCCAGATTGGCTTGAAGCGGAATCTGGCAGCCGGGTCCGATCACGTATTTGGGGTCGCCTTGGGCGATATCTAGACATCTCTGGGCCGCCGCCTCCAGTTGCTCCCGGGTCCCTTCCACGAAAAGCATCGGGTCCACGTTGCCGATGATCGTGACCCGGCCCCGGCCTATTTCGAACAGTTTTTCCAAAGACGAGGGCGCGTCGATGCTGAGCGCGTCCACGCTCAAATCCAGGAGGTCCTCGAAAATGGGGTCCACGTACCCGCAGATATGCAGTCCCAGCCGACCGCCTCTCTGGTGGATCGCCGCCACGATTTTTTCATGATACGGCAAGACGAACTCCCGGTAGATTTTAGGCGAAATCATGCTCATGCCCGCGGAAGGGTCCCCGATGAAAGGCTGAATGCCCAGGTCCAAAACCGCGTTGCATCTCATGATGACCGTGTCGGTGGTATATCTCATCAGATCGTGCAAAAATTGAGGATCGTCATAGATGTCTTCCATGGCCTCGTTGGCCCCCCGCAGTTCCAAGGCGAAACTCCAGGGACCGCCGATCATGGTGTTGATGTGATAGTCGGGAAACAGGTCCGCGGTCTTCTGGCAGACATCCAAATGCATGCCGAATTGGCCGTCTTCCCTGGGCTGCCTGATGGTCCACTTGGGCAGTTTTTCCTTGATGTCCGGCCGTTTGATACTGGGGAGCTTGCCCATCAGCTTACGCAGAGCCTCTTGGGTGTCGGTCAGGAAGGGGTTGAGCGGCACGAAGATGGCGTCCGAGTCAAGTTCCTCGACGCTCAGTTTTAAGGCCTCCATGGCTGCGTCCGGTTGAGTCAGGTACTGCTCCTGGGTGTACCCGGCCTTTTCGGCGTAATGCCCGCCCAAAAGAAGGAAGACCGGGGTCCGGTCGGTCTTTTCGCCCCTGAAAGCGGCTTCCATCCGCTCTTTTCCGGTATAGGCCTTGGTCACGACTGCACCTCCTTAAAATTATCGGCCGCCTTTCTTGACAAACGGTCGTTTATAAAAAAGAAAAACATTACGCCTTTCTGTCCCCTAAAAAATAACGCCCCCGGGCCGCCGCCCCGCTTTCTATTGTCGCCGAATCAGGAATTGCCGCGAATCAAACAAAACCAGCATAGCAAAGATCATCGGTCCCGGTCAAAACATTTCAGCTTTTTTCAAGCAGCCGTTAAGTGAACGGAGGCTTTTTCCGCCAGGCGGCCCGGCTTTTCAGCCCCTGAAAATCATGGGGGGAGGTCCAGGCCGCCGTCATCCAGCGCTGTCGGAGGCGATTGGTTGCTGAACCAGGGAATTCATTCGCTTGGGGGTCTGATATTTAGTTGGGCTTATTTGCCATGAATATCATTTAGTTGACTTTATGGAGAAAGGTATTGACATGAAGCTACAAAGTAGCTATGATGTAAATAATCCGGAATAAAACCGGCCGGGCCCCGCAGCCCCGGCTTAATTCAGGGAGCCTGATTCATAATGAGTGACCCTGACTTTTATGGCTATTGTCGTCTCTTTTTGACCCGCCCGCCTTTTTCAGGGAACCTTAACAATTTTCAGACGCTATCAACGCCAAGGGGAGGCCGATGATGGATTACGTCAAGGAGTTGTCGGAAATTGTCGGTCCGGACAATTTGACGGCCAACGAGGTCGATTGTCTTTGTTATTCCAGGGACATGTCCGTCCACGTCGGCGTGCCGGACGTGATCGTCTTTCCGGGCTCGGCCGAGGAAGTGGCCGAAATCGTCAAAGCGGCCGCCAAGGCCAAGGTCCCGATCATCCCCCGGGGCAGCGGTTCGAGCGTGACCGGGGCGGCCCTTTCTCCACACGGCGGGATAGTCGTGGACTTGGTCCGGATGAACCAAATCCTGGAGATCAACCTCAAAGACGGGTACGCTCGGATTCAGCCCGGCGTCATTTGCAACCACCTCAACGCCAAACTGGCCCCGACCCATTTCTTCCCGCCCGACCCGGGTTCGGCCCCCATCGCCACCATCGGCGGCATGATCTCCACCAACGCCAGCGGCGTCCGGGCGGTCAAGTACGGGACGACCAAGGACTTCGTCAAGGCCTTGACCGTGGTCCTGGCCGACGGCTCGATTATCCGAACCGGCTCCGTGGCCCCCAAACATTCCACCGGCCTGGACCTGACCCATCTATTCGCCGCCTCGGAGGGCACGTTAGGCGTCATCGTCGAGGCCGTGGTCAAGATTCTGCCCGTACCGGAATATTGGAAGTTCGCCAAGATCGATTTCCCCTCCTTGGAAACGGCGGGCGAGGCCGTCGAGGAGATGCTGACCTCGGGTCTGCCCATCAGCACCTGTGAAGTCCTGGACCGGGTCTCCATCGACATTGTGGCCGGCAAGCTGAATCTGAATATCCCCAAGGAAGTTCAGTGTCAGATTCTGCTTGAGATCGACGGCAACAAGTCCGCGGTCGAGGCCGACGCCGAGAAGATCGACCGGGTCTGCCGGAAGCACCAGGCCCTGGCCGTCAACTGGACCACCAACGCCGAAGAACGGCTGGCCCTGTCCAAGGTCCGCCACGGCCTGGTGGCCACCATGAGCCGCATCAGGCCGTTCAACCGGCTGATCCCGCTGGTCGAAGACTTCGGGGTGCCCATGACCGCCATCCCGGCCACCATCCGCGGCATCCAGGAGATCGGTCGGCGCCACGGCTACCCCATCGCCACCTTCGGCCATATCGGCGACGGCAACCTTCACGCCACCTTCATCATGGACGTGCGGGATCCCGAGGAGTGGGCCAAGGTCAAGACCATCGCCCTCGAGTTCATCGACTTGACCATGAAATACCAGGGGACCCTTTCGGCCGAACATGGCCTGGGCATGGCCAAAAGCCCTTACATCGGAGTGGAACTGGGCGACGCGGCCCAGGTGATGAAGAAGATCAAAAAGGCCCTGGACCCCGACGGCCTCCTTAATCCGGGCAAGCTGGTCTTTGACGGGGCTATAGCGGACATCCTGGAAAAAAGCGCCTTTGACGACCTGATCAAGGACCCCACGAAGGTCAAATGGTTCGGCGACGACGTGGACAAGGAAATCCTGGCCTGCATCCAGTGCGGCTTCTGCCGGGCCGGTTGTCCCACCTTCGCCCAGACCCGCCTCGAATCCCTCAACGCCCGGGGCCGGGTCACCCTGGCCTACAACATGCTGGTCGATAAAATCAAGCCCTCAGCCGACCTGGCCAAGCGCCTTTACCAGTGCATGCTTTGCCTCAACTGCAAATACACCTGCCCGGCCGCGGTCAACCTGTCCGACATCGTCCACAGCGCCCGGGAACGCTTGGTCGAAGCGGGTTATCTGCCGGAAATCCACCGGCGGCTGATCGAGAGCATCGCCGAGTCAGGCAATCCTTTCAACGAACCGGTGGCCAAAAGGAGCGACGTTTTTCCCAAGGGGTATCAGAAAAAGGCCCAGGCCGAGACCTTGCTTTTCCTGGGCTGCGTGGCTTCATACCAGGACCTCAAGATCATACCGGGCATGATGGCCGTGGCCTCGGCGGTGGGCGAGGATTTCACCGCCCTGGGTGAAGATGAAGTCTGCTGCGGTTATCTGGCTTACCTGGTCGGGGATGCCAAGACTTTCAAAGCCAGTATGAACCAAGTCATCAGTCGGATCAAAACGACCGGGGCCGAAAAGGTAGTAGCCACCTGCGCCGGCTGTTACAAGACCTTCCATGACCTGTATCCTAAATACGGCGGCGACTGGGGCGGGATAAAGGTCCTGCACGCCATTGAGTACATAGACGCTTTGATCCAAGAGGGGAAGCTCAAGTTCAAAACGGACGGCGAACCGGTCAAGGCGGTTTACCACGACCCCTGCGACATCGGCCGGCACATGCAGATGTTCGAACCGCCCCGCCACGTCCTTAAGGCCCTGCCCGGCCTGGAGTTGGTCGAATTCCCCCTGAATCGGAACCTGGCCAAATGCTGCGGCGGCGGCGGCGGAGTCAAGGCCTTCGACAACGACCTTAGCGGCGACATCGCTTACGAACGCGTCCTGCAGGCCTTAAGCCTCGGCGCTGACCTGATCGTCTCGGCCTGCCCGTCCTGCAAAAACAGCCTGAACCAGGGCGCGGCCCGGGCCCGCAAGGAAAAGAAAGGCAAGATCAAAGTGGTCGATCTGACCGAACTGGTCGCCTCCAGACTGGCTTGATGGCAATAGGTTAAAAAAGGATAAAATATGAGCGAAAACAGGCAAGTGGCCCGCAAGACCATCGAAGCCTCCCGGCAGTGCCGGGAGTTGATGGCCGATCATTTCCGAGAGCTGGACGAGGCGGCCAAGCGGGGTTCGCCCAAGATCGCCTGGTGCACCAGCGTCGGCCCGGCCGAGTTGCTGCGGGCCATGGGCTTTCTGGTTTACTTCCCGGAAAATCACTCGGCCTTGCTCGGGGCCACCCGGATGGCCACGGACCTAATCCCTCTGGCCAACGCCATCGGCTATTCCCCGGACATCTGTTCTTACCTGACCGCCGACATCGGCGCTTATCTAACCAAGCAAACCCCTTTGTGGAAGGCTTACAACATCGAAAGCCCCCCCCGGCCCGACGTTCTGGTCTTCAACACCAACCAATGCCGCGATGTCCAGGACTGGTTCGCCTGGTACGGCCGTGAGTTCCAGGTCCCGGTGGTGGGCGTCACCACCCAGCGCGGGGTCGGGCCGGTGATGAAGAGTCATATCGAAGACCAAGTGGCCCAGATGCAGGCCATGATCCCCACCCTGGAGGAAGTCTCCGGCCGAAAATTCGACCTGGACCGCCTCAAGGAGACCGTAGCCGAATCCCTGGCCACCACCAGGCTCTGGCGGGCCGTCCTGGAAACCGGGGCGGCCAGACCCTCGCCTTTGACCTTTTTCGACGCCACCATCCTCATGGGCCCGGCCGTGGTGGCCCGCGGGACCAGGGAAGCCACCGAGTATTACCAGGTCCTGCTGGCCGAACTTCAAGAAAAGATCGCCGCAGGCGAAGGGGCCGTGGAAGGCGAACGCTTCCGGCTCTATTGGGACGGCATGCCCGTCTGGGGCAAACTCCGCCCCTTGTCCGAACTGATGTTGCACCTCCAGACCTGCGTGGTCGCTTCCACCTACTGCAACTCCTGGATTTTCGACGCCTTCGATCCGGACCATCCCTTCGAAGGCATGGCCCGGGCCTACATAGAACTCTTCATCGTCCGCAATGACGACTACAAGGAAGAATACATCAGAAACATGCACGAATTTTTCAGGTTCGACGGCCTTCTCTTTCATGATGCCAAGACCTGTCCCAACAACACCAACAGCCGCTACGGCATGCCCCAGCGTCTGACCGAAAAACTGGGTCTGCCGACCCTGACCATCCACGGGGATTTGAACGATTTACGCTGCTACTCCGAAGAGCAGGCCGTGACCAATATCGAGGCCTTTATCGAACAGTTGGCGGAGAGATAATGGCCATTACTCAAACATATTTTATAGATCTAAAAAAACTAAAACTGCATCAAAAATATGCCCATTTATTGATACGCCTGATGATGGCTTGTAACGATATTTCCGTTGTAAATCAATGCTTAAGAATGGCTAAAGATAAAGATCATTCGCCATTTAAAGAACACGTCCGCCGAGGAGCCGGCATGTACTTTGTGCGTTTACAATGTGGACATTTGCATGAAGCGATGAAAATAATAGAAGAAATTAAAAATGACCCTGAGATGTATGATAAAGTTAAACATTGCTCTGATGATGCTAACAATTGTTTTGAAAATCTAGTGGATTGTTTAGAATCAGGTCCGAGTCACAGAGATTTTGAAAAATATGTATCGAGAATCAGACATCAAACAACTTTTCATTATGATGAAAATAAAAAGGTGTTCGAAAAGGCTCTCGATAAAAGAATAAATACACAAAAAGGCCTAAGCCAAATAACCAGAGGTGATGACATAACTCTTTGGCGCTTCCAGCTCGCTGATGATATTGTAGACACCATTGTATGTCGCCAGATCTGGGGAATTCCAGATAGTGACAATTTATCTCAAGAAGCGGACGCAAAGGCGGATTTTGGATCAAAACTTTGCGTTGATTTTTTAGATTTTTGTGGCGAGTTTATCTTCAACTTCATTAAAGAAAATGCTTCTTGTTGAAATAATGCATAGTAGGGTGGCTCCGACAACTTGTTGTCGGAGTTGCGCAGCAACAAGAGGCTCAAGTCTAAGTTGCCTGGGTTGCCTGAATTGGGAAGGCCTCATGGCTTGGATAGTAGGACTGGCCGGTTTTTATGGAAACTTTTGTGATTCAAGGAAGTTGGGAGTTGAACCTCTTGTGCCTGCGGCGCCCCGACCATGAATTGTCAGGGCCACCCAGATGGGTGAGGTGACTGCGATAAAATACAAGGCCAATATCGTCAGGGGTGGCTCCGACAACTTGTTGTCGGAGTTGCGACGCAACAAGAGGCTTTATTTCGGGCTTGGGTAAGAATATCTAAAACATGCAGAAAAGAATCATTCTAGACAACGAAGGACATGCTCACTATATCACTTTTTCTTGTTATAAAAGAAGGTGTCTTCTGGACGATGACCGGTGCAAGCGCATCGTGATAGGTGTCTTGGATTCTCAAATTGCAAGACAGAACGCCAGGTGTTTTGGTTTTGTGGTCATGCCCGACCATGTTCATTCGATTGTCTGGTTTCCTCAAGAAGGACAGCTAAGTGTTTTTGTAAAACTTTGGAAAAAAACCAGTTCATACCGCATCAAACGTTTTTACGAAGAATTTATGCCTCGCTATTCAGGGAAATTGAACAAAGGCGACCCTGTCTGGCAGCGTCATTATTACAGTTTCAATATTTTCAATGAAGACAAATTAATGGAAAAATTACAGTACATCCACAACAATCCGGTTAGGGCCGGTCTTGTGAGTGAACGCTGCAAGTGGCTATATAGTTCGGCCAGGTTTTACGAACGGGGCCAGTCCGTGGGCATGAGCTTTGAAAATTTGTTGTTTGAACCTCTTGCGCCTGCGGCGCCCCGACAATAAATTGTCGGGGCCACCCCGATGAGGGCTATGACTGCGGTATAATAAAAGGCCAATATCGTCAGGGGTGGCTCCGACAACTTGTTGTCGGAGTTGCGAAGCAACAAGAGGCCCGGCTGCAGGTTGCCTGAGGCGACCATGATTGGAATTGTATCTAAAGTAGGATTTTAGGATCGAGTGGACCTTATAAAAAATTTTATGATCCAAGCAAGTTGGGGGCCGCAGTCTCTTGCGCCTGCGGCGCCCCGGCAACGAGTTGCCGGCGCCTGCGACAAAGGATAAAATCGCCGGAATAATAGACGAGGCGGGAGGAAGTTGACCCCTGAAAATAAATACTTCTGCGGGGTGGACATCGGGGCCTCCACGGCCAAGGTGGTCATCATCGAGGACCAGGGCGAGGTGCTGGCCGAAGCCGTATCCCGTTCGGGCACCGACTTTGAGGCCACGGCCGAAAGGCTCCTGGCCCAGTGCCTGGACCAGGCCGGGCTGGACCGATCCCAAATCAGCGGGTGCATATCCACGGGGTACGGCCGGCGCAACGTGACTTTCGCCCAAGACGCCCGGACCGAGATAAGCTGCCATGCCGCCGGCTGTTATTTCTACTTCCCTCAGGCCATGACCATCATCGACATCGGCGGCCAGGACAACAAGGTCATCAAACTGGACGCCAGGGGCCAGCGGACGGGTTTCAAGATGAACCGCAAATGCGCGGCCGGGACCGGGGCCTTTTTGGAAGAGATGGCCCATCGGCTGGACCTGCCCTTGGAAGAGATGGACGCCCTGGCCCGTCAGGCCGAAACCACCGCCGAACTGGGCAGTTACTGCACGGTCTTCACGGCCACGGAAATACTGGAAAAGATTCGGGCCGGCCACAAGGTGCCGGACATCGTTCGGGGTATCTTCAGTTCCATCGTCAAGCGCATCCTGGAAATGGACACCATCACCGACACCCCGGTCATGTCCGGCGGTGTGGCCGCTTACAACCGGGTCCTGGTGGACATGATCGGGGAAAAACTGGGCCGCCCGGTCCTGCTGCCTCCCCGGCCGCAATTGATCGGGGCCTTCGGCGCGGCCCTCTTCGCCCGTAATGAATTCGGCCGAGCCTGACGGTCCCGGTTTTATGTCCTAGTGATAATTTCCTGAAATAATTCTTATTTTTTGGTGAGGAGGAATCTATTATGAGCAGATGGATTCATGTGGGGGACATCCTGAGGGTCAACGCCGCCCTGGTTCCGGATAAGCTTGGCGCCAAGGACCTCCGCCGGAGCATGACTTTCAGGGAATGGAACGAAAGAAGCTGCCGTCTGGCCAACGCCCTTCTAGGCCTGGGATTGAAAAAGGGCGACCGCGTGGGCGTCCTCGCCTACAACCGGGTCGAATGGATGGAGATTTACGCCGCGGCGGCCAAGGCGGGTCTAGCGGTCGTCCCGATCATGTTCCGTCTGGCTCCGCCCGAGTACGAATACATCCTCCAGGATTCCGGGGCCAAGGCCTTCATCGTTGAAGCCCCTTTTATCGAAGGAACCAATTCGATTCGGGGCAATCTGCCCCAGATAAAGAATTATATCTATCTCGGCGACGAGCCGGCCCCCAACGGACACCATCACTATGAAGACCTGATGGCCAAGGCCTCGCCCCAAGAACCGGGCGTAGACGTCCATCATGAAGACGTCTGGACCTTCATGTACACCTCCGGGACCACGGGCCGACCCAAGGGTGCGGTCAGGACCCACGAGAGTTATATTGCCTTCTATATCACCAACGTGGCCGAGATGGGATACAACCGTGCCGACATCGGGCTGTTGGTCATGCCCATGTGTCACGTCAACTCCATCTTCTATTCATTTTCCTTCACCTATATCCAGGCCGCGGTCTGCGTCTACAACCTGGTCAGCTTCGATCCCGAGCACCTGCTCAAGACCCTGGCCGAAGAAAGAATCACTTTCACCAGCCTGGTCCCGACCCATTACATCATGATGCTGGCCCTGCCCGAGGAGGTCAAAGACAAATACGACGTCTCCTGTGTCCGCAAACTCCTATGCTCCTCGGCCCCGGCCCGGCGGGACACCAAAGTGGAAATCATGAAATATTTCAAAAATTCCCAGTTGTTCGAGGCCTACGGGTCCACCGAAGGCGGGCTGGTCACCCTGCTCCGACCCGAAGACCAGATGAGGAAACTGGGGTCCATCGGCCGGGAGATCATGGGCACCGACCGGATCAAACTCCTGGACATGGACGGCCACGAAGTCCCCGACGGCGACGTGGGCGAACTCTTTTCCCGCGGACCGGCTTTGTTCACCGAATACTGGAACCTGCCCGAAGTGACCAAGGAGGCCTTCCGCGGGGAATATTTTTCGGCCGGAGACATGGCCCGCCGCGACGAAGAAGGGTACTACTACCTGGTGGACCGCAAAAAGAACATGATCATCACCGGAGGGGAGAACGTCTATCCGTCTGAAGTGGAGGACGTGGTCGGCTCGCATCCGGCGGTGAAAGACGTGGCCGTCATCGGCGTCCCTGACCCCAAATGGGGCGAAACGGTCAAGGCCGTGGTCATCCTTCACCAGGGTTACACCCCGAGCGAACAACTGTCCCGGGAGATCATGGAATACTGCAAAGGCAAGATCGCTGGTTACAAACGCCCCAAGTCCCTGGACTTCATCAAAGACGAGGAAATGCCCCGGACCGGCACCGGCAAAATTCTTCATCGCGCTCTGCGGGAAAAATATGGTAAATGGAGTGATCAGCAATAAAAACGAAGCAAACCCCAAAACTGTTCAACTTAAAAGGGAGGTAGACCTGTGCTGAGCAAAGCTTTCATCCCCTATAAAGGTTACTGGAGTTCCCCCTTCTGCCGCTGGCAGGGCAGTCTCCAGAACGAACACGCCGTCGAGCTTGGCGCGGCCATGGCCAAGAAGTTTTTCGAACTGCGCCGGCTCCCCATGGAGGACCTGGACGGCCTCTTCCTGGGCATGACCATCGGCCAGAAGAGCTGGTTTTACGCCGCCCCCTGGTTCGCCGCCTTGATGGGCAACGATAAGATCAGCGGGCCGACCATTTCGCAAGCCTGCGCCACTTCGGCCGCGGCCCTGGCCCTGGCCGCCATGTCCGTCGAGACCGGCGGGCACCAGAACATCCTGGTGGCCACGACCGACCGGTGCTCGAACGGCCCCCACACCGTCTGGCCCAATCCCAACGGCCCCGGCGGCGAAGTTATTTCGGAAAACTGGATGATGGACAACTTCAATTACGATCCCTACGGACAGCAGCCCATGGTCCAGACGGCCGAAAACGTGGGCAAGGATTACGGCGTGACCAAAGAGGAATCAGACGCCATGGCCCTCCGCCGGTACGAACAGTACATGGACTCGATGGCCGATGACCGGGCCTTCCAGAAGCGCTACATGATCCCGGTCGAGGTCCGCCTGAGCAAAAAGAAAACCATCACCGTCGAAGCCGACGAGGGCATCACCCCCTGCACGGCCGAGGGTCTGGCCGCCCTCAAACCGGTCATCCCCGGCGGCTGCATTTCCTTCGGCGCTCAGACCCACCCGGCCGACGGCAACGCCGGCCTGATCGTGGCCGCCAAGGAAAAGGCCGCCGAACTTTCGGCCGACAAAAATATCACCATCCAGATTCTGTCCTACGGCTACTCCAGGGTCAAAAAGGCCTACATGGCCGCCTCTGTGACTCCTTGCGCCCAGATGGCCCTCAAAAACGCCGGCCTTAAAGTCTCCGACATGACCGCGGTCAAGACCCATAATCCCTTTACGGTCAACGACATCGTCATGGGCAAGCTCATGGGCATCGACGAAAAGATTTTCAACAATTACGGCAGTTCGATGATCTTCGGCCATCCCCAGGGCCCGACCGGGGCCAGGTGCATGGTCGAGCTGATCGAAGAGCTGGTCCTCAAAGGCGGCGGTTACGGCCTGTTCGCCGGCTGCGCCGCCGGAGACACCGCCGCCGGACTGGTCTTCAAGGTCGGTTAAGACGGCGATTCCCTTGACTGGTCCGGCCGAGCCGGAAGACAGAGCTCCGAACATGACCGGTGAAGATTTCCGGGACAAGAGTTTCTGGCTGACCACCCGCGACTATACCCCGAACGGCCCGCTCCAGGGAGACGTCGAGGTCGACGTGGCCGTAATCGGCGGAGGGTTCACCGGCCTGTCCTGCGCCTATCACCTCAAGAAGGCCGAACCGAACCTTAAAACAGCCTTATTGGAGAGCCAAGTCATCGGATACGGAGCCAGCGGCCGCAACGGGGGCTTTAACATGACCCTGTTCGGGCTGACCCTGGCCGTGACCGCCTTTCGTTTCGGCCGGGCCAAGGCCAGGGAAGCCCACCTTTACATGGAGCGGGCCGTGGACGCCCTCCGAGACCGCGTGGCCGAACTCAACCTCGACTGCGACTATGAACACCCGGGCTTCCTCCGCGTGGCCACTTCGGAAAAGTATAAAAAACGCATCCTAAACGAAATCGACCTGGCTCACTCTTTAGGACTGACCGGCATCGAGTGGCTGGAGCGGGACCAGGTCCAGGAACAGGTCAGGAGCCCGCTTTATCTGGGGGCCTGGTGGGAGCCGCGCTGCGGCATTCTCAACCCGGCCAAGCTGGCCTGGGGTTGGAAAGAGGTTATCGCACCCCTGGGGGTCAGGGTCTTTGAGAACACGCCGGTGGTCGAGATCGTCCGGGACGGCCCCTTAGTCCGTCTGGAGACGCCCGGCGGAAGGGTGCGGGCCGACAAGGTCGTTCTGGCCGCCAACGCCTATTCCCACTTTTTTCCCCAACTGCGGCGAAAACAGGTCCCGGTCTGGACCCACATCGTCCTGACCGAACCGTTGAATGAAGAACATTTCGCCCGGATCGGCTGGCGAAACCGTCAAGGGATCGAGGACGCCCGCAACTTGGTCCATTACTACCGCCTGACCGCCGACCACCGGCTGCTCATGGGCGGCCGCGACGTTTCCCTGGCCTACGGGGACGATATGGACCGGGACCACAACCCAGCCGTTTACGCCCAACTCGAAGAAGACGTCCGCCGAACCCTCCCGCCCTTGGCCGACATCAGGTTCACCCACCGCTGGGGCGGGCCGGTTTCGGTTCCCCTGGACCTGGCCCCCGCTTTAGGCCACATCGGCGACAAACGTCTGTTTTACAGCCTGGGCTGCGTCGGCCATGGGGTCAGCCTGACCCACCTTAACGGCCGGACCCTGGCCGACCTGGTCCTGGAACGCCCCAGCGACCTGACCGAAGTCTTCTTTGTCAACCGCCGAACCATCCCCTGGCCGCCCGAACCCATCCGCCACCTGGTCTCTCGAGCCCTGCTGGGCTACCTGCACCTGGAAGACCGGCGCTATGATCCCAGGCCGCACCAGTGAAAAGCCAAGGTCGGGGTATAGTCGGTCGGTAAAAATCCCGACCCTTCCCCTCAACCGAAATCGGCCGCCGGTCCGGAAATCTCCACCCGCCAGCGGCCGTTTTGATTAAAAACACTTAAGGGGATTTCCAGGGTTCGGCTCAGGAGCCGGTCGGTCATGACTTCCGCCAGCGGTCCGGCCGCCAGGACCCGGCCTCGATGGAGAAGCAGGCCGTGGGTAAACCCCGGGGTGATTTCTTCGACCCGGTGAGTGACCATAATCAGAGTCGGACCGGCCGGATCGGCGGTCAGCCTGGCCACTAAGGCCAGGTATTTCTCGCGGGCGGCCAGGTCCAAACCGGCGCAGGGTTCGTCCAGAATGAGCAGGCGCGGCCGAGGCAGCAGGCTGCGGGCCAGCAGGACCCGCTGTTTCTCGCCGGAGGAAAGATGGACAAATTTCTGGTTTTTCAGCGATTCCAACCCAAGGTCTTCCAAAAAGGCTTCAGCCCGCCGGACAAGCTCCGGTGAAGGTTTTTGGTGGAGCCCGAAAGTGGCGTAGGCCCCCGACAGGACCACCTCCAGGGCCGTGTCCAGGCCGGGAATCTTTTCCACCAAAGCCGCTGAAACCCAGCCCAAACCCCGGCGCAGCTCCCGCAAGTCGACCCGGCCGAAGCGTTCGGCCATGACCCGGACCTCCCCGCCGCTCGGCCAAAGATAACCGGTCAAAATTCTTAACAATAAGGTTTTGCCCGCCCCGTTGCGGCCCAAGACCGCCCAATGCTGGCCCCTGGTCACCGTCCAGTTGACGTTTTCCAAAAGGGGCCGGTTCCGCCAGAGGTTCACACCTTTCAAGCTGACGATGATCGAGGCTTCGGGGGAAAGGCTGGGAGAATCTTCTGTTTTCATTTTTTCGTCCGCCGGCGCAACGTCTCAATCAGGGTCGCGGCGCTTTCCTTTCCTCAGCCAATCCGACCAAATTGTCAAGGTCAAACTATTTTTACGACAAAAATGTAATTTTTGTTTTAAAACGTTCAGTATTGCCAAATATTAACATCCTTAAATTTATATATAATTTAAATTAGTAAATTGGCATGGCGCTTGCTGACAAGTTTTTGAAACATCGGGGGACCCCCCGGAGCAATAAGGGAGGAAAAAAATTTATGAACTCGGGAGACACTGGTTTCTTACTGGTCTCAGCCGCCCTGGTCATGCTCATGACCCCAGGGCTGGCCCTGTTCTACGGCGGCATGGTCCGCAGCAAGAACGTTTTGGGCGCCATCATGCACAGCTTTGTCTGCCTGGCCCTGTCCACCCTGGTCTGGGTCCTCTGGGGCTACAGCCTGTCCTTCGGCGGCGATCTGGGCGGGATCATCGGCGGACTGGACTATTTAGGCCTCAAGGGCGTGGGGGCCGAGCCCATCGAGGCCTTCCCCACCGTGCCCCATTACGCCTTCATGATCTTTCAGTGCATGTTCGCCGTCATCACCCCGGCCTTGATCACCGGGGCCTTCGCCGAACGGATGAAGTTCAGCGCCTTTGTCGTTTTCGTCATCCTGTGGGTCACCCTGGTTTACGCCCCGATGTGCCACTGGGTCTGGGGCGGCGGCTGGATGGGCTCACTGGGGGCTTTGGACTTTGCCGGCGGGGCCGTGGTCCACATGAGTTCCGGAGCTTCGGCCTTGGCCGCGGCCCTGCTCATCGGCAAGCGCCGCGGTTACGGCCATGAAGCCTTTATTCCCCACAACCTGCCCATGACCATCCTCGGGGCCGGTCTGCTCTGGTTCGGCTGGTTCGGCTTCAACGCGGGCAGCGCCCTGGCCGCCGACGGTCTGGCCGCCAGCGCCTTCGTCACCACCCATATCGCCGCCGCGGCCGCGACCCTGTCCTGGCTGCTGGTCGAATGGTTTCACCGCGGCCAGCCCACCACCCTGGGCGCGGCCAGCGGGGCGGTGGCCGGCCTGGTGGCCGTCACCCCGGCCGCCGGCTTCGTCGGCCCCATGGCCGCCCTGGTTATCGGTCTAGTCGGCGGCGCGGTCTGCTACGGCGGGGTCATGCTCAAGTCCAGGTTCGGCTATGACGACTCCCTGGACGTAGTCGGCATCCACGGCTTGGGCGGAGCCTGGGGAGCCCTGGCCACCGGACTTTTCGCTTCCACCGCCGTCAACCCCAACGGAGCCGACGGCCTCTTTTTCGGCAACCCGGCCCAACTGGGCGTCCAGGCCGTTTCGGTGGTAGGCACAATTGTCTTCTGTTTTATCATGACTCTGGTTATACTCAAAGTCCTGGACGCCATTATGGGCCTGCGGGTCAGCGATGAAGACGAAGTCAAGGGTTTGGACCTGAGTCTGCACAGCGAAACCGGGTACAACCTGACCTGAGATCACCATTATAGCGAGGAGCAAGGCCGATGAAAAAAATCGAAGCCGTTATCAAGCCGTTTAAACTGGAAGAAGTCAAGGACGCCCTGGCCGCCCTGGGCATCGAAGGTATGACCGTGACCGAAGTCAAGGGCTTCGGCCGGCAGAAAGGCCACAAGGAAATCTACCGCGGGGCCGAATACGTGGTTGATTTTCTGCCCAAAATCAAGATCGAAATCGTGGCCGACGAAGCCAAGGTCGACCAGATCGTGGCCGCGGTCCAGCAGTCGGCCCACACCGGCAAGATCGGCGACGGCAAGATATTCGTCCTGCCGGTCGAAGAGGCCGTACGCATCAGGACGGGCGAGCGGGGCATCGACGCCATCTAGGCGGCCGGGCCTTTCGGCCGCCCACGTTCCGCCGGCTGGAACCGGCCGTTAAAAAAGGACAGCGCCTGTGTTTGCTGAAGGAAGCAGAGGCTGTCCTTTTCTTTTTATCGCGCCGTCCCGTCAGGGCCCGGTCGAAGGCAGCTTCGCCGGCCGAACACAGGGGCCCGCCTCAATCCACCCTGAAAAAAGAATCCTTTTTGGCGTTGCAGACCGGGCAGTTGTCCGGCGGCTGACCTTCGCAGGTATATCCGCACAAGGGGCAGACGTAATAGACCACCTCGCGGACTTGGTCCAGGTCCTTCAAAGCCTCCTCGAACAGCCCGGCGTGGACCTTTTCCACTTCGTTGGCGTAACGGAACGTCCTTTCGGCTTTTTTGTCTCCCTCTTCCTTGGCCGCTTCGATCATGGCCGGATACATCTTGGTGAACTCGTGGGTCTCGCCGGAGATGGCTTCCTTCAGGTTGTCGGCCGTGGTCCCGATCCCTCCCAAGACCCTTAAGTGGGCGTGGGCGTGGACGGTTTCCGCTTCGGCCGCGGCTCGAAACAGCTTGGCGATGTGGGGGTAGCCTTCCTGTTCGGCTTTCTTGGCGAAAGCCAGGTACCTGCGGTTGGCCTGGGATTCGCCGGCAAAAGCTTCCTTGAGATTCTGCACGGTCTTGGACATTTCTTTCTCCTTGTTGGTATAATCGCCGATCAGGGCGGCTATTCTTCCAGGGTCTGAACCGGGCTGCGCCGTTGTTTGGTTTCGCTGCGCTCCCGCTTGCCCTTCAACCGGCGTTCTTTCGATTCCTTGGTCGGCTTGGTCGGCCGCCGGGTTTTTGGTTTTTCCGCGGCCCGGCGGATCAGACGGACCAAACGGTCCAGGGCGTCCCGGCGGTTGCTCTCCTGGGTCCGAAACCTCTTAGCCTCGATGACCAAAACCCCATCTTCGTTGACCCGCCGGCCGGCCAGGCGGATCAAACGCCGCCGGACGTCTTCGGGCAATGACGGCGAATGGGCCGCGTCGAAGCGAAGCTGGACCGCCGTGGCCGTCTTGTTGACCTTCTGCCCGCCCGGCCCTGAAGCCCGAATGAAATCCTCTTTGATTTCACTTTCCTCGAGCCGTATGTCCGGCGTGACTTGAATCATCTATCTATTTCACCCTGATCACCCAGAGGGCGAAGCCCAGGTTTTCCATTTCCCATCGCCACCGGTCGGTCCATTGGTCCATGAAGGTCATCAGGCTTTGGTTGTCCGAATCTTGTTTCTTCAGACGGGCCAGGTCCTTCTGCTGCAATTTCCAGAGAGCCTCCCAACCCGGCCGGCCGTCATCCAAAATTTCCAGCACCTCTCCGGCTTGGCTCAAGGCCGTGGTGATTTCCTCCTTGGTCCCTGAAGCCTGGCCTTCGGGGTCGACCATATCCTGGTCAAGCAGATACGGCTGGCCGATGACCAGACAGCCGCCGGGACGGACCAGGGGTTTGACCCCGGCCAGACCGGCCGCCAAGGAATCCCAAATGATGGTCATGGCTCCGACCACCAGGACCGCGTCCCATTGCTCCTTGGTTTCGGCGGCGAAACGGGCCGCATCGTCAAGCCGGAAGCGGCAGTTCTCGTAAATTCCTGAATATTCGGCCCGAGACCAGGCTTCGCGGATAAAGTCGGGCATCAGGTCGACTCCGGTCAAATTGACCTTATAGGTTCGAACCAAGGGCAACGATACCCCGGCCTTGCCGCAGGCCAGGTCCAGGACCCGCTGGCCGGGCCTCAGGTCCAGAATCCGGCCCAGGCGGCGGACCGTTTCGGGCAGGATGGGATTAAGAACGGTCATCTCGAGACACATTTCCACCAGGTAGGGTATGACCTCCGGCTCGAGGCCCAGGCGGTCGGCCAAAAACTGATACGCCTCTTTTTCGTTCAATTGGACACCTCGGGGGTTGATGTTTTTAACTTAAAAACTCCGGAATAAAGCTCACATACGCCTCAACGGCTATCATCAGCCGGCCGGATTGTCAAGTGGCCGGGTCAAATAAGGCCAAGCTTGACTTTTATCTCCAAGGGGTATTTAGATTTGCTATGGACTTCTGGCTGGCCCTTCCGGCGCTGGTTAAAGTGACTTTGGCCTTCGCCTTGATCCTTGTCCTGACCCGGACCAAAGTCCCCCTAAGCGGGGCTCTGCTGATCGGCGGGATCGCCTTGGGCCTGATGACCGGCATGACCTGGGCCGGGATAGCCGCCACCCTGGCCGGCGCTTTTTGGGAAACCCAGACCCTTTCTCTGGCCCTGATCGTGGGCCTGATCCTGATCATGAGCCGGCTGATGAAAGATTCCGGGCAGTTGGACCGCCTGGTGGCCGGCTTTGCCCGAGTGGTCCGCAGCGTCAGGGTCTCGAGCATGGTCATGCCGGCCCTGATCGGGCTGCTGCCCATGCCCGGCGGGGCCTTGTTTTCGGCCCCCATGGTCGAGGCGGCCAGCCGGGGGTCCGATCTGGACCCGGAACTCAAAGCCATGATCAACTACTGGTTCCGCCACATCTGGGAGTACTGGTGGCCCCTCTATCCCGGACTGGTCCTGGCCGTGAGCCTCCTGGGGATAGAACCGTGGTGGTTCATGGCCTTCCAATTTCCCCTGACCGTCGTTTCCGTGCTCGGCGGGGCCTGGTTCATTATCCGGCTGGTCCCTCGCCCGGAGCCGCTTGGAGAAAACCCTCCGGACCTGAACCAAAGCCGCTGGCTTGACTTCCGCCGCGAAGTCCGGCCCATCACCGCGTTGGTCCTGACCATCCCGGCCGTGGCCCTGGTCCAGTGGGCCACCGGCCTGGCCTTCCCGCCCCTGACCGCGGTCTTCCTCGGCTTAGGCCTCTGCCTGGTCATGGTCATCCGCCAGAATCACATCACCCCCGCCCAGGCCGCCCGGTCCATCCTGGACAAATCCCTTCCGCCCATGCTCCTGCTGGTCTTCGGCATCATGGCCTTCAAGGGCGTTCTGGTGCAAAGCCGGGTGGTGGCCGAAATCCAGGCGGAACTGGCCGCCTTCGGCATCCCCCCGGTCCTGATCATCGTGCTTCTGCCTTTTCTGTCCGGATTCATCACCGGCATTGCCATCGGCTTCGTCGGCTCGTCTTTTCCCCTGGTCGTCCCCCTGTTCGCTCAACACCAGGGCCTGGATTTCCTGGCTTACGGCTCCCTGGCCTTCACCTTCGGCTTCATGGGCATGATGCTTTCGCCGGTCCATCTCTGCTTCATGTTCAGCAGCGACTATTTTTCCGCCAGCCTCTGGAAAGGCTATCGCTATCTGACCGGTCCGGTCTTGTTGGTTCTGGCCGGAGCCCTGATCTCCTTCAGCCTGGCCAGATGGGTCCTGTAATTCCATGCGTCACCGTCAAAAGCGGTCCGTTTGGCCGTTTGGAGGGGAAAGTCCCGGCGTTTATGCCCCTCTTTTAGTCACGTCGCTATGTCCCTTTCCATGGGGACATTTTTATGTTGCTGACACAACGGCGTTTATGTCCCTTGACAAATTAAAGATTTTAAGGTCAAAATACATATTTTGAATTATATAAGCGAAGCGAGTGAAAAAGATGAAACGAACTTTTCAGCCCAGCAACTTGAAACGCAAAAGAACCCATGGCTTTCTGGTCCGCATGAGCACCAAGGCCGGCGCCAAAGTAATAAAACGCCGGCGGGCCAAAGGGAGAAAACGGCTTTCGGTTTGAGTAAATTGACTCCTGGCGTCCAATCGCCGCGGACGGCCCAGACCCCTTCAGGCTTTCCCTGGACCATGGCCCGATTCCGTTACAAAAAAGCCGACCGTCTGCGGAAACGAAGCGAATTTTTAAGCGTGTCCAGAGGGGCCGGAACCAGGCTGGCGACCAAAAATTTCCTGATTTTTCTCAAACCGAATCAAGTAGGCCGGACCAGACTTGGAGTGACGGTCACCAAAAAAGTCGGTTCCGCGGTCACCCGCAACCGGATAAAACGACAGGTGCGGGAATTCTTCCGGCTGCACAAGCCTCTCCTGCCCCAGGGACGGGATATAGTGGTCATCGCTCACCGAGGGGCCGCCGAACTGAACCAGCCTCAGGTTCGGGAAGAATTAAAGGTATTGATTGACCGGCCCGTGGATTGAAAAATGGTGAACAACGCCTTCAAACGGGCCTTGATCTGTTTACTCAAGGCCTATCAATACTTTATTTCCCCGACCCTGCCGCCGGCCTGCCGTTTTTACCCGAGTTGTTCCCAGTACGCCCGTCTGGCCGTGGAAAAACATGGCCCGTTCAAAGGAGTCTGGTTGGCCGCACGCCGACTCCTGAAATGCCATCCCTTTCACCCGGGCGGGTTCGACCCGGTCCCTTGACTTCAGGCCGGGCCGGCCCCTGCGATCAAAGGGGCTGATATTTTCTGGAGATATTGATGGAAAAAAGAGCTTTAATCGCCTTCGTCCTTTCCATGGCGATCTTCGTCGTCTGGGCTTACCTCTTCAGTCCCAGCCCGCCGCCGTCCGGACCGCCCCAGGAAGGCGTCCCGACCACCACCCCGGACCGTCCGGACCAAGACCGCGCCGTTCCTTTGAGCCAGGCCGCTCCCGCGACCGTCTCGACGCCCTCCCCGGCGCCGTCCGAAAAAACCGCTGAACCTACGGAACAAACCAGAGACGTCACCGTAAGGACCAAGCTGTACACCGCCGTCTTTACCGAGGCCGGCGGACGGCTCAAGAGCCTGACCCTGAACAAATACCGTGCCTCTATCGAGCCGAATTCGCCGCCCAAAGAGTTGGTCACCGTCGAATCCCCGGCCGAGTGGCCCTTGGGCCTCTCTTTCCTCCGCGGCGGCGGCCCGGACCTCAGCCGGGCCCTCTTTAAAGCCGACCGCACGGACATCGACCTGACCGGCCCCCAGGACCAAGCCTCCCTGACCATGAGCTATGCAGGGCCCAACGGGTTTGAAGTGGTCCGCACCTATACCTTTAAGGTCGATTCCTACTTAATCGGCCTGCAGGTCGCTCTGCGCAACCTGTCGGCAGAAACCATCGACGACAACCTGGTGCTTGATCTGTCCAGCGGGCCCTTCATGAAAAAGGAGCGTTACTCCTTCGCCGGCTTTGGGGCCGTAGTCGACGATGAACTTCTGGAAATCAAGGTGGAAGACCTGGAAGACGATCTGGAAGGACTCAAGAACCGGAATTATGCCCTCAGTTGGGCCGGTTACGAAGATCAATACTTCCTGGCCGCCCTTCTCCCCCAAGACAGGGAAAAAACCCGCGTCCAGGCCGAGCCCCTGGGCGAACGGGGCGCGCGGATCAAGTTCATCAACGCCCCCCTGGTCATGCCGCCCCAAACCGAAAAAGAATACCGTTATACTGTCTTTTACGGGCCCAAGGATTATAAAGTCCTCAAATCATTGGGAAACGACCTGGACCGGGCCGTTTACTTCGGCTGGTTCGACATCCTGTCCAAACCGCTGCTTATCTTTATGACCTGGCTTTATGACTATGTGCCCAATTACGGAGTGGTCATCATCATCGTGACCATCCTGATAAAAATCCTCTTTTGGCCCTTGACGGCCAAAAGCTACAAATCCATGAAAGAAATGCAGAAACTCCAGCCGAAGATCATGAAGCTCCGGGAAAAATACAAGGACGACCGCGAGGCCATGAACCGGGAGATGATGCAGATGTATCGAACCTACAAGGTCAACCCCATGGGCGGCTGCCTGCCCATGATTATCCAAATCCCCGTGTTCATAGCCCTCTATCGCCTTTTGGATTACGCCCTCGAGCTTCGCCACGCCCCCTTCTGTCTCTGGATCAACGACCTGTCCGCCCCGGACCGCCTTTTCCATTTCCCCTTCCAAATTCCCTTGATGCAGGAACCGGCGGGCATTCCGGTGCTGACCCTTCTGATGGGCGCGTCCATGCTTATTCAGCAGAAAATGACCCCCGTGCCCGGCGACCCCACCCAGGCCAAGATCATGATGCTGATGCCTATCTTTTTTACCTTTATTTTTATCAACTTTCCCGCGGGTTTGGTCCTGTACTGGCTGGTTAACAATCTCCTGTCCATCGGCCAGCAATACTTGATCAACAAGAGAACCACTTGAGAGTAGAGGGAAAAATGCCACAGATCGAATTTGAAGGAAAAACCACTGAAGAAGCCATTGAAAAGGCCTGCACCCACCTGCACCTCTCACCGGAAGAACTGAAATTTGAAATCGTTTCCACCGGTTCAAGCGGTATTTTTGGGCTGGGCAGCAAAAAGGCCCGGATTCGGGTCACCGTCCAGGAAAAAATATCCGCCCGCTCCTCTGAACCCGAAGACCGGCCCGACCCGACCCGACACGAGTCGCCCGGGGCCGCCAAGGAAGAGTCCAAGCCCAAAGAACACCGCCGGCCCGAACGCCGCCCTGAAAGGCGTCCGCCGCGAAGAGACGAGAAACGGGCGGAGAGACGTCCGGAGCGGCCGGCCGAGAAACGCGCCGAACCCGCCGCCAGGCCCCCTCTCGAATCGACCAAAGCGGCCGATCTGCCCCTGCCCCCCACGGTGCCCGGCCCTGATGAAACCGTCTATCAAGGTCCCGAGAATGAAGTCATGACCCAGGCCCGGGAGGCCTTGACCGGGATTCTTTCCCGCATGGGCCTCGAAGCCGAAGTCGCCGCCTCCAGGATCGGCCCGCGGGTCATCCTGTCGGTCGGCTGCAACAATTCCGGACTCCTCATCGGCAAAAAAGGCGCCACCCTCGACGCCCTCCAGTTCCTGGTCAACAAGATCGTCAACCGGACCAGGACCGATAAACAGAGGATCATCGTCGACACCGAAGATTATCGCCAGCGCCGCCACCAGTCCCTGGTCGACCTGGCCGAACGGATGGCCGCCAAGGCCAGGCGCAGCGGCCGGCCGGTCACCATCCCGGCCCTGTCGGCTCACGACCGCCGCGTCGTCCACCTGGCCCTGCACAACCAGACAGGACTGAGAACCAGGAGCCGCGGCGACGGACCGCTCAAAAATCTGATTATTATTCCCGGAAACAGAAAAGCCGGGGCTCAAACCGACCTGGAAGAACCGCCCGAGCCGCCGGAGATTGAAGACTTCAACGATGACGAAGACCTCGAGTTCATGAAGGATTAAAACCCCGGCCCTTCAGACATGGCCCTGGTCGGGGGACCGGCGCGGCCCCGCCGCCGGCCCCCGGCCTTTTTTAGACCATGAAAAAACTCTCTCTTGGCCCGTTACACTCTTTGCCTTAGCTGCTCTTCCGTAAAAGAAGCCGCGCAGTTCTTGCCCCAAAAAGAAAAGACCTTGCTGCCGCGGTAAACGACCATGTTTTCGTAGCCTTCATCCAGAAGCCTTTTCAGCGCGGCTGCGGGCACCGAAGCCCCTTCGACCTGGACCTCTTCCATACCGTTCTTGCCCGAAATAAGTTCATGGATCTTCATCGTCCCGGCCTCCCACGCCATTTTATGGTCGACCCTTCGACCTCTCCATCTGGTTTTTTTGTGATTCGGCTAGATTAATAAGTTCCCGCCCGGCTGTTTTCAAGACCCGCCCGGGAAAAAACCAAAAACTCCGAATAATCTATCTGTGTGCAGCGTCATTGCCCGCTGGGTGGCCCCGGCAACTTGCTTGCCGGGGCGCCGCAGGCGCAAGAGGTCTGGCAAACCTTTTCGGAATCTTTCCTTTTGCAACGTACTGATACTTGCCAAAATGATCTGCTCAGAAGGTCACGGCTCGGAGCTCGGACCTGACGGGTCGACGGCCGCCTCGAACTTGGCCTTTTGCCGGGCCAGATAATTTCGGTCCTGGGGGGTTTGGGCCAGGCTCAAAGCCTGGTTGATGACCTCGAGGGCCTCTTCGGGCCGGCCGTTGACATACAAGGCCTCAGCTAGGGTGTCGAGAATATAGTGGGAAGGCTTGAGCGAAGCGGCCCGAAAGGCCAGGTCCAAAGCCCGGGCTTTTTCCTCGGCCGAAGCCCCCTGCTTGGTGGCCAGGGCCCAGGCCAGATTATTAAGGGTTTCCGCATCATCCGGGGCCAGTTGCACCGCCCGCTCGTAAGCGGCCACGGCCTGGTCCGTCTCGCCGGCCTGAATATAGACGTCGCCCAAGAGGCGGTGGGCCAAGGCCCGTTCCGGATGTCTCCTTATTTCCGCTTCAAGCAGATTGACCGCCATTTGCCGGTTGATCCCCTCGCTCAGACCGCTCCGATGGACGTGGACTCCGGCCCAGGCCACCAGAACCAGCCCCAGGCAGTAAGCGGCGATCATGACCCGGACTTTGCGGTCGTGGCCTTTGACCAGGGAGGGATTCCTTTCGGCCTTGACCAGGTATTCCACGCGCTGGGCCACGGAAAAATGATGCCAACTGGGCACGGTTCGGTTCTGACCGGAATAAAAGGCGATCTTTTCCAGAGAACCGACCAAACCCTTGATCGTCCCGGTCAGGCGGTAAGCGAACAGGTCGGCCTGACGCTCGAAGTTCCGCATAAAAACACCGAAAATATACCGAAAATACACGATCATAAGGATGACCGCCGGTGCGGTCAGCAAAATAGACCAGAGCGTCCCCGGGCCGCCCTGGTCGGGCAAAAGCAGGTCCATGGCCCAATCCGAAGCCAGGAGCAGGTAAATGTGCAGGTCGAAAAAGGAATAGGCCAACACCAGGTAGCCCAGGAAGAAAAAGACGTAAAACAACAGATGATGCCGCTTGATGTGCCCGAATTCGTGGCCGATGACCGCGGTCAGTTCATCCTGGTCCAAAATCTTGAGCAGTCCGGGAGTGATCAGCAGAAAACGCCAGCGGCGGACCAAGCCCATGACCCCGGCGGTCAGCCCCTCGCCTTCGTAAAGAGGCCAAAGCATGATTTCCCGGACCCTGAAGCCGTGACGGCGGCAAAAATCTTCGATGGCCCGGCGCTGGGGGCCGGACGGCAAGGGGTTCAGCCCCCAAAGAGGCCTGATGAGCGCCGGGAAAAAAACTACCAAAACCGCCATGAAGACTACAAAAAAGCCTATCTCACCCGCCGGGGACTCCAGCTGTTTTTTCAAACCCGCCCAGGGCAGCAGGCCGATTAAGTCGGCGGCCAGGGACAGCAACAGCCACGGCAGGATGATGGGCAGGTTGAACCTGAACTGGCTCCAGACAAAGCGAGGCCGGTTCAGTCGGCTGGGATAGATGACCGAATAGGCGGCGAAGGCCTCGCCCCATAAAATGGCCATGTACACGGCGAAAACCAACAAGCCGGCCAGACCGGTCAGGGCCGACGAGCGTCCGACCAGGGGAATGCTCAGAATAATCTCTTTGAAACCGAGAAAATAAATATCAACGGTATAAAGGACCAGGGCCAAAATGGACAGGCTGGTCTGGAGCCGATAGTATTGAAGGCTCCCGCTTTTGACGCCCATTGGCCCGGTGACGTTCTGCCGGAGCCGGCGGAACCAGGCCCGGGCCAGCCCCTGGTAAGCGGCGAAAAGGGCCAGCCCCAAAACCAGGCCGGCCCACCCCGGCAGAAGCAGCTCCTTGGCGGGCTGATAGGTGGTGAAGACCAGAAGAACCAGAATGAAGTAAATCAGATTATTGTACATTTTTTCCGTAAAACCTAGGGCTCGCCCGAATCAAAACGATCCGCACCCCCAGAGACAGCCTCTGGTCGTCCCTAACAGACGACGTTACCCTAAATACCTTTTTAGAGGAACAAAAGCAAGGGGACGCGCCCCGGTCAAGGCTTGGCGGGAAACACAAAAGATCAGGAAGGGTTATTCCCTCTCTGGCTGAGCGACCAGAGACCGGAGGCCCAGGCGGCTTAAGGAGCGTTCCATTTCCCGGCGCTGTTCTTCAATGGCCCGCTCCACTTGTTTTTCAAATTCAGCTTCCCACTTGGTCAGTTGCTCTTGAAGTTCGATCATCTTCCGGCGCATTTCCAGGACCACGCCGACGCCGGCCATATTGATCCCCAGGTCGTTCTTGAGGCGCTCGATCAGCGCTACAATTTCCACGTCCTCAGGTCTTAAAAAACACCGGCCGCCGCTCCGCTCCAGCGCGATGAAGCCTTCCTCCTCGTAAGTCCTGATGGTCCGGGTCGAGATGCCCAGTCGGCGGGCCGCCATGGTTATGGTTAAGACCGGCTTGAGCATGGGGCTGTCCTCAACGACGTCCGGCTTCCGCGGGGACTTTTTCCCGAAGCTGTTCAAAAAGCTCCTTGGCTTCGGGGGTCAGTTTTCTGGGTATCATGACCTTGACCGAGACGTAAAGGTCTCCGGCCGGTTTAGTCTTGGTTTTGGGAACGCCTTGGCCCTTCAGACGGAACTTTTGTCCGTTTTGGGTCCCGGCGGGTATCTTCAGAGTGGCCCGGCCGGTCAAAGTCGGGACTTCCACCTGGCCGCCCAAAACAGCGTCGAAAAGAGAAATCGGAACTTCGGTGTAAAGGTCCCGGCCTTCCCGGCGAAAAACCGGGTCCGGCGTCACTTCTATCTCCAGGTACAAATCCCCCGGCGGACCGCCGTCCCGTCCCGGCAAACCCTTCCCGGCCAGCCGGACCTTGGACCCGTTGTCCACCCCGGCCGGGATGCGGGCCTTGATAGTCTCCCGTTTCAAAACCTGGCCCTGGCCCCGGCAGGTGAGGCAAGGCCGGGCCTGTCCCAGACGACCTGAGCCGCCGCACCTCGAACAGACCGTCATGACCTGCATCTGACCCTGTTTCCTGGTCGTCCGGCCCGTTCCTTTGCAAGCCGGGCAGGCCTGGGCCGAGGTCAAGTCGACGCCCTGGCCCCCGCAGGCCGAGCAGGGAACGGCCCGTTCAAACTCGAGGGTCTTCTCCGTCCCGAAAACCGCTTCCCGAAAACCGATCTTCAGCTTATAAACCTGGTCGCCGCCAGGCTGCGGGCCGGCCTGGGCCTGAAAGAAGTCAAAACCGCCGCCAGGTTCTCCGAAACTCGTGCCGAAACTGAACCCGCGGCCGGCTTGAGCCCGACCGCCGAAAAGGTCCCCGAAGAGATCTTCGAAGCTGAAACCCTGGCTGAAATCGGGCCGCTGGTAGCCCTGTCCGCCGAAGGCTTGTTCATAAAAACCCTGCTGGCCCAAGCGGTCGTACTCTTCCCGTTTAGCCGGATCGCCCAGGATGTCGTAGGCTTCGGAAATCCTTTTGAACTTTTCCTCGGCCGACTTGTCCCCCGGATTGACGTCCGGATGATACTTCCGGGCCAGCTTGCGGTAGGCTTTTTTTATGTCTTCTGTAGAGGCGTCCTTGGAAACGCCCAGTTCTTCATATGGATCGAAATTCATCATGGTCGGTGTCGTAACCTGGTTTATTCCTTTCAAATTTGAATATTAATTTCACCAGGCCCCGATGTCAAGGACCGGCAGCTTGATCGGCCTTGGGTTTGGACCATAAAATCGGCCGGATCGTCTCGACCGGAATCGAACCGAAAAACCACCGAGTGGTTCCAATTCTTTCCGACAGGGTATATCATAATCATGATGAATAACATGGATTCTGAACAGCAAAACAGGAAAAAGAAAGCTGATGCGTAAATGGATTTATATAATCAGCGCTCTCGTCCTGGCGGCCGGGGCCGTTTGGTTCATGGCCTTCAAAAGGGGGGAAGAAAAGCGGCCGGTTTATCAGACGGCGGCCATCGAGCGCGGGCCTCTGGTCAGCACGGTCTCTTCCACCGGGACCCTCAACGCCGTGGTCACGGTCCAGGTCGGCTCCCAGGTGTCCGGCCAGATCAAGGAGCTTTCGGCCGACTTCAACTCAGAGGTCAAGGCCGGACAGGACATCGCCCGGCTGGACCCCCAACGTTTCGAGGCCCAGGTCCGTCAAGCCGAAGCCGAACTGGCCGTGGCCCGGGCCAATGTGGCCATCCAGAAGTCGGCTGTGGAAAAGGCCCGGGTCGTCCTGGCCGACGCCCGCCGGACCTTCGACCGCAACCAGGCCCTCCTCCGGCGCGGGTCCGTGGCCCAAAGCCAGTTGGATGAAGCCGAAGCCGCCCTGGCTCAAGCCCGGGCCAACCTAAAAATGGCCGAAGATCAGGTTGAATACGCCCAGGCCCAGGTCAGACTGCGCGAGGCCTCCCTCCTGGCCGCCCGGATCGACCTGGACCATACCATCATCCGCTCGCCGGTGGACGGCACGGTCATCAGCCGGAGCGTGGACGTGGGCCAGACCGTGGCCGCCAGCCTTCAGGCCCCGACCCTCTTCACCATCGCCCAGGACCTCCGCCGCATGCAGGTGGAAGTCAACTTGGATGAAGCCGACATCGGGGCCATTCGGCCCGACCAGCGGGTCACCTTCACGGTCGACGCCTTCCCCGGCCGCGAATTTTCCGGCCGGGTCATCCAGATTCGCAAAGCGGCCCAGGTGGTCCAAAACGTGGTCACCTATACGGTCATCGTTTCCGCCCAGAATCCGGACTTGAGCCTTCTGCCGGGCATGACCGCCACGGTCAAAATCCTGGCGGCCGAACGTCCCGAAGCCGTCAAGCTGCCCAACGCCGCCCTTCGCTTCCGCCCGGCCTCGGCCGCCGAAACTACGTCAGCCAAACCCGGCGGCGGGACCTGGCTGGAAACTTTGAGCCGGCAGCTCGAGCTGACCCCGGAACAGAAGACCCGGCTGGAAGAAGTTATGACTCAGATCAAGGCCCGACTGGCTGCGGCCAAAGCCCAGGGCTTGATCGACCCCGGCCGAACGGCCTCGTCCGAATCGACTTCGATCAGACTTCAGCGCCTGGCCGAAGTGCTCCGAAAAACCTTTCTCCCCACTCTGACTCCTGCGCAACGCGACCGGTTCGAAAGTTTGGTCAAAGCCTGGGCCTCCGGCTCGGCCGGTTCGGGACGCGTCTGGGTTCTGGATGAAAAAAACCGACCGGTCCCCGTGGACGTAATGATCGGCATCACCGACGGTGCTTTTACCGAACTGCTCGGCGACTCCCTTCAACCCGGCCAAAAGGTCGTCGTCGGAGAAAGCGGGCCGACGCGAAAACCACCCGCCCCAAGCCCGCGAGGCTTCCCGTTTTAACATGGCCGCCGATCTCCTCCGGACCGAAGACCTAAGCAAAGACTATTTCCTGGGCGGCCGGGCCGTTCACGCCCTGCGCGGCATCACCGTGACCATAGACCAGGGCGAATTTGTGGCGGTCATGGGGCCCTCCGGCTCGGGCAAGTCCACCTTCATGAATCTTTTAGGCTGCCTGGACAAGCCGACCTCCGGCCGTTACCACCTGGACGGCCAGGATGTCTCCAGGATGACCGGCGATCAGCTCGCCCGGGTCCGCAACCGGAAAATCGGCTTTGTCTTCCAAACCTTCAACCTTTTGCCCAGAACTTCGGCTCTGGACAACGTGGCCTTGCCCCTGGCCTACAGCCGCCTCCCCCGCCGGGAACGCCGCCCCAGGGCCGAAGCCGTCCTGGCCGCCGTGGGCCTGGCCGAACGGGCCCGCCACCAGCCCGCCCAGCTCTCCGGCGGCCAGCAGCAGCGGGTGGCCATCGCCCGAGCCCTGATCAACCGGCCCGACCTGATCCTGGCCGACGAGCCGACCGGGGCCCTGGACACCAGGACCGGCCTGGAAATCATGGCCCTCTTCCAAAAACTCAACCAGGAGGGCATCACCATCATCGTCGTCACCCATGAAGCGGAAATCGCTCGCTTCGCCCGGCGCATCATCACCTTCCGGGACGGCCGCGTGGTCGGCGACCAAAATCTGACCGAAAGAATCGATGCGGAGAAGATGCTGGTGGAAACCCCGCTGGAACCAGAGACCGAGAATGAACTACCTTGACTCCCTGGGCGCCGCCCTGCGGGCTTTGCGGGTCAACATCCTGCGCAGCGTGTTGACCACCCTGGGCATCATCATCGGCGTGGCCGCGGTGATCAGCATGGTCGCCATCGGGGCCGGCGCTCAAGCCCGGGTCGATGAAGTCATCGGCAGCCTGGGCTCCAACCTGATTATCATCCTTAACGGGACCACCACCACCGGCGGGGCCAGCCTGGGCAGCGGAGCCGTGCCCACGGTCACCGAAGACGACGCCTACGCCGTCCAAAACGAAATCCCGGAAGTCCTGGCGGCCGCCCCCATGATTCGGGGCCCCGGCCAGGTGGTCTTCGGCAACCTAAACTGGTCCACCATCGTCTACGGCGTCACGGCCGAATACTTCATCGCCCGGGAATGGACGGCCTCCCCCGGCCGGATTTTTTCACCCGAGGAAAATCGGGGGGCGGCCAAGGTGGCCCTGCTGGGCCGCACCGTGGTCGAAAACCTTTTCTCCGACCCCAATCCCGTCGGCCGGATCATCCGCATCAACCGAACGCCTTTTGAAGTAGTCGGAATCATGGAAGAAAAAGGCCAGACCCCCATGGGCACCGACCAGGACGACGTGGTCTTCGTTCCCCTGTCCACAGCCAGAAAAAGGGTCTTGGGCCAGCAGCACCTCGGCGGCCGCATCGTCAGTTCCGTCATGGTCAAGGCCCGGTCTTCCGAATCCATCGGACCGGCCGAAGAAAGTATTCGTCAGCTTCTCCGCCAACGCCACCGCCTGCGCCCCGGCCAGGACGACGATTTCCGCATCAGGAACTTGTCCCAAATCCTGGAAGCCAGAGCCGAATCCTCCCGGACCATGACCTTCCTCCTGGCCGCCGTGGCATCGGTCTCCCTGATCGTCGGCGGCATCGGCATCATGAACATCATGCTGGTCTCGGTCACGGAACGCACCCGGGAAATCGGCCTGCGCATGGCCGTGGGCGCCAGACGCTCGGATATTCTGGCCCAGTTCCTCATCGAGGCCGTGACCCTGTCCCTCCTGGGCGGACTGATCGGCATCATCCTGGGCCTGAGCGGTTCCGCCGCCCTGGCCGCCGCCGCTCAACTGCCTCTCGTGGTCGGCCTCCAGTCCGTCCTGATAGCTTTCGCCTTTTCCGCCCTGGTCGGCGTGTTTTTCGGCTATTATCCCGCCCGGAAAGCCTCCCGACTCAACCCGATCGAAGCCCTGCATTACGAATAAGCCCCTTAAGGCCCGCTCCCGCCGAGCCAATTGCGATGTAGCTTAGGGTTTGAAATTGTTTTGTTTCTGGCGGGGGATCAAAATAATTTACCCCGAAAAATGTGTTGATCCTCGTTCCCAGAGGGGGTGGCCCCGGTTCCGCCTCGGGCGGGATTGCCGGGGCGCCGCAGGCGCAAGAGGCCTATTGGTTCTCCCGCCCAGGCCCTACCGGCTTATTTCGAGAATAGTTGACAACGCAAAACCCGCCCCCGCTCTGAAGGTCTTGATTTACATCCGGCCCTATGTTACCTAAGATGAAGAATCCAAATCAGCGAGGCACGGTCATGGCGGGAATCAACAAGGCCATCTTAATCGGCAACCTGGGCCGGGACCCCGAGATTCGCTACACGCCCAACGGGACGGCGGTGGCCAACTTCACCATCGCCACCACTGAAACCATCTCCACCAAGGACGGGGGCCGGGAAGACCGCACCGAATGGCACCGCATCGTGGCTTTCGGACGGCTGGCCGAAATTTGCGGGGAGTACCTGGCCAAGGGCCGCCAGGTTTACATCGAAGGGCGCATCCAGACCCGGGACTGGGAAGACCGTGACGGCAACAAGCGGACCACCACCGAAATCATCGCCAACACCATGCAAATGCTGGGCAGCCCGCCCTCCGGAGCCGGCTCGCGCTCTTCCGCCTCCCAGCGGACCGGCCGGCCTGCGGAAAAAAGTCCGGCCGTCAACAACGCCGGCCCCGACTACGACGGTCCGCCGCCCGACAACGACATACCTTTCTAAACCGGGTCGTCTGTCAGTTCTTGGATTACTTCCAGCATTTCCGGGGAAGATAAATAATTGTTCAGCGCCAGTTGATATTCCAGCCAGGCCAGCCACAGGCGAGCCCACTCCCGATTGTGCCACAACGGGTCATCCTGGCCCCGGCCGTCCCGAAGATAAAAAAGCAGGTCGCGATAATCCTCCAGACACAGCGGACACAGCCGGAAACTCACACTCTCTTCCACCCGCTCGACTAGGCTGAGGCTTTCACTGTACGCCCCGCACTTGGCGCACCGCCGCCCGCACCGGCCGCAGGTCAGCAAGGATTGCAAGACCTCCAGCTTATCCTTCCGGCTCAGATCGTCCTTTAGTCTCTTTTTATTGGAAAAATCGATTATCTCGGCCACCGGCGTTCTCCTTTTAAAAAATTATACCACGGGCGGCTTCCAGCCGAAACCCGGTCGCCGTCAATAACCGCCCGGCGGACGTTGTTTTTTTAGGCGTTAATTAAAAAGGTTAAGGCTTTGTGTTCACCGCTTGTTCACATGGCTGTCGACTCAAATCAACACTCAGGGCTTGTGACCTTGCGGCCGGGCTTGAGCGGTCTTTTGCGGCCAAAGAAGCGGTCACGAACCGGGGTCGACTTGGGGCTTGGCCGGGAATATCGGTCTTTTCGCTTGTTTATTATCAGCGGGCCTGAACCGGAAAATTTTTTCATTCGTCAGTAATATCGAGGAAACCGGAGATTTTCCAAGTTAGGGCTTGTGGGTAGTTTTATCCACAACTGTGGACGGATCGGCTGCCGGGCCGAATTCAACCGTAAATGCGCTTGGTTAAGCTCTGAAATATTAACTAGGGGAAACAAAATGTTTTTCGGACGAAGCCTCCGTTAAATCCGGTGTCTAGGCCGTGTGGAAAAAAGAGGCCTGGCTTTCGGGGCCCTTGCCGGAGACCGGCGTTGACGAGCCGGGCCTTTTCTTTTAAAACAATGAGCATTCTTTCTGGCCTTCACCACACTTTTTATAATCAAGGGGAATGACCTTGGACAAAGAGTCGGTCTGGACATGCATGCACGCCGCGGCCGCAGCCAAGTTGACCGAACCCAATGTCAAGGTCTGGCTCAACCCGCTGCAACCGTTGAGGCTTGAAGCCCGGACCTTGTACCTGGGCTGCCCCAACCGCTTTTTCATGGCCTGGGTGCGGGAGCACTATTACCCTCATTTGGTGGCGGCCTTGGACGCGGCCAGGGCCAAGGGCTACGAGGTGGAATCGGTCGAATTGGAAGTGGCCGCCACGCCCGGGCCGTCGCACCCGGAAGGTCCTCGGCCGCGCCCCAATGAACTGCCTCATCTCGAAATCCATCGCCGGGCCCCCCTCAGGTTCAACCGCCGCTTCACCTTTGACCGATTCGTGGTCGGCTCGGCCAATCAATACGCCTTTTCCGCCTCGCTGGCCCTGGCTGAAGGCGAAAACCTCAATACCGACGCCTTATACCTCCTGGCCGGTCCCGGCCTGGGCAAAAGCCACCTCTCCCAGGCCATCGGCCAGCATATATTAAAACACCAGCCCGACCGGAGGGTCTTCTATCTGACCGCCGAAGATTTCACCAATGAATTGATCTACTCCTTGAAAAACCAGAACATGGCCGAGTTCAAAGACAAATACCGCCGGAACTGCGACGTCCTGGTCTTGGAGGAAGTCAATTTTCTCAGCGGCAAAGAGAAGATTCAGGCCGAACTGTCCTATACCCTGGATTGCCTGAACGATAATGGGAAAAAAATCGTTTTCACTTCCTCGAACCTGCCCAAAGACATTCCCAGGCTCGGACGCCAATTCGCTTCCAGGTTGAACAACACCCTCATTTCGGCCATCCGCCCGCCGGACTACGAGACCCGGCTGAAAATATTGAGACAAAAAGCCCGGGAAAACGATCTGGTCATTCCGGAGCCGGTCCTGGAATTCATGGCCGCCCGCTTGACCAAGGACGTCCGCCGGATGGAAAGCTGCCTGCTGAGCCTGGGGGCCAAAAGCAAGCTCCTGGCCCGACCGATCGACTTGGCCCTGGCCGAAGAGGCCCTCCGCGACCTGGGGGAAGAAGAGACGCCGGGCGAATTCAATCCCGAATTGATTCAGCAAACCGTCTGCCGTTATTATCAGGTCAGCCTGGATGACCTGCGGTCCAGGTCCCGGCGGAAAAATATCGTCCTGACCCGGAACGTGGGCATGTACCTCTGCCGCCGACTGACCGACCTCTCGCTCGAAACCATCGGCAAGGCCTTCGGCCGCAATCATTCCACCGTGCTTTATTCGGTCAACTTGATCGAAAACCGCACCCGCCGCGACCCCAAGCTCCGCGGACAGTTGGATTTCTTGACCGAACAGGTCAAGCGCCGCCTGGCCAATTAGGCCCGCCGACGCTCTTCCCATCGAAAACAAACCGCCGGTCTTGACCTGTTTCCCCCGCCTCAGGCGACTCGAGGAAAATTATTCTCACCGGTTGACTTCAACCTCCAGGACGTCCATTATTCGGTCATGATCACTCCTGCGGCCCAAGCCCGGCTCAAAGACCTGCTCGGCCCGGAATATTTCTCCACCAGGCCCGAAGACCTGATCCTGTATGCGTCCGACGCCGCCAACCAGCCCCAGTACCGGCCGGAAGCCGTGGCCCGGCCGGGCGCGGTCGAAGAAATCGCCGGCCTGGTCCGCCTAGCCAGAACCCACCGCTTCCCGGTCATCCCCAGAGGCGCAGGGTCCGGCCTGTCCGGCGGCGCCTTGCCGGTGGCCGGCGGACTGGTCTGCGTGATGACCCGTTTCAACCGTATCCTGGACATCGACCCCGACAACCTGACGGCCCTGGTCGAACCGGGGGTGGTCACGGCCGATTTCCAGGCCGCCGTCGAGCAATACGGCCTGTTTTATCCCCCGGACCCGGCCAGCCGGGACTTTTCCACCCTGGGCGGCAACGCGGCCGAAAACGCCGGCGGGACCAGGGCGGTCAAGTACGGCGTGACCAGGGATTACATCCTGGGGCTGGAGGCGGTCTTGGGCACGGGCGAAGTCATTCAGACCGGGGTCAAGACGGCCAAGGGCGTGGTCGGATATGACCTGACCAGACTGCTGGTCGGCTCCGAAGGCACCCTAGGCGTGATCACCCGCCTGATTCTGCGCCTGGTGCCCAAACCCGAAGCCGTGGAAACCGTCCTGGCTTATTTCCCCGACCTGGCCCGAGCCGCCGAGACCGTGGCCGCCCTGACCGCGGCCCGGGTCGTCCCTTCCACCCTGGAATTCATGGACCAGACCTCGATCAACTGCGTCGAAGACTACCTCGGGCTGGGCCTGGACCGGACCGCCGGAGGGTTATTGTTGATCGAAACCGACGGCCCGGCCGGTCAGGCCGAGGCCGAGGCCGAACTGATCGTCAAGTTGTGCCGCACCCAAGGGGCCAAAAACGTCCGGCGGGCCGAATCGGCCCAAGAGGCCGCAGATATGTGGCGGGCCAGGCGGGCCATCTCTCCGGCCATTCACCGGGCCGCTTCCGGCAAACTCAACGAAGACATCGTCGTCCCCCGCAGCCGCATCCCGGAAATCATGGCCAACGTGACCGAGATCAGCCGAAACCGCCGCCTGCAGATCATCTGTTTCGGCCACGCCGGCGACGGCAATATCCACGTCAACGTCATGTACGATCAGGCCGAAACCGCCGAAAAAGCCCGAGCCCTCGAGGCGGTCCGGGACATCTTCACCGAGGTCCTCAAGCTCGGCGGCACCCTGTCCGGCGAACACGGCATCGGCACGACCAAAAAAGCCTTCATCGGCATGGAGATCAAGCCCGAAGTCCTGGCCCTGATGAAGCGGATCAAGACGGCCTTCGACCCGGACGGGATCATGAACCCAGGCAAGGTCTTCCCCGAATGACTCCCTCCCTGGACCAGCCCGGACCAATCTTCGCTCTATGACCCCGGAAACCCTGCTGGCCGCCCTGAATCAATGCGTGCGTTGCGGCCGGTGCCTGGCCGTCTGTCCGGTTTACCGCCAAACCGGCTGGGAGGGCTCGGTGGCCCGCGGCAAGCTGGCCCTCCTGCGGGCCGAACTGGCCGGCGAAGCCGATCTGGGCCGGCGCATGAAGGACCTGCTCTCCCACTGCCTCCTCTGCGGGGCCTGCGCCGAAGCCTGCGCCTCCGGAGTCAAGGCCGATGAACTCATCCAGGCCGGGCGGGCCCTGGCCCTGGCCGGCGGCGGCCTCAACCGCCTGAAAAGCCTCCTGCTCCGGGACCTGCTGGCTCGCGGGCTCCTGGCTAGGGGCCTCTTTAAAAGCCGCGGCCTTTTTCTCGAAAACGTTCCCCCGGAAAGCGGACTCCATTTCCGGTTTCCCTGGCCCGGACTGGACCGTGACCGCTGGCTGCCCCCTTTGGCCCCCAAACCCTTTCTGGCCGATCTCCCCGAACGCCACCCTCAAGACAGCCCCGGGCCCCGGGTGGCCCTTTTTGTCGGGTGCGTCAGCAACTACCTGCGCCCCCAGGCCGCCCGCGCCGCGGTCCGGCTCCTCGAAGCAGCCGGGGCTCGAGTCATCATACCGCCCGAGCAGGTCTGCTGCGGCAAACCGGCCGCCGCCGCCGGCGACCGCGACACCGCCCTTTATCTGGCCCGAAAGAATCTCGAAGTCTTTAATCCGGCCGACTTCGATTACCTGACCGCCTTCTGCGCCACCTGTTCCGCCCAACTGAAAGAATACCCCAGCTTCAACCAACCGGATCGGCCGGCGGCCTGGTCCGGCCGGGTCCTGGATTTCTCCGAGCTTTTAATCAAAATCCTTGACTGGCGGCCGTCGGCCCGAATCGAGCCCGCCCCGGACGGGCCTCTCCGGGTTTTTTTCCATGATCCCTGTCATCTGCGGCGGAAACAAGGCGTCTGGCAGGAGCCCCGCCGGCTGGTCGAAAGACTCCCCGGCGTCCAACTGGTCGGGGCCGACGCCCCCCCGGTCTGCTGCGGGTCCGGCGGCGTCTTCAATTTATGGCATTATGCCCTGAGCCTGGACCTTTTCCGCACCAGGATCGAAGCCGTCAAACCCTATGACCCCGACCTGGTCGTCACCAGTTGCTCCGGCTGTCTGCTCCAGTTCGAGGACGGGCTGCGGCGGCTCGGACGGCCTTGGCCCATAACCAGCCTGACCGAACTCCTGGCCGAGCGGGGCCTTTTTCCCTCAGGCCTCTAGACAATCACTCCGCCCGGACTCCTTCAACTCCTCCAGCGACCCCAGGGCCTTTTCCCGGATTTCCCGGTAGGCCCGCTTCAGTTCCGGGCTGGAGTCCCCCTGGATCAGCCGGCCGAGAACATTCATCAATCTTTCCAAATGTCCCAAAAAAACCTGGGCCGCCGCCAGGGCCTTCTGTTCGGCCGGGCTCAGATCGGGCCGCCGGAGCTGCCTTCCCACCCTTTCCTTGAACCGCCGGACCTTGTCTTCCAGAAAAGAAAAAAGTTCGCTCACGGCGGCCCGAGGCTTGCGCCCGGACTGCCAGTCCTGATATATCGCTTCCGCCCCCTCTAAAATAGCCTGCCCGGTCCGGGCCAGCTGGTCGCTCAAACCCTCGGCCGCTCCGGCCGGGCCGCCGGTCAAGACAACTCCCAGGAAAAGCAGCACCAATATCTTTAAAATCGGCTTGCTCATCATGCGCAGGACTTTTCACTTTGGAAACGGATTAAAAAAAGGCCCCGGCCCGGGCCGGCCCCAGGTCGATCTCATCCTTCAGGTCCCTGGTCATCAGATCAATCAGACCTTGCCTAGGGTCCTTGTCCTGGTAAAGCACCTGATAGACCTGCTCGGTCACCGGCATGTCCACCCCCAAACGCTTGGCCAGGTCATAGACCGACCTGGTCGTCTTGACCCCTTCAGCCACCATTTTCATTTCGGCCAGAGTGTCGGCCAGCCTGCGGCCTCGTCCAAGCTGCAGGCCCACGGTTCGGTTGCGGGACAAGTCCCCGGTGCAGGTCAGCACCAAATCGCCTAGGCCAGCCAGCCCCATAAAGGTCAAGGGGTTGGCCCCCAAGGCCACCCCCAGGCGGCTCATCTCCGCCAACCCGCGGGTGATCAGCGCGGCCCTGGCGTCATGACCCAGGCCCAAGCCGTCGGAAATCCCGGCGGCGATGGCCATGACGTTCTTGACCGCCCCGCCGATCTCCACCCCGATCAGGTCCTGACTGACGTAAACCCTTAAAGAAGGCGACGCAAAAAGATGCTGGACCAGAAGGGCCGACCGCCGGTCCGGACAAGCCGCCGTCACGGCCGTGGGCAGGCCCTGGGCCACTTCTCGGGCAAAACTGGGCCCGCTCAAAGCGGCCCGATGGGCGGCCAGGTCTTCCGGCAACACGTCTTCCAACACCTGGGACATGGTCATCAAGGTGTCGTTTTCAATGCCTTTGGAGGCGGTGACCAGCAGAACGGAGGGGCGTAAAAACGGGGCCAGCCGACCGGCCGCTTCCCGCATGACGTGGGAAGGCGTCACCAGAACGACCACGGCCTGGTCCCGGACTACCGCCGCCGGATCGGTCGAAGGCCGGACGCCCTCGGGCAGCCTCACCCCGGGCAGGTAGACCCGGTTCTCCCGGGTCGTTCTGATCTGCTCCGCCACCTCGGGTTCGAAAACCCAAAGATCAACCCCCAGACCCTTCTTGGCCAGATGATGGGCCAGCGCCGTGCCCCAGGAGCCGGCCCCGACCACAGCCAAACGATCCACAGCCTTTATCGCCTCGGACATATTCATTGGGAGAGGCCTCTTTCTCTATCCGCCTTGGCCGTCCTTGGTCTGATAATTCAGACCTTCGACTTTCACCGGCGTCTTCTTTTCGTTCTTATTGCTTTTAGTCGTTTTTTTCTTTGAATCATCTTTCCTTTTAGGCTTGGGTCGGTACCCGTAATCCACCGGCTGAGCCTCCGCCAGCTTTTGGCTGCGTCGATTCTGGAGGCCCTCGATCCGAAGCTCCACCGCCGCCCGGTTCTCATAACGATCCAAAACGCTCTGATACACGGCCAGGGCTTCTTTATATCGCTGCATTTCTTCAAGACAATTGCCCATTTTAAACTCGATGCTCGGCCTTAACGGGCTTTCGGGAAAAATAAAGACGCTTCGACGGAAGACCTCCAACGCCTGGTCGGTCCAGCCCAAAATCATATAGGCGCTGCCCAGCTCATCGTAAGCCCTCTCCAGCAGCTCCGAATCGGGATAACGTTCCATGAAATATTTGAGCTCCCGGACGGCCCGCTCCGTCTGGCCGGCCAGTAAATAACAGCGGGCGATCTGAAACTGAAAATCGTCGGCTTTAGGGTGCCGGGGGCGCTCTTTGAGCAGCCACTCATATTCCAAAACCGCCCGTTGGTAATCATGCAATTCATCCCGAAAGAAGCCGGCCAGAATTTCCCTGGCCTGAACGGCGTACTCGCTGTAAGGATGCTTTCGGATCAGAAGGTTGAAATCCCTTATGGCCGGGCCTCTCTGCTCCAGGGCGTAATAAAGGATTTCCCCGGACCGAAAAAGAGCCCGGTCCCGCATCTTGCCGTCGGGGAAGTCGACCAGGTAGTGCTGGTAGGTCAAGACCGCTTCCTGAAAACGCCCTTTTTCAAAAAGGGCGGTGGCCCGGTTGAAGTAGTCCTCTTCGCTTTTGGGTCCGCAGGCGGACAAAATCAGGACCGCGGCCAGGCAGAAGGCGGCAGGCAGGCGGAATATTTTTCGAGCCGACGGCACGGAAGTTTAAGCCCGGTCAGCGGATTATATATCCGCCGGGCCTTGTTCCTCTTCTTTTTCTTCGAGCCGGGCTACGCCGACCACCCGCTCGCCCGGTTCGACGTTGATCAGCCTGACCCCTTGGGTGTTCCGGCCGATGATCGAGATTTCATTGACCCGAATGCGGATGATCCGGCCGGTGTCGGTGATGAGCATCAGTTCATCCTCGTCTATCACCTTGAAGACCCCGACCACCGGGCCGTTGCGCTCCGTGGTCTTGATGGTGATCAGCCCCAGGCCGCCGCGGGCCTGCAAACGATATTCCCCGACCTTGGTCCTTTTTCCATAGCCATTGGCCGTCACGGTCAAAATGGTCTCTTCCATGCTCTGGTCCAGGATTTCCATCCCGACCAGGGAATCCTCAGGCCCCAGGCGGATGCCCCGGACCCCGGCCGCCGTCCGCCCCATGGCCCGCACTTCAGTTTCAGGAAAACAGATGGCCTTGCCTCGACTGGTGGCCAGAAAGATCAGGCTTTCCCCGTCGGTCAGCCCGGCCGAAATCAGCTCGTCGTCTTCGTTGATGGTCAAGGCTATGATCCCGATTTTCCGCGGATGGCTGAAAGCCGCCAAATCGGTCCGCTTGATCAGACCGTTGCGGGTGACCATCACCACGAAACGGTTCGCCTCTTCCAAATCCCGGACCGGCAGAATGGTCGCCACCCGCTCGCCCGGCTCCAGGTTGAGCATATTGACGATGGCCTTGCCCTTGGCCTGCCGGCCGGCCTGGGGTATCTCGTGGACCTTGAGCCAGTGGACCCGGCCGGTGGTGGTCAGGAAAAGCAGATAACTATGGGTGGAAGCCACATAGAGGCGCTCGACGAAATCGTCTTCCTGCTGCTTAACCCCGGTGATCCCTCGGCCGCCCCGCCTTTGAGCCCGGTACAAGCTGATGGGGTTGCGCTTGATATACCCCCGATGGGACACGGTCACGACCATGTCTTCTTCCGCGATTAAGTCCTCGGGTCTCAAATCAGGGCTTTCCTCGTAGATGATCTCGGTCCGCCGGGCGTCGCCGTATTCTTCTTTAAGCTGAATAAGCTCCTCTTCGATGATGTTGTTCACCAGCCGGTCGTTGGCCAAAATTTCCCGGTACCTGGCGATGTCCTTGAGAATCTCCAGATACTCCTGCTCTATGGCCCGGCGTTCCAGGCCGGTCAGTCTTTGCAGGCGCAGGTCCAGGATGGCTTGGGCCTGGATTTCGCTGATTTCCAGACGCTCCACCAGCCTGGTCTTGGCCGTGGCCGGCGAATTGCTGGTCCGGATCAGCTCGATGACCATGTCCAACTGGTCTAAAGCCTTTTTCAGACCCTCCAAAATATGAGCCCTGGCTTCGGCCTTGGCCAGATCGAACTTGGTCCGCCGGATGACCACTTCCCGGCGGTGTTCGAGAAAGTGCCACAAAATGTCCTTGAGGTTGAGCACCCGCGGGACCTGATGAACGATGGCCAGCATGTTCAAGCCGAAGGTCGTCTCCAGTTGGGTCATGGCGTAAAGCTGATTGATGATGATTTCCGGAGCCTGATCCCGCCGGATATCCAAAACCACCCGCAACCCCTCCCGGTCCGACTCGTCCCTGATCTCGGTAATGCCCTCGATCTTCTTGTCCTTGACCAGTTCGGCGATGTTTTCCAGCAGCCGGGCCTTGTTGACCTGATAGGGCAGCTCGGTGACCACGATGGACTTCTTGTTGTCGCGCGGCCTGGTTTCGATGGACGCCCGCCCGCGGATGCGGATAACCCCGCGGCCGGTGCGGTAGGCTTCTCTCAAACCCGCCTGACCGTAAATAAAACCGGCCGAAGGGAAATCCGGGCCGGGAATAAGCCGCATCAGTTCATCCACGGAAACATCCGGCCGGTGAATCAAGGCGATGAGGCCCTCGACCACTTCACTCAGATTATGCGGCGGAATATTGGTGGCCATGCCTACGGCGATGCCCGAAGAACCGTTGATCAGAAGGTTGGGCGCCTTGGTCGGCAGAACCACCGGCTCCTGGAGCGAGCCGTCGTAATTGTCGACGAAATTCACCGTGTTTTTATCGATGTCCGCCAGGAATTCCTGGGCCAGCTTGGACATGCGCACCTCGGTGTAACGCATGGCCGCCGGAGGGTCCCCGTCCACTGAACCGAAGTTGCCCTGGCCGTCCACCAGGGGATAGCGCATGGAGAAGTCCTGAGCCAAACGAGCCAAGGCGTCGTAAACCGCGGCGTCGCCGTGGGGATGGTACTTGCCTATGACGTCGCCGACCACCCGGGCCGACTTTTTATAAGGCTTGTTGTAGTCGTTGCCCAGCTCCCGCATGGCGAAAAGGATGCGCCGGTGGACCGGCTTAAGGCCGTCCCGGACATCAGGCAACGCCCGGCCGATAATAACGCTCATGGCGTAATCAAGATAAGAACCCTTGATTTCTTCCTCGATCAGAACCGAACCGTATTTTTCTTCAAAAAGACCCATGGATTGCTTTCTTTGAAAATTCTAAAATTTATATATCCAGCTCCCGGACCTTAAGAGCGTTCTCCTGGATGAACTCCCGCCTGGGTTCGACTTTGTCCCCCATTAGAATCGTGAAAATCTCGTCGGCCTCAATGGCGTCCTCGACCTGAACCTGCAAAAGCGTCCGCTTCTCCGGGTCCATGGTCGTTTCCCAAAGCTGACCGGGGTTCATTTCCCCCAAACCTTTATAACGCTGGATGGTCAAACCTTTTTGACCCTCGACCATCAGCACTTCCAAAAGCTCGTCGGCGGATTCTATCTCCCGGTTTTTCTCTTTGGTCCGCAGCATGAAAGGCGGCTGACCCATGGCTTCCACCGCGCGATACATATTGAGCAGTTTGATCATCTCCTCGTTTTTCATCAATTCCTTGCTGAGGATGACCCGGCGCTGCCCGTTGTGTTGCGCCGGCAGGGAAATGACGAAAGCGCCGTGTTCTTCATCACGTTGCGGGCCTTGAACTTGATAACCCTGGTCGCGCAAAAGTTCAGCCAGGGCCGCGGTCCAGGCGTAATCTTCAAAACCGGGGCCGTCCCCCGACAGCCTGGGCAGAACCAGCTTCCAAATCGCCTGAGGATAGCCTCGCCGGGAGAAGCGTTCGATTTGCTCCTTATAAGCCAACAGATTCTTTATCAGGGCGCCCAGTTTGTCCCCGGCCGCCGGACCGCCGGGCAGCACCAGCTCCCGATTTTCCACAAAACGACTCAAAATGAACTCCTGAAAGTTCTTTTCGTTTTTGATGTAAAACTCCTTCTGACCCGACTTGACCCGATAAAGAGGCGGCTGAGCGATGAACAAGTGGCCGCGTTCGATCAAATCGGGCATCTGCCGGTAAAAAAAGGTCAGCAGCAGGGTCCGGATGTGAGCCCCGTCCACATCGGCGTCGGTCATGATGATGACTTTGTGATAGCGAAGACGGCTGATGTCGTAATCATCTTTACCCAGGCCGGTGTTCAAGGACAAAACCAGATTCCTAATCTCCTGGCTGGAAATAACCTTGTCGAATCTGGCCTTCTCCACATTGAGAATCTTGCCCTTAAGCGGCAGGATGGCCTGAAAACGACGGTCCCGGCCCTGTTTGGCCGAACCCCCGGCCGAATCGCCCTCGACAATGAACAACTCGGAAAACCGAGGGTCCTTTTCCTGACAATCGGCCAGCTTTCCGGACAAAGAATGGTCACCCATGGCCCCTTTCTTCCGGACCATATCCCTGGCCTTCCTGGCCGCATCCCTGGCCCTGGCCGCCTCCACCACCTTGCCCACAATCTTCTTGGCCGTGCCGGGATTCTCTTCCAGATACACGTTCAACGATTCATAGACCATAGTCTCGACCAGACCCTTGACTTCCGAATTCCCAAGTTTGGTCTTGGTCTGACCCTCAAACTGTGGTTCAGGAATCTTCAAGGAAATAACCGCGACCAAACCCTCGCGGACGTCATCGCCGTCCACCTTGATCTTGAGTTTTTTCGCCAGATTCGAACTGATCAGGTAGTTGTTGAGCGTCCGGGTCAAGGCCGCTTTGAAACCGGAAATATGTGTCCCGCCTTCGGTCGTCGGAATATTGTTGACGTAAGAAAGCAGTTGTTCGTTATAAGTCTCGTTATATTGAATGGCTATCTCGACGATTATGTCTTCCCGCGTTCCTTCCAGAAAGACCGGTTTGGGGTGCAGCGGCGTTCGATGACGATTCAGATACTGGACGAACTCAATTATTCCCCCTTTGAAAAGAAACTGCTGCGACCGGCCGTCCCGCTCGTCCGTGATGGTAATTTTGACGCCGCGGTTGAGAAATGACAGCTCCCGCATCCTCTTGGCCAGAATGTCGTAACTGAATTCCGTGGTCTCAAAAATCAGTGGGTCGGGCTTAAAAGTAACCTTGGTCCCCGTCAGTTTGCTCTGGCCGACCACCTTCAGTTCCGTCACCGGCTTGCCCCGCTCATATCTCTGCCGATGAATCCGGCCGTCCCGCCAGACTTCCACTTCCAGAAATTCGGACAAGGCGTTGACTACAGAGACCCCCACCCCGTGGAGGCCGCCGGAAACCTTATAGGTCTGCTTGTCGAATTTTCCTCCGGCGTGAAGCTTGGTCATGACCACTTCCACCCCGGGCAGACCCTCAGTCTTGTGAATGTCCACCGGGATGCCCCGGCCGTTGTCGGTCACGGTCACCGTTCCGCCCGCGCCGATGATTACCTCGATGTTGTCGCAGTAACCGGCCATGGCCTCGTCGATGGAGTTGTCCACGACCTCATTGACCAGATGGTGAAGACCTTCCGGTCCGGTGCTGCCCACATACATGGCCGGGCGCTTGCGGACGGCCTCCAAACCCTCCAAAACCCTGATGCGGTCTGAACTGTAATCGTCGATTTTATTAAATAATTCTTGATCTTTGGTCATTAAAATCACAAACCTCTTTTTATATCTTTATGGGCATAATCACCCCGATGAAGCCGGGGTCTTCCGGAGCGGAGATGACGCAGGGATTGCCCACGGCCTGAAACCCGATGGTCATTACTTCGCTTTTAAGCGCCGACCCGGCTTCAATGAAATATCTCGGGTTGAAACCCATCCCCAATTGCTCGCCCTCATACTCCACGGGCAGAGTCTCTTTGGCCTCGCCCAAATCAGGATTGACCGCCGACAACTGAAGCTCCTTCGGGGATAAGGTGAAGAGAACACTCGGGGAAATTACGGAAATCCGGCGGAGCATTTCCAAAAACTCCCGCCGGCTCAAGTTCATCCTTTTATCTATTTTTTTAGGAATAACCAGATTATAGTCCGGAAAACGTCCTTCCAAAAGCCGCATGACCAGAATACTGTCTTCTCCCCGAGCCACCCCGCTGTTGGCCGAAAAGCCTATCTTTAAACTTTCTTCGTTTTCGGCCATCTTCCGCATCTCACCCAGCCCTTTTCTGGAGATGATCACCCCTTTTTCCATGGTCAAGGCCTTGGCTTCCGGCGCTTCTTTTTCAATCAGGCTCAGACGATGACCGTCCGTGGAGACCATCCGCAGAAAAGACTTGTTTTCCTTTTCAGCTTTCTCTAAAAATACTCCGGCCAGATTGTAGCGGGTCTCTTCCAGAGAAACCGAAAAAATGGTCTTGTCGATCATATCCACCAAAAATTCAGAGGAAATCTCCATATACTCGACCTGCTCATAATCAGGCATGGGCGGAAAATCATCAGGCGGCAGACCCAACAGCTGGTAATTGGCCCTTGCTCCGACCAGGCTCAAACCGGATTGCTCCGTTTCTTTCAACACCAGGTCTTCATCAACCATGCCGCGGACGATTTCGTAAAACTTGCGGGCCGGGACCGTCAAACGCCCTTCATTCTGCACTTCGGCCTGATAAAAGCCCCGAAAGCTGATCTCCAGGTCCGTAGCGGTTATAGCCAGCCGACTGTCCTGAACCTCCAAAAGAATGTTGGAAAGTATAGGCATGGAACTTCTTTTTTCGGCAATGGACTGGGTCTGAGAAACTCCTTTTAAGAGTTCTTCTTTTTTTATTCTCAGTTCCAGCATTGATAAAGACCTCCTTCATGTTTTTTAAAAGGACCTCTTTATTAGGTCTGATTTTAAAAATTTTAATAGAAAATAATAATACCGGTGAATTTGTTTAAAACACATTTTTACTTAGTTATTGCCTTTGGTTGCCTTAAACATTTCTTGGGTGGTTCATTGAAGAATCCAACTGTTTTTCGGATGGACCCGCACCGGATTGGGTTTTGACCACGAATTAAACATGTTTTCATCAGCACCGCGGTTAATATTCGGGCCGGGGGGCGGCCTGTCTGATGATTTTTTCCAAATCGGCTATGGTCCGGGCGTAATTCCGGTCATAAGACATTCGGCGTTGCACCGTTTTACAAGCATGAATGACCGTGGAATGATCCCGCCCGCCCAACCGCTGGCCGATCTCCGTAGTGGAAAGATTGGTCAATTGTCGGGCCAGATACATGACCGCTTGACGTGGACCGGCTACAGCCTTGATTTTTTTACTGGATTTAAGATCATTGATCTTCAGGTTGAAATAATCAGCGGTGGTTTTGAGAATAGTCTCCAAGGTGACCAGTTTGCTCTCCGCCTCAATGAACATATCCAGCAGTCTCTTGGCCGTCTCCAGGTCCACCGGCTGGCCGGTCAGCGAAGCGTAGGCCCCCAGACGGGACAGATACCCTTCAAGCACGCGGATATTGGTCTCATTTTGGGAAGCCAGATAAAAAGCCACGTCGGTGCTCAATTCTACGCCTTCTTCTTCGGCCTTCCTGGCTAAAATGGCCACCTTGGTCTCCTGATCTGGCGGAGAAATATCGGCGAAAAGACCGCCCTCGAACCTCGAACGCAGCCGATCTTCCAAATCAGGAATTTCCTTGGGCATTTTATCGCTGGAAAGAACAATCTGCTTGTCCGCTTCGTATAAAGCGTTGAAAGTGTAAAAAAATTCTTCCTGAGTCCTTTCCTTGCCTCCGATAAAGTGAATGTCGTCAATGATCAAAGCGTCGATATTGCGGTGCTTATGCCGGAAAAAATTCATTTTTTCCGTCCGGAGCGCCTCGATCAGTTCATTGGTGAACTGCTCTGAGGTCCGGTAGACCACGCGAAGATTAGGGTCTTGGGCCAGAAGTTGGTTGCCGATGGCGTTTAAAAGATGTGTCTTGCCCAGACCCGAGCCGCCATAGATAAAAAGCGGATTATAAGCCGCACTGTGATTGGCCACGGCCATCGAAGCCGCATGGGCCAACTGATTATTGTTGCCGACGACGAAGTTGGCGAAAGTGTATTTGTTGTTGAGGCCGTTATCCAAGGGCTCCTGCAAAGGCTCCGGGCCGATATAAAGCGGCGGTTTTTCATAGGACCGTCCTTTGTCCGTCGGCGAATCTTGAGGACCGCAGACAAAATCTATCTCCATCTCCCGGCCGGCCGCCTCAGCCAGACTTTTAGCCAGACCGGGCAGATAACGGTCCATGATCCAGGTCTTGAAAAAAATATTCGGGACGCGCACCGTCATTTTTTCCGAATCCGCCGATACATATTCCAAAGGCGACAACCACCGCCGGAACTCGGCCGGTTCTAAATCCTGACCCATTTTGGCCAGGGCTTGCTCAAAAAGATGTTTCACGTGAAGCAGTTAAAAAAAATTTAGTAATTACTAATCGTTAAACTATTAAATATTAGCAAAAAATTAAGGAGAAGGCAATAAAAATATGAGGCCGAGCATTTTGCGTTGTTAATCATCCTCCCTGGTGCCCGGGCGCCGCCCATATCACCCCACCCCGGCCCTCCCCGTCAACGGGGAGGGGGCAAGAGGAATCCCCCCGCTTCTTTTTTCCCCCCGTTGACGGGGGGATTAAGGGGGGTATACGGCGATGGTGGACCTCGAAAAACGGGGTTTTGCCCCACCCGCTTGTGGTAATGCTGGGCGGTTATACCAAGTTGTTTTTATATAGCGCGGCCCGGACGTTGTCCGGGCCCGCCATCAGGCGGACAAGATGTCTAATCGGAGAATCCAATAGGGTGGCCGACGAACTTTCCCTCTACGACAGGCCCTACACCAAGCCTCTTGCTCCTCCGGAAATTCAACCACAACTTGTCCAAACCACCCTATGGGTTTGGGTAGTTCAAGAGGAGAGGGCGGTCAGCCCTCTTGATTAAACCGCCGGTCCCAGTCGTAATCCTTGGAAGTAATTATGTCTTCCATCCGCCGGAGACGCCGGTCCAGGTGATCGTAGGTCCTTTTCAGGCGCTGAAGCGCCAGGCTCCGGGAAGTGGTGTAGGACGAATAAAATTCATGGTCCTCCGCGTCGCGGAAAGGCAGGACCGGCTCAGGCTTCATAATCAAGGCCGCCAGGAGATAGAGCCCGATCACCGGCCAGAAGCCGGTGAATAAAAGCAAGGCCACCGCGATGGCCCGAGCCCAGAAGACCGGAAAATTGAAATAATCGGCCAAACCCTTGCAGACGCCCAAAAGGACGCCGCTGCGGGAACGGAAGGGCCCGCTTCGTTCTTCTTGAAAATATTTATGACGACTCATTTTTTATCCTTTCTTTCCCGGTCGAGCAGGATGGTCTCCAGGGCCTCGATTCTGGCCTCCATTCTGGAAAGGCCCTGGTGAAGCTCCTGAATAAGTCTGGCCTCTTCGGCTTGGTATTTTTCTCTTTGCTGGGGCGGGCCGCCGGTGATGATCTTGAGGGCCCAGACCAGAAAGAACCCGGCCACAATGACCAGCGGCAGTCCGAAGATCAGCAGAAGTAAAAATATGCCCCCGTGCATAACGCCTCCCCGTGGATATTAATCAAAGCCGCTAACCGATTCTTTCTTGTTCCCGGCCGGTCCGGGACTTGAGGGCCGCCAACTCTTTTTCCAACTCCTCGTCGTCTTCCAGCCGGGCGAATTCATCCTCCAGTGCGGTCTTTCTCCCATAGTTGACCAGATCGGCCGCGGCTTCCATCCGTTCGATCCGGTTTTCGAACTGCTCGAAACGGACAAAGGCGTCAGCGGTGTCCAGCCGCCGGATTTCTTCCTGGGCCCGCCGCTTGCGCCGGGCATAGATGTGACGCTGAACCAAAAGCCTTTGCTTTTCCCTGGCCGCAGCCAGCTTATCCTCAAGCTGGACGATCTCTTCCTGGTATCGTTCGATCAGTTCTTCTAGCTGAGCCGCTTCCCGATGCAGACTGTCCAGCCGCTCCTGAAAACGCCTTTTTTCCAGCAAGGCTTCCCGAGCCAGGTCATCGCGGCCCTTGGCTACGGCCAGCTCAGCCTTCTGCGACCAGTCTTCGAGGCCGGCCCTGACTTGATCCAGACCCCGCTCCACCTTTTTCTTGGCGGCCATGGCCCCGGCGCAGGAGGCCTTGATCTCGACCAGAGTGTCTTCCATCTCCTGGATCATCAGCTTAACCAGCTTCTCCGGATCCTCGGCCTTGTCCAGCATGGCGCTGATATTGGAATTGATAATATCGCGAACCCGACTGAAAACGCCCATTTTTGGTCCTCCTTGAGTCAAAAACTTCGCCGGACTGATTCGCAACTTTCAAGCCAAGTCAGGATTTATTCTGTGAACATCATTGTTATCAGGCAGATGGATTAGCCCGAGAAATCTTGGACCCCATTGTAATTATTGGCTCAATATACTAAACTATGGCTTTTTTAACCAATTATGGGATAAAAAAACCATGACCGATCACTTGACCCCAAAACTCCCGGAAGCTTTAGGCCGCTCCGAAGCCTTCCTCACCTTTCAAGAAAGATTGTCTCAAGCGGCCAAAGTCGACCGGCCGGTTCTCCTCGTCGGCGAACGGGGCACGGGCAAAGAACTGGCCGCGGCCCGCCTGCATTATTTATCGCCCCGCTGGCGCGAACCTCTGGTCGCCCTCAACTGCGCGGCCCTGGCCCCGACCTTGATCGAATCCGAACTCTTCGGCCACGAGGCCGGGGCTTTCACCGGAGCGGCCAAGCGGCGGATCGGCCGGTTCGAAGCAGCTCAGGGCGGCAGTCTCTTCTTAGATGAACTGGGGAATATCCCCTTGGAAGTTCAGGAAAAAATCCTTAGAGTCGTTGAATACCGCCTTTTCGAAAGGGTCGGCGGTTCAAGTCCGGTTCAGGTGGACGTCCGCCTGATCGGAGCCACCAACGCCGATTTGCCCGCCCTGGCCGCTCAAGGCCGTTTCAAACCCGACCTATTGGACCGGCTGTCTTTCGAGGTCCTGGTCTTGCCGCCGCTGAGGGCCAGGGAAGGGGACGTCATCTTTCTGGCCAATTATTTCGCCGCCCGCATGGCCCACGAACTGGGCCGCCCGGATATGCCGACTTTTTCGGACCGGGCCCTGGCCGACCTGGAAAGCTATCCCTGGCCGGGCAATATCCGCGAGCTGAAAAACGTGGTCGAGCGGGCCGTGTATCGTTCAACCTCGGCTATAATCGACGAGCTTGTCTTCGATCCCTTCCCCAAATCCGTCGGCCGCCCCCAACCGGACCGGGAATACCCCAAAGCGCCTTTGCCGCCGGCCGAAGCGTCCCCCCCTGCTCATTTGGCCGAACCGCTTCCCCGCCAGGTCCGCGATCTGGAAGTCAGGCTGATCAAAACGGCCCTCCGGCGGGCCAAATTCAACCAGAAAAAGGCGGCCGACCTGCTGGGCCTGACCTACCACCAGTTCCGCGGCCTGTACCGCAAGTACGGCGGCCCGGAGTTTGATCAGCAGTAATAATCAACCAGATTAACCAAGGCCCGGGCGGCCCGTTCCGGGGTGGGGTAGTTGGGCGCTCCGCCCTCTTCCAAAACGGCGATGTCTTCGTCCCAAATCCCGAAAGGTGCAGACAGGCAGGTGACCACCGGCTTCACCCTGGCTGCGTCCAAAAGGACCGGGGTGACTGTCTTGACCACCCCGATATTGGCTGAACCGTAAACGGCCATGAACATGATCGACCCGATGTCCGGGTCCTGGACCAGGGTTTCGATGATTTTTTGGGTCAGGCCCAGGTCATACCAGGCGAAGGCCAGGTCCACCGGGTTGGACCTCAGAGAAAGGGGCGGCAGGAGTTCTTCGATGGTCTTCCGGGTCGATCCGCTGAAGGCCGGGATGGCCAAACCCCCGGCTTCCAGGAAGTCGCTGGCGGCCAGGGCCGGTCCGGCCTGGGCCGAAAGGACGGCCGCCGAGCGGCCCTGAGGCTTGACGGCCAGGCTGAAGACCTTGGCCGCGTCCAAAAGCTCTTCGCAACTGTTTACGGCCACAAAACCCATTTGGCGGAAAAGGCCTTGATAGATTTCGTGGCGGCCGGCCATGGTCCCGGTGTGGGATTTGGAAGCCTGGTCGCTCCTGGACCAATGCCCGGCCTTGTAAACCAGCACCGGCTTGCCCTTGGTCCGGCTGCGGGCGAAATCCAAAAGCCGGCCGGGCCGGCCCGCGCCTTCCATATACAGGCAGACGACCTTGGTTTGTTCGTCGTGATCCAGGTATTCCAGAATCTCGGGGAATCCAACGTTGCAGCGGTTGCCCAGGCCGATGACCTTGCTGAAGCGGACGTTTTCCTGATAGGCCCGGTTGACCACAATCCCGGCCACCCCACCGCTTTGGCTGACCAGGGCCGCGTGTCCCGGAAGACCGACCCAGGGCGAGTCGGCCTGAAGGAATTCCGGGCAAAAGGTGGCGTTCAGAGCCAGATGGGCGTTGACAAAGCCGAAAGTGTTCGGACCGATGATCGGCAGGCCGGCCTGGTCGGCCAGTTCGGTTATCTCGGCTTGCCGCCCCGCCCCGGCCGGGTCTTCAATCTCCCCAAAACCCGAGCTGATGACCACCAGGCCCTGGACGCCCTTGGCCGAGCATTGCCGGATGATCTCCGGCAGATGTCGGCCCGGGACGCAGACCACGGCCAGGTCCACCGGGCCGGGAATTTGCTCCAAATCAGGATAAGCCGGCCGGCCCAACACCTCGGACTGGCCCGGATTGATCGGATAAACCGGTCCCCTGAACCCGCAGCCGTTCAGGCTGGACATGACGTAAAAACCCAGTTTGGCCGGGTTGTCCGACGCCCCGAACACGGCCGCCGAACGAGGGTTGAAGAGGACGTCGAGTCTGGCCTTTTTTTCCTTCATCTGGTGGCGTCCTCCGCCGCTTCCTGTTTTTTCAGCCTGAAGCCGAGAGATGCGGCCATTATACGAAAACCGGCCGTTTTAAGTCAGCAGAAAAACCGTGGGACGGCTGAACGCCGATGAAAATAACAGCCGTCCTTATTTTGGCGCAGCAAAAATGAAGGCCGCCCTTTCATTCCTGTTCATAGCCGAACCGCCGCAGGGCTTTAGGGTCCTTGCTCCAGTTCTTCTGCACCCGGACAAAGAGCTCCAGAAAAACGTTGGTCCCGGTCAGCCGTTCAATCTCCTTGCGGGCCGCCGTACCGATCTGTTTGATCTTTTGCCCTTGTCTGCCGATGATGATCCCTTTCTGAGACGGGCGTTCCACGTGGATGACGGCCTGGATGCGGATCAGGTCCGGGCGGTCTTCCTTGAAGGCCTCGACGGTGACCGCGGTGGAGTAAGGAATCTCCTGGCCGGTCAAACGGAAAACCTGCTCCCGGATCATTTCCGCGGCGATGAATCGTTCCGGCTGATCGGTCACGGTGTCGGGAGGGTAATATTGGGGGCCGACCGGCAGAAGAGCCTTGATCGCCTCGAGCAAACCGCCTAGATTCTCGCCCGTCAAGGCTGAGATAGGCACTATGGCGGCCAGGGGCAGTTCCCGGCTGAACCGATCCATCAAAGGCAGAAGTTTTTCTTTTTGGATGCGGTCTATCTTGTTGATGACTAAAATAACGGTTCTTTCCTGTTCCCGCAGGGTCTCGGTCGCCAGGCGGACCTCTTCCTCAAGGCGGCCGGGTTCGACCATGAATAAAACCAGGTCCACGTCCGGCAGCACGCTCAAGGCCCGAGCCGTCATATGGCGGTTAAGCAACCCCGGTCCCTGGTGCAGGCCCGGCGTGTCGAAAAAGATGATCTGGGCCTCCGGCTCGGTCAAAACCCCCAAAATCCGGTGGCGGGTGGTCTGGGGTTTGTCCGAGGTGATGGCGATCTTCTGATCCAGGAGGCGGTTGAGCAGGGTTGACTTGCCCACATTGGGCGGGCCGATGATGCCGACGAATCCGGACCGGTGCCCTGTCTCGGTCATGGGAGAATGCTCCTGGACCTTGACGGGCTGGCTTGAGGGCCGGAGCGGTCCCAAATCGAAAAAACCTCTCCGTTCCACGCGAATCTCCCGGCGGCCAGCCGGTCGTCGGGCTGGAATTTCAATTCCTCCAGCCGAAAAGTATCAAGCAAACGTTTCAAGTTCCGCCTTTCGTGCCCGACCGCTTGGGGCAGGTCTTGATGGGCCACCTGAAAGACGACTCTGGGCCTGTCCGGTCTTCGGTCGTTTAGGACTCGCCGCAAGGCTTGGCCGTAAACTTCCGACCTGACCAGATGTCCCAAAGCCGGATGATACGGCCCGGCCAAAACGCCTCGATCCAGGCGGGGCTCATTTTGCAATCCGATCCTGGTGACGATGATCCCGGCCGCGGTCAACCGCTGGAGGAACTCGGCGCATACGGACACGGCCTGATCCAATGATAAGGGCTGATACAGACCCTGGCGGTAAAGCTCGGCCAGGGGCACGTCCGGCAGCACCAGTAAAGGGTAAAGCCGGACTTCATTGGGGGCCAGGGCCAGGATTTCGCTTAAAGTCGCGGCCCGGCTGCGGTCGTCTTCTTCGGGCAGACCCAGGAGAAGTTGAAGCCCCAGCCTCATGCCGGCCGCCTTGACCCGGCCGGCCGCCTGTCGGGTCTGTTCGGCCGTGTGCCCCCGGCCGGCCGCCGCCAGGACCCGGTCGTCCATGGACTGGGCCCCGATCTCCACGGTGGTCACCCCTTGGGCCTTGAGAAATTCGATCTGCTCCGGTTCGAGGGCGTCCGGCCGAGTGGACAGGCGCAGGCCCTGGACCTTTCCCGCCTCCATATATGGCCGGACCGCTTCGAGCAAAGCGGCCTGGCGGCGACGCGGCAGAAGGGTGAAAGTGCCGCCGAAAAAAGCCGCTTCAACCCTCCGGCCCGGACCAATTTTAGGCGACGCCAGCCCTCCCCTTATGCCCCGGTCCACGGCTTCCGGAGTCAGAGGCTCGGGCCGTCTTCCGGCGGAAAGTCCCTGATTGCAGTAAAGGCATCGGCTGGGGCACCCCTGGTGAGGCAGGAAAAAAGGAATGACCAAAGGTTTCACCACGGGGACCGCTCTTCTTTTTTCAGCCTGGCCAGGGCCGCCCGGGCCGCTTCCTGTTCGGCCTCCTTCTTGCTTCGGCCCCGCCCGGCGGCCAACTCCTTTTCTCCTAAAAAGAGGGCCACCTGAAAGGTTCGGGCGTGATCCGGGCCATGGCTGGCCACCAGGCGGTACTCGGGTGTCTCTCCAAAAAGCCGCTGGGTCTCTTCCTGGAGTCTGGTCTTAAAGTCCTTTAAAAGATCGTCCCTTGAAGCCCGGACCAGTAAGTCCCGCCACAGCCTCTCCACCGTCTTCATGGCCGCTTGAAAACCCTGGTCCAGATAAACAGCCGCCAAAACGGCTTCCAGGGCGTCGGCCAGGATCGAGTTTTTCTCCCGGCCCCCGGAAGCGGCCTCGCCCCGCCCCAAAAAAAGACAAGGCGGCAGACCGATGTCCCTGGCTATATCGGCCAATTGGCCTTCGTTGACCAGACCGGCCCTGATCTTGGACAACTCACCCTCTTTCAGTGCCGGGAAATGGTGGTACAAGAGAACGCTGATGCACATAGACAAAACGGCGTCGCCCAAAAATTCCAAACGCTGATTGTCTTCGCCAACCTCTTGCACCTGGTGTTCCTTCCATTGATGGACGAAAGACCGATGCCTGAGGGCCGTGAGTAAATGATCTTGATTAATGAAGTAATACCCAAGTCGGGACTGGAGCTGGTTCAGGGCCGCTTCCCGGTCCGCCGTCAGGCCGTTCTCCATGGACATCTCCACCATGACTTCAAACCTACTGATCAGCCTGAAAAAAGTCAAGATAAGCTCGATCATCACCGCCGTGCCCCGAAACAGACCGGAATCCTCCGCCCGGTGCTTCGGCCCAAAGACCAAAGACGGCGTGGAGCCTTTCAGCGGCTCCGGCGTCAAAACAATAAAGATTTTCTAAAAATTTAGGGTCAGGCGGCGGCATTCGATTGACTTTGGTCCACAAGTCTGGTTTATTTTACCATTTAAATGAAATCCGGCGGGTCGGCCGGAAGAACGGCGGCTGAAAACCTAGTTGACTTTAACTCTGGACGATTTTTATTACCATCTCCCTGCGGGGCTGATTGCTCAAAGGCCGGCGCCCCGAAGAGAAGATTCCCGGCTGATGATTCTTGACCGCAAGACCGGGGCTGTGGACCATGCTCGATTTCGAGATTTGGCCCGGCATTTGCCCCAGGAAACGCTTTTGGTCGTCAACGACGCCCGGGTGGTTCCGGCTCGTTTATGGGGCCGCAGACCCACCGGCGGCCGGATCGAGGCCGTTCTGCTGGAGCCTCCCCCGCTCGAAGCCGGCCCGGGGACTTATGAGATCGAGTGTCTGACCAGGCCCTCCCGGCGTTTGAAACCAGGGACCCCCATCGAATTCGGCCCGGACCTCCGAGCCGAAGTAACCGAGCGGACCGAGGCCGGCCGGACCATGCTGCGGTTTTTTTTCGAACAGCCCCCGGCGGAGACCCTGGAGCGTCTCGGCCGGATGCCGCTGCCGCCTTATATCCGGCGCGAACCCGGCGGCGGACCCGAGGCCGAATTGGATCGGGCGCGTTATCAGACCGTGTACGCCCGGGCGGCCGGGGCCGTAGCCGCACCCACGGCCGGGCTGCACTTTTCACCGGAGATGCTGGAAGACCTTAAGAAACAGGGTTTTGAAATAACGGCCTTGACTTTGCTCGTCGGTTACGGCACCTTCGCCCCGGTCCGCACCAAGGACATCACCAGGCATCGCCTTGACCCGGAAGCGGTCCGCATTTCCAAGGATACGGCCGCAGCCGTCAATCGGGCCAAAAGCCAGGGCCGCACCGTGACCGCCGTGGGCACCACGGTGGTCCGCTCTCTGGAGTCCGCCGGCCGGAACGGCTTGCCGATCGAACCTTTCACCGGCCGGACCGACCTTTTCATTTATCCGGGCTTCAAATTTAAGGTCGTGGATCACCTGGTGACCAACTTCCACCTGCCCGGCTCGACCTTGCTCATGCTGGTCTCAGCCTTGGCCGGGCGGGAACTAATCCTTGAGGCCTATCGGACCGCCGTCGAACATAAGTACAGATTTTTCAGTTACGGCGACGCCATGCTGATACTGTAGGTCCCGGAAAGTGGCCGCCGCTCAAGGCTCTTTTAAGTTCAACATTCTGGCCCGGGACCAGGCCGGCAAAGCTCGGGTGGGTGAATTTATTACACCCCACGGGCCCGTCCCTACGCCGGCCTTCATGCCCGTGGGGACCAGGGGTTCGGTCAAGGCCATGGGGCCCGACGATCTGGGCCGGGTCGGGGCTTCAATAGTTTTGGCCAACACTTATCACCTTCTGGCCCGCCCCGGCCCCGATCTGATCGCCAAGCTGGGCGGACTGCATGCCTTTATGGCCTGGCCGGGGGCCGTTTTGACTGACAGCGGAGGGTTTCAAATCTTTTCCCTCAAGGATTTGCGTCGTTTGGACGAAGAAGGCGTCACTTTCCGGTCGCCGGTGGACGGGTCCGAGATTTTCCTCAGTCCGGAAAAGGCGGTGGCCGTTCAGGAAGCCCTGGCCCCGGACATCATGATGTGCCTGGACGAGTGCACGCCCTATCCGGCCGACCGGGAGCAGACGGCCCGGTCCGCGGTCTTGACTCTAAGATGGGCCAAGCGCTGTCTCGAAGCCCAAAACCCCGAGGCTTCCCCGGCCCTGTTCGGCATCGTCCAGGGCGGCATGTATCCCGACCTCCGGCGGCGGTCGGCCGAAGAGATCGGGGCTTTGCCTTTTCCGGGAATAGCCGTGGGCGGACTGGCCCTGGGTGAACCTTTGTCCGTTCGTCTGGAGATGATCGAGGCCGCGACTGAAGTTCTCTCCCCGGACCGGCCTCTGTACCTGATGGGGCTGGGCGCGCCGGAAGACCTGGTCGAAAGCATGGCCCGGGGCGGCGACCTGTTCGATTGCGTCCTGCCCACCCGGAACGCCCGCAACGGCCAGTTCTTCACCCGGTCCGGACGCTTGGTCATCAAAAACGCCGCTTACCGTGAAGACCACCGGCCGGTGGACGAGGCCTGCGGCTGTTACACCTGCCGGACTTTTTCCCGGGCCTATCTGCGGCATTTGTATCTTTCCGGCGAGCTTCTGGCTTATAGGTTGAATACCATCCACAATCTCTATTATTATCTGTCGCTGATGGCTGAAGCTCGAACCGCGGTGCTCGAAAATCGCTTTTCTGAATTTGTAAGCCGTTTTTACGCCGAGCGGGATGATGGTCAAGCCTCGGCGGATATGCGGCCAGAATAAGGAGGATAAATGATGTTTACTGAATTGGCCTACGCCATGGGCGGCGCTCCCCAGGGCAGCGGAGGCGGCGCCAGCGGAGGCGGGTTGGGGGCAATGGTTCCCTTGATTTTGATGTTCGTCATCTTCTATTTTCTGCTCATCCGGCCCCAGCAGAAAAAAGCCAAGACCCACCGGGAAATGCTGACCAATCTGCGCAAAGGCGACCGAGTCGTCACCAGCGGCGGGCTGATCGGAGAAATCACCGGAATAAGCGACACGGTGATCACTCTCGAAATCGCCCCCAAAATCAGGGTCAAGGTCTCCCGCAGCCACATCGCCGGACTCACCGGCCCGGCCCCGAGCGAACCAAGCACCACGGAAGTGGAAAAAAAGGGCTGACCCCTCGGCGGTCCGGTATTTTGATCGCCTTTTTCCGAAAATCGACGGCTCGCTTCTGGTTCGGATATTCCGGAAAGGACCCCGAATTCCGACCAGGGCCGAGACGCCTTCGGCTCTCAAGTGTTTGATGAAGGTCCAGGAGTGAAAAAGTGGAACGTAGCTTGAAATGGCGAATCCTGATCGTCTTGGCGGTCCTGTTCGTGTCCCTGGTTTATATCTACCCCTCGCTGGCCCCCGGCCTGCCGACGTGGTGGCAAAAAGCCCTGCCCTCGGAAAAAATCCACCTGGGTTTGGACCTCAGAGGCGGGATGCACCTGATCCTTGAGGTCCAGGCCGAAAAAGCCGTGGAGAGCGCGGTGGAAAGAACAGTGGAAGAACTCAAGTTCAGTCTGGTCAAAACCAAGCTCCCGGTCAACAGTGTGACTCGAATCGAGGGCCGCCGGATCGAAGTGCTGTTGGCTCGGGCTGAAGACCAGGACAAGTTCAACAAGCTCCTGGACGACGAATTCGATTATCTGGTCACCGATGCCACCGACGAGACGGCCGGCCGGCTCAAGCTGCTCCTGTCCCTACACCCTAAAGAGGCCGCTCGGATCAAAGAGATGGCCGTCAGACAGGCCCTCGAGACCATCCGCAACCGGATTGACCAGTTCGGGGTGACCGAACCCGACATTCGGCCCCAGGGTGAAGACCGGATCGTCATCCAGCTCCCCGGCGTCAAGGACCCGGAACGGGCCGTGGCCCTGATCGGCAAGACCGCCCTGTTGGAATTCAAGCTGGTCGAAGAAGCTCACAGCGTGGAAAAGGCCCTGGCTGAAGGTCCGCCGCCGGGCACGGAAATACTTCACCAAGTCCTCACGGACAAGGAAACCGGCCGGACGAGCAAAACGCCCTTTTTAGTCAGAACCAGAAGTCTTTTAACCGGCGAATACGTGACCGACGCCCGGGTCACGATCGACAACCAGTTCAATGAACCCTACGTAGCCCTGAACTTCGACGCCAAGGGCTCCCGGCTGTTCGAACGCATCACCGAGGCCAACGTCAACAAGCGCCTGGCCATCGTTTTGGACGGCAACGTCTATTCGGCTCCGGTCATCCAAGAGAAAATCAGCGGGGGCAAGGCCAGAATCACCGGCAGCTTCACCCTTGAAGAAGCCCGAGACCTGGCTATCGTCCTCCGGGCCGGCGCTCTGCCCGCCCCGGTCAATATCCTGGAAGAACGCACCGTCGGACCTTCCCTCGGGCAGGACTCGATCGATCAGGGCGTCAACTCGGTCGCGGTGGGTCTGGTGCTGGTCTTGATCTTTATGATCTTTTATTACCGCTTGTCCGGAGTCATCGCCGACACCGTCCTTTGTCTCAACATCGTCTTCATCTTCGCCGCCCTGGCCGCCTTCGGGGCCACTTTGACTCTGCCCGGCATCGCCGGCATCATCTTGACCATCGGCATGGCCGTCGACGCCAACGTCCTGATCTTCGAACGCATCCGGGAAGAAATCCGCTTGGGTAAAACTCCCAGGGCCGCCGTGGACGGCGGCTTCGGCAAGGCCACCTGGACCATCCTGGACGCCAACGTCACCACCCTCATCGCCGCCCTGGTCCTGTTTCAGTTCGGAACCGGCCCCATCCGCGGCTTCGCCGTGACCCTGTCCATCGGCATCGTGGCCAGCCTGTTCACCGCCATTTTCGTGGCCCGTATCATTTTCGACTACCTGCTGGTCAAAGTAAAAATGAGAAAGATCAGCGTTTAAGCCCAAACCTTCTGCCGGAGCACTAGCACTATGGAATTGATCAGACCAGACACCAATTTCAATTTTGTCGGCGTCCGCCGCTGGGCCTACGTCTTTTCCGCCGTCCTCATTCTGGTGGGCATAGTTTCCTTGATCGTTCACGGCGGCCCCAACTACGGCGTCGATTTCGCCGGCGGCAGCCTGATTCAAGTCAAGTTTCAAAAGCCGACTACGGCCCAGGCCATTCGCGACGCCCTCGGCGACCTCAAGATGGGCGAAGAATCCATCCAGAGGTTCGGCGACCTCCAAAATAACGAATTTTTGGTCCGGGTCTCCCAGGAGACCCAGGACTTGAACACCTTGGCTCAGAGGGTCGAGCGGACTCTGGAACAACAATTCGGCCAAGGGAATATCGAAATCCGGCGGGTGGAAACGGTCGGCCCCAAAGTCGGCAAAGACTTGCGTCAAAAGGCTCTGTTCGCCATTTTTTACGCCATTCTCTTCATCGTCATCTACATCTCCGGCCGCTTCGAACTCAAATGGCTGATGAGCCTGGTCGTAGCCCTGGCCTTGATGCTGGCCGTCTATCTGGCCGGCCTGGTCGGGGCGGGCGTGACCGGACTGATCCTGATCGCCCTGGTCATCACCCTGGTGGTCTGCTTTTTCTTCCAACTTAAATTCGCTTTAGGGGCCATCGTCGCCTTGATGCATGACGTCGCCATCACCGTCGGCATCTTTTCGCTTCTCGACAAGGAAATGACCCTGACCATCGTCGCGGCCATCTTGACCATCATCGGCTATTCCTTGAACGACACCATCGTCGTCTTCGACCGCATCCGGGAAAACACCCGCAAATACAGAAAACAGGCCTTCGACCGGGTGGTCAACTCGAGCATCAACGAAACCTTGAGCCGAACCATCCTGACCGGCGGGACCACCCTGATCGTCCTGATTTGCCTCTACTTTCTCGGCGGGCCGGTCATCGCCGATTTCGCCCTGGCCCTGATCATCGGCATCATCATCGGCACCTATTCGTCCATTTATGTGGCCAGCCCCATCCTGCTGATCTGGCCGCCGGCCGGAGCCGTGGTCAAATCCAAGGCCAAAAGGACCAGCCGGCCGAAGAACAAAAAATAATCTTTCCCGACCGGACGTTGCGGTCAATAAGGAACCGATGGCGATGTAACTTACGGTTTGAAATTGTTTTGTTTCTGGCGGGGGTAAAAATAATTTATCCCGAAAGGGAAAAAGTCCGCCGCTATCGCCGCCTACCCCCTTAGTCCCCGCGTCAACGGGGGAAGAGGCCCCCCTTAATCCCCCCGTCAACGGGGGGAAAGAAGAAGTGGGGAGGATTCCTCTTGCTCCCTCCCCGTTGACGGGGAGGGCTGGGGTGGGGTTATATGAATAAATGGCTCAATGACCTTGCAAAAATGCTCACAAGCAGAAATGGCTTGACCTTGCGGCCCGAACTTGAGTAATTTAAAAGATATAGATATTACCGTAAAATAGTCCTTCCCCGGCGGGAGAGGACCTAGCTGAGGGGGACATCAAGGGCGGTTCATGAATCCGTTTTCCGGGCGATACCTTTTCTTGAGCCTGTTTATCGCAGTCCTGGCCGTGGCCTCGACCTCATGCTGTTCGGTCGCCGACCTGCATAAGAACCAGGACTTTGTCGGCCTGGAGCGGAAGGTCGACCGGCTGGACAGCCGGTTGACCGAGGAAGCGGCCGCTTTGCGGGGAGAAATCCGGCAGCTTAATGAAAAAATAGTTGATCTTAGAGAACCGCCCCCGCCCCAGAAAACGATGGCCCTACCGACGCCTGAACCCAAACCAGCCGTGCCGCCGGCTGAAGCGCCCCTCCTGTACAAGCAGGCCCGGGAAAAATACCTCCAGGGTCGGTACCAGGAAGCGGCCGAATTGTTCGAGCGCTTGGCCGCCGGAGCCCCCCGGCACAAGCTGGCCCCCAACGCCCGGTACTGGCTGGCCGAATGTCATTACAGCCGGGGCCGGTTTCAAGAGGCCGTGACCCAGTTCGAAAAAGTCATCCAGGACTACCCGGCCTCGGACAAGGCCCCCGACGCCATGCTCAAACTGGCCTATTCCTACCACATGCTCCAGGACGGCCATAAGGCCATGACTCACCTGCGCAACCTGCTCCAGCGCTATCCCAAGTCCCGGGCCGCCGAGATGGTCAGAAAAGGCCAGACCGTCTTCCCCTATCCTTAAGTCCGGCCCTCAATCAAGGTTGCACTGGTTGCCGCACAGCCCCGCCCCCGCCGGGTGGCCCCGACCACTCGTTAAACCGGCTCCCAAGCGCCAGCTTGGGAGCCGGTTTAACCTCGGCTAAAGTCAAAGCCTCCGTATATCTTATTTGGCCTGGAGCTTTTCCGTCTTCCGATAGTCGATGATATCCGGATAGATGGTCACGAACTTGCCGTTCTGAATCTGTTGCATGAGCACGGTGAAGGCCCCTTGGTGGTTGGTCGGAGTGAAAGTGATCGGCGCGCCCCCGAAAACTTCGTCAGGCTCTTCTCGGAAGGTTTCCAGGGCGTCGATGAGTTTTTCCCTCGTCAGGTCCCGCCCCGCCTTTTCGGCGGCCAGGGAGAAATAATAGAGTCCGGCCCAGCCGGCAGAGGTGGGCATGTCCGGTTCCTTCTGGAACCAGTCCACATGGCGCTTCCACCATTCCCGGACGCTGGCCCGAGGACTGTCGGCATAAACGTATGGGGTCTGGGTCGCGCAGTAGAAACCGTCGGCCGAGAATCCGGCCCCCTGGGAAAGCATGGGGATCAGTTTGGTGTGGGCCGGGGTCATGCCGCACATATCCACTTCCCAGCCGATCTTTTTAGCTTCCTTCAAGGCCCCGACCGTCTCCCGGATGACCGTGGCCAGGACCACCAGTTGAGGCTCGGCCTTGCGCAGCTTGGCGATCTGGGAGCTGAATTCGGTCGCCCCCCGCTTGTACGATTCGGCCCCGACCATTTGCAGGTTATAGACAGCCAGTTGATCCTCCACCCCCTTCTTCATGATGGCCCCCATCTCATCGTCCTGGTACATAAGGCCGATCCGGTTGTACCCCTTGACTTCGACAAAGTATTTGACGATGCACCTGGCTTGGTCGTAGTACGGCGTGAACCCGCCGAAGCTGTAACGGTCGTGGGGCTCGAAAAAGCCCGAAGCCGCGGTCAGAGGGAACATTTGGGGAATCTTCTTGGCCGAAATGATCGGTTTGGTGGCCAGGGCGGTCGGGCTGCCCATGTTGCCGATGAAACAGAAGACCTTGTCGTGATTAATCATTTTGTTGGTGGCCATGATGGCCTTTTTCGGATCATAAGCGCTGTCCTCGATGACCAGCCTGATCTTCCGGCCGTGAATCCCGCCGGCCTCGTTGATCTCCCGGGCCTTCATCTCCAACCCCATTTTCACCTGGATGCCCCAGCCGGCGATGGGCCCGCTCAGGTCCTGGTGGGAGCCGATCACGATCTCGTTGTCGGTCACACCTTCTTCCGCGGCTGAAAAGCCCGCAAAAATCAAAAACACCATCAAGGTCAAAGCCGTCACGATAAAACTTTTTTTCATGGTTGCGCCCTCCTTTCCTCTGGGGGTCTTCAAAGCCTGTTTAGACTAAAACCGCCGCGCGGTCCCGGCGGGGCCGTCCGGTCAATACATCGACTCGATGATGTCCTTGAACTTCTCGCTGATGAACTTCCTTTTCAGCTTCATGGTCGGGGTGATTTCTTCGTCGTCGGTGGTCAACTGGATGTCGATCAATCTGAATTGTTTAATGGTTTCAACCCGGGCGAACTTCTTGTTGACCTTTTCCACTTCCTGCTCGATCAGTTTGACGATCTCCGGGGCCTTGGTCAGACTGGCGTAAGTGGTGAAAGGAATCCGGTTCTCCTGGGCGTATTTCATCACGTTTTCGTCGTCGATCATGATCAGGGCCGTCAGGTATTTGCGGCCGTCCCCGATCACCACCGCGTCGTTGATGTACGGACTGAATTTGAGCTGGTTCTCGATCTCCGACGGAGTGATGTTCTTGCCGCCCGAAGTGATGATGATGTCCTTTTTCCGGTCGGAGATGATCAGGTGGCCGTCCTCGTCGATCCGGCCCACGTCGCCGGTATAGAGCCAGCCGTCCACGATGGTTTCCTTGGTTTTGTCCGGGTCCTTGAAATAGCCTAAAAAGACCGAGGGACCCTTGATTAATATTTCTCCGTCCTCGGCCAGACGGACCTCGAGGCCCGGCACCGGCTGGCCCACCGTGCCGAACTTGGTCTGGCCCGGATAGTGAATCGTGGCCGCCCCGGTCGATTCGGTCTGGCCGTAAACCTCCCTCATGTCGACGCCCAAGGACGAGTAGAATTTCAAAAGGTCCGGGGAGATCGGCGCGGCCCCGGACAGACAGTACCGGACCCGGTCCAGACCGATGAATCTTTTCAGGTTCTTCAGGACGGTCCAGTCGGCCAGAACGAAAAGAAGTCGAAGATGAAGCGGCGGATTTTGAAGCTGAAGCCGGTAGTTCGAAGCCCTTTCGCCTATGGCCAGGGCCAGTTTGAAGGCCAGTTTTTCCAATAAGGTCGAATCCTTCATCCTGAGAATCAGGGCCGAATAAAATTTTTCCCAGATTCTGGGCACGGCGAAAAAGACGGTCGGGGAGACTTCGCGGACGTCCTGGGGCACGGTGTCCATTTCTTCGGCGAAGTTGCAGGTATACCCGTTGATCAGGAGACCCATGGCCGTGACGCTGCGTTCGGCGATGTGGCAGAGCGGCAGAAAGGTCAGGAGTTCGTCGGTCAGGTAGCCCGGATTGATCAGGGCCTGGGCGTCGGCCACGCTCAAGACGTTGGCGTGGGAGATCATGGCCCCCTTGGGCGGACCGGTGGTGCCGGAAGTGTAAATCAAAATGGCCAGGTCATCCGGCTGAGGGGCCTGGAGGCGTTCCTCAAAGAGTCCTGGCCGGCGGGCCTCCAGGTCTCGGCCCAGGTCGAGCAGTTGATCGAAACTGATGACCATGGGATCGGAAAAATGCCGCAGACCTTCCAGGTCGATCACCACGATCTTTTCCAGCTGGGGCAGGTTGTCCCGGACTTCGAGGATTTTGTCGAGCTGCTCCTCGTCTTCGGCCACGTAAAACCTGGACCCGCTGTGGCCGACCACGTACTCCACCTGGGACGGGGAGTCGGTGGTGTAAATGCCCACGGTCACGCCGCCCACGGCCAAGACACCCATGTCCACGTACAGCCATTCCGGCCGGTTCTCGCTGATGACCGCCACCCGGTCGCCCCGGCTCAAGCCCAGGGCCGTCAGGCCCAAGCCGGTCCATTTGGCCTTTTGGCCGTACTCCGTCCAGGATATTTCCCGCCACAGGCCCAGACGTTTCTCCCGCATGGCCGTGCGCCCACCCCACTGGTTCACCCGGCTCCAGAACAGGCGCGGAATAGTATTCACTTCCGGGCCCCTGGCCGGCGGCCGGCCCCCGTCGCCTTTTACCGCCATTTCTTCTTCCTCTTCCACCGTTTCGAGCCCCGGACGCCCTCTTCCTTGATTCCCAGGTAGAACTCCTTGACGTCTTCATTCTCCATCAGGTTCCGGCAAGTGTCGGCCAGGACGATCCGTCCCAGTTCCATCAGGTAGCCGTACCGGGCCAAGGACAGGGCCATCAGGGCGTTCTGCTCGACCAGGAGAATGGTCGTCTTCTGCTCGCGGTTGATCCTTTTAATGATCCGGAAGATTTCCTTGACCAGGAACGGCGAGAGGCCCAAGGAGGGTTCGTCCAGGAGCAGGAGTTTGGGCCTGGCCATGAGGGCCCGGGCTATAGCCAGCATCTGCTGCTCGCCCCCGCTCATGTCTCCGGCCAATTGAGCGCTCCGATCCTTGAGAACCGGAAAATACTGGTAGACCATCTGGAAGTCTTTCTGGACGCCGCTCCGGTCGTGTCGGAGGTAAGCGCCCATCATCAGGTTTTCCCTGACCGTCAAGTCGTGGAAGACTTCCCGGCCTTCAGGCACGTGGGAGATGCCCAGGCGGACGATCTTGTCCGGAGAGAGGTGGTCGATGCGCCGGCCGAGAAATTCGATGGTCCCTTTTTCCGGTTCGATCACCCCGGAGATGGTCTTGAGGGTCGTGGTTTTGCCGGCCCCGTTGGCCCCGAGGACAGCCACGATGTCCTGGTCTTCCACGTCCAGGGACACTCCTTTGATGGCTATGGCCGGGCCGTAATAGGACTCGATGTTCCTAACCTGAAGCAAAGGCCTCTTCCTCTCCCAAATAGGCGTTTCTGACTTCCGGGTGAGCCAAAACCTCCCGGGGAGCCCCCTGGGCGATGGTCTCCCCGAAATTCAAAGCTAAAACCCGGTCGGAAATCTCCTGGACCAGCCCCATATTGTGTTCGACCATGATGATGGTGATGCCGAGCTCTTCCTTGATGTCCGTGATCCAGAAGGCCAAATCCTCGATCTCTTCCATGTTCATGCCGGCGGATGGTTCATCAAGCAGCAGAAGTTCCGGCTCCATGGTCAAGGCCCGGCCCAGTTCGACGATCTTTTGGACCCCATAGGGCAGGCCGGCCACGGTCTGGTCCCGGTAGGCCTGAAGATCAAGAAAATCGATGACTTCTTCCGCCTTTTCCCGGTTGCCCACCTCCTGCCTTCTGACCGAACCGCTGAAAAAGACCTCGGTGAGCAGATTGGACCGCCGGTGGCGGTGCCGGCCTAGTAAAAGATTTTCGATGACCGTGGCGTTTCTGAACAGCTCGATGTTCTGGAAGGTCCGGGCGATGCCCAGTTCGGCTACAGAGTGAGGGCTGACCCGGGTCAGGTCTCGACCCTTGAAAATGAATCGTCCTTCATCCACGTCGTAAAAACGGCTGATGCAGTTGAAAATGGTCGTCTTGCCCGCCCCGTTGGGTCCGATGATCGAAAAGACCTCGCCTTGGTTGACTTCAAAGCCGACCCGTCTGAGGGCGGTCAGCCCGCCGAAAGAAACAGAAACGCCAAGGGCTTCAAAAAAGGGCATCTAGCGTCTTTCCGCCTTGAAAAACTTTTTTTCCCGCCTGAAAGTGTCCTTCTTATACAAAGGAAACATCTGGAAATAGAACTTGGTCTTCAGCCACCGGCCGTATAGCCCCAGCGGCTCGAAAAGAATGAACAGGATGATCATCAGGCCGTATAAAGCTGATTCGAGGCCGGTCTGTTCGCTCAGATAGGTCGGCAGGTAATTCTTGGACATCAGGATGACTTGGGGCAGGAAAATAATGAAAGCCGCGCCGTAGACGGCCCCATGGAGGCTCCCCAGTCCGCCGATGATGATCATGGCCAGGAATTCGATGGAGACAAGGATGGTAAAGCTTTCGGGATTGATGAAAGTCAGCTTGTGGGCGTACAGGCTCCCGGCTGCTCCGGTGAAAAAGGCGCTGATGGCGAAGGCCGTGGTCTTGAACCTGGCCAGACTGATGCCCATGGCCTGGGCGGCCACTTCGCTGTCGCGAATGGCGATCATGGCCCGTCCGGTGGGTGAGCGCAGGATGTTCCTGGCGGCCAGGAGGGTCAAGACCAGGACGGTCAGGGTCAGATAATAATATCTGGTCTCGGTGGAAAAACTGAAAGGGCCGATGGACGGGAACTCGACGATCATGCCCATGTTGCCCCGGGTCAGGGACTCCCATCGGACCAGAATCTCGTCGACGATGAAGGAAAAACCCATGGTGGCGATGGCCAAATAAAGGCCGGACAGACGCAGGGCCGGCAGACCGATGAAAATACCGACCAGACCGGCCAGCAGCCCGGCGGCCGGCAGGGCCAGAAGGAAGGGCAGGCCCTTCGAAGTCAGAACGGCCGAAGTGTAAGCGCCGATGGCGAAAAAAGCGGCATGGCCCAAAGAGATTTGACCGGTGTACCCCGTCAGCAGCATCAGGCCCACGGTGGCGATGGAGTACATGCAGACAAAAGTCAGTTGAGAAAGCAGGTAATCATCGAGGACCAACGGCACAAGGCCGCAGCCGACGATCAGGGCCGCGTACCAGAAAAAGGTGCTCCGGTACTTGAACAACCGGATGTCCTGGTAATAGTCCTTCTTCATGATGAAGCGCATAGGTTCACACCTTTTTCTTGGCCTGGACCCCGAAGAGACCCTCAGGGCGGAGGATCAAAACCAGGATGAGGATGATATAAGCGGCCACGTCTTTCCAGCCCTCGGGCAGGTAAACACCGGCCAGGCTCTCGGTCACCCCGATAATCAGGCCGCCGACCACAGATCCGGGGATGCTGCCGAACCCCCCGAGCACGGCCGCGGGAAAGGCCTTCAGGCCGATGAAGCCCATGTTCATATGGACAAAGGTGATGGGGGACAGGAGGATGCCGGCGATGCCCCCCAAGGCCGCGCTGATGGTCCAAGTCAGGGTGAAGACCCGTTTGACGCTGATGCCCATGTAAACCGCGGCCAGTTGGTTTTGGGAGGTGGCCCTCATGGCTACGCCCAGGCGGGTGTAACGGAAGAAAAGAAAAAGAACGGCCAAGAGAACCAGGGTCATGATGATGATGGCCAACTGCTCCCAGGAAAGGACAAAATCGTTGAACCGGACGAATTTGTCCGTAAACGGGGTCTTGAATCCGTAAGTTTCCGTGCCCCAGAAGGGGACCATGCTCACCCCGCTCCGGATGAAATAACCCAGGCCGATGGTCAGCATGACGATGGCGAAGACGGGTTCGCCGATCAGGGAGCGCAAAAGGAGGCGTTCGAGGATAAAGCCGAAAAGCCCCAGGGCGATAATGGTCAAACTCAGAACGGCCCAGTAAGGCAATTTAAAGACCGTGATCAGGCTGTAAGCAATAAAAGCGCCCACGACCATCATCTCGCCCTGAGCGAAATTGATCACTTCCGTGGCCTTGTAAATCAGGACGAAACCTAAGGCGACCAAGCCGTAAATGCAGCCGATGGCGATCCCGCTCAAAATGGTCTGCAGAATCTCATTGACCAATTCCATAGATCACCCTCAAGGTCGCCCGGCGCATAAGTTAGATAATTCCGCCCACCCCGACGGAAAATCGTCCTGCTTGACTCGTTTTTTACAAGCTGACAAGCCCGCCGGTTTTCCAAACGATACCTATACAACGGACCGACTGCGGCCGACCGGTTTTGTTCTTTATGGATTTTTAAAAATTTGATCTCCTTTTACCACGCCGGACGGATCAAATCAAGAGTTAATTTTTATAGAACGGAAGAAGCGGGCCCGATTCCGGGCAAGTCTAAGCTGACTGTTTTCACGCAGAAGCGTGCGGTCGGCGGCGATTGATTTTTATCCGGCCGGGTCCTTTTGTCTAATAATTTTACACCATCGCGGCCACTGTAAAAAAATCATCCAGCTATGAGGTAAAGATTTTTGGGGTCAGGTCCGGCTCCCGGCGCGGCCCGGATAAATATATTAATATATTCAACCTATTATATAATAAAAACCCTTCGTTTTCCTTTTTGGCCTGTCTTTTGCCCTATGAACTCCTGAACAAAATATTTTCCAGAGAGGAGGAACGAACATGACGAGAAAAACATTGATCGGTTTGGTTTTGGTTTTAGGCCTTCTGGGCTTGGTCGGCACGGCCGCCCTGGCTCAAGGGCCCGGTTTCTGGGGTCACATGGGTTACGGCTACGGCCATTGGGGTGCTTATAACGGCCCGGAAGATGAATTCGTCGAGGGCGCGGCCGAGCTGAGGAACGACCTTTACCGGAAACGAGCCGAGTTGGAGGCGGTCTTGGCCGCTCCCGAGTTGAACGAAGCTAAGGCCTCGGCCTTGCAGGCTGAAATCAACCAACTGGAAAACGAACTGGCCCAGAAGCGGCTGACGGCCGAGCTGGAGTGGAGAAAGAAGAATCCGGATCGACGGCGGGGTTATGGTCCAGGCGATCGTTTTTACGGCTGGGGCCATGGTCCGGGAGCTTGCTGGCGCTAACCTTGAAACCGGGTGCGGGCCTGAGGCCCGCACCCGCCAAATCAGGTGAACCGGTTTGAAAGGAGGAGGAAAATGAAGGAGTTAAAGCAAAGAACAGTCAGAGACCCGGTCTGCGGCCGGCGGCTCAATCCGGATCGAACCTTCCGGTTCTCCGATTTTAAGGGGCAAAGATACTTTTTCTGTTCGCCCGGCTGCCGGGACGCCTTTGGGAACGATCCTCGAAAATACTTAAAATCGAAAGGCTTTTTCAGCCGGTTTCTCGATCGCTTGGCCCGGGCCAACGAAAAAGAATTCGGCGGCCGTCCGCCCGGCTGTCATTGATATTTCATTTATCGGTCAGGGTTTCCCCGTTATGTTCTCAAGACAGGTCTTCGGGCAAGGGCACGACCAGAACGGGTATCTTGGAACGTTTCAAGACGTCTCTGACCACGTTGCCCAGCAGGGCTTCAGACAAGGCTCCGCGATGACGCTGGCCCATGACGATCAGATCGCAGCCGCTCTTGCGGGCCAGGCCCAGGATTTCATCGGCCACGTGCCCTGAAGTGATGACCACTTCATCCGGCGTCAACTCGCATTCGGGCGTTTCGGCTACGGCGTCCCGGCAGAACATTTCCAGTCCTTCCTGAATCAGATAGCGTTCCCGGCTTTTACCCACCAGGGTGGTCATGGCCTCGTCCTTATGCTTGGCCTGGATCTCCTTGAGCTGCTTTTCGGTCAGGATGCCGCTGAGCAGGCTGGTGATGTGGGGAGAAACTTCTTCCATGACGTGCATAATGGTCATGCGGGCCCCGTAAAGATTGGCCAGGCTGACCGCGTAATCAAAGACATACCGCGAACCCTGGGACAGGTCCGAGGTGAACAAAAGGTGTTGAATTTTTTTATCCATAAATATCCCACCTCCGCCATCAAGCCGTCGTTTCCCGCTGGTTTAAACCTTTGGACCAGATTTCCAGTCCGGCGACCAGGGTGGTCGTCCAAGCCATGATTTTCAAGCCCGCCGAATTAATGTTCGGCGCGCATGTCAATCAATTAAAGCATTGAAAACCAATTCATTCCGGAAGTCAAATTTTTTTCGAGGATTGAGCATTTTGCGTGTTGACGATTCCCCGAAATAAGCCGGCTGAGCCTGCCGCGCATCAGGCGGATAGGGTGGGCGGGGCTGGAGTGAGAGGTTCGGTGGCCGGGGATAACCCTTGACTATTTTTTTTGTTCTTTTAAATTTGGTCCAAGAGGCCAAAAAACCGGCTTACGTTTCCAGCTCTGCCTTATTGAATGCTCTAATCTTGAGCCGGTCTGACTAGAGGGACCCGCCATGAAATTAGACGACAGGCTTGAAAGACTAGTTATTTCGGTTGTCGGTGCCGAGTCGGAGAGCGCCGAGGCGCTTCGGGACCGTTTGGAGAAAGCCGGTTTTGAAGTCCGGCCGACGCCGGACTCAGAGGCCGAGACCCGCATAAAAAAGGATAAAGAGCGTTTTGAAACCCTGGTGGCCCATCTGCCGTTGGGGGTGGCCTTTATTCGCGGGGACGGACGTTATGAATACGTCAACCCCAAGTTCGAAGAGATTTTCGGTTACGGTCCGGCCGACCTGGCCACCGGCCGGGACTGGTTTGAAAAGGCCTTTCCTGATCCGGGCCTCCGAAGCGAGGCTATATCGGCCTGGCTGGCCGATTTTAAAGAGGCCGCGCCGGGCGAATCCAGTCCCCGGGTTTTCCCGGTGGTTTGTAAGGACGGCGGCCGAAAAGAGATTTTATTCAGGCCGGTGGCTTTGGCCGACAATAATTTTTTGGTTATTTATGAAGACATCACCGCCCGGAAAAAATGGGAAGAAGCCTTGCGGGCCAGCGAGGAGAAGTTCAGGGATCTGGCCGAACTGCTCCCGGAAACCATCTATGAAATGGACCTGGCCGGCAACCTGACCTTTGTCAACCGGAAGGCCTTTGAGCATTTCGGTTACACGCAACAAGAGTTCGACCAAGGCTTGAACGCCCTGGATATGATTATTCCGGAAGATCGTCAAAGCGCCTGGGAAAACATTGATTTGATCCTTAGGGGCGAGAAGTCCGGTTTATCCGAATATACGGCCCGGCGCAAGGACGGCCGCACTTTCCCGGCCCTTTTCCATTCAACCCCGATCCTTCAAGACGGTCGGCCGGTCGGTTTGCGGGGGTTCATTATCGACATCACCGAGCGGAAACGGGCGGAAGAGGCGCTTAGGGAGAGCGAGCTGTCTTATAGAACCCTGGCCAGGAATCTGCCCGGCATTGTTTACCGGATATTCCTGCAGGAAAAATACCGCATGGAATTTTTTAACGACGCAGTCGAAGAGATAACCGGATACAAACCGGAGGAACTTTCACAGAATGATTCCGGCTCTATAGATTCATTGATTTTGGAGAATGAAAGGCCGCAAGTCTTAAATGAGGTCAGAGCCGCGGTCAGAGAGAACCATCCCTTTGAGATCGAGTATCGTTTGAGGACCAAGGACGGAAAGGTCCGGACGGTCTTGGAAAGAGGGCGGCCGATAATGGATGCTGAAGGCAAAGCCCTTTATATTGACGGGGTCATCATCGACATCAGCGACCGCAAGGAGGCGGAAGAGGCGCTTAGGGAGAGCGAGGCTCGTTACCGGCAATTAGTGGAACACGCCCCGGCCGGCATATTGGAACTTGATTGGGAGAAGTTGCAAGTTCTCAGCGTCAACGACGTGATGTGTCGACTGACCGGATACACCAAGGAAGAATTTTTGCGTTTGAGTCCCCTGGACATTTTGACCGAAGAAAGCCGACAGGTCTTCCTGGAAAGACAAAAAAAGGTTTTGTCCGGAGAAGCAGTGTCCGAGACGGTGGAATACAAGATCAGGGGCAAGGATGATCGGGAGTTTTGGGCCATAATCAATTCCAGGTTTTTCTATAGAGAAGGCCAAGCGGTCAGGGCCACGGTGGTAGTTCATGATATCACTGAAAGGAAGAGGATCGAGGCGGAGAGAAAGGAGCTGGAGAGGCAGCTCCAGCAGGCTCAGAAAATGGAGGCCGTAGGCACCCTGGCCGGGGGCATCGCCCATGATTTTAATAACCTGCTTATGGGCATCCAGGGTCGGACTTCTTTGATGCTGATGAACCTGGACCCGTCGCATCCTCATTTCGAGCATCTCCAGGGGATTGAGGACTACGTCAAAAGCGCGGCCGACCTGACCGGACAGCTTTTAGGTTTCGCCCAAGGCGGTAAATACGAGGTCAGACCGACGGACATCAACCGGGTTCTGGAAAAAACGGCCCAGATGTTCGGCCGGGCCAGGAAAGAGATAAGAATTCATAATAAATTCGCTCCGGATTTGGGCGTGGTCGAAGTGGACCGCAGCCAGATCGAGCAGGTCTTTCTCAATCTTTATCTAAACGCCTGGCAGGCCATGCCCGGGGGCGGCGACTTGCATCTGGAGACGGAAAACGTGGTTTTAGATGAACAGTTCGGGCGGTCTCATCAGATCGAGCCGGGCAGGTACGTCAAGATCACCGTGGCCGACACCGGCCTGGGCATGGACGAAGCCACCCGTCGGAGAATCTTCGAGCCTTTCTTCACCACTAAAGGTCTGGGCCGGGGCATGGGTCTGGGCTTGGCCTCCGTTTACGGCATATTAAAGAACCACGGCGGATTTATCGAAGTGAGGAGCGAGATGGGGCGGGGGGCCGCTTTTGAGGTTTATCTGCCGGTTTCAGAGAAAGAGATTGTTCAGGACCGGGAAGGCCGGGTGGCGTTCGCCCCCGGAACCGGGACGATTCTGCTGGTCGATGATGAAGAGATGATTCTGGAGGTCGGGCGGGAGATGCTGGAATGTATGGGCTATAAAGCCCTGACCGCGGCCGGCGGCCGGGAAGCGGTCGAGGTTTATGAAAAAAACCGGGAAGAAATCGATTTGGTCATCTTGGACATGATTATGCCCGATATGGGCGGGGGACCGACCTACGAGCGGCTGAAATCGCTGAACCCCGGGGTCAAGGTCATTCTTTCCAGCGGGTACAGCCTGGACGGCGAGGCGGCCGAGATGCTTGAGCGCGGCTGTCGGACCTTTATCCAGAAGCCGTTCACCATGAACCAGCTTTCACTCCGAATCAGAGAGGTTTTGGAGGCGGATTAGGGGCGAGAGGAACAACGGGAAGAACGGCTTCCCGAGTTTAGGCGTCCGGGATTATACTAAGTTGCCTTCCCATATAGACCCGCTGCTGTCCCATAAAGTTTAAAGAAAAAGGTCGGAATCCTCATGTTTTCTACAATGATTTCACCTAAAAATTTTGCAAAACAGGGAGGATATCTGACCTTAACCTAACCATAATACCATCTTCGCCCAGATCATGAAACTGATTTCGAGACATGAATTCGAGGCCTTGGCCAAGAAGCATGATCACGGGAACAAACTCCGGAAAATCAACCGCTGGTCCCGGTTCCTGGCTCTGGCCATGGCTCAACTTACTGGCCGGCACAGCCTGAGGGACACGGCTCACAGCCTTATCTCCACGCCGTGGTCCAGGACCCAGGCGGCGAAACTGCCCGGCTCGCGGCGGTCCAGCGCCGAAGCGGGCAAAAGATGGGCCTCCACTTCCAGCCCGGCCTCCTTCTGGACCTGGGCCATGGCCCGCGCCCGGCGGCGGATGTCCCAGTTTTCCACCCCTTCCACAAAAAGGGCCACGTCGATGTCGCTGAAGCGGTCGGCCCGGCCTTCCACCCTGGAACCGAACACATAGGCCGCCCGGACTTCGGCCAGCCGCTTCAAAGTCCGCGCCGCGGCCAAGGCCTTTTCCCTTATTTGGTCGTCGCCACCAGCCATTCGACCACCTCTTCGGTTTTCTCGAGCACCTCTTGAGCTATCTCCCGCTCCAGCCCCCGGCCGAGGGACGCTATTTCCTCCGGGTACCGGGTTTGAATATAATACCCCGACAACTCGCCTAAAAAATCCTCACGATCCGGCTCCAATTTCAGACCGGCGGTTTCGGCCGGCCGCAGCAGATTATGAAGACGCGGCGGAAAGTCCCCCGTCCGCTGGACGATCAGGGCTTTGAGCGCCTTTTCCACGGCCTGCTGACTGCAAAAGAGAACGTACAAATACCGGCCGCCGCCGAAAATGGCCCGGAAGCCGCAGCCTATTGGACCCGGCCGGCTTGACCGGGCCCGCCCTGAAAAGACGGCCTTGACTCTTCCCGTCTAAGAGGCCCGTCATCATGACCTCTTTCTGGGACCGGCTTGGCCATTCTTGTAAATGCGGCTCTTCTTGGCGTAGGCGGGATATTTTTCGTATACGGTCTTGAGCAGAGCGTTGTGATCCAGGTCGCCGTAGGCATCGAAGATCGCCGCCACGTCCTCTTTGACATTATCCGGAAGATCGGCCAAGGTGGCTTCGACTCTGGAAGCATCAGCCAGGGTGATCCTGGTCTTGTCCTCGTCAGCGTCATTGTCCACGGACACGAGACCATCAGCCTTGAGGCGTTCCAGGTCGTCGTAAATCTCCTTGGCGAAGGGGCCGTAGTGGTACGGAACGAACTGGTAAAACCGGCGGCGACCGGCGCCCTCCATCTGGAGGAGGAAGGCGTATTTCATCAGGGCCGTCACCAACACCGCCGCCTGGCCGGCCCGCGCCGCCTTCTCCCGAATCAAAGCCAGCAGGATCAGACGCGGCAGACGTTCCTGCAGATCGCTCTGAGCCTTAATCCAATCCGCATTGGCCGCTTCCCACTCGGCGGTGAGCTCGCCAGTGAATGCGCGCAAAAGGAGACCCTGAAAGGTATTGGAAGCGGTACTTAATCCCTTCTTCAGCTGTTGGGAGGTTTCCATTAGTTGGTTCACCTGGAGGCAGAATGATCGTTGCAACGAAATCGGCGGCACTATCATCATCTCACGTTTCATAAGCTCTGGGCTAAATCGTGGCATCTTCGTTCCTTGTGACCTTTGCACAGCGGTAGCGACAAAGAACGGAAGACGAAGGTAGATGCCTAAAAAATCTCGCAGAATTTTGGGGCCGGGTCGGAGAGGCACAAGTTCGGTGCTACAAATACCGTCGGTATACGGGAGGACAACCTTGTTTAGGTAGGGACGAAGCTTGCAATAAAGAACGTGCTCGGGAGTGAACAGATGCTTCGCGCTGCCAAGGTCTCTTCCATTTATTGGATGAGGTCCGCTGTAACTACCACTATGTGATTCAATGTGTTCTGGAGCGATATAATTGTAAATGACGCCAGCTTCCGGTTTGAACTGCGCTGTATCAAATTGAACCACTTTCCCGATGGGTTCCTTCGGCCATCTATTTTCATTTGTTGCCGGGTCTCCGAACATCTCCAAGAAAAGCGACGGTAAAATCCTGTCCGCCAACTCCAGCGCCTCTTTCCGCTTGCGCCGAATTTCGTCGGCCTTCTGCAGAATCTGAACAATCCGCTCCTGGACGGGGAGGGGAGGAAGGGGGATTGTAAGACCTTCGATTCGGTTCTTTCCAATCGCTTTGAACGTGCTTCCCTCTCCCTGACCGCTTAGCCAAGTTTCAATATATTTGAACCAGAAATAGATATAGTGCGTGATGGTCCTTTTTTCACCGCGCACGCTGGCAAGACCGCGACCGATACAACATTGCTCGTTGGCAATATTGGTAGGACCGACTGGTGCTCGAACAGACAAAAGGATGTCACCAGCTTCAGCTATTTTCTTTGGCGCATTACACCAAACCCGAGGAGTTGGGTGTGTTTCTCCGAAATCAATTTTCCCTTGGTAAAAAGGAAGCCCGTCTTGGAAGGAATTATACGTGCTCCCTGGCGGTGACTGGCCCATGTCAATGGTCGCGATCTCAGGATCACCGAGTCTACCTTTTATCCATCCTGCTTTAGTTTGTCTTTCCTTGCTCATTGCTCGTCCTTCCATCCGAGGACGGCTCACAGCCTTATCTCCACGCCGTGGTCCAGGACCCAGGCGGCGAAACTGCCCGGCTCGCGGCGATCCAGCGCCGAAGCGGGCAAAAGATGGGCCTCCACTTCCAGCCCGGCCTCCTTCTGGACCTGGGCCATGGCCCGCGCCCGGCGGCGGATGTCCCAGTTTTCCACCCCTTCCACAAAAAGGGCCACGTCGATGTCGCTGAAGCGGTCGGCCCGGCCTTCCACCCTGGAACCGAACACATAGGCCGCCCGGACTTCGGCCAGCCGCTTCAAAGTCCGCGCCGCGGCCAAGGCCTTTTCCCTTACTTGGTCGTCGCCACCAGCCATTCGACCACCTCTTCGGTTTTCTCGAGCACCTCTTGAGCTATCTCCCGCTCCAGCCCCCGGCCCAAGGACTCTATTTCCTCTGGGTACCGGGTTTGAATATAATACCCCGACAACTCGCCTAAAAAATCCTCACGATCCGGCTCCAATTTCAGACCGGCGGTTTCGGCCGGCCGCAGCAGATTATGAAGACGCGGGGGAAAGTCCCCCGTCCGCTGGACGATCAGGGCTTTGAGCGCCTTTTCCACGGCCTGCTGGCTGCAAAAGAGAACGTACAAATACCGGCCGCCGCCGAACATGGCCCGGGCCGTCTCCAGATCGTACCGGGCCTGGTCCAGCCAGTGCTTCCAGGCCGAACTCACGGCCGGGCCTCCTTGGATCCGGCGTTGGTCGCCAGGGCCAGGAGTTCCTGGAGATCGGTCTTGATTTCTTCCTCGAGATCAAGCAGGCGGTTAATGAGGACTTCGGGCTTTTCATGCTCGACGGCCGCGGCTTGGTGCGGACAGTAACGCCCGGCGGTCAGATTGTAGTCGTTCTTGCGGATGTCCTCGATGGTCGCCCACCAGGACCGCTCGCTTTCGAACTGCTTGAGGTCGTCCGCCTTCAGAATCGCCCGGACCCCACCGTCTTTTTCGCGCCGCCAGGTATACGGCCAAAGGGAAATCATGTGCTCCAGGTCGCCGTCCGTGTCGAAATCAGGCAGAGGCCGGCGAGTAGCTCCGAGATCGCGGCCGTCGCTTTCCACCCGGTAAAACCACACCTTCGAAGTGCGCGCGTCATCGCGGCCCAGGGGACGCCGGAAGACCACGATGCTGGTTTTAGCTCCGCTGTAAGGGTTGAATACGCCGTTGGGCAGACTGAGCACCGCCAGAACCTCGAACTGCTCCACCAGCTTGCGGCAGATTTTTCGGAGCATCTTTTTGGAATCGAAGAGCAGTCCTTCCTTGAGGACCACGGCGGCCCGGCCGCCCGGCCGGAGGCTGTTCATCATGTGCTGAATGAAAAGCGCCTCGTAGAGCTTGATATGAAATTCGAACTGGGCCAGGCGCTCCTGCTTGGTCGTTCCGAACGGAGGATTGGCCAGGATGATGTCGTACTTGCCCTTGTGGATGTCCTGGGCCTTGTTGGACAGGCTGTCATCATTTTGAAGCTGACTGGAGCCGTCTTTGTGGAGGATCATGTTCATCAGCGCCAGCTTGAAAACCAGGGGAGAATGTTCAACGCCGAACAGATTGTCACGCTTAAAGCGGTTATAGATGCGGGCTTTGTCATTCTCTGATATGCGTTTTCTCTCTATCTTCCCAACAACATGCATGAATGCTCGGATCACAAATCCTCCGGTCCCGCAAGCTGGATCGTAAATCTTCTCGTCAACTTCTGGATCAATTATCTGTATCATGTGATCCACGATGTGGCGGGGGGTGAAATACTCGGCAAATTCCTTGTCTTGCCCGAATTGCTGGAGAAGTTGCTCATAGGCGGTCCCGAATACGTCAAACCGCTCTCCCGGTCCGATTTTTTTCGACATGACTTCGAGAAGCCAGAGGTCTTTCAACTTCGAAGTCAGGTTGCGGATGGTCGGCGCATAACGCAGCGGGAAGACGGTTTCCTTAAACAAGCGGGTGACATCGTGGGCGGAAGGATGCCTGGAATGATTCTCCCTCTCCGCCAATTCAATGAACATCTGCTTGCAAAATGGAATAGAATCAGAGAAGCCCAATGCCTTGGCGTATCCGTCCGGATCGTCCGCCCATTTGTGAAAACGGTACTTGTCCGGAATCAGTTGTTCATTTTCCGGGGGTTTTTTCTTAATCGCTTCTTCTTCAAGGAGCGCCGTTTCGTCCCAAAGTTTCAAAAAGAGGAATAAACTGAAAATTTCTAGCCGGTCCGTAGCATGGACTGCATCATCTCTTAAAATATTGGCAATATCCCAAAGGTCTTTGCCGAACTGATTAAAATCAGGCGTTCTGGACATCGTTCACCTCCGATGGCGCGCCCGCCTCCAGATTCAAAGCCTCTTCCGCCAGGTGCAAGAGTTGGTCGAATCCGCCGAACAGCGTCTTGATGCGCATGAGGCCGCCGGCCTGGCCCAGCCATTGGCTGCGCAGGATTTGCTCGGGCCTAATATCAGGGTTGGCCCGCTTGAAGTCACAGACCATCAAGACCATCTCGCGCCGCTCCTTGTTCAATTCCTTTTCCAGTGCCCACTTCTCGAATTCCCGGCGGCGGCGCAGAGTGTCGAAGTCTGCCTCGCCAGTAGCCACCGCGATGAAATCCTCGAGTGTGGCGTCAGGTTCGCCGTATAGGTCGCGAAGAGAAGAGAGATCGAATCCAAGCGTGGCCAAGAAAGAATGGTCCGGCATCGTCGCACCTTTGAAGTAGCGCCAGCAGAGGATGGTTTGGGCAAATCTCTGTTTCAGTCCCTCGCGTTCCAGGCCGCCTTTGAGTTGAGCCTCCACTTGGCGGCGCAGTTCTTCAAGGATCGCCGGAGAAATGGTTTCGGAAAAAACCAGGTGCACCGGGACATCGGCGATGACCATCTCCTGCTCCGCCCCGCGGTCTTCGCCCCCCGCCGCGCCGCCCCCTTCGCCGCCCCGCTCGGAGTCTATGATTTTTTCTTCTTCCTGCTCAACAGGTTCATCCTCGATGCCGGGGGAATCATTCGTGATTACCGGTTCAAGACGGGTGATGTCGACGAAGTCGACCAGCTTGTAGATATCTTTGCCGGTTTCCCGGCACTTGCGCGTGCCTCGGCCCTTCATCTGGACATACAAGACCCTGGACTTGGTCGGCCGGGCCATGAGCAGGACCTCGACATCCGGCGCGTCGATGCCGGTGTCCAGCATGCCGACGCCCACAAGTACAATCGGCCTTAGTGCCATGTGGGGGTCCTTATGGGCCTGGTTGACTATGGCCTTGCGCTCGTCTGGACCGGTGACTTTCTGGAATTCCTCGATAAGTTCACGAGCCCCGGCCATCTCGTTATGGACCGCTACGATAAATTTTTCGGCCGCTGCGTCGTTGGGCGGCAGGTTGTTTCTGCGGTTATATTCCTCGATTAGGGCGTAACGCAGGTTCTTGGCGTGGGCGATGCTCGCCGCGAATACCATGGTTTTGACCGGTTCCCTGGTCCCCAAAATGTCCTCGAAGTATTTTTCTGCAATGAGTTGGTTCCGTTGGGGCACGTCCACGGCCCGGCCGAGTTGATCCGGCTCGAAATCGAAGCCCATGTCGTGGACGCCTTCCAAATCTACGTTGGTGTGGAACTTGTGATGTATGCAGGCGGCCAGGCGCTCCCATTCCGGAACTTCCGGATTATTCTCTGCCTGACGGATCGTGTACCGGTAAATCGGACCGCGGTACTGACCCGGATCGGTGAAAAATCGGTCGGTGTTGACCGTTTCCTTGTCGGCCGGCGTTGCGGTCAAACCAAGAAGGATGGCCCCCCCTTTGGCGAAGTGTTCCAGCACGCCGTACCAATCGCCGAAATAAGACCGGTGGCACTCGTCGAGAATCACCAGATTGAAGTGGTCCGTTACATAATTCTGGTACTTGTTGCGGACAGCAAGATGTTGGATCGTCGTAACCAGAATATCGCGGTGTTTATCTTCTTTCGACCCGGCGGCCCGTTCAATATTGAAGTTGTCGCCTAGGTGGGTCTTGAATTTTTTCACCGTCTGCACCGCCAAAGCGTCCCGGTCCACGAGGAAAAGAGCCCGGCGGACCAAGCCCACCGACCAGAGCTTGGCGATTATACCGGCGGCGACAATGGTCTTTCCGGTCCCAGTGGCCATCTGGATGTACATGCGGCGTCGCCCGGCCTGGACTGCGCCCAAGACCTGGGAGACAGCCACCCGCTGGTAGTCCCGGAGGGTTCCATGCAGTTCCATCGCTTGGGGCCGGAAAAATTCGCCGAACTCTGCTGGCGTCGGGAACACCGATATTCTCTCGGGAAGGGTGTTGGCCTTTATGTTCTGGCGAAGGTAAATCTCGCCGTCGCTGGCGAAAATAAGGGAAACGTCGCCGCCGGTATTGCGTTTATAGGCGCGGGCATAGCCTTTTGCTTGCTCCAGTGCGGCCCACAAATCTTTGCCCGGTTTCTTTGCTTCCAAGATGGCCGCCACCTTGCCTTCATGCAGGAAGACACGGTCCGCCTCTTCTCCGTCTAGATAATCACGCCAGCGTTTCCGGGTGACGGTGAAATCGGTGATGTCCCATCCCCGTTCGCGAAGATGTTCCTCGATCAGGATTTCGGCTTCGTCTTCATTGATCGGCTTCACTTGGACGCCCCCTATTAATCGGCCAATCCTTTCATCCTTTAATGTGCACCCGAAATTTATCCTTTGTTAATTCAAATAGTTAATGAAAACACCTTACACCGTGGGGATGCTCCGCCTAAGTGCCCCGCCCCCTTGCGCGCCCACGATCTGGCCCGCTCCAAGCAACTCGAGGCCGTCCGCCCTGACCAAAGACGGTTAGGGTCTCGGGGTTAAAACTCCGCCGCTTCTAAACCGAATCCACCCCCATGAACTCCATGATCCGTTCCAGGTCGCTGAAGGTGTTGAAAGAAATCTCCACCTTCCCCCGGTGGCCCTTCCGTAGAATCTTGACCTTGGTTTGCAGGTTCCGGCTCATGGTCTCGGCTATTTTTTGAAAATAAACTTCATCTTCCCGGTCTTTGACCGGCTTCCGCCGCGCCCCCGCCGACCCCATGATCTTCTTGACCAGTTTTTCCGTCTCCCGGACCGACAGGCCCCGGGCCAGCACTTCTTTCCGCACGTTCAAGATCTGGTCCGACTCAACCAAAGGCAGCAAGGCCCGGGCGTGGCCGACCGTCAGCCGCCCCCGCCGGACGTCCTCCTGGACCGGTCCGGGCAAATGCAGCAGCCGTAACAGATTGGCCACCGTGGACCGGTCCTTCCCGGCCAGCCGGGCCGTCTCTTCCTGGGTCCGCCCGAATTCCTTGGCCAGCCGGTCATAAGCCTCGGCCTCCTCGATCGGATTCAAATCCTCCCGCAGCAGATTCTCCACCAAGGCCAACTCCAGCATCTCCGCCAGCGAGGCCTCCCGGACCACCACCGGCACCCGGCTCAAACCCGCGGCCTTAGCCGCCCGCAGCCGCCGCTCCCCGGCGATCAATTCATACTCGCCCGCCCCCCTCGGCCGGACCACCAGCGGCTCCAAAATCCCCTTGTCCCGGATGGACTCGATCAAACCTTCCAAATTTTTGCCCCGCATATCGGTCCGCGGCTGCAGCGGGTTGTAATAAATCGCCTCGATCGGCAGCTCAAAAGGCCCGCCGGCCGGACCCAAACCCTGATCCGCTTCGCCCATCAAGGCCTCCAAACCCCGGCCCAAACCTTTCTTCTTGGTCATCTCCCTCCGTCTCCGTCCAGTATTTCCCTGGTCAAGGCTAAATAGGCCTCGGCCCCGCTTGACCGAATGTCATACAGTATGATCGGCAAACCGTGGCTCGGACTCTCCGACAACCGCACGTTCCGGGGGATGACCGTCCTGAAAACCTGCCCCGGAAAGTGCCGCCGCGCTTCTTCGGCCACCTGGTGGCAGATGTTGTTCCGCACGTCGAACATGGTCAGCAGGATGCCCATAAGCTCCAGCCCCGGATTCAAAGACCGCCTGACGATCCGGACCGTCTTGACCAGCCGGGACAGCCCCTCCAAGGCGTAATATTCCGCCTGCAGGGGAATCAGCAGCCGGTCGCCCGCGGTCAGGCCGTTGATGGTCAAAAGCTGCAAACTCGGCGGGCAGTCGATGATCACGTAATCGAACCGGCCCGCCTCCGGTCTGAGTTTCTTCCTCAGGACCGTCTCCCGTTCCGGCGCCTCCACCAGCTCCACTTCCGCCCCGGCCAGGTCCTGGTTGGCCGGCAAAAGGCTGAGCCCCGGCAGACAGGTGGACTGAACCGCTTCGTCAAACGTGGCGTTATCTATAAGAAAATCATAAACGCTCCGCTCCAGTCCGACCCGGTCCACCCCCAGGCCGCTGGTGGCGTTGGCCTGGGGATCGATGTCCACCAACAAAACCCGTCTCTCCGCCGCGGCCAGGCCCGCCGCCAGGTTGACCGCCGTGGTCGTCTTGCCCACCCCGCCCTTCTGGTTGGCTATGGTGATGATCCAGCCCAAATCTCTGCCGTTCTTCTTATGGTTTAAAAATTATATAGCATATAATATCAATATGTTATATTTGACATTCCTTGGAAAAAATAGACTGATGCAGGCATCCTTCCACCGTCGTTTCGTTAGCCGAAGGCTTAACGTTTCACTCATCTTTTTCTTTGTCCAGAATGTTCTTCAGAAGCGGCGGCAGCAAGGGCAAGTCGTCCCAAATCGTTCGCCAGACTATCTTCTGGTCGATTCTTTCATACTCATGAATCAGAACATTGCGCATAGCCTTCATCGCCGACCAGGGTGTGTCGCGATATTTTTCTTGAATCTCGAAAGGGATGTGCCGGGCGGCTTCTCCGAGCAGAGCCAAGTTTCGAATCACGGCGTCAATGGTGCGGGAGTCTTGGGAAAATTCTTCGTAGGTCAGGCCCTCCGTGTACGACCAGATGCGTTCTATGGATTCGAGGATATGCTCTACACGAAATCTCCATTTTTTCACAGACATGGCCGGGCCTCGGCAAAAATCCGTTCCCGCAGTTCGGGGATAACCGCCTGTTTGGAAACCAAGTCAACCCGGTCCACCCCCAGAATTTCAGCCAGCCGCTCTTGAACCCGGTGGAAATGAAAAAAACCAACCGGCCGGACAAACTCCACCAGCAGGTCGATATCGCCTTGAGGGCCGGTTTCATCCCGGGCGGCGGAACCGAAAAGAGCCAAAGAAGCCACACCCAGCCCCCTCAGTTCATCCCGATGACCGGACAATCTGCTGATGATTTCCCGACTGGTCAACACCGTTGTTCCTTCCCGCCCTATCTCCAGGGCCGGACTTTTTAAATTCCACGACTCCTAAACCGAAACCCTTCCTTACCTTTTCCGCTGCGGAAGAGGAAGGAAATCAATGGGCCTCGATTCTTCATTTTACCCTTTTCGTTAATCCTTGGCCACCGGAGTCCTTCGGGGTTTGCCCAACCCCGGAACCGGGCAGGCCCCCGCTGAAAGATCAACAGCTCCTGGAAATAAATATAACATAAACAAGAAGTTAAACGTTAAGTCCCGTCAAAGCCAAACTAACATACCCCTGATCTTTTGCAAAGAAAAATCTAATGTTTCACGTGAAACAATCACTAAACTTATCAGAAACGCCCCGACCCCGACCCTGATTTTACCCCGCCCTCAACAAGCCCTTGCCCCGGCCCCCGGCTTCTGATAACCTCTTGACCATCCATGTTTCACTGGGGAGGTGGCCATGTCCGCTTCTGATCGAACCGGACCCGACAAAACCGTTCCGACCGAGGTCTCCCAGGCCCGGTACCAGCGCTTCTTCGAACACTCCAAGGATTTCCTCTACGTCACCACCGAGGACGGGCGCTTCATCGAAGTCAACCAGGCCGGGGTAGACATGCTCGGCTACGCCTCCAAAGACGAACTCCTGGCCCTGGACAACATCCGCGCCCTCTACCACCACCCCGACGACCGCGACCGGCTGATGAACCTGGCTAAAGCCGAAGGCGGGGTCAAGGACTTCGAAACCACCCTGGTCCGCAAGGACGGCCGCCTGATCGACGTCCAGATCACCGCCGTCCGCTGGCAGGAAGAATCCGGGCGGGCCGGCATGGAAGGCATCATCCGGGACGTCACCCAGCTCAAAAGAAATTTTCAGGACCTGCTCCTCTGCCAGCAGACCACCGAAGGCATCATCGAAGCCACCCCGGCGGCCATCTTCGTCCTGGACGACCGGCACCAGGTCACCCACTGGAACCAGGCCTGCGAAACCCTGACCGGCATCAGCCCGGACCACATCATCGGCGCCGGCCTACACTGGCGGCCCCTGGGCGCAGCCCCGGGCCGAACCATGGCCGACCTGATCCTCGACCAAAACCTCGAAGGCTTAAAGAGCCAATACGGCGATAAAAACCTCCGGCCCTCCACCCTGACCGCCGGCGGATTCATGGCCGACGATGTCCTGGTCGGGCCTGAGGGTCAAGTCAAACACCTCCTGGTCTCGGCCGCCCCCATCGCCGACCCCTCCGGTCAGGTCCAGGGCGCGGTCCAGGTCATGCTGGACCTGAGCGAAAGAGTCAAACTGGACCGACAACTGGCCGCCTCCGAAGCCAAATACCGGCGAATGATCGAACAGGCCTGGGAAGGCATCGTCATCCACGACCACCGTTCCATCTTCTTCGTCAACCCCAGGTTCAAGGAGATGTTTGGTCTCGACCCGGACCAGGACCTGGCCGGCCTCGGCCTGGACCGTTTCCTGGCCCCGGAAACCTGGCCGGCCCTCCTGGCCGCCCTGGAAGAAGCCGACCTGGCCGGCGGCGGCTCCGGACTGCTCGAAGGCCGCGGCCGCCGCACCGACGGAACCTGGTTCGACCTCGAACTTTCCGCCGTGCCCACCGTGTACCAGGGCCAGGCGGCCGTCCAAACCTTCATCGGCGACATCACCCGGCGCAAACAGATGGAAGAGCGCCTGATTAATTCCGAACGCCTGGCCGCCACCGGGCAACTGGCCTTCAACCTGGCCCACGAAATCAACAACCCCTTGGGCGGCATCGTCACCAACGCCCATTTGCTCCTCGAAGACCTGGACGAAGCGGCTTCGCCCGCCCAGCTAGCCGAAACCGTAGAAAAGATCATCAAGCTGGCCAACCGCTGCAAGATCATCGTCGGGGCCCTGCTCGACTTCGCCCGGCCCGACCGGGAAGGCTTGAGCGAAATCGATCTCAACCAGGTCATCGACGAGACCCTGGCCCTCCTGGACGGCCACCTGGTCATGCACGGCCTGACCGTGGCCAAGACCCTGGACCCTCTCCTGCCCCAAGTCCCGGCCAACCGGACCAAGATGGGCCAGGTCTTCATGAACATCATCATCAACGCGGCCGAGGCCATGGACGGCCGCGGCCGGCTGGAGATCCGCACCGGGGCGGCCGAAGACCACGGCGTCAAAGTTGAAATCAGCGACACCGGCCGGGGCATCCCCGAAGCCCACCGCAAGCGCCTGTTCGAACCTTTCTTCAGCACCAAACCCCGGGGCCGGGGCACCGGCCTGGGCCTGGCCATCAGCCACGGCATCGTCAAACAGCACGGCGGGACCATCGAGTTCGAATCCGAAGTGGGCCGCGGCACGACCTTCACCATTTATCTGCCCTTGCCCAAGTAAGCCGCTTCCGGGGGATCGGGCCCCAGGCCCCGATGCCGGGGGCGCGGGCGGGTTGACCCTGACGCGGCTTTAGCCTGCCCATCCGAACCTTGTACCATTTAACAATATGTAATTATTAGATAATTGTTCTCACTGGCCCGGATGGGAATTCGAACGGGAAAACCCCGATAGGGCCGCGCCCGTCGTAGGGGCGCACGGCCGTGCGTCCCCACATAAACATGAACCGTGGCGGGTTTGACCCGAAAAACCACATCGTTCGTCCAGATCGTGATGTCTTTTAAACCGTCCCCTACCAAATGACGAACCATGGCGGGTTTGATCGGCCTTGTCTCTCGACTCGGCCTAACATTTCCCTTGCCCATCCACCCCGATTTTCCTATCATTTTTGGAGACAGGTCCGCCTTATGACCAACAACCCGGACAAACATCACCGACGGTCACTACGTCTGCCAGGATACGATTATACCGAGGCCGGAGCATATTTTGTGACCGTCTGCGCCCACAACCGAGCCTGTTTATTCGGAGACATCCGGAAAGATGAAATGCACCCGAACGATGCCGGCCGGATGGTCCAGGAAGAATGGTTCCGGTCGGCGAAAATACGCAGGGAAATCGAATTGTGGCCGGATGAATTCGTGGTCATGCCCAACCACATCCACGGCATCGTGTGGATCCATCACGATTGTAAGGGCGACCGGCCGGTCGCCCTTACCGGTCCCCCACCAAAATCCCTGGGCGCATTGATGGCGGGATTCAAATCCATTACCACCAAACGCATCAACGCGTGGCGCGGTGCACCCGGTCAACCCGTCTGGCAGCGCAATTATTACGAACACGTTATCCGCAACGATGACACCCTCAACCGCATCCGGGAATATATTATCAACAATCCCCTGCAGTGGGCTATGGATCGGGAAAACCCCAATTGTGCCGTCCCCGATGTAGGGGCGACCGGCCGGTCGCCCCTACCAGACGACGAACCGTGGCGGGTTTGACCGGGAAAACACGCCGTTGGTCAAGGTCGGGGGTTCAATCCCACCGTTACAGAATCCGACCACGACGTAAGGGCGACCGGCCGGTCGCCCCTACAAAAACACGAACCGTGGCGGGGGGTATGGCCAGCCCGGAGGGACCACAATCAGCGTAGATGGTCGAAGTATCAGATAAGGGGGTCAGCCCAGTTTTTCGCTGCAAACGACCTGGGGAATGGCCAATTCTTCCAGGTTGAGCCCCCGGCGGTCGACCCAATCGCGCATGTTGTGCTGATGGTAGAGTTGGGAGAGGTTGCGGACCAGATTCGGCCCGGTCAGGCCGTTGCGGCGGATGCGGTTCAACTCCCGGCTGAGGGCGGTGGTGATGGGGGTCATAAGTTCATCTTCGCCGGGCTTGAAAAGGCACTCGGGATTGGTGAGGGGGGGCGAAGCGGCCCACGAAATTGCAAACAATTATAATCCGCGCGAACATCAAGCGGCAAGCTAAGGTCGACGAGGTTCGCGCAGCAATATAATAGTTGGCCCCCGCCAGCAAAAGGGATAAGGCGAGGGCTGGAACATCCCCGCCGCCGTTTACTGAAAGATTGTTTCGCGCAAAGTAAGTAACCTTTTATATCATTTGGTTGACCCAGCAGAGCATTCGAAAAGGTTTCCCACTGGGTGAAAAAAAGGGCGCTTCGCGCTAGCGAATCTGTAACAGCCTGCGCGGATTCGAAAAAGATGGAATAGCATCCCAATGGGATTTAAAAGTTCAGGGTAACTGAAACCATCGCTTACAACGCCGGTTTAAAGGCCATGAACATCCCAATGGGATTTAAAAGTTCAGGGTAACTGAAACACCATGCTGTTTTGCATGGAATGTCGGAGCGGGATCCCAATGGGATTTAAAAGTTCAGGGTAACTGAAACCCTATCGGTTCGCCTGGCAGCTGCTATCGATCTATCCCAATGGGATTTAAAAGTTCAGGGTAACTGAAACAGCGGCCGATTGCGAGGTTAGAAAATGGACTGGGATCCCAATGGGATTTAAAAGTTCAGGGTAACTGAAACATTTGGAGCAGAGCGATCGGCGGGCCAACGACGAATCCCAATGGGATTTAAAAGTTCAGGGTAACTGAAACATTTGGAGCAGAGCGATCGGCGGGCCAACGACGAATCCCAATGGGATTTAAAAGTTCAGGGTAACTGAAACTCGAAGTACTGCCGACGCCTGCAACTTCGCAAAACATCCCAATGGGATTTAAAAGTTCAGGGTAACTGAAACACGCTCAGGCCGTGAATGAAAGCCGCGACCTGAATCCCAATGGGATTTAAAAGTTCAGGGTAAAGTAAAAAAGGCTCACATCCTGTCCGAAGACATGCCGGAAGGCTTCCTCTCGGAGCCCGAAAAGGGCCAGGAGAGGACCAAGAGCCGGATCTGCCCTAACCCGGAGTGGACCTTCCGGACGGATGCTCTTTTCAGCTTCAGCCTGAACAAGCTATTCCATTTTTCAAAGAACTATCAGGTCCGGCGGCTGTCAGAACAGCCTGACGTTGGCCGTCTCGGCCGCGGCAAAAGGCGACCGCCGGACCGCCACAATATTCTTCAGGAACCCATTTTTGAATCCCTGGCTTGTGGAAAAATTACGGATGTATTTTTCACTGCCGTCTTCGTACTTGACCACGCACCCCTGGGCTACCACGGCGTATTCGGCCACGCCCGCTTCGGCCAGGCAGCGATGAAGTTCGGCCTTCCATTGGTCGGGATCAGGGGCGGGGCGGCCCAGGCCGCGTCCGGCCAACGGCCCGGAAGCAGGTCGGGCCAAGGTTTTTCCTTGGGGTTTTAGGGCGTCGTTCTGCCTGACTTCCAGAATAATGGGGCTATCCCTCCTGATCCGGCCCTTTTTCAAGGGATAGGCGGCGATAAGGGCTTTGTTGGCCGGGTCGGCTATGTAACGATGAACCAGACGACCGGTTTTCGGATCGATTCTTTGCAGGTCGGTCTTGCCAGAACCATAGGGGTAGAGCCTTTTGACGCCGATGGTTACGGGGGGGCCGTCCAGGTTGCCGGAAACAAAGTCATGCAAGGCCTTCCGTCTGGCTTGATCCCCGGGATGATCGGAAAATCGGGCCTTGTCCAAGGCCGGTTTTATGGCCCGGCGGAGCCAATCGATCAAGGCCTGAACGGCCTGTTCTCCGGGCTTGTCCCCGGTGTTGGCCGCCTGCAGGGCTTGTCTAAGATTGGGATGAGCCACAGTGTCGATGATTTTTTTCACTCCAGAGGTATTCGTCTGCTTGCGCAGTTCGGCCACAAGGTCCAGGGCGGTCTTACGCTTGGTCGGGACATTTTCGTTTTTGCTCCAGCCGTAGATGTCCTGACTCTGGACGCCTAAATCTTTACGGTTCCAGTTAAAAAAAGTCAGATCGGCCCGCAGATAGTTGCCGGGCAGGATTTCCTCGAAACCGGGTACGGCTCGGCCAGGTTCGGGCGCTACAGGCACGCCGTCCGGTCCGGGAGGTGGGGCGGCCACAGTCACAGCCCGGACCCAGGACTTGAGCTCCTTAGGCTTGAGGTTGAGTCCTTCCAGGGCGGTCATTCCGGGCAAATCGCAAGCCAGGACCAAGGCGTCCAGGGCGTGATTGATCAGACCGCCCTCTTCCTTTTCCTTGAGCTTGTCAAAATCGGGATAGGCGGCCCGCCGCCAGAGGTCGGTGTGCCGACCGTTTCGGAAGGCTAACTGGGGTGAGCGGCCGAATCTTTGTCTCAAGCGTTCGCATAGGAACCGGGCCATGGGCCGTGGTGCCCTCTGGGTTTGGGCGACCTGAGTGAAGTGACCGGCTATGAGGGCCAGGTACTGTTCCGCTTCCCAAGTGCGATCGGGCTGCCGCATCAGGTTGAGCAGGCCCTTTTTGATGGTATGGTATTCATGGGGCGGCCGGATCTTGAACTTGCCGGCCAAGTAGCGGCAATAGGCCTGATAGGCGCTTTCATGAACATGCAGACCCGCGGCTTGGGGCGAAGCCTTGGCCTTGATGACTTGATTACAAGCAGGACAGGAAGGGAGGATATTGAGGTAACTGTCAAAGAGAAAGTCCCCCCGGGGCAAGATGTGTTCCCGCTGGATAATTTGACCGGACGGCTTGCCGCAGTAAGCGCAAAGGCCGTCGAATTCCTGGCGCAACATTTCCAGATCGCTTTTGAAGCCATGGCGGGGGCCGAATTGGTAGCTTTCCTCGACCGTCTTGTCACCGACCTTCTGGCGCTGCTTGCGTGTGCCGGCCAGCAGGTCGAAAGCCACTCGCTCGACTACAAGGCGGTCGATGCCGCCGGGGGCCAGGGGCAGAATCCTTGTTTCAATGTACCGCCAAAGTTTCTGATAAAGGATTTCTTCCCGTCTAGATACCATGTCGCGTTCGACCAAGGAGGCCTTGAAGGGCACAGTCCGGCCTTCGAGAAGACAGCGGACGTATTCGCCGCTGTGTTCACGGCAATAGCGGTTGCGTCCCTGGCTCTTTTCCAGGAGGTTCATGATGTTCTCGGAATTGACCTTCCAGGTGTCCAAGGCGGCCAGGTCCTTGACCGGCTTCAAGGCTTCGCGAATCCGCTTGCGTAAGACCTTTTTCTCCCGGTCCGGGTCGTGGCCGTTTACACTTCGCAGTCTTTTGGCCAGCTCCGCCACCGTGTCCAGGGCCGCGTCCAGGTCGCGGTGGAGGTTTTCGTCGTTTCTCAACCTTGGCAAGTCGATAATGGCGTAAACGAACTGGGCCAGAGCGTCGCGGATGGCGTTTTTGCGCCTGGGCGGGACTTTGTCGCACTCGGACCACGCGCATCGGGACGCGCCTCGGTTGTCGATGCGGATGGGTCTGATTTCGCGGTTCAACTCGCCGTGACGGTTAAGGACGCGATCACACACCTTTAAAACCGGGGGACGCAGGTCCTGCGGGAGAAGGCGGTCGATTTCCTTATTCAGGGCGCGGAAGAATTCCTCGCGGGAATAACGGAAGACGGTTTCCTCGGCCTGTCCATTTTCTTCAGCTTCCCGGTCTGCACCATATAGGGCTTTATAGCCGCGCCGCCGGCAGAAATGGACTAGGGCGTTGACTACGTCCTGGTCAAGGCCGAGAGAAAACAGGGCTTGTCTCAGACGGTTTAATCTGGATTTTTTGGTTTTGCGGGTTCGGCGCAGGCGCCTAATCTGGGCGCGTGGATTGGATTTCTTTTTCAAGACTTCGTTGCTGTAAGTAATGATGCCAGCAAAGAGTGGTTCGTTGACGCCGTCCCTATTACAAACCAGGGCCAAGCCGATATTGACGGAACCGAAATCAATGGCGAGGGTGAAATTTTCCATACCAACTACCGGGAACGCCAGTGGGGTTTGGAAATGATTTATCAGGAATTACGCCGCGCCTCCCAAAGTCAAGGTATAGTAGCTCATTTTATCGGGAAAGTCAAGCGAGTGGTCCGCTTCCCCTCAGCGGAGCAGAGACGATGGTCCTTCCCTAAAGATGATGATAGGCGGTTTGAGGAAGAGGGGCAAGGGAAAAAGTCTGCCCCCCTTTTATCCCCCCGTCAACGGGGGGAAGGGGGATCAGAGCGGACACAGGGGCCGGGTATTGTCGAAGGGCAGGCACGGGGGCCTGCCCCTACAATCAACGGGGGGAAGGAGGAATCAGGGCGGACACGCAGGTCCGCCCCTTGTATCTTGGTCTAGAGATAGTTTATGAATCGAGGGGAGCAAAAAGGGGTGGCCGGTGGCTGGCTGAGTGAGCTTAGCGAACGAAGACAGCCACCGGCCTGCGCCCGGCAGGCCGCTCGCCCCTGGGTCATCCAAGACCGCTCAGTAGCGAGGTCGCCGGGCGCATTTCTCTCCTT